>Ga0315270_10000298_pt1 | contig 28080 bp, 19 predicted proteins | sample C1_bottom_MG_FD_204932 | JGI IMG/M metagenome (GOLD analysis project Ga0315270, IMG submission 204932) | Sediment microbial communities from Yellowstone Lake, YNP, Wyoming, USA - C1_bottom | ecosystem: Environmental > Aquatic > Freshwater > Lake > Sediment | place: USA: Wyoming | collected...
AGGCGTCCTCAGTTGGACTGGCACGCTCACGAGAAACGATTGTTTGCTCTTTTATAAATTTATCTTGGAGGTTGTTATGGGTGGCGGTGGTGGCATGGGTGGTGGTGGCGGTGGCATGGGCGGCGGGATGGGTGGTGGTGGCAACATGGGGGGCGGCATGTAGCGGGGCACGAGTTTCGAATGCCATCGAACGTGATTGATTTTTAGGTCTCTAAATCTACGTTTTGGACGCTGGGGTCGCCGCGCTGGGGCCCCTCGCGCTCGCTTTGGAACGTCACGAAGCAAACATCGTTAAATATCGACAAAGAGTCCAATTGGGTACCGTATTCGGGTTCCCCGCCACTAATCTCTGTCACAAAGTTCCGAGTTTCACTCCACAAACTAGCCAAACGCGCGTCAATGCCGCCAAAGTGCGGACTCCGTCTCAAAATCACCGATTCAGTTGTGGCCACCCTGGACGCAAACGATATGAGATGAACGAAAAATACCAAGGAGTCTCCACCGTGAATTCAATTAATTTCAACGCACAAATAAATATTAATCGAAGCGACAAGGCGGTTGCTTCCTCCTTGGAGAAACTCTCCAGCGGAAAGAGAATCAATTCAGCCGCAGACGATGCCGCCGGACTGGCCATTGCGTTGAAGTTCGCCGCCCAGATCGTGGGTGCCGACCAGGCGTCCCGGAATGCCAATGACGGCATTTCAATGATGCAAACAGCGGACAGCGGTTTGGAGAATGTCGCCGATAATCTCCAACGTATGCGGGAATTGGCTGTCCAGTCCGCCAACGGCACATACAGCGCCGCCGACCGCAACACCATGCAGTTGGAATACCAGCAGAATCAGGCCGAGGTTCAGCATACGGTAGAATCAACGGAGTTCAATGGTCACAAACTGCTAAACGATCCAGCCAGCCTTGCTTTTCAGCTTGGCCCCAACGGCAAACCGCCTACGGATCGCACAGTCGTAAGCACCACGAATATTCTCGCCAATGCGCAAGTGAACGATGCGCTCAGCAACTCCGATGTCCTGAGCCAAACCACGGGCACTGACGCGATTGGTAAAATAGACGCCGCACTCGAACATGTAAACGTTGAACGAGCACGCCTGGGCGCGACGCAAAACCGCCTTGAGTCCACAATCAGCAATCTCCAGGTCTCATCAGAAAACAGCAGCGCCGCGCGCAGCCGAATCGAAGATGTGGACTACGCGAAACAAACTGCCGAATTAACCCGTGCTTTGATGGTGCACAAGGCGAGCCTCGCTGCAGCCGCCCACTCGAACATTTCCGGCCAAATGGTGGCCGGCCTACTAAATAGGACGTTCTAGCGCAGGGCACTCAAAACCGTAGCGCTTTGTACATTGTTTACTTTGCCGCTTTCGAGAGCGTCTGCTGCTCGGGTGCCTGAGTTGATATCAGAATGAGCTGTTGAAGAAATTTTACCACCCGCGGTTCGGCAATATCGTTATGATCTTTGATCAGACTCTTGTCTACATAGATATTCAAATACGGATTTCTTGACGCTGAATCCGCGTTTCTCTCTAACACGAGACCCGCCACATCCATTTTATTCCCGGGTTTGTCACTCGCCCAACCTGCGCTTAGGCGCATCACTTCCTGGGCACTTTGCTCCACGCTCAGGGGTTGTTCGACCGACGCGGTTCCCGGATAGAGACGGTGAGTACGATAGGGCTCGAAGTGCCCGACCGCCGCCCGGTTCGCACGTTGTTCGTCAATCGTTTCGTTCTGTTTAGTCACCGCATTCCACCGAGATATTTCTCGCTCATTCTCAAATAGAGTCGAAAATAGCCGGCCCGCTGGAAACGCGTATTTGGTTGCCCAGTCTGCTTCCGACGTGAGCACAGCCAGCACTGGCAACTGCTCAGGAAAATAAGAGCCGCGCTCGGTGGACATATCGCTCTGTGGCGCAAATCGCAGCGCCTCGAACGCTGGATTAATCAGCACGACTAAATTGCCGACGCCACCTACACCAGTGCGCTGACCGGCGGGCCCTAACGTGCGAACAAATTCACGCTGCAGAATCTGCCCCAATGCGGCGTTGACCACGGCGCCACCGAAACTATGACCCACAATGACAAAGCGGGTGCGACTGCCTTCAGCGTTGATGCTATCCTTATCGTTCTTCACAGCTTCAAGCCGGCTAAGCACTTCAGCGACGCCAATGTGCCCCACCGTTTGGGCCGTGTTCTTGCGCTCCCAAAACGTCAATTCCTTCAGCAGCGGCGCCGTCACCGACCCACCTCGCCAACCCAAATAGACACCCGCAATTTGCCGTGGCGGTTGACCCGTCAATCGACTCAACCCACCCTCCGCGACCGCCAATTGCTGCAAGACGCCACGAAAGGTTTCAACGTTATCGTCACCGGGCTCCGCACTGTGCTTCCAACCGTGGACGAAAACCACCATCAACAAATCGTCTTTCGCGGCGGCCACATTCAACTGATCGACGACCCTCTGCATTTGCTTGCGGTCGAACAACTGCCCTTGATCGTCAAACTCGACAAAACCGAGCAGATAACCGGGACTCGCGTTGGCCGGATCACTCACACGCTGCAGCGCGTGCGGCTCACAGCTAGCCGAGACCGGAATATTGGTCGCACAAACCGCGTAGTCAGTGCGATATTGCATCAACGGTGCACAGGCAGCGAGCGAAAGCCCGAGCAACCCGGCTGTGGAAATAGAACGAATTTGTTTGTATCCGTACATCGTCTAACTCCTTAGTGTGGCGAAATGCATTTCTTGCATCTACACGAGAAAGGTTTTGCCCCAATTTTCAACGAATCCCGCGTTAACTCTATTCTATAGCGCTATACAGGAGCTCTTCCATCGAATCCCTACGCCGCTTTCTCAGGCGCCATCAGCAGGGCGACCTCCGCTGGCGGCTCGACCTGCCCTTTTGCCGCGCTGGGATACCAGCGGCCCAACAGCCAATGTACCGTGGTAGCCGTAGCAAACGCCAGGAGCACGTTGCTCACACTTGGCTCGCGTCCCACCAGGAAAAGCTTGCCAAATTCTATGCCAAAGGCCAGTGTCGCGACGACCAAGCCAGACAAAGCTGGTGTAACCGTCAGATCCAGCCTACCAGGGCTGCGTTTCCACCAAATCCAAGTCGCCACGCCCACCGGCCAGTAGGTAGTCACCTGAAACACAAGATTTAACAGAACCGCAGGTGTTTCCGCATTGGACTGGTAATAAAATGGCAGCACCTGCACTGCAGGTAGACGCGCCAGCGCCACGCTGAGCGGTTGCCAGCTTTCCGAGAACCAGCCGTTGAGCCAAGCAATTCCAAAGAAATAGGGCGCCGCCATACCAGCAATAACACGACGCGTGAATATACGCGCCACCGGCCCATCGAAATGCGCACTTGCCCGCCAGGTAACCAATCTCGAGACGAGCTGGTGAAGGTGTAACCCAAACAGCGACCAGAGCCCGACACCCAGTGCGCCGCCAGCGAATTCAGCACAAACATCATTCAACGAAACCACACGTGGCGGAAAAAATTGCTGAAAGAATTCGGTGCCGAAAGCCATCGCGGCACACAAAAGTAGCGAAAGGCCGGTACCAACAATCAGTACAATTAGCCGACGGCTCTGCCCAATCAGCCACGCGGAAAGCAAAAACCCCAAGGGCACGAAGAAAAGCACGCTGGAACCCAAGCTCAGCCAACTACCCGTTGCCCACCCCAACATCGGCAAATGATGCAGATTCCACCACGCCGTTTTCAAGGACGTCCGATCCCAAGCCAAGGGTAAACAGCTAACGTAAAGTATTAGCAAAATATAACTAATAACAAACAGTCGCACACGCCCACCCGATGGCACGGTCGCGACGTCATTGCGTGGAGTGAAATTTGTATTCCAATTCTTCAAGCAGCCCCCTCATTCCCTTACCGCCTCGGGCTATATTGTGCCGGCCCCCGTGAATCCAGACCTTATGCCCCGCCCCCTCTCACGGCGAGCAGCCTAAAGAACGCCTCCTATGTATTGTACGCCAGCGCGACCGGGCCCAGGGAGCGAACTGAGCGGAAGGCGCGGCGCGGGGCTCTCTCGCCTCGTGGCTATTGATCCAACTTGCCGGGCAGGCTAAAGTCGGGCGGAGAATGGCACGGCGCGCGACGGAATAGCCACGCATCCGTATACTGGAGACTCCACACCAAAACGACCATGCATACCGAATTCCGAGCCGCACAGTGACAATTCCATTTCAACGCTATTTACTGGCTCTTGCGCTCGCCGGGGCGCTAGGCGGCTGCTCACGCGACCCTTATCATCGGCAAGAGAACATCGTCGAAAATGCGCGAATGGACCTTATCAGCGACGCCCCCTACCTTTTTCCCGCCAACAAAACCGCCGACGCGCCAACGACCTACCTCTCACTCCGACGCTGGGATATTATTTTTACCGGCGCGATCAAACCTGACCCGGCCAAGCCTGAACTCGCCGTCGTTGACGCGTTGATACCCGGGGACTTCAATCATATTCTGGTCTATTTAGGCAAAGATGAAGACGGCTTTGCCTACGCCGCCGAATTGAACACAGACAATATTGCCATTGTCGATCAAGTGATTCAGGTCGATGGAGGCATTCGCCTGTTAGCTCTGAGCCGAGACTTTGGAGTGGACCCGCAACCGAGCGGCCAACACCTGTTAGATCGCAGCTATTATTTGACGCGCTGGGCGAAAACATTTCGCGAAGAAGAGCGAGGCAAACTCGTGGCGGCCGACGAATCCCTCGCACAAACGGTGCAAGACCATGTTCTAGCCCGGCTCCCGTATCAACTTGAGTTTTCCATTCCTCTTAAATACATTCTTCTTAGCCGCAACGTTCGCTTGATAGATGACGGACTAGCCCACGGTGCCGGTTGCGCCGACTATTGGACCACTATCTTCGAAGATGTGGCGGGGCTGTGCCTGCGAGGCGTTCGAGCCCGCGCAAGCGAAATCGTCGACTACTATCAGAACGATCCGGTTGGGCGCGACGCTGCGCTGCCGCCCCAGTGGAACCCCATTGGTACCGGCTCGCTGAGAATCCGCCAAGCGTTGGCGTTAGGCTTCGACGTAAAAGAAGACCCGCCGCATCATTTTCGCTGCGGCGGGCAAGACGAGTCTGGCCTGGTTCTGCCCGACCGAATCTATCGGAGTGAGGCCCTAACCGATATTGCGGAAATAGCCGTTGCCGCCGAATAATCGGACGCGGCACTCGGTTACGCCGGGCAAAAGGGGCACGGCGTAACCTGACTTACACCGCTAAGCGCCGGCCGTTCCCGCCGCCGGGCAGGCTAACAAAGCGGCACTGTCCTCGTCATAGCATTTTCCCGCCACCATCGAAACAGTACCGCCGTCACCATTCACCGGGTCTGTTACGGTAATCGAGAAAGACCCGGACACCACTTTGGTAACATCATTGTCGAGGCTGTCCGTGTACTCCTGAATCTGGGTATTGTGCGCGACGACCAAGTTTGCCGACATAGAATCCGTTGCCGTCGGAGTGTGGGTCTGGGTTGTAAACATGTCGTCAAAGATGCCAGCGACGTTCGTCAACGAGAAACTCGCGTTGATTGTCGGGTCGTTCACATTATGATTGAGCAGAGTTATAGCACCCGTGCTGCCATTGATCGTCGCATCCAACCCGTCGGCGGTGAACGCGAGCGCGGTTTCCCCGCCAATCTTCAACGACATACCCGACCCGACACTCATATTGGTTACCGTTATGAGATCCCCAACCACATCGATCTTCCCCGTCAATCCGGCGAGAAAAATTTCGCCCGTACTCGATTTATAGGGGAATGTGCCCGATAGCTGACCCATATTAAATTCCACGCTGGCCGTCTTAGTGGTATCGTTTCCAATTAGCTGAACAAGCTTGGTGCTAGCGGCAATGCTAAAGCTCACAGGACCGGCATCCGTATTACCCGAAATCGAAACAGCATTTGGTACAGCCAAGGTAACAGTGGCCGTACCCGTGCTGCTCACTCCGAAAGATGCCTTTAACGTGCCAGCGGTTGTCACATCGGGGAAAGTTGGGTCATTTTCCCGAATAACGTCTAACACCCCATTCAGATTGGTCAAACTGAGCAAATAACTTACTTCAGCACTGGAATACGCAACCTTGAGGATTTCGCTGCTATCGAACATAAACGAGAGTGTCCCCGAGTCGTCATTCACCAGTTTTTGAACGATAGTAACGTGCGATTCAATAAACGACTCGCAATCAGTATCCGGCGTTCCCGGCACAGTTGAATTTTCGGTGCAAAACTCAGTAGCGTTAGCTTTGTAGTGCACGTCGTTGCCGCTCAGCTGGCCATCCCCTAGGAATGCGGTTACGGACGTTTCCAGCTTGGTGCTTAATTTGTTTAAAGCGTCTGTAATGCTGGTGTCTGGCGCCGGAGTGTCCGTACCAGGGGTGGCATTGGTCCCGGGAACCGCAGAAGTCAGTGCTTTGCTTGCCTTGCTCGTCGCCTTGGAACTAGATATCGTACCGCCAATACTGTTATTACTCTTGTCCAGGGCAGCTTTGATTTTGGTAATCGCCGAGGCCTTGCTCTGCGTGACTTTATTGACTTCCTCGGCCGTTTTACCGCAGCCTGACATGAAACCGACCGCTATGGCGCACCCCAATACAGCGAAAACTCGTGACTTAAATAACATTTTCGACTCTCCCACAATTTGATTTTAATGTGACACTCTAATCGTACTACTTTTCAAAAAGTTAGACATCCTCCCCTTGGACTAATACGTTCGGCCTATTAAACCTTGACCAAAAACGCTCTTACGCCATTCCAACTCCTAACTATAACCATCAATAATTCTTCTCGAACCCCACCGTTAGCAGCGTCGATAAATAAGTAACTTTGGACGTGCCCCGCTTACCCTGTAGGAAATTGGCTTCGGTCGGCTGGGAAAAATTTACCGGCTGCGAGAAATCTTTGTCCTGACCATAACTGATGGTGAAACCCACCCCTACTTTCGTGTCCTTTCGGTCCAAAATGGCGCCAACGCTATAATGGTAAATATCCCACGTCGCCATGGTTGGGCTGAGCTGGTTGCCCGACGAGGCGGCCGAGGAAAAATCGGTTCGCACGCCGGATAGTATGCGTAAATTGTCGTTAAACCGGTAATTGATGCCAAGTGCCACGTTCGTTACCGCCTTCGCTCCGTCCGTAACACCAAGAAAATCACGGGTGGTGAGTGCTACTGCGCCGGCCGGGCGAATGAAATCGCGCGCGTCAGGGGTAACCATGGTGTAGTTGTCAACCTTCCCAAAATACTCTAAGGCCAGTGAGAGCGTGGTGCGCTCGTCTTTCGTCCAGTCGACGCCAGCACTAAACGACATGGGTGTTTTAAACGTAGTCTTCAGGCCTTCTTGACGGTCGTCAGCGACGAAGGCTCGCACAGAGTTATCGCCAACAAAGTCGACATTGGCAACGGCAATGTCGGCTGCAACCGTCCCTTTACCCGTTATTCCAAGGCTACCGGTAGTCGCCGCAAGGCCGAATTTGAATGGCGCGTAGTCGAATGCCGCACCCAATTTGGCCAACGCACGCAAATGCGAGAATCCGAAAATAAGCGATTGATCCGACAAGGCGGCGTTACCCGAAACGGGTATAGCTCGCGCCACAATAGACTCCGAAAGCTGCAGGTCGTAATACCCCGCGTAGGCAGTAACGCCGATGCCGATATTAGCGTTTACGCGCCATGCCCAGCTGAGTCCTCCCCACAAATCGGTAATATCGCCCTTGCTGGAGTATTGACCAACGTACTCCTCTACTCCCGGTTCGCGCGCGTCGCTGAGCACATTAACGCGCTCGTCTCGCCTACCGTTAACCGCAAAGCTGAACCGTTTGCGGGTCAGAAGGGAATATCCAACGCGTTGGTTCGGCAGACCATCGAACCGCACGGTAGTAGCCAATAAGGCCGGAAAAACAACCGTTCGACTGGCTTTCAAGTCTGCCCCACTGCCAGCCCCATCGGCCACAGTGAAACTCTCCAATCCGTAAGCGTCCGCGCTCACCGAAAGCTGGGGAGTATCAATGAAGGCGAGAGCGCCAGGATTGTAAAAGGTGGCGCTGCTGTCGCGCACGCCCGCTACGACGGCGCCTGATAACATTGTTGCATCCGAGCCAAATTGCTCACTCCAGTAGCTGGAGTCATGGCCCTGCGCCATTCCGCTCACAAGGCCACCTGCGGCTACGAGGAGTCTAAACGGGATTCGGCAGCGCAATACAGGGCCTAGCGTCAGAGGCATATTGAAGCTCCAAAAGTTGTATGTTCTAAAAATTCCGAGAAGCTGCTTCAACAGGCTCGCCGAGTATCCAAACCTCAAAAATCGCACTAGCGATCACCGATCTGGGCCTTATCCGCACCAGCGGGTGATTTGGGTGGGAGCCTGGAGGAAAAGGCTATACTTGTCCAGCCTTTTACGCGGATATTTCACGGACAAAGCGCCTAGCCGGTGTGAGCGATCGTGCTGCACCGTGCGGGGGGAAGAATCTTGCTTTAAGCCACACCCCATCCATGCCGATACACATGTATCAGACTGTAGGAAACGCCCGATACGGGTGCCAGACAAGGTTTTGGGAGACAAGCGACATGAGAACCGTTTTAGTCGTAGATGACGAGACCGAAATGCGGGAATTCATCAGCGAAGCGCTATCGGACAGTTATTCGCTCGTTACGGTCGCCAATGGACACGAGGCGCTTGGCCAGCTTTCGAGACAAAAATTCGACCTGATCGTCACGGATTTGATGATGCCGGAAATGGATGGGATTGAATTACTGATGACATTGCGCAAATCCAGTCCGACACAGAAGCTTATTGCGATGTCCGGCGGGGGTGTTTCCAAGCATTTCGATATTCTGCGGGCGGCTGAGAAGCTCGGCTCATGCCCTATATTGCGCAAGCCGTTTGGACTGGCGGAACTCAGAAAAGTGGTGCACGACACCCTGGCCTAATACTCTCGCCTCCCGCCAGGCACGAGATCCGCTTGCTCTCGCCACCCGGGCACCATCACCCTACGCTGCAATACATCTCAGGGTTGGCCACCTCCGGATCTTCCAGAAGCAAGCATACAGCATAGGCCGCGACCCCCTCCTCCCTACCGGCAAAACCCAAGTGTTCGGTCGTGGTCGCTTTCACATTCACGCGGTTTACAGCCAAATCTACATCGGCAGCGATATTGGCGCGCATGGCCTCGATGAACGGAGCCAGTTTTGGCCGCTGTGCGACAATCGTTGCGTCGATATTGGAGATTCGCAAGGCGCGCTCTGGCAGTAAACCCGCAACGTGCCGCAATAGAATACGGCTGTCGATGTCTTTAAAGTCTTTGGAGGTATCGGGGAAATGTTTGCCAATATCGCCCAAGCCGGCCGCGCCCAATATGGCGTCGCAAATCGCGTGAATAAGCACGTCTGCATCGGAGTGACCCGCCAAGCCGCGATCATGCGGCACCGTTACCCCACCCAAAACCAGGCGCCGACCCTCCGCGAACGCGTGCACGTCATACCCTTGGCCAATTCGCATCATGCCTTGTCCACCATTTGAGCCTGCAAAAATATTTCCGCCAGGCGGAGATCCTGTGGGTGCGTAATCTTGATGTTGTCGGCCGCGCCTTCGACCATCAGCGGGCGTATACCCTTGCGCTCCATGGCACTCGCTTCGTCGGTGACGTAACAGGCATTCTCAATGGCCTCATTGAGCGCATCACGCAGTGGCCCCAGCCGAAACATTTGTGGAGTGAGCGCCCGCCACAAATGATCGCGACTCACCGTTCGCTCGACCTGATTATGGCTATTGCAGTATTTCAATGTATCGGCGACGGGCAACCCTAACAAACCCCCATCTCCGCCTTTAACTGCCGCGATTAAACGCGTAATGTCGGTGTGCCGCAGACAAGGCCGGGCGGCATCGTGCACTAACACCCAGTCTTGTTCATCGGCGATGGCGGCCAAGAAACGCAGCGCATTGAGCACCGAATGGCAGCGCTCATTGCCACCTTCAGCGCGAAAAACGGGGCAAGAGGAATCTAACTGCACGGCAGACCAATATGGATCGTCCGTGGAAACGGCAACCACGACGCCGGACATACCGGGGAAGGTGGCCAGGCGTTCCAGCGTCGATTCAATCACGGTGCAGCCCTGCAAGGGGAGGTATTGCTTGGGGCGATCCGCGTTCATCCGCTTGCCGCTGCCAGCCGCCGGAACAACAGCCCAATAGCGTTCAGTCGACACGCCCGCCACCTTCGTCAATGGGCAGGCTCGGCGAGCTGATGAAAGGTTTCGTCTTTGCGAATCATGCCCAGCTCACTGCGGGCGATTTCTTCCACGGCGGCGGTGCCCTGTTTGAGGTCCATGACTTCGGCGGCTAGCACCCGGTTGCGATCCTTCAGCGTTTCATTTTCAGTGGCTTGCGCTGCAATGGCGCCCTTGAGGCGCCATGCGGAGGGCAAGCTGCCCTCACCAATCCAGAGCGACCCCTGGAGCGTGACCAATATAACTGAGAGCACCAAGGCTACCCACTTCATCGCGACCCCCTGCTGGCAAAAGCTACTGGGCCTAAGGCGCTCGTGCGATTAGGCCCAGCAAACAACCCCCGGGCAATATCACTGCTAACGCAAATTATAGAATGCCTGGCGCCCAGGGTAGCGCGCGGCGGCGCCCAGTTCTTCTTCAATGCGCAACAATTGGTTGTATTTAGCCATTCGGTCAGTGCGGGACAGCGAACCGGTTTTGATTTGACCGCAGCCGGTCGCGACCGCGAGATCAGCGATGGTGGTATCTTCTGTTTCGCCGGAGCGATGCGACATCACGGCGGTATAGCCGGCAACGCGCGCCATTTCGACCGCCGCCAAGGTTTCCGTCAGTGTGCCAATTTGGTTAACCTTGATCAGAATCGAATTGCCGATGCCTTTTTCGATACCTTGTTTCAAAATTGACGTGTTGGTCACGAACAAATCGTCGCCCACCAATTGCACCCGGCCGCCCAAACGCGTGCTCAGCGTCTTCCAGCCAGCCCAGTCGCCTTCTGCCATGCCGTCTTCGATCGAAATGACGGGGTACTTGTTCACCCAGTTTTCCAAATACGAGCAGAACTCATCGCTCGACATGGTTCGGTTTTCCGATTCCAGTTCGTAGTGGCCGTTCTTGTAGAACTCAGAACTGGCGACGTCTACGGCGAGCATAATTTCTTTGCCGGCCGTGAAACCCGCTTTTTGAATACTTTCCAGAATAACTTCAATGGCTTCGTCGTGAGACTTCAAGTTAGGTGCGAAGCCACCTTCGTCGCCTACGGCGGTATTGTGACCACCTTTGTGCAAGACTTTCTTCAACGCATGGAACACTTCGGCGCCGTAACGCATGGCTTCAGTGAAGGAAGGTGCGCCGACGGGCACGATCATGAATTCTTGCACGTCGATATTGTTATCAGCGTGCGCGCCGCCGTTGATGATGTTCATCATCGGCACCGGCATAGTCATTTCTGCGCCGCGGTTCAAGTAGCGGTACAACGGCTTATTCACAGCTTGCGCACCGGCTTTGGCCGCCGCCAAGGAAACCGCCAAAATGGCATTGGCGCCCAAACGACTCTTGTTTGGTGTGCCGTCAAGCTCGATCATGGTGCGATCAAGGCCTTCCTGATCGGCCACATCGCGCCCTTTGAGTGCGGCGTTGATGGCGCCGTTTACGTTGGCAACGGCTTTTCGCACGCCTTTGCCACCGTACCGCTTAGCATCGTCATCCCGCAGTTCAACCGCTTCGCGGGAACCGGTCGAGGCGCCCGACGGCACAGCCGCACGACCCATCAAGCCGTTATCAAGGGTTACATCCGCTTCGACAGTAGGATTGCCACGCGAATCAATGATTTCGCGAGCATGAATATTTGCAATCTTCGCCATTTTTGCTCCGGGTCAGTAACTGGAACCCTCAGCGCTTATGAGGGTTCCTATGTTCGTTTATTGCGTCACACCAAGGCCGCGCACAGGTGCAGGCTAGCAGGCGCGCGAATTATCCAAGAAATTGGCTTTCGGGGAAAGGTCTAGCTTTGACCAAACGGTCAAGTTCGATCAAGGTTTGCAACAAATCGGCCATCATCCCCAACGGCCAGGCGTTCGGACCGTCGCTCAAGGCTTTTTCAGGGTCTGGGTGGGTTTCCATGAACAGCCCAGACACACCCGCCGCCACAGCCGCCCGCGCAAGCACCGGCACGAACTCCCGCTGCCCGCCCGATCGCGTGCCCTGCCCGCCTGGCAACTGCACCGAATGGGTGGCGTCGAACACCACCGGGCAACCCGTTTCGCGCATCACCGCCAGTGATCGCATGTCGGACACCAGGTTATTGTAGCCAAAGGAAACGCCGCGCTCACAAACCATAATGTTCTGATTGCCGGTCGCCTGTGCTTTTTGCACCACGTTTTTCATATCCCAGGGCGCCAGAAACTGCCCCTTTTTGATATTTACCGGTTTGCCAGTGCTCGCCACGGCTTGAATAAAGTTGGTCTGCCGACACAGAAAGGCCGGCGTTTGCAGCACATCCACCACGGCCGCCACTTCGTCCAGCGGCGTGTCTTCATGGACATCGGTGAGTACGGGCACGCCGATTTGGCTTTTCACCTTGGCCAGAATTTTCAGGCCTTGCTCGACGCCCAAACCACGAAAGCTGGTCATGGACGAGCGATTGGCCTTATCGAACGAAGACTTATAAATGAACGGTATGCCGAGCCGCCCTGTTAGCTCCTTGAGCTGACCAGCCGTGTCGATCGCAAGCTGTTCGCTTTCAATCACACACGGCCCTGCGATTAGAAACAGCGGCCGATCCAAACCGACATCGAACCCGCACAACTTCATGCTGTTGCCTCCAGCTTTTTGCGCTGCGTCATGGCCGCGGCGACAAAGCCCGTGAACAACGGGTGCCCGTCGCGTGGGGTGGAGGTGAATTCCGGGTGGAACTGGCAAGCAACAAACCAGGGATGGTCCGGTAACTCCATCATTTCCGCCAGTCGGCCGTCGAGCGAATAGCCGGAAATCTTCATGCCCGCCGCCTGCAGCGATTCACGATACTGGTTATTGAATTCATACCGATGGCGATGCCGCTCTTCGATCACGTCTTTACCATAAAGCGCGCGAGCCAAGGTGCCCGGTTCGAGCCGGCATTTTTGACCGCCTAAGCGCATACTGCCGCCCAGGTCAGAATCGCGGGTTCGGCGTTCAACTGCGCCTTGCGAGGTCATCCATTCTGTAATCATTGCAATAACGGGATGTAAAGTGCCAGGATCGAACTCGGTACTGTTGGCTTCAGCTAACTGCGCCACGTTACGGGCAAATTCGACCACCGCCAACTGCATACCCAGGCAAATGCCAAGGTAAGGTATGCGGTTTTCACGCGCGTAGCGCACGGTTTGAATCTTCCCTTCAACGCCGCGCTCGCCAAACCCGCCCGGGACCAAAATGGCATCCATTCCACGCAGGCAATCGGTTCCGGTACGCTCAATTTCTTCGGAATCAATATAAGCCACTCTCACCTTGCTGCGGTTTTGTACACCCGCATGAATCAAGGCTTCGGAAAGCGATTTGTAGGCTTCCTTCAAGTGGATATATTTGCCCACCATGGCGATGTTCACTTCGGAATCGGGATGGTCAATCGCGTCAACCACGCTGGCCCATTCCGACAAATCGGCTTCCGGCATTTGTAGGCCGAAATTCTCCATGACAATCTTGTCCAGCCCTTGCTGGTGCAATTGCTGCGGGATTTTGTAAATGGTATCGACGTCAACGCAGGTGAACACGGCCCGTTCCGGCACATTGGTAAACAGCGCGATTTTTCGTCGCTCTGCCTCAGTAATGTCGCGTTCGGCCCGGCAAACCAAGATGTCGGGCTGAATGCCAATGCCGCGCAATTCCTTTACGGAATGCTGCGTGGGCTTGGTTTTCAGTTCGCCGGCGGCGGCCACGTAGGGCAGCAACGTCAGATGCATGAACAAGGCGCGCGTACGACCCAGTTCAACGCCAAGTTGGCGAATCGCTTCCAAAAACGGCAAGGACTCGATGTCACCCACCGTACCACCGACTTCAACCAAGGCGACATCCGCCGCGCCAGCACCGTCAATAATGCAGCGTTTGATTTCGTCGGTAATGTGCGGAATCACCTGCACTGTGGCGCCGAGATAGTCACCGCGACGCTCTTTACGGATGACCGTCTCGTAAATTCGGCCTGTGGTGAAGTTGTTCCGGCGGGTCATGGTGGTGCGCACGAAACGCTCATAGTGACCCAAATCAAGGTCAGTTTCCGCCCCATCCTGGGTAACGAAAACCTCGCCATGCTGAAACGGGCTCATGGTGCCCGGGTCAACGTTAATATAGGGGTCTAGCTTAATTAACGTCACTTTGAGACCCCTCGATTCGAGGATAGTACCCAGTGACGCAGAGGCGATGCCTTTGCCTAAAGACGAAACGACACCGCCGGTTACAAAAACATACCTGGTCATGCGATAACTTTTTAAGTTCGGAGGGAAAGGGAAAAAGACAACAACGGGATGGATCGACAGCCTACCAGATCAAGGCAATTTAGACAATTTCTTAGAGCGCGTTGTGGTAGAAATATTTGCGATCCACTTACTATTTACCACGCCACGAATGCGCCAATGACACGAAGGATACCAGAATTTCGCCGACCCGTGGCGAGGGAGTTACAGGGTGGGAAGCGAAAAAGGGCCTGTTATAAGAACCCGGCCGTAGAATGAGAGGCAAAAAAAGAGAGGCGCCATGGCGCCCCTCTCTCAACTAACTTGCAACGTACATACTTTTGCTACTATGGGCAGGCCGTCGTCGCCGTGCGGCCAATCGTACCGCACAAAGGCTGAATGACCGGAAAGCCAAACACAGTGCGGTTTGGCAAGGTAGCACCATTCCACAGCGTGACACGGCCCGTAACCGGATTGGCGTTACCCACCTTCAAATAGCCCTCCATAATCTCGACCAGGTCAATCGCCCGACCCTGTGCCTGTGGCTTGCCGTCAGCGCCAGGAACCCAATCGCCAACTTTGAAACCGGCTGGAATCAAGCCCGCGGTCGCATCAGCGTCAGTGTAAACCGTCACGACTGGGATGCCGTTGGCGTCAACCATCGGCGCGCCATTAGCATCAGCATTGACTGGCAACAAGTACGGGGTATCGTTCGACAAAGTCTTGTCGCTCGAAGATCCCGACGGGAAGCAGTTGTCACAATTGTTGATGGTTTGCGGGGTACGACGATACCAGTAACCGGCCGCCGTCATCACCGGCGCCTGGAAAGGCTTGGTAATGCTCACGGAAGTCAGCTTCCAAGGTGCGTCGGTTGTGCCGTTGCCTGGCGCTAAGTTGTAGATCGTCTTAGCGGTAAAGGCAGTAGCCCAACTTGGCGTCCAATCCCCGTCAACATTGTTGGTGACGTGGGTTGCTGCTGAACCGGTGCAGGTTGCTTGCTCAGAGGCAGGCAACGACGCGCACGGCATCGTGACGGTCAAGTCACGCGCACGCGACGGCTTACGCATACCTGCAAATTTGTCGACTTTTCCGGCAGTGATATCGGCAGCGGTCAACGGCGCGTACAACGGATTGCCGTTGTTCGTGTTGTTGTCCACCAAACTGACGGAGTACGGATCAAACTTCAGGCTAAAGCCATTTGCGCTGTAGGCAAACATCCAACCGCCACGCCAGTCGATGTTCGGGTCTTGGCCGAACGTAGAACGTGAAGAGTTGTCGACCTGATTGCGCAATTGAGTCGCGTTGATACGCGATACCTTAGCGACTCGCGGACCAATGGGTATGTAATGGAAAAGGTCGTTACGGGTAATCTTGCCGCCCGCCTTGATGGTTGTGCCGTACCGGAAGCCACGAACAGTAGCGGCGTCTGACTTCGCCCACCAGCGCATGCCATCAGCAATCCAGTCATGCGATGCGCCTTCAAGAGCGCCAGGCATGGCTTCGTCACTGAAATTTCCACGGTACAGGTTCTGGTCCGACATGCCCACCACCGCATCCAACGGGCCATGCAAGCAGGTTTCGCTAAACATGTTCCAATAGACACTGGTGCTATCACAGACTACAGGCTTAACATAACCTGCGGTCGTATAGGGCCTACGCACTGACTGAATCTTCTCTTTAACATCGCTGTTTTCAGACAAGCTGTCATCGATGCGGTGTTGCGTGTAGGTTACTTTGGTGATCTTTTTGCCGACCGCTAGAGCAGTGTCCACGGCAACCTTCATCTGACCCAATGCTGTGCCATCCATGCCCTGCTCGACTAACAAGGAGGTGAAGCCACCCGCCGTGGTAATAGAAATTGGCTTGGAGACTTCTTCATGCATGTCGGAATTGAAAACAATGTCGACGTGCTGGTTAGCCGTTAATTCTTTGAGCAACTGAATGTTGCGACCAATTTCGATTTCCGATGCCACAATCACCAAGTCTACAGGACCACCTGGATCACCCGTGCCGGTCGAAGGACGGGTCGCGCTACGGAAAGCAGCGGCTTGAGTTTTAACTTCTTCTGCGCAATCGGTGTACGTTAGACCGTCAGAAACCCAGAGGCCAACGGCCTGTGGACCGCGATTCGTGGTGCAGCCAATAATGCCAACCTTCAATCCGCCCACATTCTTGAACATTGTGGGGGGCAGAATCGTTGCCGCCGGGGTCACGCCGGCGTGGTAAACGTTCGCAGCAACCGCACCCCAACGTTTGGAAGTGGTGGTCGTGGCAGGGTATGTAGTGGCAGAAAACAGTTCAATGAAGCGGTCTTTGCCGTAGACGAAGTCCCAGTTGCCAGGGGCAAAAACGTCTACTTTGAACAAGTCGATCACGTCGACCATCGCCTTGCCACGCGTGTAGAGCGCTTCACCGGAGCCTTGCGTGGTATCGCCGGTGTTAATGAGCAAGTTGTTTTTGTTATCGTAGCGGATCTTGTCGATCTTGGTCTTCATTCGAGCAAGACCGCCTTCCATGCGGCCAACGCCGTCGCTTCGCACGTTAGGACGCGGCATGAGATGGCCGTGGATATCGCCCATCTGAATAAGTGTAATTTCTTTGGTGGTGGTAGTTGTCGTGGTGCCGGCGAAAGCCGAAGACCCCAAACCCATACTCGCAAGCATGGCGGTGAACAAAACGCTCTTTCTGAACTGCATAGCCCTCTCCCCATTTTGTTGTGACATCGACGCCTGATGTTAATGTTCTCGGAGAGGTTGACGCAATAGCTCGGAGAATGTTTTTTCGCTATTTTTCGCCTATATTTATACATAAAAAAGCCTGATGCCGGCATAAAAAACAGCCATACTTTACGCTTGCGGAGGAATCTGGCGAATCCGATGATATTGCCTCACCAGCATCCTTGCCCGTTCCAGGTTTCGCTCGACCGCAGGCGCGCCAATTCGGGTAGCCAGTTGAGTGCGAATCGTTTGCGCCTCTGGCGCCCGCCCTGCCTTTTCAAGGTGAATAAGGAACTCAAAGAATTCGTGCGAACGATAGGCGTTATTAGGCACCAGAGCGGAGAATCTGACCAGCTCCTCGCGCCCAACCAAACCGGCCATATTGAACAGCCCGTGAAAACCAAAAGGACGCGGATTATTGCCGACCCGCTCAATCGAAAAACGGTCGGCCACAGCCTCGGACGCAAAACGAAGTTGGTGTTCAGTTTCTAGCCAGGGGCGCAGCCGCCGACAAATGGATTCATCCTCGTTTTCAGCCCCTACAATGGTGACATGCTTTTCGGCCAGAGCCAGCAACAAACGCCGCGATCGCAGGGAAAAACCGCCGTTACCGACGCTCTTCCCATCGTCATACTCCCAGCGCGCACCGATATAGTCATAGTCGAGAAACGCGTCTTCCCATGCGTCAGGATTAAGCACGTAGCCGTCCCACTGAATGACTAGCACGAATTCGCTTCGTACAAATTCGCACAGACCCTGCAGCATGCGCCTCGAATAATCCGCCCGATCCGTGATACGTGGAATTTGAATTGTCTCGACGCCCTCAATATCGATCGGCCGATCGGTCAAAAAAAGCGCCCGCTCAAAAGCGCAGACAGCCAGCGACTTTTTCAACGCCCGGGCAGCCAATTGGTGGTTCAATGTATCCAAACATAAAAGTGTGGTTCGGGGAATGTATTTTCTGTCCATAGAGGCTTTGCCGCGATTACCCAGAAGTCGTATTGACAATACGCGGAGCGAGTCGTATTTTCAACATATGACTTACAAGGAGGTTTGACACCATGAGCAAGAATGCACTCTGCATTGGCATTAACAACTATCCCGGCACGCACATGGATTTGCAGGGTTGCGTTAATGACGCCCAGGATTGGGCAGCCACATTGAAGACACGTGGATTTACCATCAATATGTTGTTAGATGGTGACGCCACCAAAGCCGCAATGGTGCAGAGCATGACGAGCCTAGTGAGTGGAGCGGCGAGTGGCGATAGCCTTGTTATCACCTATTCCGGCCACGGCACCTACCAACCCGACACCGACGGTGACGAAATTGACGGCCTCGACGAGGCACTGTGTCCATACGACCTGCAAACCAAGGGATCGGCGTTGGTAGACGACGAAATTCGCACCATTTTTGGCGCCCGCAAACCGGGAGTGCGCTTGGTGCTCATATCAGATAGCTGCCACTCGGGCACGGTCAACCGCGCGGCACCGGCTGATCCGGATGCCGAAGGCCCACGCCCCCGTTTCATGCCGATGGGTAATTGGCTGCCGGAAGAAAAACTGCCGCTCGCCCGCATGGGCAAGCTTGCCTCGTTAATTCCACCCAGCGCGGGTCCCTCGCCGTTCACAAAGGCACTCTCAAAACAGTTAGGCGACCTCTTAATGTCAGGCTGCAAGGAAGGCCCAAACAATTACAGTTACGACGCCAAAATCGCTGGCCGCTACAATGGAGCCTTCACCTACTACGCATTGAAAGCGTTAAAAGCGCTACCAGGCACCGCCACCTACGCAGACTGGCACAAGGCAATTGCCGCCTATCTGCCCTCGGCCAGCTATCCGCAAAGTCCGCAGATTGTCGGCAACACCACGGCGCGTAAACAGAAGATTTTCGCCTAATTTGCCTCGCCCAGGACCATTGGATCGGGCGCGGGTTCATCCGCACGGCGACCGATAGACGCCGCAATGCCTCACTCTGGCAAACATGAAGGATAACTGACCAGTGCCCGAAACAAAGTCGCCCGCCCGCGCAATCACGCTAAGCCTACCCGGAGGCCGATTGCTGAATGACAAGCCGACACTGGCGGGAGTATTTCCGACCACGAGTCGGGGTTCGAGCGATGGGCATGATCCGTTTCTGGACGGCGTGGTCCAGATTCAGGCCGTGTATCAACTTTCCGCCACGGCACGCGGCGATGCGGGCCCCCGAATTGAAACGCCGTTGATCGACAACCCCCTACTCGCACTTGAAGCCGCCGATGGAACGACCATTTTCATTCGTGCGGACAAGTTGCGCGAAGACCTGCAGCGTCTTTTCCCTGGCCAGGTTGGACCAGACGTTTTAGACCTTTCCGTTTTTCGCGACCGCGCCGGCGCTGAACGGGGTCTTGGCGATTGGATTTGGAATCGACTCTCGATTTTGACTTTGGACCGCGATGCCATTACCGATGCCGCGCGCGATAAAGCCATGCAGTGGGTAAAAGACAAGTTAGGCGACCAAGTCGAAGGCGCGCTGGATGCCGGCGCCTCGTGGTTTGGCGCCAAGGCACTTATGTGGGCGATTGAATCCCGGCTCGCGGGTAAACCCGGCCTCTATCGCTGGAACGGCAGGGAATTGAGCGCGGCCGACCGCCTGGACGCACAGAGCGAGGCGCTGTTGGGCGACGCCCAAGCAGGCCCCATGCTAGTGTTCATCCACGGCACCGGCTCACACACCTACAGCAGTTTTAAAGACCTATGTGGTGCTGGGGCGGGAGATGACTGGGACACCCTTACGCGTCCATTTCAAGGGCGCGTGTATGGCTTGGAGCATCCGACATTTTCCGAGAGCCCGATTGATAACGCGTTAATGCTGGCCCGCACGTTGCCCGCCGGTGCACGTGTGTCATTGGTCACGCATTCGCGCGGAGGCTTGGTCGGCGATCTCTTCTGCCTAGGCGGACTAACCGAGGACTTAATTCAAGACTACCGCCGCGAAGCGCCCATCAACAAAGTCGAATTGCCATGGCAAAAAACCCTACGGGAAAATGCCACGGCGGAAGAACAACAAAAACTGCGCGATCTGCGCGATCTGCTTAACCAGAAGGCCTTTGTCATAGACCGTTACGTGCGAGTGGCCTGCCCAGCGCAGGGTACGCGTTTGCTTTCTGACAATCTCGACGTATTCCTATCAGGCTTGCTTTCCATCATGGGCAAGCTGGTGGGTGTCATGACCGGGCCGGCAGCAAGCCCTGTATTTTCTGCGTTCAAACGCATCGTATTGGAAATTGCCGACAAACGGGTCGACGCGCGTTTGGTTCCTGGTATCGAAGCAATGCTCGCCGATTCACCCATGGCGACCCTGCTTGCCCGAGCACCCCGCAAGCAAGGCGTGCGCATGGCGGTGATCGCGGGAACCGTCGAGGTCAACACGGGAATTTTCAAACGCATCGGCGTTATGTTTACCGACTGGATGTTCTTTGACGGCATAAACAATGACCTGGTCGTCGATACCGAGTCCATGTACGGTGGCATCGCCGCCTGTGGCGCTGGGACATTGTTCGATGGCGGCCCCGATGTGAGTCATTTTTCCTATTTCCGTAATAGCCAAACGCGCGGGCCGTTGCGCGACTGGCTCAGCCAGGAGGCACCCGAGACACTAACGTGCTTTGAAACCATCGCGCCCTTGCAGGAGCCGAGCGTTTTTGACGTAGCCAACAAGTCTCGGCAAGCGCTCATCGGGCGCGGAGACACGGGGCCGGATCGCCGACCCGTGGCTATTCTCCTACCCGGAATGATGGGGTCGCATTTGAAAGCGCCACGTGCACTCGGCGGCGCAGAGGACAATCGTGTCTGGTTCGATCTGGGCGATCTAATTCGCGGCGGCCTGGACGACATTCGGTACGGCAATTCCGGTGTGAAACCGGACGGCCTTTTCGAACTGTTTTATGGCGAGTTGGCCAATCATCTCGAGCTGAGTCACCAAGTCATTCGTTTTGCCTACGACTGGCGTGCACCCATTGAGGACAGCGCAACGGCCTTGGCTGAGATCACTCAACAAGCGTTAGTCGCCAACCCCAACCAACCCATTAGATTCTTGGCGCACGGCATGGGTGGATTATTGGTGCGCGCAATGATCGCCAGACACAACCCTGTTTGGAAGCAGATGATTGCACGTTCGGGCAGCCGATTAATTATGCTGGGTACGCCCAACAACGGCACCCACTCAATGGTCGAAACCTTGGTTGGAAAATCCGATACCATCCGCAAAGTAGCGCGCGTGGACCTTGGGCATGACATGCAAGGCGTGTTAGACATCGTCGCCGGTTTTCCGGGTGTTCTGCAGCTCCTGCCGCGACCCCGCTTTATGCAGCCGAGCACTCCATCGGACCGAGACTATTTCAACACAGCGCTCTGGACCACCCAATTCAAGAACGCCGCCAAAGACCGTTGGTTTGGCGACGGCGTGGCAGCAAATCCAGCACAGAGCCTGCTAACGCAGACTAGGGAATTCTGGACGTCGACCCTTCCAGCCAACACAATCGAAAATCCAGAGTGCGTGGCACAAGTTTTTGGCCAGGCTGGCACTACGCCCTGCGGCGTGAGCTTGATTGGCGAGGGCGAATCCACGCGCCTGATGATTGAAGGCACATCGGATGGCGATGGCGTGGTCACATGGGCTTCTGGCCGGCTCGACAATCTGCCCCAGGAGCGATGCTGGTTTATGCCCGTGAGCCACGGTGAACTAACGCAGAGCGAAGCTTATTTTCCTACTATTGTCGAACTTCTTGAAAGCGGCAGCACCGAAAAATTGGGCCGACTTCCCGTCAGTCGGGGCGGTAAAACAACAACGCGCCTCTACGACGCCGGCCCCGCAACTTATCCCACCGCCGAAGAATTAGCCCGCAGTGTTTTTGGCGGCAAAACAAAACACCGCCGGACTCGCGGCAAGCTACAGACACTTAGGGTTAGCGTACGCGCAATTGACCTTCACTTTGTCCGCGCTCCGATTATGTGCGGGCACTACATTGGCGACACGATTGCCGGGGCCGAAAAAGAGATTGACCGGCTAGTCAATGGCGCGCTCAGCCAGCGTGAAAGACTGGGCGTTTATGCTACAACGATTGGCACAAGCGCCGTGGTTTTGAATGTACGAACCACGGCCGGCATGCTGGAGAGCGCGGGAAAAGGCGCTGTTATTGTTGGCCTCGGTGAATACGGCAAGCTGTCGATTACCGAAATTACCGAAACGGTTCGCGCTGGTGTTTTGCGTCTATTGCTTCATAGCCGCGATTTAACGAACAACGACGCCGAGCTCGCCAGTGAGCCAAGCGGGCTCGAACTCTCTAGCCTGCTGATTGGGCAGAACTCGAACACGCACGTCAGCGTACAAGACTCCGTTGATGCTATTGTCCTTGGCGTCTGTGAAGCCAACCGCCAGTATGCGGACGCCACCCAGTCTACGCTCCGAGTCAGCCAGCTCGAATTTATTGAGGTCTATCTTGATACGGCCATCACGGCAGCCCACGAAGTGTTAGGACTGCCGAAGCGGTTAGAAAAGAACCTTCGTCGCCTCGACGCCCACCTTGAACCTGCTAGGCAGCTCATTCCCGACAAGGGCGTTCGCCAACGCTTACAAGTGAGCGCGGCCGCGGGCTATTGGCCACGGCTCATCGTCACCGATGCCGACCACACCGAAATGCGCTGCCCGCCCGAGTGTTATCAAGTACGCCATGTTTCACCGATTCCCGAAGACGTGTTGCGTGATTTGCAGGGCGCCGCAGGCGCTGGCGCCTCCAGCGGGCAAGCCGATGACGGCAGTCGACCGGCCGCGCGCGCCAAGCCCCTGCAAGCGCCGCTGGCCGAGCGCCTCAAATATGTTTTCCTATCGGAACGCGCGCGGGCCGAAGCGGTGGTTTTACAGCGGCAACCCGGGCTCATCGAGGCGTTGGTCAAAGATGCTATCCGCTTTGACACGGTTAATCGTGACATTTCGCACACACTATTCCATTTGATGGTTCCATTGGAATTCAAAGCCGCGGCGCGGCAAACCGAGAAATTGGTTCTGGTGGTCGATGACTATACGGCCAATATGCCATGGGAAATGTTAGTCATTGACGACCAGCCGATGGTGTTGAAAACAAAAATGGTCCGGCAACTGGTGTCAGCCCGTTACCGGCAAATTGTTCGCAGTGCCTTGCGCCCCATCGCCTGTGTAATCGGCAACCCATCCACGCAGGGCTTCTACGACCAATTTCCGGGGCAACCTGACACTATCACGGGAAACGCTTTGGTCAACCTGCCGGGCGCCGCGAGTGAAGCTGCGGCCGTGCGGGAAACGCTAGAACAAGCCGGTTACATGGTCGAGCCCTGCCCGCCCGAACGCGAAGCGTTGGACGTGCTCAACTGCCTCTACAAGCAGCCTTATCGCGTTCTGATGATTGCCGCACACGGCGTGTTCAATCATCTTGCCAAAGACGGTAAACCTCGCACTGGGGTCGTTCTGTCCGGTGGCGTGTTGCTCACCGCGGTCGAAATTGGGCAAATGGAAGTAGTACCAGAAGTAGTTTTTCTCAATTGCTGCCATCTCGGCCAAATGGACGGGGCGGCCAACTACAACCGCCTCGCTTCCAGCGTTTCGCGTGAATTGATTCAAATGGGTGTGCGCTGTGTGGTGGCGGCCGGGTGGCAAGTCAACGATGAAGCCGCGAGTTTGTTTGCGCAAACGTTTTTTACCGCGCTGGCGCATGACAAAAAAACGTTTGGCCTCGCCATCTGGACAGCGCGTAAACAAACTTACGACCAGTTTCCCAACCTAAATACCTGGGGCGCCTACCAGGCCTATGGCGATCCGGACTACGTGTTAGACCCCACCTTTGAAGCCGTGCGAGTTGAAGCCGACTGGACTCCCGTAGCGCCCGAAGAGTTGCTTGACGCGTTACTGAGCCTCCACTTGGCGAGAACTCCAGGCGTACAGGCTGTCACGCACGCGGTGGAAAAGCTCCTGCGCAAGTCACCGCCGGAATGGAGTGATTTGCCTGCCGTCCAACTTGCCATCGCCCAGGTTTACAGTGCCTACGGTCCTGAAGGAATTGAACAAGCTAGACAGGCGCTAACACGTGTCATATCCCTGCAGAAGCAAAAGGGCGCCATGTCCATGGGATTGATTGAACAACTCGCCCAATTGGAGGCGCAACTGGCAAACGCCACAGGCAGCGCCTCGGAGTTTGCGAGCGTGAAGTCCACTCCGGAGCCGTTGGCTGGCAATGCGATTGCACCCGCGATTGATCGAGCCACAAAATCCCAACCCAGAAGCAGGCAAAGCGCTCCGGCCCGCAAGAAGAAACCGAGGTAGTAAAGGAGTGTCCCGTGTCCAAATCAACTGAGTTCGTCAACTTCGTCGTCGAACAAATGGCTTTGGCTGGCAAGCCCACGGTTCAATCCATGTTCGGCGGTTACGGCCTCTACCTAGACAACATCATCTTCGCAATCATTGTTGAGGATAGACTGTATTTCAAAGCTGACACCAAGAGTCGCGGCGACTTCCTTGATCTAGGCCTGCGTCCATTTACCTACGAGTCAAATGGAAAAGCAGTGAGCATGAGCTATTTCGAAGCGCCGTCGGATGTTTATGACGACCCAGAGGCAATGCTAACCTGGACGCGAAAAGCCATTGAGGCCTCCGTTCGGGCCAAAAAACCCTCGACCAAAGGTAAAACATAGCGCAACGCCGGCGATTACTGAGCTCTGCCTACTTGACCACAACCAATTGCTGTTAGTAGCGTGTTGCGCTAAGGCTAGCCTATTCTCGGCACGCAAGACGACGCTCAATTGCGCTGCCTTGCGTGCCGAACCTCGAAGATGGCTGGCCCAAATCTGAGCTAAAGGCTTATCGTTCATGCGTTTGAATTGAACCACTAGCGGCGCACCGTTAGCAATTACCCGTCACATTTGTGTGCGTATCAATCGCCCTCTAGCTCACGGCTCTTGATATAGGTTACCGATTTTGTTATTTGAAAAAGTGTTCGCTGTAGACACGTCCGCGTTTACCTTTGCTCCTTTGTGCAACCAAAGGCCATAGGTTTCACCGTTCCGTATGTTACTGGAGCGAATTTCCGCCTGCGATGGCGATCCTGCGCTCCCAAACAGTCGAATGTTGCCCTTTCCGTTACCAACGCTCGCACCGGCATATTCAACGACGGTATTGATAAGTTTATTGTTTGGGCTGTCACTAAAGGTGAATTGGATTCCGCCCCAAGGGCCCGTCCCGCTATCACGACGGGTAAATGTAATTGGCTCATCCGGAGTTCCAACCGCGCTTATCGAGCCGTTTGAATTGGCATTGACCAAACTATTCACCAGAAACAACATTGTCACCCCCGGTTCCAGAGACCATGGGGCACTAACATTGATGCTGCCAGCCAGATAAGGCACATTCAGCTTCTTCCAAGCCGTGGCGCTGACAATACTGGCTCCTTCAATCTCGACATAACTTGAACCGTTACCCGAATAGTCAGTATTGGCGTCAAGCGAGGCTACGGAATCGATCCCCACCCGCACCGGCGCAAGCCCACTGTTTAGGATCTTATTGTTGGCAAAGCCACGAATGTCCGCTCCCTGGGAAACATCCAGGCCATAGCCCGCGCTGTAACGCAATATGCTATTGGTCAGTTTGAGTTGTTGCGGAGAACCTACGCCCCCGAACGTTATGACATTTCCTTTGCCATTCATTCCTGCGCCGCCGCCGTATTCCACAATGACGTGGTCCAGCTGGTTGTTGATGTCCTTCGAGAATGTATATTGAATGCCTCCCCACGAACCGGGCGTTTTACCGAGTCCGGTAAACGTGACGGGTTTTTCCACCGAACCAACCGCTTTTAGCGAGCCCGTCGCCGAGATGTTCAGGCTGCCACCGTCCTTGAATACCACTGTCGCGCCTTCTGCAACTTCGAGATCGGTTACCACTGATAAGCCACCCACTAGATAGCTGACATCAATCGCCTTCCAGGTTTGAGCCGTAGTAACCTTTTCCGAATTCGTTGCCAATTCGACATAGTCTTTCGTGTTGCCCGAATAGGTGGATAACCCATCAAGTGAACCCACGACGTCTGCCGTAACCAAACCCGCACCGGATTTGTTGCGTGTTACCACATTATTGGAAAATGACGCTATCGTGGAGCCCGGAGTGAACTCGAAACCGTAGCCAATACTATCAGTTAGCCGACTATTCTTAATCGAAACACGATTGGGCAGCGTTAGCCCGCCAAACAGAACGAGGTTGGCATGCCCATTTCGCGCTGCGCCACCGTAGTCAATATTGACGTGATCGAAACGATTGCGACTGCTGTTAGACCACGTCAATTGAATGCCCTTCCAGTATCCAGGTGTCGGGTCAAATGCGGTAAAGAAGATCGGGCTCGCATCCGTGCCTTCGGCGGTAAGCGATCCGGCGGTTCCCACATTAATGCCCGCGCCCGCGTCAAACACGACGGTGACACCGGGTGCAATCGTCAGATTGGCATTATTAGACACGTCAATATCTGCTGTGACCCGCACACAGTGATCGCTTATGACTGTGTCAACGGTGATGTCGGTGGATAACACCTTTTCGCATGAAAGGTTAGCAATATCAATGTTCGAATGGGCCTGCGCACCTAACACCGAACCATTACTCGGTGATTCCAGCGTCAACAAGACTGTTTCAGTCGCCTCGTTATTCGCTGCATCGCCCTTTATCGGAACAAGGAACACCTTATTCGCACGGTCATTGGCGTCCCAGTGCAAGTGGCCACTTACAGGGATGTAGTCTGACGCCCCATTTGCAGTACCGTCGCTGGTGGTGTAGTTCACATCGGTCGCCGTAGATGCATCACCGGTGCGGACTACCTCGATTGGGATGGTACCGGAAGCCTCGTTCGCACTGTATTTGGCTGCCGCGAATTGAAGAGTACTGGCCATGGCGTTGTTAGTGCCAATCACATAGGTTTCACTGTGGCTCGTTTCAGCAACGCCCGTCCCGGTTGCAGAGAAATATTTCAGCGTCGCGCCTGCGTTCAACATAATCGCCGATTGGTAACGCGGCGAATTAGCCGTAGGCTCGCTTCCATCTAACGTGAAATAGATCGCAGCACATATATTCGCGGTTTCGGGGCTGCAACCTAAAATAATCGACTGGGCTGTTAAGAAAGCTCCACCTGAAGGCGAAGCATGCGAAACCGGAGCGTTCCGCGCTACGGGCCGCGTTGCGCATGATGGCGCGCTTACTGCTGCAACATTGCCTGCCGCGTCGAAACTTTGGATTGTGTAGCAATAGGCTATCCCGTCCTCGACGATGAAATCATCCCAATGGGATGCCACCACGGTGCCTACCTTAACATTGCTGCCACCGGCACGACTGCGATAAACGTAGTAGCCGAGCACATCGTTGTCGGCGGACGGCTGCCAAGTTAAACCAATCGATGACGAGGCATTGCTCGCTGTTAAAGTGGCAACGGCCGCAGGAGCGACGGTATCGGCAAGCGCCGTGAGCGTAAGACATTTGGCCGCCGACTTATCCGACACATTGCCACTGACATCGCGCGCCACAACGCTATAACAGTATTGCGTATCGCTGCTCAAGCCACTGTCGGTGTAGACCGGATAGGGTGAGGAAGCAACTTTCGTGTCGCCGCGATAGATGTCGTACGCCGCCACGGCTTTGTTGTCGCTCGATGAATTCCACACCACAACCGCTTGGCTGGAATTCGCACCGAGCGCGAGCAGCCCGGAGGGTACGGTGGGTGCCTGCGTGTCCAGCGCGGTTAGGTCGCTATCTAGTGGCCGGTTCAGCATCACGCCCGCTATGCCCGTATTGGGGTCTCTCAGTTCTAGACTCATTCCGTTAGCGTTTTCTAGAATTAGAATTTTGGACTGATCCA
>Ga0315270_10000300_pt1 | contig 27942 bp, 27 predicted proteins | sample C1_bottom_MG_FD_204932 | JGI IMG/M metagenome (GOLD analysis project Ga0315270, IMG submission 204932) | Sediment microbial communities from Yellowstone Lake, YNP, Wyoming, USA - C1_bottom | ecosystem: Environmental > Aquatic > Freshwater > Lake > Sediment | place: USA: Wyoming | collected...
TGGATCGGTTTGAATCGCGCCATGTCTTTGCTGCTCCGCGTGATATACGACAACGTCATTATCGCATGCGGCGTGGAATTTTGCTGGGATTTTTGTGGGGAATGGAGGTTTTTCTACAGCCTCAACGCCTTTAGGAGGGGGAATGTGGATTGCTGGAAGTGGCGTTGCTCCCCTTAGTTTGGTGTGGGTGGAATTGCCCGTTGAGGAAAGCGCATGCAATCCGGAAATATTGATCTACGCATTTCATGTCGAAGTGATTCGAGGCATGGTGGATGCTTTGAAAAGCTGTAATTTTGTTCAAAAGGTATCGATGCAGGAACAATGGGATGGAAACCTCAGATATTGGTTCCGACCTGCTCGGGTTATTGAATGCAAAATTATCGGGAATTTTTCAATCGAAGTTTTATCTGCCGAATTTCATGAGGCGTATATGCGCTTCTGGGGTTTGTATTCTGCATATCGTAAGCAATTTCCATAGTGGGCGGAATAGCGTTTTGAGTGGATTTAGTTTGCCCACAAAAGACCATATGCATAACTGAGATTGCCCCTCGTTCGCCTATGGCAATGGAAAAATATCAGCAGTTACTGAACCAAGTAATCATAAAATGAGGGCTCAAATGGCGACTAACGAATACAAATTAATCTTTCCGAAGGATTTTGATGAACGCGCGGAGTATGAGGCTGAAGAACGAGGACTTTTGGACTACGTAAAGGTGCAATTGGGAAATCAATATACGTATGACGTATGTTTCTTTACCCCAGCTAGAATTTTGGTCGAACTAGACCTTATTCGACAGGCGGGAGAGGATTGTTTCGCTGAGCCAGGCTTGATTGTGATACCGGCTATAACCAGACCCGAAATGGAAAAGGCTGTAGCATTTCTTGCGAAGTCTGGGTACTTCAAGCGTTTGCAACCGTCCAATTCGTGATTGTTACGGGACACCCATTGTCCACCCCAGACATTTAGCTTGCTCGGCCAGAAGAAAATTACTGCCTTACCATCAAGCCGCCGCTACCGCCAACTTGGCCGCATCAGTCAAGCTTTCCGCCGATACGATCTTCAAGCCCGACTCGGCCAACATCTTGCGCCCAAGTTCGACGTTGGTGCCTTCCAGGCGCACGATCACTGGCAACTGCACGCCGACTTCCTGCACCGCTTTGACAATGCCCTCGGCGATGATGTCGCAGCGCATGATGCCGCCGAAGATGTTGACCAGAATCGCTTTCACGTTGTGATCGGCGAGAATGATCTTGAATGCTTTGGCGACGGTCTCGGCGGTGGCGCCGCCGCCGACGTCGAGGAAGTTTGCCGGCAGACCGCCGTGCAACTTGATCAAGTCCATGGTGGCCATGGCGAGACCAGCGCCATTCACCATGCAGCCGATATTGCCGGCCAGTGCGATGTAGTTGAGGCCGGCAGCGTGCGCGGCAGCGTCCTTGGCGTCTTCCTGGCTGTCGTCGCGTTTGTCGGCCAATACAGCTTGGCGGTACAGTGCGTTGTCATCCAGGCTGATTTTGCAATCGAGTGCGACTAGATGACCGTCGGTAGTGACGATCAAGGGATTGATTTCCAGCATGGACAAATCGCATTTTAAAAATAAACGATAAGCATGCTGTAGTAGTTGTGTCATTTCGGTGATTTGTTTACCGCTTAAATCGAGCGCGAAGGCTAAGTTGCGGCACTGAAAATCCTGCAAACCCAGCATCGGATCGCAGGTTTCACGCAAGATTTTATCTGGTGATACGCGTGCGACTTCTTCGATCTCCATACCGCCGGCGCTGGAAGCGACGACGGTGACGCGCTCGCTTTCACGATCCACCAAAAAGCTCAAATACAATTCACGTGCGATGCCCAGGGTTTCTTCGATCAATACGCGCGACACCTGTTGGCCGTGCGGCGCGTTTTGATAAGTCACTAGCGACTTGCCCAGCAGGGAGTCAGCGACTTGACGTAATTCATCTACCGATTTCACTAATTTAACGCCGCCGGCCTTGCCGCGACCGCCGGCATGGATCTGCGCCTTCACTACCCAGGCGCTGCCGCCTAATTCATTGGTGGCGATCTCTGCATGCTGTGTGTTTTCGACAACGACGCCGCGCGGCGTGGTGATACCATACTCGCGCAACAATTCCTTGGCTTGGTATTCGTGAAGGTTCATGAGTCTGGCCTGAAGAAAAAATGAAATTTTGAGGCAAAACGCTTGAAGACGGAAGCGCAATTCGAGATTGTTGATACATTGGGTGAAGTTGACGCTGCAGCCTGGGATGCCCTGGCCGGCCCGCAGCCCTTTGTGCGGCACGCATTTTTACATGGTTTGGAGCGATCTGGTTGCGTCGGTGGCGATACCGGCTGGACGCCGCGCCATCTACTGATGAAGCGTGAAGGTGTGCTGGTTGGCGCTTTGCCGCTGTATCTGCGCGACGATTCGACGGGTGAGTTCGTGTTCGATTTTGCTTGGGCCGATGCCTATGCGCGTTATGGCGGGCGCTATTATCCCAAATTGCTCACGGCTGTGCCTTTTACACCGGTTACCGGACGGCGTTTGTTGGCCCATGATGATGCTGATCGCCTGCTGTTGATTAATGGCGCCCTGGCCTTGGCGCGACAGCTACAAGTTTCCTCCTGGCATTGCCTGTTCCCAACGGATACCGAGGCCGCGTTGTTGATCAGCAAAGGCTTGATGCAACGCTACAGCACGCAGTTTCACTGGCGTAATGCGGGCTATGCGAGTTTCGACGACTATCTGGCGGAAATGAGCCACGACAAACGCAAAAAGATCAAACAGGAAAGACGTAGGGTGCGCGACGCAGGGGTTACGTTCCAGCATCGGGTGGGTGCTGAAATCGAGGCTGCGGATTGGCATTTTTTTTATCAATGCTATCGCCACACTTATCTTACACACCATTCTCCGCCCTATATGAATTTGGAATTTTTCCTGGAGCTAGGACAAGGTTTGGCGCAGAACGTGATGCTGGTGATTGCTTACCAAGCAGGCGAACGTATGGCGGTTGCACTTAATCTACTTGATGCGGAGCGTTTATACGGACGCTATTGGGGTGCGACGGGCTTTATTTCAGGCCTGCATTTTGAGACTTGTTATTATCAATCCATCGAATTTGCCATTGCGCGTAACTTGGCAGTGTTTGAAGGCGGCGCCCAAGGCGAGCATAAGTTAGCCCGTGGCCTGTTGCCGGTAACGACAACCTCGGCACACTGGATCGGCGACAGCAATTTCGCTCGTGCGGTTGGCGATTTTCTGGAGCGAGAACAGCGTGGTGTAGCGCAGTACGTGAATGAATTGAATGAGAGCAGTCCGTTTCGCGGTGAACAGATTAATCGTTCAAGCTAATATTTCCGCGCCGTGTCTGTTTAATCTGGCTGGCCTTGCGTTTCGTTGTCAGTCGCGCTTCGCGTGCGGATCGGCTGGGCCGCGTCGGGGTACGTGTTTTGGGAGTAATCGCAGCGGCTTGCAGCAGTGCAACCAGGCGTTCGATGGCGTCTTTGCGGTTCATGCTTTGGGTGCGGAAGCGGTGCGCATCAATCAGCAGTATGCCATCGGCGGTCAAGCGTCTGCCGGCCAGTTTGCTTAGTCGTTGTTTGAGTGCGTCCGGGAGTGCGCTAGAGCGGGCGACATCGAGACGTAATTCAACCGCACTGGACACTTTGTTCACGTTTTGTCCGCCTGGGCCGGGCGCACGCACGAAGCGGAACGTGAGTTCATCTTCGTTCAGAGTGAGGTGAGGGCTGATGTATATCATATACAGGGCATAACAACGGACTGTAGCAAACTCCACAGTAGATTTTTTTGCATTGGGTCGGGCATAATGGAATTGTGGTTACAAAGTTATAGCCATATTTAAAAATAACTGAAAAGTTGATCTGCGATGAGTGAAGAACAATTCGATTTTGACAGCTTGGCTAAATTAGCGCAAAGCGATCCCGAAGCGTTTGAAGCAAAACGGCTGGACATGATCGGAAAATTGATCGAAGGTGCGCCGGCAGGAATTCAACAGCGCTTACGCGGGTTTCAGTGGCGCATCGATATGGAGCGTCAGCGCTGTAGCAATCCGCTGCAAGCTTGTATTCGCATCTCGAATATGATGTGGGACATGATTTATGCCGATCGCGGATTTTTATGGTCGCTACAGGCCTTGGCCGACCCGTCCAGTATGGTCGCGACGGGCACCGAGGTCTCGCCCCGCGCAGAAGTCCTGACGCTTAAGCCGCCGCGCTAGCTTTCCCCAGATCCACTTCGCCAGCCCAGATCAGGGCTTCGAGGTGGGCGACGTTGATCTCTTCGGCGGAAATGCCACTGGTCGCGGCATAAGTGATGATGACTTGCTCTTCTGCCTCCTCGCAAGCTATCGCCAAATCCAGGAACGGCGCGTAAATGCCTTCGCGTTTTAATAATGCTGCTTGAACCGGCGGCGACATGTTCAGGCTCTCCAAGGCCGTTTCCATCGGCATATTCAGCAGCACATCCAATAGGGAAAAAATCCCGGTAATGAACAAGCCTTCTTTTTCTTGCGGCTTGAGTTTCTTGCTGCCCAGCAACTCGGTGAGTCGGGCACGTACTAAGGCGTTGTTCATCAAGGCCAGGGTGCGGTGATTGGCTTGACCGCTGGCAAACAACAGCAGCGTTAACCAGCGATAGAGTTGATCGTAGCCCAGCACAACCAAAGCATGTGCAATGGAGCGTGCTGGTTGCAGTAGCCCGGTGGCGGGGGAGTTGATATAACGCAATAACTTGTAGGACAGCACCGGATCGCGCTTGAAGCCCTGCTCGATCTGAGTGATCTCGGCGTGATTCATGGTTTGGTTCAGAAGCTGCATTACATGCAAGCGCTGACTTTCCACTTTCTTGGCTTGTACTGGCAATGGTTTGGCGAAGAAATAGCCTTGGAATAGATCAAAACCTAGTTTGTGACAGACGATATATAGTTCTTCCGACTCCACATGGTCGGCCAGTAACTGAAAGTCGCCTTGGGCACGAATTTTTACGCTGAGTTCACCAAGCTGCATCGAATCATAAAGCGTGGGGTCTATGCGTATGGTGTCGACCAGAGGCAGTAGCTCATCCAGTTCCTCACGGTATTGCAATTGAGTCAGGGCGAAGCGGTAGCCGAACTCATGTAGTTCCTTGCAGCGCTCGATAAGCGCCTCCAACGGTCCCTCGGGCGGCGTGAAGGTCAGCACGATGCCGTTGCCGTCGATGCGGTCGAGGAAGGCGGTGTGCAACGAGGCTGGCGATATGCTAACGAAAACCAATTTTTCGCCGCGCAGTTTTTGGATGTTCAAGTCCTCCAGGCTGGACAGGAGCATTTCATCGAGCATTTGTTGCAGTAATTGCGCGCCTTCACCCGGTGGGGGTGCAGCTTTTTTAATGCGTATTTCGTAGCCGATTATTTCACCAGTGCGATCCAGTAAGGGTTGTCGTCCAAGAAAACGATTTAATAATTCCGTAGCCTGGGTGCGAACGCCGTGGGTGGGAATGTCGAGCATATTGGTAACGACGGATTTATCATCGCCATTTCCCTCGGTCTCGATGAGTACATTCTGGTTTGAGCGTTCACGGGGTGGCGCTTCCATGACCGGCACGATGCGATCCAGTGCGGGCCGTGCCGCCAGGGCGATTTCATCATCATTCTCGGCTTGTGCTTTTTTGCCGTTTGCCAGAAAACCAAAATATTTGCCAAGCATAAACTTCTCCCTGCGGTGCGTATGCTAACGTTGCAAACGCGGCTATTTCTCGTTAACGGCCTTTGGCATTGAATTCTTAAGCCGAGTTCTCAGATTGGGCAGATGCTTTATGCGTATAATTTATAGTCAAATCGTTGATAGAAAGGGTTTCCCATGTATGGTTTTAGTGTTTCCGTTAGTCTTCCCTTCGATCAAGCCGTCGCAAAAGTAAGCGAAGCCTTGAAAAATGAAGGCTTTGGTGTACTTACTGACATCGATGTCAAAGCCACCATGAAGGCCAAGCTGGATATCGAACGACGTCCGTATCGTATTCTGGGTGCCTGCAATCCGGTTCTGGCGAACAAGGCGCTGGATTTGGAGCCGGATATCGGATTACTGTTGCCATGCAATGTCGTGGTGCGGGAGGAAGCGGATGGCGGGATCACAGTTTTGTTCCTCGATCCGAATATCATGATTGACCTGGTGGCGAATAAGGGTATCAAAGAGATCGCAAGCGATGCCCGCGCCCGCTTGGATCGCGTAAAAGTTGCGTTAAGCGCCTAGGCTTGGTGCCGGTGCTTATAACCCGGGGGTGAAGGGGGTTAACAAAAATTCACTTCACCTATGATCTATTCTTGACCATATTGTCGCATTCCCGGCTGGACTCGGTGCCAGCAGGCTATGACAACAAATAATGCTGCGTATAATTAAAGAAATAACGGCGGCATGTCGATGTGGAGCGCTGTAACAGTCGTAAAATGATGGCACAAGTCGCTTGGAAGGGAAGGATGGACCCGTCCCGCATTTATACCAAGACCTCCAGAGGTATTTTAGATGGTAATCTGAAGGCAAGCGCGCTCACTCGTGAGCACGCGCGTCTGCTCGCGTCGATAGACGGCAAGGCCGACGTCAGCACGTTGCTTGAAAAAAATAAGCGCCTATCTGAGAATCGTCTGGCTGCTATTATTGACGAGTTGGTATCGGGTGGTTTTATTCGCTTGATCAGCGCGGATAGCGCAGAAGAAGAATTAGGTTTTTCTTCAACCATCATCGTTGACGAAGCCAATACCCAGGCATTTTTTGAAGCCCAAGCTGCAGTTGAAAGTCAAATGCGGCGTGCCGAGGATCGTGAGGCGCTGACGCAAGCTCAAGCGCGCGAGGCGCTGCTAAAAGAAGTTTCCGCCGATATTGCCGCCGAAGCGGCAGAACTAAAACGTCAAGATGCTGCGTCGCGCGCGCAGTCTCCAACGATGCCTGTCAAACCGCAGGCAGCGGCAGTTGCAAAAGCGCCGTCACACAAACCCATTCAAAACAAGCCGCCTGTGGGCGATAAAATTGTGCCGCATGCAGCACATGCCAAGACGCATCACCCCGTTGAAAAACCGCTAAAGCCTACGCCTGATGCCAAGCAGTCATCACGCGCAGAGAGCGCTGAAATAGGGCGTTTGGAGAAGGAATCGGCTGCTGTGGCTGGACGCGAGTTGGAAGCGAAAATTCGTTTTGAAGAAGAGGCTCAGCGCCATGCTGAGATGGAAGTGCGCTTGCGAGAAATGGAGTCGGCCAAAATTCAGGCGCAAAACGAAGTGCAGACACTTTCCAAAGAACTTGACCAGGCACGCGTTGCGGCAGAATTGGAGACGCGTGTAAAACGTCGTTTGGAAGCGCGGGCACGCGAGGAAGCTGATACGCGGGCGCGATTAGAGGCGGAAGCGCAGGCTAAATTGGAGGCTGAGGCACGGCTGCGCGCTGAAGCGGAAGCCAAAGCGCTGGCGGAAGCTGAGGCCAAAGCGCGTGCTGAGGCCGAGGCTGCCGCAAAATTAGAGGCTGAGCGCAAGGCGCGTATTGAGGCCGAAGAAAGGGCGCAAGCTGAAGCAGAAGCGCGCGCCAAGGCTGAAGCCGAGGCACAAGCGCGACTTGCGGAGGAAAAGCGTGCAGCCGAGGAAGCGCGCATCCGGGGTGAGGAAGAGGCGCGGCGTCAAGCTGCAGCCGAGGCTGCGGAGAAACTCGAAATCGAGCGCAAGGCGCGCATTGAAGCTGAACAAAGGGCACATGCCGAAGCTGCGGCGCGCGCTAAGGCCGAGGTCGAGGCGCAAGCGCGGCTGGAAGCAGAAAAACGTATGGCAGAGGAGGCGCGTATTCGCGCTGAGGAAGATGCGCGTCGCCAAGCGGCGGAACAGGCGTTGCGCCAAGCCGAAGCTGAAGCCAGACTAGAAACCGAACGTAAGGCGCGCCTGGAAGCCGAGGAAATAGCGCGTGCTGAGGCACAAGCACGTTTGGAAGCGGAGGTGCGTGCAGCCGAGGAAGTGCGGATGCGTGCTGAAGAAGAAGCGCGTCGTCAAGCCGAGGCCGAGGCCGAAGCAAAGCTGGAAGTTGAACGTAAGGCGCGCATTGAGGCCGAAAGGGCGCTTGCCGAAGCGGAAGCGCAGGCCGCGCGAGAAGCTGAGAAACGCGCGGCTGAAGAAGCGCAGAAGCGTGTTTCTGAGGAAGCGCGGCGCCTCGCGGAAGTGGCGGCGGCGCAAGAGAAATTGCAGGCGGAACAACAGGCGCGTGCCCAGGCTGAGGCCTTGGCGCAACAACAGGCGCTGGAGTTGGCGCAGCGTCAGGCCGAGGCTGAAGCGCTGGCAATTGCCGCAGCGGAAGAAGCTGTGCGGCAGGAAGTTGAAACGCAGAAACGTCTGGTCGCGGAGCAGGAGCGTGAGGCCGAAGTGTTACGCATCAGTGAGGCAGCAGCACGCGCCCTGGAGGAAGAACGCGAAGCGCGTGCCCAGGCAGAAATGACAGCGCAGTCGCTTGCGGCCGAGCGCGCGCAAATGGAACAGGCGGCTAAGTCGCGCGAGCAAGAGCGGAAGCGTGCGCGCGAAGACGCAAATGCAAAGGCGCGGGCCGAAATGGAAGAGGCGACGCACCGTGCCGAGGAAGAGAAAGCGCGTGAGGCGCGTGAGGAGGCACGTCTGCGTGAGGAAGCAGAGGCACGTGCGCAGGCTGCAGCTAAAACGGCGAATTTACCTTTCTTAACTACGCGTAAGCGCAAACCGTTCCAGTTCAATAAGCGTTTGGTCAAGCCGATTGCCGCGACGGTGCTCGGTTTGCTAGTGCTGCTTGTTGCGCTGGCGCATGTTGTGTCGTTTGGTTTCTATATTCCAAAGTTGGAGCAGCGACTGACGCAATCTTTGGGGCAGCGCGTTGCAATCCAAGATCTACATTTCTCGTCCTACCCCATGCCGCATTGGGAGTTGGGGCAGATCACCATCGGCGATGGGGCGGGGTTGCGCATTGCCAAAGCAAATTTGTTCCCGACTTTGTCTTCTTGGTTCTCTGATGCGAAATCTATCCAGCGCGCAGAGTTGGAAGGTATGAACTTTTCGGAAAATGATTTCGCCGCTATATCGGCTTGGCGCAAGCAACAAGCGCAAGCGGTACCCATGCAATTCGAGCATTTGCAGCTCAAGGATGCAAAATTTTCTCACCCTCTATTGGATGTATTTTCATTTAATGCGGATATGGAGATGCGACACGGGCGTTTTGCTCAGGCGCAGATTCAGAGTAGCGATCAACGTTTCAATATCAAACTATTGCCGCTTGGTGAGACGTTGCGGATTGAGTTGGATGCAATCAAATCTGTTATACCCTTTGAACCGCGCCTGCCATTTGCTTCACTCAAGGTGTTAGCCGAGATGCATGAACAGGTATTGACGCTGAAAACAATCGATGCGCAGTTGCTGGATGGCTATGCATCGGGGGCGGGTGAGGTCAGTTGGTCGAAAGCTTGGAATCTGAAGACTGATCTGGAGCTTAAGCAAATCGATGTTAAGCCGACCCTTGGTTACTTTACCCATGAAACCAAGATGACTGGCACCCTGGAGGCAAAGTTGCGCATCGTGTCACAGTCCAATGCGTTGGAATTCTTATTTGCTGCGCCGCAAGTTCAGGCCACATTCCGGGTCAAGAATGGTGAGTACTCAGGGGTTGATTTAGTACGGGCAATCCAGGCCCAAAGTCGTGGCGGGAATATCGGTGGAAAGACGCATTTCACGGACTTGACTGGCTATTTCCAATACACCAAGGGTCGCTATCAATACCGTCAGTTGAAATTGCTTGGCGGGGTGGTGAGTGCTTTCGGTAACCTTGAGATTGGCCCAGAGCATAGCTTGACGGGTCTTCTGGTCGGCGAATTGCAGACCAAGCTGGCCAAGCAGCGCATGGCGTTTAATTTATCGGGAAGCTTGGGTACGCCCGCGCTGAAGCTGACCTCTGCAACGCCGCGTAGCGCAGCTGCGTTGCAGGTGCCGGCTGAGGCTGAAGAACAGTAAAAATTCTAGAAATTGTTTAGGCGGCTGCGCTGTCGGAAACGACATGTACGTGCACGGCTTCCAATGCGTCGCTCATTGACTCTTCCGGCAGTTCATTCAAATACTCACCAAGATATTCTGCCGCTTCATAGGTCGCCGGTGGTAAGAGTTTTTCGTCAAGTTCGGCGATGAGGGTGGCGGCAGAACCTGCGATGCGCAAGAGCATCTGACGTTCGTTCATCAGCATTTCCATTTCCTTGCGCAGCATTGCAATTTCCTGGATTTTCAACTGGAGCATTTGGTGTGGCATGGTCATTCCCCCTTTAAAGCGTGATTTGATTAGATGTTGGGATTTTCGGACAGGCTTGTCAATGCTTCAGTCCGTACTTTGTTTTATTTATTCGACGCAATTTAGGGAAAGTTGAGTAAATATTTTCGTCAATTGGCCGATATCTCGTTTGGCACACTACTTGCTGCTACTGAATTAAGAAATTACCTAAGTGCTGACTTTAACAGGGATCGGTAAATGTTTGATTGGCTTCATCTGCACCATAACTCCACTGAGCTGGAGCACGCCAAACATCGGCAACTGGAGCGCGATGCGACTTCGCATCAAGACCCTCTGGAAGAGTATGAATATATAAAGGAAGATGGTTTGGTGGTGGAGGAAATTAGCCCCGAAGAGTTTCAACGCCAGTGGCAAGAGCTGATCAAAAAATATCGGTAAAACATCTTGTCTAAAGGCTGATGCCAATCCGGCTAACTGAAATCGGACATTATCGGCGTATTTTTGACGCCCTTATTGCAGATTGGCACGCTGTGCCAATAATTTTTCCAGCGTCGATTTAAATCCGGCGAGACGTTCTTTCTCTTGCCCGACCACAGCAGCGGGTGCTTTATCCACAAAGCTGGGATTACTCAATTTTATCTCGGCCTTGGCAATTTCGGTTTGGTGCCGCGCAATTTCCTTGTCGATACGCGCTTTCTCGGCTGCGATGTCAATCTCAACTTTAAGCATCAGGCGATATTCGCCGACGATTTGTACTGGCGCCTGGGTTTGCGGCAGTGATTCGGATTCAATGTGCATTTCTGATAACTTAGCCATCGCTAATAAATGCGGTCGGAAGCTAGACAGTGTGTCCGGATCGCCTAGCGCCACCAAGGGCACTTTAAGGGCTGGTGAGAGGTTCATCTCACCGCGCAAGGTGCGGCAGGCATTAACCAGCTCCTTGAGCAGGGCGACCTGATTCAAGGCGTTGTGATCGATCTTGTCGAGCTTGGCGCTGGGGTAGGGCGCTAGCATGATGCTCTCGCCTGATTTTGCAGCTAAGGGAGCGACTTTCTGCCAAAGCTCTTCAGTGATGAATGGAATGAGTGGATGGGCTAGGCGCAAGATGGTTTCAAGCACGCGGACTAGGGTGCGGCGCGTGGTGCGCTGCACGGCTATATTATCGCTTTGCAACTGTACCTTGGCCAGTTCCAAATACCAGTCGCAATATTCATCCCATACGAATTGGTAAATGGCCTGCGCCGCCATATCGAAACGGTAATGCGCAAAAGCGTCGGCCACTTCCTGCTTCGCAATTTGTAGACGGCTGACAATCCATTTGTCCATGTCCGAGAATTGCAACGGCTGGTCGGCATTCAGGCCGACATCGTGGCCCTCGCAATTCATCAGGACGAAGCGTGTGGCGTTCCATAGTTTGTTGCAGAAGTTGCGGTAGCCATCACAACGTTGTAGGTCGAACTTGATATCGCGGCCATGCGTGGCGAGGCTGGCGAAGGTGAAGCGCAGCGCGTCGGTGCCAAAGGCGGGAATGCCATCCGGGAATTCTTTACGTGTGGCTTTTTCAATCGACTGTGCTTGCTTTGGGTTCATTAGATTGCTGGTGCGTTTCGCAACCAACAAGTCGAGTTCGATGCCATCAATCAAATCCAGGGGATCCAAAATATTGCCCTTGGACTTGCTCATTTTTTGGCCGTGCGAATCGCGCACTAGACCGGTTACATACACTTCGTGGAACGGTATCTTGTCGGTGAAATACAGCGACATCATTACCATGCGCGCCACCCAGAAAAAAATGATGTCGAAGCCGGTAACCAAGACGCTGGTGGGCAGGTAGCGTTGCAGCTCCGGCGTTTGGTTTGGCCAGCCCAGGGTCGAGAACGGCCACAGCGCGGAGGAGAACCAGGTGTCGAGCACGTCTTCATCTTGGTTCAGGGTCTTCGTACCGGCCTGCTGTTGTGCTTCGGCCAAGGTGCGCGCGACATAGATGTGGCCGTCTTCGTCGTACCAAGCGGGAATGCGGTGGCCCCACCACAGTTGGCGCGATATGCACCAGTCTTGGATGTTGTCGAGCCATTGCTTGTACGTAGAAGTCCAGTTCTCCGGTACGAATTTAAGGGTGCCGTTTTCCACTACTTCCAGGCCCCGCTGGGCCATACCTTCCATGCTGACAAACCATTGGTCGGTGAGCATGGGTTCGATTACGGCATGGGTGCGTTCGCCGCGCGGCACCATCAATTTATGTTTACGCGTGTCTTCCAGTAAGTTGCGCGTTTGCAGGTCTTCGATGATGCGGGCGCGCGCATCGTAGCGATCCAGACCCTGATACTCGGCTGGGGCGAGATCGTTAATCTTGGCGTCGAGGGTGAGGATACAGATCGGCAGTAACTTATGCCGCTGTCCGACTTGCCAGTCATTGAAGTCGTGCGCCGGGGTGATCTTGACGCAGCCCGTGCCGAAGGCAGGATCAACATAGTTGTCGCCGATGATGGGAATGGAACGCTCGGTCAAGGGCAAGCGCACTTGCTTGCCAATTAATTTCTGATAGCGTTCGTCGTCCGGATGCACCGCCACCGCCACGTCGCCCAGCATGGTTTCCGGGCGCGTCGTCGCCACCACTAAATGACCGCTGCCATCCTCTAGTGGATAGCGAATGTGCCACATGAATCCGTCTTCTTCTTCCGATACGACTTCGAGGTCGGATACGGCGGTGCCCAATACTGGATCCCAGTTTACTAGGCGCTTGCCGCGATAGATCAAGCCGTCTTCATGCAGGCGCACGAAGACTTCGGTGACGGCCTCGGACAGCCCTTCGTCCATGGTAAAACGTTCGCGTGACCAATCGGGCGATGTACCCAGGCGGCGCATTTGGCGCGTGATGGTGGAGCCGGATTCTTGTTTCCACTCCCACACGCGTTTCACAAAATCCTCGCGCCCCAGGTCGTGGCGAGTCTTGCCGATGCGTTCTAATTGACGCTCGACAACGATTTGCGTGGCGATACCCGCATGATCCGTACCCGGTTGCCATAGCGTGTTGTCTCCGTGCATACGGTGGTAGCGGATCAAGGCGTCTTGCAAGGTGTGCTGGAAGGCATGGCCCATGTGCAGTGTGCCTGTTACATTGGGTGGCGGCAGCATGATGCAATAGGCGTCACGGTCAGGTGCCGCGCCGGCGGCGAAATAGCCGCAATCTTCCCATTGTGCATACCAGCGGCGTTCGATGGCGTGTGGCTCGTAACTCTTGGCAAGTTCGCTATTCGTGGATTCCATAAGGGGCCGATCTAGAACTGAAAGAAAGCCGGCGATTATACCGGAAACGCGCTCAGGGCTTGTTGCCGGGGGCTGGACGCTTGAAGGGGGCAAGTTGTTTCTTTAGCTCGTCCGCGATGGCGCTGCGCACCACTTCTTCCATGTGCATCATGAATTGTTCCAGCATGCTGGACAGCGCCTTGTCCAGCGCGCTGTTGAGCATGCCGGGCAATTCTTCAGCCAGGGTTTGGTGCAAGTTATCCTTGATCATGCGAGCGACATCGGCTTCGATCAGCGCAGCAATCTGTTGCACGGTTTCTTCCGGCAAACGTGTTGGCACCGATACGGCAATAGGTGCTGCCTCTGGCGCTGGGGCCGCAGTCAATGAAACGTATTGCACTTCTTGTGGAATCTCGATGGAAGATGGGACTTGCGGTTCTAACTGGGTTTGGGCGATACGCGCGTTAATCTCGGCTTGCATTTCGGCTTCAACAGCTTCTAGCCGCGCCAATACCGATTCTGTTTCTGGGATTGCGGGCGCAGGTACGGCGGCATGCGAAAAAGATTCGTGTACGAGATCGAGTTCGATTGGTTTTTCTGGTTCAGTGATCTCGTGTGGAACTGCAATCGCAGGTGTCGATGTGGGAGCAGGTTCGGGTGCTGCAAGCTTAGCTACATTCGGCTGCAGATCAAGCGCGACTTCGTCAGTGAGTATGGGAATCGCCTCAAGATCAACCCGTGGTTGCTCAACGAGATCGGTCAGCACGGGAATCTCAGGTTCGCTGGGCGCGTGCTTTTTCATTAGCGCATCCAGCTTGTTCAAGACATCCTCGCGCGGTTCACTCATGTTTTGCACTCATGTCGTGGGTTTGTAGCGCATAGCCGCGGTCACGGTAGAAGCGGAAGCGTTCGCGCGCTGCGATAGCGTCCTCAGGCTCAGTACTGACTATCTCAATGACGCGCTCGAAGCGGCTAAAAAACGGAGGCCAGGCTGGGTCGAGGTTGATCAATAACGCATCATCTCGCAAATCTCCTTCCTGGGTATGGATTAAGACAGGCGTTTCGGCGGCCAAGGGATTGTCCGCGTTGCAATGCGGGATAAATCCCACAGCGTTGTCGCTCCATAGCAGACGGTCGAAGCGCTCCGCCAATGCGCTGTCCGATGCATACACATTCACGCGCAGTTTTTGCGCCAGGGCCTTGGCGCAAAGCTTGCTAGCAAAGCGCAGTTTGTTGTCCACCTTGGTGTAAAAGTCTATTCGCGTCATGAGCGTGTTATAGCGGGAAGCTTAGTCTTTGGCACGTTTCATCAGGAAATGCGTGAGCAGTGGTACCGGTCTACCGGTAGCCCCTTTGTCCGCACCGGATTTCCAAGCTGTACCGGCGATGTCGAGATGCGCCCAGTCATATTTCTTGGTAAAGCGTGATAAGAAACAGGCGGCTGTAATCGAGCCTCCGGCACGCCCACCAATATTGGCCATGTCGGCGAAATTGCTCTTGAGTTGTTCTTGGTAATCAGCCCATAGCGGTAGGTGCCAGGCGCGATCATAGGCCGCATCTGCGGCATGCATTAGCTCGCGCGCCAAGGTGTCGTTGTTGCTGAAAAGTCCCGAAGCGTGGTGGCCTAACGCGATGACACAGGCGCCGGTCAAGGTCGCGACATCCACCACCGCTTGTGGCTCGAAGCGCTCGGCGTAGGTCAAAGCGTCGCACAAAATCAAGCGGCCTTCGGCATCGGTGTTGAGGATTTCGATGGTCTGGCCCGACATCGAGGTCACGACGTCGCCGGGCTTATTGGCGGCGCCATCGGGCAGATTTTCGCAGGTGGGGATGATGCCGATCACGTTCAATGGCAATTGCATTTGGGCAATGGCTTTGAATGCACCCAGCACGCTGGCCGCACCGCACATATCGTATTTCATTTCGTCCATCTCGCCGGCTGGCTTGAGTGAAATACCGCCGGCGTCGAAGGTGATGCCCTTGCCGACCAGGACCACCGGCGGCGTTTTTTTCGGGCCGCCGTTGTAGTGCATCACGATCAGTTTCGGTGGCTGTCGGCTGCCCTTGGCGACCGACAGAAAAGAATGCATGCCCAATTTCTCAATGGCTGGTGTGTCGAACACTTCGACTTCCATGCCATAGGTCTTGCCCAGGCCTTGTGCTTGCTCGGCCAGATAAGCGGGCGTGCAAATGTTGCCGGGTAGATTACCCAAGTCCTTCGCCAGGTTCATGCCGTGGGCGATGGCTTGGCCGCTGATCACGGCGCTTTCCGCTTCCGTGATTTCGTTGCGGCGTTCCACGGAGAGGGTGAGTTTGCGTAAAGGGCGGCGCACCTCGTCCTGCTTGCTCTTGAGTTTGTCGAAACGGTATACCGCTTCCATCGCCACCATCGTTGCCTGCTCGATGTGCCAAGTGATGTCGCGCTTCTTGACGCCAAGCTCGGTGAGGTAAATCACCGCTTCCAGCGAGCCGGTTTCGTTTAGGGTCTTGATTGCAACCTTGATCGCCTTACGGTATTCGTTTTCGCGGAAGTCGCGTTCTTTGCCCAAGCCTACCAGCAGGACACGGTCGCAGAGGGTTTTGGGAACGTTGTGTAGTAACAGCGTGCTATCGTTTTTCCCTTCCATATCGCCGCGCCGCAAGATATCGGATAGGTACCCGTCGGATACGCGGTCTATCATTTCGCCCGCCAGGGTCAGTTTGCGTGTTTCGAAGACGCCAATGACTACGCAGGCGGAGCGTTGTTTTTCCGGGCTGCCGCTTTTTATGCTAAATTCCATGTCTAAACCTCTTTAAGCATTAAATACTTAGAAACAAGTGCCAATTCTCGATTATTCTCGATTCTGGCCCTAAAAGTCAAAGTTATACCCCGTATATGATCTATCGTCGCGCGCTAATACAAGAAATATTGACTACCATGCTGGCGGTTTTTATCGCTTTGGCTTCGATTACCGCCGTGACGCAATGGGTGCGCTACTTGAACCAAGCCGCAGCGGGTTCCTTGGCACCAGAGGCGGTGCTGGCCTTTCTGGGTTTTGGGATGGTCAGTGCGTTGCCTGTGTTGATGACGGTCACCTTGTTTTTGTCGGTATTGTTGACCATGTCACGCATGGCGCGCGACCATGAAATGGTCGTGTGGCAGACCGCCGGTTTGGGCTTGATGTCCTGGGTACGTCCGGTGATGCAACTGGGTATGCCAATTTTCATTTTCATTGCGATTATCAGCCTGGGACTATCCCCTTGGGCGCTGCGCAAGAGCGGCGAATATCGGCAACAATTGGAAAGCCGCGAGGATATTTCGGTCATGGCGCCCGGTGTTTTTAAAGAGTCCAAACAGAACGACCGGGTCTTTTTTGTCGAAAGTCTGGGAACGAGCCAAGCGATCGTCAAAAATGTGTTTGTGCGCTCTGAGCAGCATGGAAAGCTGGGGGTCATGGTGGCCAAGCAGGGCGCGCAATTTATTCAACAAAATGGCGACCGCTTCCTGACGCTAGACAATGGCCGGCGCTATGAGGGCACAGCCGGACAAGCCGATTACCGCATCATGCAGTTTCAACGGTATACGGTACGAATCGAACCCTACGAGGTTAAGTTGGGCGCACCCAGTAACAAGGCTTTGCCCACCTTGGAATTATTCCATGACCGTAATTTAGTCAAGGATGCAGAGCTGAATTGGCGCCTCAGTCTGCCGGTCAGCGCGCTTTTGTTGGTGTTGTTGGCAATACCTTTAAGTTATTTCAATCCGCGCTCGGGCCGCTCGTTCCATCTGATCGCAGCGTTATTGGTCTATTTGATTTACAACAACTTGCTTTCTGTCGCGCACGCTTCAGTGCTGAGCGGAAAAGTTTCACCTTGGCTCGGGGTCTGGAGTATGCATCTCTTGATGTTGTTGCTGATCACCTATTTGTATTATCGAAAGCAAGCGGTTAAACCGTTACTGCGTTGGATTCGTAAATGAAAGTCTTGAATCGCTATTTTGCACATGAGGTGTACAGCGGCACGCTACTGGTGTTTGCGGCCTTGCTGGTGGTGTTTGCTTTTCTAGATCTAGTACATCAACTGGAGAATCTGGGTAAGGGAAACTATAACTTGCTCTATATCTTGGCCTATGTCGCACTGCAAATTCCAGGTCGAATCTATGAGCTGTTCCCAATCGCGGCGCTGATTGGTAGCTTGTATGCCTTAGTGCAGCTCTCAAACTACTCTGAAATTACCGTGATGCGTGTCTCCGGCGTATCAGCGGTGCGGATTGCCTTGTCTTTGTTGCGCGCTGGTTTATTGTTCGTCATATTGACCTTCGTGGTGGGCGAATTTATCGCGCCGCCCAGTGAACGCTTGGCGAGTCAGTTGCAAATTCGAGCCATGAACAGTGTGGTGGCGCAGGACTTTAGATCCGGCTTATGGGTGAAGGATGGTACCAGTTTTATAAATGTCAAAGAGGTGCTGCCAGATTCGGCGCTGGTCGGTGTCAGAATTTACGAATTCGACCCGAATAATATCCTGCGTGCTATCAGCTTTGCGCACGAAGGCAAATATCTGAAAGAGAATAGCTGGCTGCTCACGGATGTTGAGCAGACGCGCTTCGATGCCTCCAGCACGCAAGTAACGCGTTTGCCGCAGGCTTACTGGAATTCGGTGTTGAATCCAGACATGCTTAGCATCTTGTTGGTGGTTCCAGAGCAAATGTCGGTATGGAATTTATATTCTTATGTGCAGCATTTGCACGATAACCTACAAAAGACTTCGCGTTTTGAAATTGCACTATGGATAAAAATAGTTTACCCATTTGCCACCTTGGTGATGATGCTGATGGCGCTGCCTTTTGCTTTTCTACAGTCGCGTATGGGTGGGGTCAGCGGAAAGGTATTCAGTGGCGTGATGCTCGGCTTAACTTTCCATTTACTGAACCGGGTGTTTGCCAATCTAGGTATTTTGCACGATTGGTCGCCGCCGCTGAGTGCGGGGCTGCCAACGCTATTGTTTTTCGTGACGGCGGTTAGCTATCTTTGGTGGCAGGAACGGCGTTAAATCCTCAAACCATGACCAAGCGTGTGCGCGCCAGCCGGTCATGCAGGAATTGTTTGTCGGGATCAAATAAGGCCCACGGGATGCTGATCACGCTCAGCCATCCCAGCAAAAAACGCAGGCAAGCTTGTGGAAAGCGCAGTGGTTTCCCATCGATTCGTTCGACGCGGAAGCGCCAAGCGCGCATCGCGACCGTTTGCCCACCGTGCGTCCAAAACCAAGTGAAATACCACAGCAGTACCAAGAATAAATAAACTTGGAAGAAGTGTTTGGCCCCAGCCGCATGCGGATCACGCAGTAGCATAAAGACCAACACCGCGACGAACAGCACGCCGAACAGCACCAGGGCCTCATACAACAAGCTAAACAGACGGCGCATTAGGTTGGGGTAGGTAGGTACTACGGAAGTAGTTGTGGCTTGCGTTTCAGTCATAGGGCAATGTTTCGTAAGGATTGGCTCGCTACTGATAATCGTGCGGGCGGAGAATTTACTAGCGCGTTATTTCTTCAACGGCTCAAGCGTGGGCGCGTCTGGTGGAGCGACCACCGGAGTGGCGACCGGAGCCGTAGCGCTGGGCTGCTGGGTCTGGAATGCCTCCCATTTTTGCTTCACTTCTTTTTGCTTTTCGGGCGGTTGTTTTTTGATTTGCTTATAGCGTTCGCGTGCAGCTTCGCGTTGTGCGGGCGTTAAGCTGGCCCAGCGTGTGATGCGACGGCGCACGCGTTCCTGTTCGTCCAGTTTCATCTTTGGATATTTGTTCGCAACTTTGATCAAATTGTTGCGCAACCGATCCGGTTGCTGATCCCATTGTGGCGCTAACTCGGCAAATAATTGCTGCTGCTGCGGGGTGAGTTGTTTCCAGTTTGGCGACTTGGGTTCTGGTTTGGCTGCAGCTGGTTTGCTAGCGGCCGATTTCGGATTAACTACTTTGTTTGCGGGCGGCTTGACGACGGTTTGGTTTGTGCTAGCCGGATTTGGGCTGGTAGACGTGTTGCCGGGTGCGCTATCAATGGCATGGCTAGCACTTGCCCATGCCAGCAATAGCACACTTAGTTTTGCGAGGACTGATCGAGCCATTTATGGAAATTTTGGTCGACAAAGACATTCAGCGGGATGTCGCTGGTGAGCAGAGCCAAGTCAATATTATCCTCACGATTGTTTTCTTGCTGCTGCCAAAAGAAAACGCCGATCAGTAACAAAGACATAAAGGCAAGTGGTAGCCACTTGCGGCTAAACATGGGATGACTATGTCCGTGGTGACCGGAAAAGGCATAGGCATTCTCGGGTTGAGCTTGCAAAGCGAACGCATCCATTGCGCGCGTCCGCGATTGTTTTAAACGCGCCACTACTTGGCTATTTAGGCGGCCTGTGCCGTAATTCAAGTCTTGCTTGATTTTGCTAATCAGTTCACGTTCATTCATGATTCAATCCCTTTCGCTTTCAAGGCTGCGGCCAGGGTGTGCGTGGCACGCGAACAATGCGTTTTAACGCTGCCTTCCGAACAACCCATCGCCTCGGCGGTTTGAGCGACATCTAATTCCTCCCAATAACGCAGCAAGAACGCTTCGCGTTGACGTGGAGGTAAAGCTGTTATTTCTTTTTCAATTAGATCAATTAGTTGAACTCGATCTAACTGGTCGTGAGGGGTATTTTTGTCATTTGACCCATCTGCTGGCTGAAGAGTTTCCAGTGGATCGAAATCGTCTTCTGCGTTGCTCGGGGTTAGTGCTGAAAGCAGCGTGACCCAAGTATTGCGCACCTTCTGCCGACGGTAATGGTCGCGGATGGTGTTTTGCAGGATACGTTGGAACAGCAGCGGTAACTCCTCACTCGCTTTAGCGGCATATTTCTCTGCAAGCTTGAGCATGGCGTCTTGCACGATGTCGAGCGCCGTTTCTTCGTTGCGAACCGCGAAATAGGCCTGCTTAAACGCGCGTCGTTCTACGCCTTTCAGGAATTCGGATAATTCGTGCTGGGTAGCCAGGTTGGAGCTTTCTGTGTTTTTACGCTGCGCCATGTTAGCAAATTGCCCACATCTTTGCAGCGAGATTGCGCTTCCAAGTATTTCGTCCAAGTTTGGAGAATCCCTCGTAACTTACGGGGAAATAAAATGTTTTTGGCATTACCCCCTTGACCAAAGTGAGCGTAAACGTTAGTGTTTCAAGTTCTTTTCGCGAAATTTGAAGGTTTAAGGCTTCTTTATGGAATTATCTGGTGCGGAGATTACGGTACGCTGCTTAGCGGAAGAAGGCGTCGAGTTCGCTTTTGGCTATCCGGGCGGTGCGGTGCTCCATATTTACGACGAAATTTTCAAGCAAAGCAAGGTCAAGCATGTGTTGGTACGGCACGAGCAAGCTGCTGTTCACGCAGCGGACGGCTATGCGCGCGCCACGGGTCGAGTAGGGGTGGCTTTGGTCACGAGTGGTCCTGGTGCCACTAATGCGGTGACGGGTATCGCAACGGCTTACATGGATTCCATTCCCATGGTGATTATCAGCGGACAGGTACCAACTTACGCGATTGGTGAAGATGCTTTCCAAGAAGTGGATATGGTTGGAATTACCCGTCCCTGCGTAAAACATAACTTTCTGGTCAAGGATGTTAAAGATCTTGCTGCCACGATAAAGAAAGCGTTTCACATCGCAGCTACGGGTCGTCCTGGCCCAGTGGTGGTCGATATCCCTAAGGATGTGACGACGCACCTGACCAAGTTCGAATACCCCAAAAGCGTGAGTTTGCGTTCGTATAGCCCAGTGACTAAAGGCCATCCGATGCAGATCAAGAAAGCGGTGAAATTACTGCTTTCCGCTAAGCGTCCGTTTGTTTATACCGGCGGCGGCGTGATTTTGTCCGAGTCATCGAATGCCTTGATTAAACTCATCAAGCAGTTGGGTGTGCCTTGTACTAGCACCTTGATGGGTTTGGGTGGATATCCAGAGACGGATCGCCAGCATCTGGGTATGCTCGGCATGCATGGCACCTATGAAGCCAATATGGCGATGCAACATTGCGACGTGTTGTTGGCGGTGGGCGCGCGTTTTGACGATCGCGTGATCGGTAATACTGAACATTTTAAACAAGAAAAACGCCAGATCATTCATATCGACATTGACCCGTCGTCGATTTCCAAACGCGTGAAAGTAGATGTGCCCATCGTCGGTGATGTTGGGCAAGTGCTGAATGAGATGCTCAAACTATTGCAAGCATCCAAGGATAAAGGCGAGCAGGCCGCGCTCAAGGCGTGGTGGGCGCAGATCGAATTGTGGCGCTCGAAGAATTGCCTGAATTACGACCGCTCCTCGAAGATCATCAAACCGCAATTCGTGATCGAAAAACTATACGAAGTGACCAAGGGCGATGCCTATATCACTTCCGACGTCGGTCAGCATCAGATGTGGGCAGCGCAATACTATAAGTTCGACAAGCCACGGCGCTGGATCAATTCCGGTGGCCTGGGCACGATGGGCTTCGGACTGCCCTCGGCGATGGGCGTGAAGATGGCGTTCCCCAAGGCCAATGTCGCATGCATCACCGGCGAGGCCAGCATCCAGATGTGCATCCAGGAGCTTTCGACCTGCAAGCAATATCACCTGCCGATCAAGGTCATCACGCTGAACAATCGCTACATGGGTATGGTGCGGCAGTGGCAGCAATTCTTCCACGGCAATCGTTACTCCGAGTCGTATATGGACGCCTTGCCGGACTTCGTTAAATTGGCCGAAGCCTATGGACATGTCGGCATGCGCATCGAAAAACCGGGTGATGTGGAGGGTGCGCTCAAGGAAGCCTTCAAGCTGAAGGACAAACTGGTATTCATGGATTTTCTGACCGATCAATCCGAGAACGTATTCCCCATGGTACCGGGCGGCAAGGGTTTGTCGGAAATGATCTTGGCGGAAGATTTATAATTATGCGGCACAATATTTCAATATTATTGGAAAACGAGGCTGGAGCGCTGTCGCGTGTTTCCGGTCTGTTCTCGGCGCGCGGCTATAACATCGAGTCCTTGACCGTGGCACCGACAGAAGATCCATCGATGTCGCGCATGACCATCGTCACGCGCGGTTCGGAAGAAGTCATCGAACAGATCGTCAAACAGCTCAATAAGCTGATTGAAGTGGTGAAGGTGGTCGATCTCAACGAAGGTGCGCACATCGAACGTGAGTTGATGCTGGTGAAAGTGAAGGCGGAAGGCGCATGGCGCGAGGAAATGAAGCGCATGTCCGATATTTTCCGTGGCCGCATTATCGATGTCGCGGATAACACTTACACCATCGAATTGACCGGTAATGGCACAAAGCTGGACGCGTTTCTGGAGGCGCTTGATCCGGGCGCGATCCTGGAAACAGTACGTACAGGCGCTTGCGGTATCGGCCGTGGCGAAAGAATTTTAAAAGTTTAAGTTTCCTCCGTAGGGCACACAAAAACCACCGTCTTTACGCGGCATATTTTGCCTGACCCTCTGGCAATTATTTTTAGATTAGAAAGGAAGTACCATGAAAGTTTATTACGACAAAGATGCCGATCTCTCCATCATCAAGAAGAAGAAGGTCGCTATTATCGGCTATGGCTCGCAAGGTCATGCGCATTCACTGAACCTGCAAGATTCCGGCGTGAAAGTCACGGTTGGACTGCGCAAGGGCGGCAGCTCTTGGGATAAAGCCAAGAAAGCTGGCTTAGCCGTGAAAGAAGTTGGCGCTGCGGTAAAAGAAGCGGATGTTGTGATGATCCTGGTGCCGGATGAGATGCAGCCCGCTGTCTACGAGCAAGAGATTGAACCGAATATCAAGAAGGGTGCCGTGCTGGCGTTCGCGCATGGTTTCAACGTACATTTCGGCCAGATTAAGCCGCGTGCCGATTTGGATGTCATCATGATCGCACCGAAAGGCCCGGGCCATTTAGTGCGGTCCACCTACAAACAAGGTGGCGGCGTGCCGTCGCTGATTGCCGTACATCAAGATTCCTCCGGTAAGGCGCTGAAAATTGCACTGTCCTACTCCTGCGCCAACGGCGGAACCAAGGGCGGCGTGATCGAGACCAATTTCCGTGAAGAATGTGAGACCGATCTGTTCGGCGAACAAGCCGTGCTATGCGGCGGTGCGGTGGAGCTGGTAAAAATGGGTTTCGAAACTCTGACCGAAGCCGGTTACGCGCCAGAAATGGCCTACTTCGAATGCTTGCATGAACTAAAGCTGATCGTTGATCTGATGTACGAAGGCGGTATCGCCAACATGAACTACTCCATCTCCAACAACGCGGAGTTTGGCGAATATGTCACCGGACCGAAAGTGATCAACGAGCAATCGCGTCAAGCCATGCGCGAAGCCTTGGCCAATATTCAGAACGGTAAATACGCCAGGGACTTCATTCTCGAAGGTCGTTTGAATTATCCCGAAATGACGGCGCGCCGTCGGCAAAATGCCGAGCATCCAATCGAAACCGTAGGTGCGAAATTGCGCTCCATGATGCCGTGGATTTCCAAGAATAAGCTGGTTGACAGTTCCAAGAACTAGTAAGGAGTTAGGCGTGTGGCGTGAGGGGTGCAAGGAGTTATTCCTCAAGCCGCACGTCTGTTGCCTCACCATATGAATTACCCACATCCTATGATTGCCCGCGAGGGCTGGCCGTTTTTGGCTTTTATGATTGTTGCTGCGATCACAGTGAGTTTTTTGGTTGGAAAATGGGCAGCTTTTCCGCTTTGGCTGATTTTTCTGTTCATGCTGCAATTTTTTCGCGATCCGTCGCGCACATTAAAGAGCACGGAGTCGAACGCCGTCATCTCGCCTGCCGACGGACGTATCGTTGTGGTAGAGCAGACCGTCGATCCCTATCGTAATGTGCCGGCACTTAAGATTAGCGTGTTCATGAACGTCTTTAACGTGCATTCGCAGCGGAGTCCGATGTGCGGCACAGTGGAACATGTGCGCTATTATCCAGGCGCATTCGTGAACGCAGTATTGCCTAAAGCCTCTCTAGAAAATGAGCGCAATGCGCTATTGATGAAGACGGATACTGGTGTGGACATTACCGTAGTGCAAGTCGCTGGTCTGATTGCCCGCCGTATCCTGTGTTACGTCAAACCAAGTGCTCATTTAAATACTGGCGAACGCTACGGCTTTATCCGTTTTGGCTCGCGCCTGGATGTGTACTTGCCAACCACAGCGCAAGCGGCGGTTGCCATTGGCGACAAGGTGTATGCCGGTACCGATGTCTTGGCCCGGCTGGCTTAGCCGCGCACGATGTGATTTAATCCGGCCACGATGCAACCCCACAAACCCTTATTTGACCAAACGTTGCGCAAGAAGAGCATTTACTTGCTGCCCAACTTGATCACGACTTCAGCCTTGTTTGCAGGCTTTTATGCCATCGTCCAAGCGATGGGTGGGCATTTTGACTTGGCCTCGATAGCGATCTTCGTGGCCATGGTGCTGGATGGGATCGATGGCCGCGTAGCACGCCTCACCCACACCCAAAGCCCGTTCGGCGCCGAGTTCGATAGCTTGTCCGACATGGTCTCCTTCGGTGTGGCACCCGCCCTGGTGGTCTATGTCTGGGCCTTGCAGGGCATGGGTAAATTGGGCTGGGTTGGTGCATTCATCTTCTGCGTCGGTGCGGCCTTGCGCCTAGCACGCTTCAACACCAAACTGGATGTGGCGGATAAACGTTATTTTCAAGGCTTGCCCAGCCCGTCGGCGGCAGCTGTTGTGGCGGGCTTTGTATGGGCGCTACAGGATTACGGCATTGCGGGCAAGGATGTCGCTTGGCTTGCATGGTGTGTGACCGTGTTCTCCGGCATCACCATGGTTTCCAATTTCCGTTTTTATAGTTTCAAAGAATTCAATATGCGCAAAAGCATTCCATTCGTGGCGCTGCTTTTGATTATCCTGGGTTTCGCCTTGCTGACATACCAGCCAGCGCAAGTGCTGTTTTTATTCTTTGTGGCATATGCTTTATCTGGGTATGTGATGTGGCTGGTGGATCTCAGAAAGAAAAGTCTAACTAAATCGCCGTCCGAATAGCGCGCGTATTTCGGCAGAATGCAAAGGTTTGTACAAGACAGGAAATCCGTCGGCGGATATTTCATCTGTTGCTTTTAATGACGTGTCGCCAGTGATAATAGCTGCATTGATGTCTCTCCCTAGAAAAGCACGCACTTTGCGAATAGCATCTTCGCCATAACGGCCATCACGGAGTTGGTGATCGGCCAAGATCAATTGAATTTTATTTTTTTCGTTACCCAAAGCCAAAATTGCCTCGCTGGCATCACTGGCGACTAACACTTTATACCCCCAGCTATTGATCAATACGCGCATTGCATGGAGCACTTCCGCGTCGTCGTCAATGATCAGTACATGGAAATTTTCCGGGGGTGGCATGCTAGATGCGGGGTAGGCCGGGGTGACCGAATTGGGTGCGGTGCGCGGTAGGGTAATGGAGAACATCGAACCCATGCCGGGCGTTGAGGACACCGTGATTTCATGCGCCAATAGTTTCGCTGTTTGGCGGACAATGGCCAGGCCTAACCCCAGCCCCTGCTCACGATCATGGACTGGGTTTTGCAATTGAAGAAACTCGCCGAAAATAGCTTCGATCTGATCAGCCGGAATTCCGATACCGCTATCCCATACTTGAATTTCGATTTCCCGTCCTTGCTTACGTCTACGGCAGCCGATGATGATGCGACCATGGGGCGTGTAACGTATGGCATTTTCGGCTAGATTCATGAGTACTTGTCTTAATAATACGGGGTCGCTGATTGCAAACAGCGAAGTCTTTAGGGTAGAGAATCTAATTCCTTTATTCCGTGCCAGTTCGGTGTATTCGCCCTGTATACCCCCCATCAATTTTTGAATACATATAGGCTGTGGATGCGCTTCGACATGGCCGGCATCCAGGCGCGAAAAATCAAGCAGCCTATTGAGCAAAGCGCTTAATCCATTCAACGACAATTGCAATTTGTGCGCAACCTCTTGCAACGTATCGCGCTGAAGTATTGTGCTCGAAGTCAGCGTATGGAGCGCACCGGCATATAAGCCGAGCGCATGAATCGGCTGGCGTAAATCGTGACTGGCTGCAGCCAAAAAGTGGGTCTTGGCACGATTGGCAGCTTCAACGCGTACTTTTTCGGCATTCAATTCACGCAGCAATTCGATGTTAAAAAACTGTAAGCGCACTGATTCAAACATCGTGTGGTAAATATTTCGGCTATACATCAGATTTACAGCCAGGTACAGCAAGGACAGCACGCCCATGGTGCTGAACAATGGGCCGTCTTCTATCAAACAACGAATGGCAAACGGTAATATTGCAGGAATGGCAAACCCGAAATAGGCCGGCCAATAAGCGGACAACGCAGCGACCGAGCCCGCGGTCATTCCGACCAGGGTAAAAACGATAAAGCTGAATACTAGCGGTTGGTCGGGCGCGAAAAAGAGGATGCCAATAGAGCCCCAAAGGGAGCCGGATAAGGTGGAAAAAAAAGCGGACCACTGACTCCAGGCATGTGCTTGCACAGTGGGTACCGGGCGCACTCGGAAGCGCCATACTAGTACCATGCGTACCACCGTGAGCAGATAGCTCAACCCCAGCCAGTATAGGACAGAATCTTGCGGATTCCGCCGCCACAGCATAAAGGCTAAAAATGTGGCAGCAATCAAAACGCCGCCCAACACGATCGGCGCTTGCCGGTACAGTAAATGTGCCAGCTCGGCCTGGATTTCGTTGTGCTTATCTGCGTCGCTATTGGCTTGCGGCGATGCCATCATGGCTTATGCTGTGTCGGAAAATCCCCGTATACTACGCTATGCGGCAAACCGTCGATTGGTTTCTTTTTGCGTATTTAGGTCAAACAAATCTTCAAGGCTAGGCCGGGAAATGCATGACCATTCAGCCAACCATTTCACGCATCTTGATCGCCGAAGACCATGCTATGGTGCGCGAAGGGCTGAAATTTATCCTGTCGATGACGCCCAATCTTGAGGTGATAGCGGAAACCGGGGATGGGTACGAAGCCGAAAAACTGGCGCTGGAGCTGTGCCCCGATTTGCTGATCCTGGATATCGATTTACCCTCCAAAAATGGTTTCGACGTCGCTACGCAGATCAAGCAATCCAACACGGGCATCAAAATTCTGATTCTGACAGGCAGCCTGAATACACACAGCGTGCGTAATGCCCTGGCGCTGGGCGTGGAAGGCTATGTACTGAAACGCGAAGATAGCAGCGAATTGATGAGTGCTATCAAAGCAGTCTTAGCCGGAAAACCTTACATCAGCAAAAGTATTGCAGAGCAATTCCATCACTGGGAATCTGAAACGGTTGCCGCAGTTTCTATGCTCGGTGCACGTGAACGTGAAGTCGTGGTGCTGGTAGCGGATGGCAAAAGTAGCGATGAAATTGCGCTCTGCATGAAT
>Ga0315270_10000301_pt1 | contig 27935 bp, 23 predicted proteins | sample C1_bottom_MG_FD_204932 | JGI IMG/M metagenome (GOLD analysis project Ga0315270, IMG submission 204932) | Sediment microbial communities from Yellowstone Lake, YNP, Wyoming, USA - C1_bottom | ecosystem: Environmental > Aquatic > Freshwater > Lake > Sediment | place: USA: Wyoming | collected...
CTAAGAAGTAGCGCAGACGAAAAGGGCCGCACCCGTCTCGAACAGGTGCGGCCCTGTACGATTCTCTTCCTACTTCGGAAACTTCAGGCCGATCGTCGTGGCGATTCGAAAGGCTACGGCGTGTACCAGATGGGCGACGTGTACGCCCTCTCCTGGATCGTCATCGGGACTTCCTTTGGCATCGTGATGCCGAACCGCTTCGCCTCGTAGGCCGTCCAGCGCGGGGTCGGGATCTCGATGACCCGGCCGTAATAGAAGGCGCGCTGCTTCGGGTCGAAGGCCGGGTCTTTCCACGTCGTGATCAGCTCGGGCGCGCCGATGGTGTTCGTCCAGCTTGCGTCGGCAACGTCCACGGTGTTCCCGACCGCCGGCACCTTGCCCGTCTTCGGATCCGGCCTGCGGTCGCCCGACCACGCGACGTCGTAGACCTTCTCGTGCAGCTCACCCTTCGCGTCCATCCAGCCCTTGACGATCTGATAGCGGTCCAGGTTTCCGCTCATCGGGTCCTTGAGGGCGGCGACGAGGAACGTGGGCGCCTTGCCCACAGGCGCGGCCCGGAGGTCGCCGCCCATCGGAACGCCTTTCGCGTAGCCCGCTTCCGCCGGCATCCGGGTCTGGGCGTCCTTCGCGTCGAAGCTCCAGCCTCCGAAGAAGCGCACCGTGATCCGCGGTCCCGTAGAGGAGTACGCCTCCTTGCGTTTGAGAGCGTCCCAGACCGCCTCGCGCGTGTTCTCGGTGGCCCAGACGCCCGTGTAGCCGGAAGCGGACATCTGCCAGCCGACGACGTTGACCTGAGGCGTCTTGATGACGGCGTGCTCCCAGCGTGTCGCCGAGGGCTCGACGCCCGTGTGCTTGCCGAAGAAGTTGTCCTCCTCGGCCGTCGCGAGCCCGGTGTGCGTGTCGGTCCCGCCGGCCATTCCGAACTTGAACGGGTTCGCACCGAGCGTCGATTCGAGCTTGAGACCTTCCTTCAGGGCCTGGCGCGCGTACTCGCGCTCGAGCATCCCCGGCTTCTTTGGGACGCCAGCGAGGTTGGCCGCGTCCCAGCGCTCGAAGTTCGCGAACTCGTCCGTCGCCGAGAGCGAGGGGTGTGTCTCGCCGTCGCCCTTGATCTGGGTCGCCTCGTACATCGGCTCCCACCGCGCGCGGGTCTCGGCCCATTCCCTCGTGAGCGGGTCGCCCTTGAACGTCGTGAGTGCGAACATCTTCCCGTTCGAAAGGTTTCCATTGTGCGGGATCGCAAGGAGGGATCCGCCCGTCTTGGCCTCCCACATCGCCATCCACTTCCAGAGGTCCTCGGGGTTCTCGCTGTCGAACGTCGTCATGGGGATGGCCTGGTCGGCCTTGTCCTTGCCGTCGCGGTAGATCACGTTGCGGTGCAGGTTGTCGCCACCGCCCGCGTTGCTCGTCCACTCGTACCCGATGAACGCCGTGAACCGTCCCGGCTCGTTGTATTTCTCCATGATCGCGGTGTTCTTCTGCCAGATGGACATCGCGAGCTTCGGGTCCTTCATGATTGCCGGGACCTTGTTGTTCGACTGGGCAGCGATCATCTCGCTCGCCGCGTCGACACCTTTGCCCGACTCCATCATGTCGTGCCATTTCTTGACCTGCGGGTCCGCCATCAAGGTGGGGTTGCCGCCCTTGATCTCGAAGATCACGCCCGCGACGTCGGAGTGGTCTGTGACCGCCACCCAGTCGAGCGGACGGCTCAGCTTCGCGGGCTCTCCGAGCGACGACTTGACCTCCTCGCCGCGGGCGAAACGCACGGCCTCCTCGGGTCCGAGGGTGCAGCCGAACGCTCCCGCGTCCGCCGACCAGCCCGTGTGGACGTGCTCGTCGCCCCAGAGGACGCGCGTCGGGTACTTGCGACCCGCGTAAGGCGAGAACCCTCGTTTCGGGAACGCCTTCGCGGTCGCAGCGGGGTTCATCTGGCCCTCGTCCGTGACAGCCGGCTTTTCCTGAGGCTGGCTCTGCGCGAGCGCCCGCGACGCGAAACCGCCGGTCATCACCGCACAGATCAGGGAGGTGGCGAGCATGAGTTTCGTCATTTCACTTCTTCCATGTCCGGCAGCTGCCACGATTTGTCGAAGTAGGCCTCCTTGGGACCGTAGAGGCGGAAGTACGTGAACCAACCCTTGCCCGGCACGGTCATCACGTAGTTGGCGTTCGAGCCCGCGGGCTTCTGGGGACCGAAGTAGAGATCGACCGACCCGTCCGGATTCGCGACGAGACCTTCCTTGCGCGACGAAATGTCGGCCGCACCCTGGCTCGAGATCACAGGGCCGCGGGTCAGGTTGTCATAGAGCGTGAAGGACCAGAAGAGTTCGACCGGGGCCTTCGGCGGCACCCGAAGGTGATAGCTCTTGCCGCCGTCGAGCCACGCGCCCGTCTTGTCCTTCTGAGCCTCGAGGTAGACCTGTCCGAAGCCGAGCGTGCGGCCTTGCATCCCGACTGTGTTCCCGATGGCTTCGTAAAACCACGAGCCGCGCTCGTCGATCTGGCCGTAGCCCTTGAAGGTCTGGTCCAGCTCGACCATGTTCGCGAACTCCCAGTGCTTGTCCCGCCAGACCTCGGTGCCCTCGACCCGCTTCGAGTAAGCCGTGAGGCGTCCAAGGAGATCGCCAGTGACTGCCGCCTCGTTGAGCACCTTTTTCTGCCGGTCGGTGGGCTTGAAGGGCTTGCCGTGCTCGATCCCAAGCGTCAGCAACATGCCGTGGAAGAAGAGGTCGCGCTCCTCTGCCGCCTCGGGCTCGAGTACGTCGTGGAGGTATTCCCAGTACTTGAGGTCCCGCGGCTGTTCGGAACTCCAGTCCTTGCCGCCGACGGGAATGAACTTCGTCGCAGGCGGACTCGGGCGCTGGTCATAGGCGTAGAGCTGGTACTTGCGGACGGTTGCTTCCGCCGCGACGGGGTCCGCTCCGAGACCGCGGGTCGCGAACCAGACCTGGTTCGTCTTTGAGCGCAGCACGAAGAACTCGGGGTTCACGACATCCGGTCCGCCGGGCGGCAGGAGCAGATACTTCCCGCCCTGCCCCTTGTCGGGGCCGGTCTGACCCACGTCGGTGATCGGACGCTGCCAGATGTCCAGCACGCCGCCCGCCGACGCGCCCGCCGGTACGATGATGACGAGGGGTCCCTGCTTCGCGAGGTTCCAGAAGCTCATCGCGTAGATGGTGGTCAGGTTCGGCGTCAGCATGCCCGCCTTGTCTTTGAGTGTGACGTAGAGGACGACGTCGCCGTCCTTCGCGCCGAAAATGTTGAGATGGGATTGGTGCAAGCCGTGAAAGCCAACGGCGGGCAGCGCCCAGATGTAGCTCTGTGTCGCGCGCTGGAAGTCGCTTTCGTCGAAGAGCTTCTGGGCGGCAGCGGCCGTCGGAAAGCCGTTCACGGTTTCAACCGGGCCAATGCGGGTGTTGATGACCTCGGCGCGCGCGCCGAGCATCACAAATGTCAGAGCGCCCGTGAGCGCGAGGCTGCGGATGATTGGTGCGGTGGCGGTCTTCATGGGGCGTCCTTTCGTCGTTCGGAGCGAGGGTTCACTTCGGAAACAGCAGCGTCACGACGAACCGCAGGCCCCAGTCGGGGCCGCCCGTCGGCGTCGTTGCGTAGTACCGGCCGCCGAGTTGGAAGCTGACGGGCTTGCCTCCGACCTTGAGGAGCTGGCTGAGGGTGAGGTTGAGAGGAACGTTCCAGTTCCGGTTCGTCCAGTCATACGTGGATTCGGTGTTCAGGCCGATCGTCGTGTACGTCTTCGTCGTGTACGTCAGGAACGGCTGAAGGAACGTCGCATTCACGCTCGCGCGGCTCTCCGGCCCGGCGTACGACCAGAGCCAGTTTGCGAGGACACCGTACGTCCAGCCGTTCTCCTGCTTGAGGAGGACGCCCGTCGGACCGGCCGCCCACTTGCCCGAGCCCGTCGAGCGGCTCGTCGCCGTCGGGTAGAGCAGCGCCGGGCCGACGCCGACGATCCATCCGCCGCTCGTGGGCTCTTTCGGCGAGAGGAAGAAGCTCTGCACCGTGTCGCCGAGCCCGCCGGCGCCCGAGCTCGACGGCGAGAGCGCGCCAAACGAGACGTACGGGACGATCGTGCGCACGATGAGATTCCACTTCTCGTTCAGCGTGATCGGGATGACAGGCTGGAAGTTGAGCGTGTATTTCGACGCGTCCGTCGTTCCGAGGCCGTAGTCCCAGTTGCTCTGGAAGGGCACGCTGACAAGGCTCGCGACCGGGTTCGAGAGCTTCTTCGCGAGCTCGGCCGCCTCGTCCGCGGCGGGAGCCGGGGCGGCGCCGACCGCCTGCGCGCTGATCTCGCCCGCGACGCCCAACCCAAGGGTGAGCACGAGAAGCACGGCGAGGGTGGCGAGCATTCGGGCGGGTTTCATCAGGACTCCCTCTTGTTCGGATCAAAAGGGCCGCACCCGCCATCGCAGCGGGTGCGGCCCGGTGGATCAGTCAGGACGCTCTCCGTGGTCGGGTCAGTTGCTGCCCTTGGCTGGAGCCGAGAGCTGCTCCATCACCTTGTCGAGACTGAAGCTGCCGACTTTCTGGCTCGGCGGGAATTCCTTGAACGTGGCAAGGAAATTCCCGACGTATTGCTGAGCCGGCACGAGCAGGAACACGCGGTCGATCATCCAGTGCTGGTAGTCCATGGAGGTGTGCTGGGCTTCCTCGAACGGATCCGTGCGGAGGTTGAAGATCAGGGGCACGCGCCGTTCCACGAACGGCTCCGACCAGGCCTCGAAGCCACGCGCACGCTGCTCCTGGAACACCATCTTCCACTGGTCGAAACGTAGCGCCACGAGCGCGCCGTCGTCGTTGAAATAGAAAAACTCATGGCGCGGATCGGGCGCCCTGCCGGCCAGCGAGTCGGTGATGTTGTAGCCGTCGAGGTGCACCTTGAAGGTCTTGTCGCCGACCTTCATGCCTTTCAAGAGCTGTTCCTTGACGTCCGGAACGCCCACCGCGGCCATGAGCGTGGGCAGCATGTCCATCTGCGAGTAGATGTCGTTGCTGACCGTGCCGGCCTTGATGGTGCCCGGCCACTTGATCAGCGTGGGCACGCGGTAGCCGCCTTCCCAGTTCTCGTTCTTCTCACCGCGGAACGGCGACGTGCCGCCATCGGGCCATGAGAACTTCTCCGCGCCGTTGTCGGTGGAGTACATGACGATCGTGTTCTCGTCGAGGCCGAGCTCCTTGAGCTTGTCGAGCAGCTGGCCGACCATCGCATCGTGCTCGACCATTCCGTCGGGATAAACGCCGAGGCCGGTCTTGCCCTGGCTCTCCTTCTTCAGGTGCGTGAAGATGTGCATGCGGGTGGAGTTCCACCACAGGAAGAAGGGTTTGTTCGCCTTCTTCGCCTTTTCGAGGTAGTCCAGCGAGGCCCTGGTGACCTCCTCGTCGATCGTCTCCATGCGCTTGATGGTGAGCGGCCCGGTGCTCTCGATCCGCTGGGTGCCGTCCGGATTCGCCCAGGTGTGGATGACGCCGCGCGTGCCGTATTTCTTCCGCAGCGCCGGATCCTTGAAGTAGTCGGGGTTCTCGGGCTCCTGCTCGGCGTTCAAGTGGTAGAGCGAGCCGAAGAACTCGTCAAACCCGTGTGCGGTCGGCAGCGACTCGTCGGAATCGCCGAGGTGGTTCTTGCCGAACTGCGCGGTCATGTAGCCCTGCGCCTTGAGCAGCTGGGCAAGCGTGACGTCGCGGGCCTGCAGCCCTTCCTTGGCGCCCGGAAGGCCGACCTTGAGGTTGCCGGTGCGGAAGCCGCTCTGCCCGGTGATGAACGCGGAGCGTCCCGCGGTACAGCTCTGCTCGCCGTACCAGTCGGTGAAGAGCGCCCCCTCTTTCGCGATGCGGTCGATGTTGGGCGTCTTGTAGCCCATCATGCCCATGTTGTAGGCGCTGATGTTGAACCAGCCGACGTCGTCGCCCCAGATGATCAGGATGTTCGGCTTCTTCGCGGAGGCGGGAGCGGCGGCCTTCGCGCCGGGGGCCGGTTTCGCGGCCGGCTTCCCGTTCTGCTGGGCGGCGATCGGCGGCGCCGCGGCGAAAAGGCCCACCAGTCCAAGGGCCGCTGCGATTCGTCTGTACGTCACGTGTCTTGCCTCCTTCTTTCTCGTCATCGGGAAAATCTGATCGCCCGCACTTCTGCGGCGCGTTCGTCGACCGGAATCGTCGGGAGCTGGCCTTTTGTCGTGACCGGGAGGCGACGGAGGTGATCCATGATCGCCTGCCACTCCTTGATCTCTCTGCGGCCGCCCGTCGCCTCCACGGTGACGAGGCTGCCCTTGTCGGGCGTGCCCGGCGGCGGGAGCAGGTACGGCGTGGACCCGTCCATCGGCGCGTCGAGCGCGTCGACTTTCGAGGCGAGGGGCTTCCCCGCCTTGTCCTTGGGGACGAGGCTCAGCTTGCCCTTCGTGTACTTCGGGATGGCGACGACGATCTGGCCGAGATAGAGCGGGGCCGTGAGGCTGTAGAGGTGTTCGTCCTTCCCCGTAATGTCGATCGGACGGTAGCCGCGGTCGAAGTCGCCCAGCTCGACGGCCGTCACGACGTCGAACTTCGGGCGTGACGGGTCGTACCGGAACCTCATTCCGGAGCAGCGCGGAAAGGTCTCGCCGGGGTGAACGGGGTTGTCGACGAGCAGGAACTCGAGGATGTTCTTCAGCTCGAGACCCGTGAAGTACCCCGTCACCAGCGCGCTGCCTGCGGTCGAGTCCACGACGCCGGCGCCGAGCGGCGCGACGGCGAAGACGTCGTACACGGTCTGGACGCCTGTCTTCCCGCGCGTGAGGCTGGCGCGCATCAACCCGTTCGCCGAGAACCCGATGTCCGCCTTCGTGGCGCTGCGAAACGCGTCCGTGCAAAGGTTCGCGAGGAGCGTACTGGCCGGAATGTCGGCGAACGTGTTCGGCAGGTCCCGCGGCGCGATCGCGAGCGGCTGGTCGATGCTGTACCCGCGAGAGGCGAAAACGGCCTCCGTGATCGATGGCTTCATGTGTTCGATCTCGTCCGCGATGGCCCGGTCTCCGGCGACGGTGTCGTCGACCGGCAGGAGCCGGTACGACTCGACCCGCACCCTGCCTCCCTCGAGACCGATCACGAGCTCTCCGAGATTGCGTCCTTCGCGGCCGGCCTGCACGACCGGCGTGCGGCCGTCAACGAGGATCGGCTCCCTGAGCTCGGTATGGCTGTGGCCGCCAATCACGATGTCGATCCCAGGCACCTCGAGGGCGAGGCGCACGTCGTCGCCGTCCGTGAAACGTCCGTCCTCTCCTTTCGCCACGCCTCCGTGGCTGAGGCAGATGACGACGTCGACCTTCTCCGTCTCGCGCAGGGTCTTCGCGACGTCCTTCGCGGTCTCGATCGCGTCCGCGAACGTCACGGCGCCCTTGCCGCCCGTGTAGAACTGGGCCTCCTTGCCGAGGAGGCCGAAGACGCCGAAGCGCATCCCGCCGCGTTCGATCACGAGATGACGTCGAAGAACGCCCTGCTTCGCGAGCAGCCGGAGGTCGGTCAGCGTCGGATCGCCCGCCTGGACGTTCGTGTTCGACGCGACGACCGCCGGGACGCGCCCTGCCTTCGCGGCGACGCGGATGGCCTTGCCGAGCCCGTCCGGTCCGAGGTCGAACTCGTGGTTGCCGAACGTCGTGGCGTCGTAGCCCATGCGGGACATGATCCGCAGCTCGCCGCCGACCTCGCGACTCGCGGCCCCGAACGGAGTCCCCATGCTGAAGTCGCCCGCGTCGAGAACCAGCACCGGGCCGCGTCCCTTCCCTGCCTCCCGACGCTTTGCGATCAACGCACCCAGGCGTGCATAGCCGCCTCGCGTCTGGTCGTCGTCGAGCGTGAACGGCGTGTAGTCGGACTTCGGACCCATCCCGATGAAGGCCGAGTGCATGTCGTTTGTGTGCAGGATCGTGAAGGTCCGCTTCCCGCCTGGCGCCGCGGCAAAGACGTCGGACAAGAGGAGCGTGGCGCCCGCCGCTGCCGAACCAACGACGAACTCGCGGCGGTTCAGGCGACGGCGTGTCATCGAGTCTCCTCCCTGGTTGGCTCTGCAGTCCGGCAAGAGACTCGAGTCTGCAGCGCGATTTTGAAACTTTATCCCTGTTGACAGAGAACGCCTAATGCATTCTTTTCGGTAGAATGATGCAATTCATGCATCGAAGAACTCCGGATTTGCGCCAGCTCGCCCATGCCGCGACTCTCGCGGACCACGGCCATTTCGGGAAGGCGGCCGAGTCCGTGGGACTGTCGCAGCCAGCCTTCAGCCGCAGCATCCAGGCGCTGGAGCGGCGCTTCGGATGCCGGCTCTTCGAGCGGGAACGCGGCCGCGCGGTGCCGACCTCCTACGGACGGATCGTCGTCGAGCGCGCACGCGCGCTCCTCCACGGCGCCGCGGAGCTCGAACGCGAGGTCGGGCTCCTGCGGGGAGCGGACACCGGCGAGCTGCGCGCCTCCGTCGCGTCCTACCCGGCGGACCTTTCGGTGCCCGGCGCGCTCCGGCGTCTCGTGGCCGCGCATCCCGCGCTCACGATCCGGGTCCGCGTGCGCGACTGGCAGGACATCGTCGCGGACGTCGCGGGCGAGGCCGTGGACCTCGGCCTCGGCGAGATCAGCGAGCTCGAGGGAAACGACGGCCTCGAGACGGAGCTGGTCGGCAGCCACCGCGTTCCCTTCATCTGCCGGCCGGGACATCCGCTGCGCCGGAAGCGCGGGGGAACGCTCGCCGACCTGGTTTCGTACCCCTTCGCAGGCGGGGCTTGGCCGGCTCGCGCCGCCCGGATGCTGCCGCGCCCGCCGTTCGCGGCCGGATTCGTCGACGCCGCGACGGGCCGCTTCGTTCCGGCCGTCAACGTGGACCGTCCGCTCAACATCAAGGATCTCGTGCGCGCGACCGACGCCATCGCCTACCTTCCCCGCACCATGTGCGAGGCGGAGCTGATCTCGGGCGAGCTCGCCGTCGTCCCGGTTTTCTTGCCCTGGGCCCGGCTGAACTACGGATTCATCTGGCGGCGGGGCCGGATGCGCTCCCCCGCCGCTCTCGCGTTCGCCGAGGCCGTCCGCGACGCCGAGGCGGAAGTCGTCGCCCGCGAAGCCGTCCTCGCCCGCCGCTTCCGCTGAACGTCATCCGCGAGCGAGCCGTTCTCCGTAGAGTCTGGTATACGGGCTCGCACATGAAACGCTTCCTGCGCGAGCCGCTCGTCCACTTCCTCGCGATCGGCGCCGCGCTGTTCCTGTTCTTCGCGTGGAGGGGCGGATCGGGCTCCTCGTCCGGCCGCATCGTCGTGACGCGCGCGCGGCTCGAGTCCCTCGCCGCCGGCTTCGCGCGCACGTGGCAGCGGCCGCCGACCGCCGTGGAGCTGAAGGGCCTCGTCGACGGCTACGTGCGCGAGGAGATCGCCGTGAGGGAAGCCATGGCGACGGGCCTCGACCGCGACGACACGATCATCCGGCGGCGCCTCAAGCAGAAGGTCGACTTCCTCGCCGAGGACCGCATCGACTCGGCGCCACCGACCGACGCCGACCTCGCCGCGTGGCTCTCCGCGCATCCCGACCTCTACCGCGCCGAGGAGCGCGTGTCGTTCCGGCAGGTCTGCCTGACGCCGGAGAAGCGCGGCGGACCTGCCGCCGCGGAGGCCGAGGCGAAGCGCCTCGCGGCCGCTCTCGAGAAGAAGGGCTCCGGCGCCGAGGCCGCAGGCGACAGCCTGCTCCTCCCCCCCGACATGCCGCTCGCGCCGAAGGGCGAGATCGCGCGCGCCTTCGGGAGCGAGTTCGCGGACGCCGTCGTGAAGATCGAGCCGGGGCACTGGACGGCGCCCGTCCCGTCGGGCTTCGGAGTCCACGCCGTCCTCGTCCTCGAAAGGACCGCCGGACGCGCGCCCGCGCTCGCGGACGTGCGCACGGCCGTCGAGCGCGACTACACCGCCGACCGCCGGACGCGCGAGATCGACGCCCTCTACGCGCGACTTCTCGCGAAGTCGACGGTCGTGATCGAAACGGCGCCGGAGAAGAAGTGAGGGCGCGTGCCGGCCTCGTCCTCGCGGCCGCGCTGGCGGCGGCGCTGCCCGCCCTCGCACACGAGAACCGTCCCGGATTTCTCGAGATGGAGGAGAAGTCGCCGGGCGTCTACGCGTTCCTCTGGAAGGCGCCCTACGGCGGCGAGACCGAGATCCACATCGCGCCAGTCCTGCCGCCGGGCTGCGCGCTCGCGACGCCCGACCGCCAGCAGCTGACTCTTTCGGCCATCCTCGTGCGCGGGACCCTCCGCTGCGAGGGCGGCCTCGCGGGGAAGACGATCGCGATCGACGGCCTCGCGTCCACGGCCACCGACGTCCTCGTCCGCGTGCGCCACGCGGACGGCCGCCTCGAGAGCCACCTCGTCGGCCCCGCGGCGCCGTCCGTCACGCTCGGGGGCGCGACGACGGGCGCCCAGCGCGCGGCGTCGTACCTGAAGCTCGGCGTCGAGCACATCCTCATGGGCGTCGACCACCTGCTCTTCGTCCTCGGGCTCCTCCTCATCGTCTCGAACCGGTGGATGCTCGTGAAGACGATCACGTCCTTCACGATCGCCCACAGCCTCACGCTCGCGGTCGCGACCCTCGGCTTCGCGTCGGCGCCGCTCCCGCCGCTGAACGCGGCGATCGCGCTCTCGATTCTCTTCCTCGGGCCCGAGATCGTGCGGACGTGGCGCGGGGAGACGAGCTTCACGGTCCGCCATCCCTGGGTCGTCGCGTTCGCGTTCGGCCTTCTGCACGGGTTCGGATTTGCCAGCGGCCTGACGGCAATGGGCCTCCCGAAGGCGGAGATCCCGCTCGCCCTTCTTCTCTTCAACGTCGGCGTCGAGATCGGGCAGATGTTCTTCGTCGCCGTGATCCTTCTGCTCGAGCGCTCGTTCCGGACGCTCGCCATCCGCTGGCCGCGCTGGGCCGAGGCGCTGCCGGGCTACGCCGTCGGGTCGCTCGGCGCGTACTGGACGATCCAGCGCACCGTCATGCTCTTCGGAGGCGCGCGATGAGCGAACGGCACAGACCGTCGCCGGAAGGTCTCTTCGCGCTTCTCGTCCTCGCTCTCGCGATGTCCCCCGCCCGCGCGCACATCCAGGCCGGCGAGGCGGCCGGATTCGTTTCCGGCTTCCGCCACCCCGTCTCGGGTCTCGACCACGTCCTCGCGATGGTGTCCGTGGGCCTCTGGGGCGCGCAGCTCGGGGCGCCGGCCGTGTGGCTCCTGCCCGTCGTCTTCCCGATGGTCATGGCGTTCGGCGGGTTCCTCGGACTCGCGGGCGTGCCGCTTCCGGGCGTCGAGATCGCGATCGCGCTCTCGGCGGTCCTCCTCGGCCTCGCCGTCGCACGGGAAGCCCGGCCGCCGCTCGCGGTCGCCGCGGCGCTCGTCGGCTTCTTCGCGATCTTCCACGGGCACGCGCACGGCACCGAACTGCCGCCCGGGCAGAGCGGGATTCTCTACAGCATCGGGTTCGTCGTCGCGACCGGACTGCTGCACCTCTCGGGCATCGCCGTCGGCCTGATCCACCGGTGGGGCTGGGGCCGCATCGCGCTGCGTGTTGCGGGAGCTCTGGTGACGATCGCCGGATTCGGATTTCTCTGGAAGGCGATTCGATGAGGACGTGGGTACCGGGCGCGGGAGCGCTCGCGCTCCTCGCCGCTCTCTTGTTCCCGGCACGCGCGGACGCCCACCTCGTGACGACGGGTCTCGGGCCCGTGTACGACGGGATCGGCCACCTGCTGCTGACGCCTGAGGACCTCGTCCCGATCCTCGCGCTCGCGCTCTACGCCGGGCTTCGGGGCGCGCGCGCGGGCCGCCTCGCGCTCTTCGTCCTGCCGGTCGCGTGGCTCGCTGGCGGCCTCCTCGGCCTGAGGCTCGGCGGCGCGGCTGCGGCCGGCGCGCCGCTTCCCGCGCTCTCGTTCATTCTCCTCGGCATCCTCGTCGCGGCCGATGCGAAGCTCCCCGACGGCGCGGTCGCGGCGCTCGCGGCCGGCCTCGGCCTCGCGCACGGGTTCCTGAACGGGCCCGCGCTCGCGGGCACCGGCCCCGGCGCCCTCGGCCTCCTCGGCATCGCGGCCGTCGCGTTCGTGATGGTGGCCCTCGCCGCGGCGCTCGTCGTCTCCTTGAAGGCGCCCGCCGCGCGCATCGCCGTCCGCGTGGCCGGAAGCTGGATCGCCGCGATCGGCCTCCTCCTCCTCGGCTGGGCGCTCCGCACGCGCGGCGCGCCCGTCTGACCCGGTTATCCTCTCAGTATGCCGACTCTCTTCGGAGCCGTCCTCGCCTTCACGACCGCCTTCCTCGCGACGCTCGTCTGTCTCGAGATCGGCAGACGCCTCGGCCGCCGGGCCTTCGCCGGAGACGAGACGGCCCGCCCCGCGGGACTCGGAACCGTCGAGACCGTCGCCTTCGGTCTCCTCGGGCTCCTCCTCGCATTCACGTTCTCGGGCGCCGCGTCGCGGTTCGACGCGCGCCGGGCGCTCATCGTCGAGGAGGCGAACGACATCGGGACCGCGTGGCTTCGGCTCGACGTCCTGCCGCCCGCCTTCCAGCCGCCTCTGCGCGACGCGTTCCGGCGCTACACGGACTCGCGCATCCTCACCTACGGGAAGGTCGCCGCGTCGGACATCGCGGGCGCCCGCGCCGAGTACGCCCGCTCCGTCGAGATCCAGAACGAGATCTGGGCGGGCGCCGTGGCCGCGTGCCGCGAGGCCCCCTCGCAGGCCACGATCGTCCTCTTCCCGGCCCTCAACGCGATGATCGACATCACGACGACGCGGATGGCCGCCACCGAAATGCACCCGCCCAAGATCGTCTACGTCGTCCTCGGGGCGATCTCCCTCGTTTGCGCCCTCCTGGCCGGTTATCAGATGGGCGCGAGCGCGGCGCGGAGCTGGCTCCACGTCCTCGGGTTCGCGGTCATCCTGGCCTTCACGCTGTACGTGATCATCGACTTCGAGTACCCGCGCATCGGCCTCATCCGGGTCGAAGACTTCGACAAGTACCTCGTCCAGGTGCGCGCGTCGATGAAATGACGTAAATCCGCACGATTCGGATGCGCCGCCCCGTTCTCGTTTCCGTCCTCGTTCTCGCTGCGTGCGGAGCGCTGGCCGCCGCCCGGCCCGCCGGGGCCGAGACGCGTTTTCGCGGCGTGAACCTCCACTCGGCAATCGGAGTCGAGGTGGACGCGGTGGCCGCGATGCACCTGAACTACGTCCGGATGGACCTGTTCTGGAGCTCGGTCGAGATCGCGAACGGCGCTTATTACTGGGACGACATCGACCGCATGGTCCAGACGTACCGCTCGCGCGGTCTCGGGATCTACACGTCCCTCGGCTCCACGCCGCTCTGGGCGTGCCGGCAGGGCGTCCCTCCCGTCGCGGGCTGCGTCCCGCACGAGGGATACTTCGGCCGCTTCGCGAAAGAGGTCGCGATGCGTTACCGCGGCGCGATCTCGGTCTACGCGATCGGGAACGAGCCGGACCAGGGGCAGTTCTACGCGGGCGATCCGCTCTCCTACGTGGACGCTCTCCTGATCCCCGCCGCTACCGCGATCCGCGAGGCCGACCCCTCCGCGAGAATCGCCGCGCCCGAGCTGTCGGGGTCGTGGGGCGCGACGCGCTCCCCCGGAGCGTTCTTCGACGCGATCGCGCTGCGCAACGCGGCGTCCCTCGTCGACATCGTGAGCCAGCACGTGTACGAGGAAAGCGCCATGCGCGGCCCCGACGGCATCCTCAACAAGTTTTTCAACGGCGACTTCCTTCACCGTTCGCTCCTCTACTGGATCGACCGGAGCGTTCTCGCGTCGCGCGACGTCTGGATCACGGAGTTCGGGTTCAACGGCGGTGGCGACTCGGGCGGCGGAAACGACGTGAGGCGCGTCTTCGAGCTCTTCGCCCCGCGCCCGCGCGTCACGGCGCTCTTCAATTACGAGCTCGTGGACTGCGTCGGCTGCTCGAGCCCCGGCGTCGGCCTCCTGCGCGCGGACCTCTCGTGGAAACCGGGGGCCTATCTCCTCAGGGACAACTTCGGCGACCTCACGCCTCCCGCCCCGGCCTTTCGCGACCGGTTCGACGGGCCGTGGAGCGCGATCCTCTGGCGCTGGCTGCTTCCGAACGGCGGCGCTTCCGTCTCGGCGGGCAGCCTCGTGAACACAGCGTGGGATTTCCGGGCCAAGGTGCAGGACCTCGTCGTGACGGACTTCGAGATCTCCAGCACGGTGAGGATCACGGACGACGTCGGGAGCGGCTTCAACTGGATCGGCCTCGCGGGGCGAACGAGGACGCCCGCCGACGGCGGGACGGAGAGCGGCTATCTCGCCTTCCTGCGCTCGAACGGCGACGTCGGCCTCTTCTGCGCGAAGAGCGGCCTCGACCGCTCGGTGCGGTCCGGGCGCGACCCGAAGGCGGGCCCCGTGCGCCTCACGCTGAGCGGCTCGGGCGACCGGCTCGCGGTCTCGATCGACGGCGTGGAGTTCCTCGTCGAGCGCGACTCTTCGTTTTCGAGCGGGTACGTCGGCCTCCAGAACCGTTCTCTCGGCGCGCACGGCGACGTCATCGTGAAGACTTCCCCGCTCCAGCAGGTTCCCGCCCACGAGCCGGTCGAAGTGTTCGGACCGTTCGCACCCGTGCGGCGCCGCTGAAGCGTCGGATCGCCTCGGCGCAATAGACTGCGGGCGTGACGTCCGCTCGACCGCACTTTCGGGCGCGCGCGTGGCTCGCCGTCTTCGCGCTCCTCGCCGCGGCCCGCTTCGCGACGCTCGCGACGGACGCGTGGCACTGGGACGAGGTGCTTCTTTCGGACGCGGTGGCGCACGGGATCGACCTCCGCGTCCATCGGCCGCACCCGCCGGGTTACCCGCTGCTCGTCGAAGCGGCCGCGCTCGTCCACGGGGCCGGCGTCGATCCATACCGGTCTCTGGCCCTCGTCGGAGCGGTGGGGGGAATCCTCGCGGCCGCCGCGCTCGCGGCGTTTCTCGCCGCCGCCGGCCTCGACGCCGACTTCGCGTGTCTCGGCGGGCTTCTTTACGCCGTCGTTCCGTCGGTGTGGCTCTTCGGGGTGCGCGGATTCAGCGACGCCCCCGCCGCGGCCGCCATCTTTGCGTCGGCGGCCCTGCTCCTCACCGCGGCCGAGCGGCGCTCGCCGGCCCGCGCCGCCGCCGGTTTCGTCCTCGCCGCGGCCGCCGCGGGCCTCAGGCCCCAGAGCGCCGTCGCCCTCGTGCCGCTCGGGATCTGGGCGGCGCTTTCGTGCGCAAAGGCCGGCCCGCGCGCCCGCACGCTCCTCCTCGCGGGACTCGGCGGCGCCGCCCTCCTGAGCGCCGCCGTCTGGCTGCCCGCGATTCGCGGCTCGGGAGGATTCGCGCCGTTCCGCGAGCAGCTCCTCATCCAGGCGGCGGACCTCCACCGCAGCTCGGCCCTGACGGCGAAGGAGCTTCTGTCGTCTGCACTCTGGCGGCGCTGGCTGGTCGACCCGTTCGGCTCGAACGCGCTCTTCACCGTAGTCGGCGCCGCCGCGGCCGCGGGGGTCCTGCTGCGCCGGCACACCGCGTCGCGAATCCTCCTTCTCGTTCTCCCGTGGGCGCTCGTGAACGTGCCCGTCTCCACGCTCTACGGCGCACCCCGCTACGCGGCGCTCCTGCTCGGCGGCGTCGCGGGGCTCGCGGCGTGCGGCCTCGCGGCGCTGGCCAGCCGCGCTCCGCGCGTCGGTGCGGCGGCCTCCACGGCCTTCGTGGCCGCGTGCGCGTGGGTGGCGGTCCCGCCCGTCGTTGCCGCGGCGGCGCCGAGCCCCTCCGCCTCCGTCGTCCGCGCGGCCGCACGTCCCCCGTACGACCGCGGGATGCTCGTCCACGACCCCGAGCTCCGGATGCACGTTTCGCGATTCCTGCCGGAGCGCGCGCAGAGCGAGATCGCGCCGGATCGCGCCGTCGAAGCGGCGGAAGGCGACGTCGTGCTGACGGCGGACCGGCGCGTGGGTGGGCTCGCGTCCGAGAGAGCGTTCGGCCGTCCGGACCCGCTCCTCGCCCGCATCTCCCTCGGGTTTCTCCTCGAGACCCGGATCGGCGTCGCGCCGAAGAGGCTCTCGGTCGGAGCGCGGCCGGGCGGCGACGACGACGAGGTCGTCCGGTACGACGCGTCGATCCCTGTGGCGGTAGACGCGCCGACGGACGGAGCGGCCCTGAAAGGGACGCTCGACGTCCTCGGCTGGTGCCAGCTTCGCGGCGGCGGCGCGGTCGAGCCCGTCGAGTTCCGCATGGACGGGGTTCTCGCGCGCGTCCTCGCGCTCGAGCGCACGCCGCGCCCGGACGTCGCGGCCGCGATTCCCGAAATCGGGGACGCCTCGCGCGCCGGCTACGCGGCTCGGATCGACGCGTCCGGTCTCGCCGCGGGCGCTCACGATCTCAAGGTCACGTTCCGCGCCGCCGACGGACGGAGGAGAATCGCCCCGCCGGTCCGCTTCGAGTGGACGCCCTGACGCCAAGGAGGATCGCCATCTCCGCCGCCTTTCGCTCGCGCCGCCTCCTCGTCTGGGGCGTCCTCGCCCTCGTGTACGTCGTGTCGTACTTCCACCGGATCGCGCCCGCGGTCCTCGCGAAGGACCTCATGCGGAGCTTCACGGCGACGGGCGTCGAGGTCGCGACGATGGCCGCGCTCTACCTCTACGCGTTCGCCGCGATGCAGTTCGTCGTCGGCGCGGCCGTCGACGCGTGGGGGCCGCGCAAGGCCGTGGCGGCGGGCGCGCTCGTGATGGGCGCGGGCGGCGCGGTCTTCGCCGCGGCGCACGCGCTCCCCGTCGCCTACGGCGCGCGCATCGTCGTCGGCGTCGGCGCCTCGGTCGTCTTCATCGGAACGCTGAAGCAGATCGGGGCGTGGTTTCGGCCGGACGAGTTCGGAACGTGGTCGGGCCTGACGCAGGTCGCCGGCAACCTCGGCGGTCTCCTCGCCGCCGCGCCGCTCGCCCTCGTCGTCTCTCTCGCGGGCTGGCGCACGACGTTCGGCGGCGTCGCGGCTCTCTCGGTCGCCCTCGCGGTCCTGACTCTCGCCGTCGTCCGCGACAGGCCCGAGGACGCGGGCTTCCCGCCGCCCGTCCCGCGCGGCCCCGCGCCGAAGCTGAGCGTCGCGCAGGGCTACCGCACCGTCTGGGGCAACCGCAACACGTGGCCGATGTTCCTCGTCTTCTTCTGCCAGTACGGGACGCTCATCTCGTTCTCGGGCCTCTGGGCCGTCCCGTGGATGCGCGACGTCTACGGGCTCTCGGCGAAGGACGCCTCGCAGCTCGTCTCGCTCGTCGGGATCGGCGTCGTCTTCGGCGCGCCGGCCGCGGGGTTCCTCTCGGACCGCGTCTTCCGCGCGCGCAAGCTCCCCTACGTCCTCTTCACGCTCGCCTACACGGCGGTCTGGGCCTGCGTCGCGGTCCCGGCAGGCGGCCCGCCGCGGGCGCTCCTCGCCCCGCTCTGCTTCCTCGTGGGCCTCACGGCGAGCTGTTTCACGCTCACGTGGATTCTCGCGCGCGGCGTGAACCCTCCGCGCTTCTCCGGCATCGCGACGGCCACCGTCAACGCCGGCGGCTTCCTCGGGGCCGCGGTCATGCAGAACGTCCTCGGACGCATCCTCGACGCCCACTGGCTCGGCGTCCTCGAGCAGGGGGCCCGGCGCTACCCCGCCGCGGGCTACCGCGCCGCTTTCCTCGCCTCACTCGCGATGCTGCTTCTCGCCTGCGCCGGGACCTTCATGGTCCGGGAGACCTTCGGGAAAGAGACTCCGGATTGAGACTCCCCCTCTAGAATGCGGCGCATGACGCGCCGCCCGCTCCGCTCCCTCGCCGCCGCCGTCCTCCTCCTCGCCTCCGGAGCGGCCCGCGCCGCCGCGCCCTCCGAGACGCTCTCGGCGGCGGAGATCGCCCTCCAGCTGAAGAAGCTGAACGTCGTCGGCAGCGTCCTCTACGTCGCGGCCCACCCGGACGACGAGAACACGGCGTTTCTCGCGTGGGGCGCGAAGGGCCGCCTCCTCGAGACGGGCTACCTCTCGGTCACACGCGGCGACGGCGGCCAGAACCTCATCGGCAACGAGACAGGCGAGCTCGTCGGCGTCCTGCGCACGCAGGAGCTCCTCGCGGCGCGGCGAATCGACGGCGCCCGGCAGTTCTTCACGCGAGCGATCGACTTCGGCTACTCGAAGAACCCCGAGGAGACGTTCGCGATCTGGGGGCACGAGCAGGTCCTGTCGGACGTCGTCTGGATCATCCGGTCCTTCCGGCCCGACGTGATCGTGACGCGCTTCCCGTCGACCGGCGAGGGCGGGCACGGAAACCACACGGCCTCGGCGATCCTCGCGGGCGAGGCGTTCACGGCCGCCGCAGATCCGAAGCGCTTCCCCGAACAGCTGAAGTGGGTCGCGCCGTGGCAGGCGAGGCGGATCCTCTGGAACGTCTTCCGCTTCGGCGCCGACGCGCCCCGCACCGCTGCGTCCGGGCAGATCGCGCTCGACCTCGGCGCCTACAACGCGCTCCTCGGCCGCTCGTACACGGAGATCGCCGGCCAGAGCCGCTCCATGCACAAGAGTCAGGGCTTCGGCGCCGCCGAACGCCGCGGCACGTGGATGAACGACTTCAAGCTCGTCGCGGGCGAGCCCGCGACGAGCGACCTCTTCGAAGGCGTCGATCTCACGTGGAAGAGATATGGAGCGAGAGGAGAAGAGGTCGGAAAGATTCTTAGAAAGGTGGAGGGGGAGTTTCGCGAAACGGACCCGGCCGCCTCCGTCCCCGGGCTGGTCCAAGCCTGGACCGCCCTCGGGCGGATGCTCGACGCGGCGAGCGAGTCGCCCAATTCACCTTCTAAGAAATCCGAATCTTCCTCTTCGGACCCTCTCCTCGCCGCGAAGCGCGCCGAGGTCGTCGAGGCGATCCGGGCGTGTCTCGGGTTGTGGACCGAGGCGATCGCGGCCGACGTGTCGTCCGCGCCGGGCGCCGAGATCAAGGTCGCGACCATGATCCTGAACCGCTCGAGCGTCCCCGCGACGCTCGAGAAGGTCGAGGTCACGCACGCCGCCGCGCCACTCGCCGGCGGCGCCCTCGCGCCGAACGAGCCCATGCGCGGGACGGCAACCGTCGCGCTGCCCCCGGACGCCGTGATCACGCAGCCTTACTGGCTGCGCGCACCGGCCGGCAAGGGGCTCTACGCCGTCCCGGACGCGACGCTCGTCGGCCGTCCCGAGAACGCGCCGCCTCTCGTCGCGCGGTTCGCCGTTCAGGTGGCCGGAGCTTCGATCCCGTTCGAGACGCCCGTCGTCTTCCGGCGCACGGACCCGGTCAAGGGCGAGGTCTACCGCCCGTTCGAGATCGTCCCTCCCGTCACCGCGACCTTCGACGACAAGGTCTACGCGTTCGGAAGCGGCGCCGCGAAGATCGTGCGCGTGACGCTCGTGGCCGGCGCGCCGAAGGTCTCCGGCGCGCTCCGCCTGAAGGCGCCCTCGGGGTTCCACGTTTCCCCCGCGGAGGTCCCCTTCGAGCTCGCCGCCCGCGGAGAGGAGAAGGCGATCGCGTTCACGGTGACGCCACCGGCCGGGCACGCCGCCGGACCGCTGACCGCCGAGGCGACTGTCGCCGGGAAATCCGACTCGCACGCGCTCGTCCGCGTGGACTACCCGCACATCCCCGTGCAGACGCTGTTCCCGACCGCGGAGGCGCGCGTCCTCCGGATCGACGTGAAGGCGCCGCGCCTTCCGGTGGGCTACGTCATGGGCTCGGGCGACGCCGGCCCCGACGCGCTCAGGCAGATGGGCTACGCCGTGACGCTTCTGTCGGACGACGAGCTGGAGACGGGCGACCTTTCGCGCTACTCGGCGGTCGTCGCGGGCATCCGCGCGTTCAACACGCGCCCGCGCCTCAAGCAGGCGGTCAAGCGGCTCGAGGCCTACGCGGAGGGCGGCGGCACGGTCGTCGTCCAGTACAACACGACCGGGGATCTCGTCACGGACGAGCTCGGGCCGTACCCGATCAAGCTCTCGCGCGACCGCGTCACGGTCGAGGAAGCGCCCGTCACGTTCACGAAGCCGGACAGCCCGCTCCTGAACTTCCCGAACAAGCTCTCCCCCGCCGACTTCGACGGCTGGGTCCAGGAGCGCGGGCTCTACTTCGCGGGGTCATGGGACCCCCGCTACGAGACGGTCCTCGCGACGCACGACCCGGGCGAGAGCGACAAGCCCGGCGGCCTCCTCTACGCAAAGGTCGGCAAGGGGGCGTGGGTGTACACGGGGTACGCTTTCTTCCGGCAGCTGCCGGCGGGAGTGCCCGGGGCCTACAGATTCTTTGTTAATTTGGTCTCTGCGGGCGCGGGCGCCGACCTCGCGACGCGGGCGCCGGGAGCGCCCGCGTCGCGCTAGCCCCCTAGTTCTTCCAGGCCGCGATCGACTTCTCGAGTTCCGCGACCGCCTCGGGCGAGGGCTTCTGCTCGGCGGCCTTGCCGGCCGCGAGCGCCTTCTCGGCCGCGGCGATCGCGCCCTTCTTGTCGCCCTGCCCGGCGAGGACGTTCGCCTTCAGCGAGAGGTTCGAGAACGTCTCTTTCGTCGAGATCGACCGCTCGAGGAACTTCGCGGCGTCCTCGGGGGCGTATTTCATGTCGTAGAGGCCGCGGGCGGCGGTCAGCGACGTGCGCCAGTCGTCCACCTTCGCGTCCGCGACGGCCACCTTCGCCTTGTGGAGGAAGGCGGCGTTCGTGTCGACGCCGATGGCGAGGGAGAGCTTGAGCTTCTCCCACGCGATGGTGAGAGTCGCGCCGCTGTTGGTCGCGGACGGGAAGGAGATCGTGAAGAACTCCTTGTTCTCGGCCAGCGCCGTCGGCTTCACCTTGACGCGCAGGACGTCCTTGTCCGCCGCGTAGTCGGCCGGCGAGCCCGTCGACTGCTTGTTGAAGATGACCGTCCATTCGGCCTTGCCCGGGATCGTGAAGAGGCCGTACGCGCCGGCCGCGAGCTTCTGACCCTCGACAGTCACGTCCGTGTCGAACGAGATCTTCGTGACCGCATTCGCGCCGGTGCGCCAGACCTTGTCGTACGGGACGAGGTCGCCCCAGATCGTGCGCCCCTTGACGGACGGGCGGCTGTAGACGACTTCGGCCTTCGTGACTCCGATCGTCTGGGTGACGGACGCGTTCGGGCTGGGCAGGGGCGTCGCGAGCTGCGCGAGCGCCGGGGCGGCCGCCAGGGCGAGGACGGCGGCGGAAATCCGGATCTTCGACATCGGTGAGTCCTCCACGGTTCGTTTTTCGGGCGGAATGCCTCGAGTCCGCGAATTCTACGCGGATGGATAAGATCCCGTCTCAAGGAGACCGCAGCATGAAGAGATTCGCGTCGGCCCTCGTCCTCACGGCTCTCGTCCTCGCCGCCTCCGCCGCTACGGCGCAGGCTCCGCCCACGGGCTTCCGCGGCGACTTCCTCGCCCAGCAGGACGGCGTCGAGAAGGAGATCCTCGGCCTCGCCGAGGCCACCCCCGCGGACAAGTTCGCGTGGCGGCCCGCCGAGGGCGTGCGCTCGATCAGCGAGGTCTACATGCACCTCGCCTTTGCAAACTACCTCCTGCCTGGCTTCGTCGGCGCCAAGACGCCCGACGGCATCACCGGTGGCATCGAGAAGACCGTCAAGGAGAAAGCCGCCGTAATCGACGCGCTCAAGAAGTCGTTCGCACACCTCCGGGCGGCGGTCGCCGCGACGCCCGACGCCGACCTCGGCAAGGCGGTGAAGTTCTTCGGCCGCGACTCCACCGTCGGCGGGGTGCTCCTGTCCGCTGCCAACCACGAGCACGAGCACCTCGGCCAGTCCATCGCCTACGCCCGAATGAACGGGATCGTCCCGCCGTGGTCGCAGCCGAAGGCCAAACCGGCCGAGAAGCCCGCCGAAAAGAAGTAGCGCGCACGGGTTGACGCTTTTCTCGCCGGTCCCGCTTCTCCCGGACGCCGTCCTCGCGTCGCGGGACCTCTACTTTGCGCTGCCCCTCGGCCTCGCGGGGCTTCTCGCGCTGCGCCTCGGCCTGCTCCGCGGCCCGGGGCGCGCCCTGCCCGAGCCGGCGCGCCCCGCGTGGCGCGGCGCCGCCGCCGGGACCGCCGTCGCGCTCGTGCTGCTCGCAGCCGCGCTCCTGCCGCCGCTCGCGGCCGGGGCGTTCCGGCCCGGGACCCCGGGCTGGACGGCGTTCGCGCCGACGCCGCCGCCCGCGAACCCGGCTGCCGCTCCCGCATCGGTCGCCTTCTTCGCCGTCCAGTCCCTCGTCGAGGAGCTCCTTTTCCGCGGAGCGTTGATGACGCTTCTCGCGGCGCTCGTCCTCGGCGCCATGCGCCTCGCGCGCGGTGCGCTCCCGGGCCGCGGCGACGCCGCCGGCCTTCCCCGTTTCGGGCGGCGCTGGCTCGCCGCGGGCCTCGCCGCGAACGCGGTGCAGGCCGCCGGCTTCGCCGTGCTGCACACCGGCAACCCGCACGTGACGCCGCTCGCGCTCGTGAACATCGGCCTCGCCGGCGCGGTCATCGGCTGGCTCTACTGGTCCGGCGGCGGCCTCGCCGGCGCGTGGGCCTTCCACGCGCTCTGGAACTTTTCGCTCTCGGCTCTCGGACTGCCCGTCAGCGGGCTGTCGCTCGCGACACCGCTCGTCGCGACCGGCTTCGCCGGCGCGGGGCGTCCGCTGCTCTCCGGCGGCGCGTTCGGGCCCGAGGGGTCGCTCGTGCTCACGGCAGCCCTTGCCGCCGCCCTCGGGTTCCTGATCCGGCGCAGCGCGAAGCGCCTGCCGAACGGGTAGGATCGGCAGCATGAACGGCGATCGGAAACTCTTCACCTGCGCCAAGTGCGGCAAGAAGTTCTGGTACTGGGTGCTCGACGACGTCGCGCAGCCGAAGATCAAGTGCTACTACTGCGCGACCGAGGCGTACCCGAACGGCGAGCCGCCGAAGCCGCCGGCCCCGGCCGCGGCCCCTGCGCCTCCCGCGCCGCCGGCTCCGGCTCCGCCCGCGGCGCCCGCGGCCTAGTTCGCCCGGTAGACGATCTCCCCGCCGACGACGGTCATCACGACCTTCGCCTTGAGGATCTCGCCGGCGGGCGTGCCCGGCGCGAAGATCTCGCGGTCGAGGACCGTGAAGTCCGCGTCGAAGCCGGGCTCGATCCGCCCGCGGCGCTTCTCGGCGAACTCCGCGTACGCGGCGTCGGACGTGAAGAGGCGCAGCGCCTCCGCGCGCCCGAGGCCTTCCTCGGGGTGCCAGCCGCCGGGCGGCTTGCCGTTCGTCTCCTGCCGCGTGACCGCGGCGAAGATCCCGAGGAGCGGGTCCTCCGACTCGACCGGGAAGTCGCTGCCGCCCGCGAGCTTCGTCCCTGCCTTCAGGAGCGTGCGCCACGCGTACGCGCCCTTGACGCGCTCCTTCCCGAGGCGGCCCTCGGCCCAGACCCAGTCGGAGGTCGCGTGCGTCGGCTCGACCGACGCGATCACCCCGAGCTTTCCAAAGCGCTCCGCGTCGCCGGGAGCGACGATCTGCGCGTGCTCGATGCGCAGGCGCGCGTCGGTGCTCTTCACGGCCTCGAGCCCCTTTTCGTATGCGTCGAGCGTCGTGCGGTTCGCCCGGTCGCCGATCGCGTGCGTCCACACCTGAAAGCCGCCGCGGAGCGCCTTCTCGACGAGCTTCGCGACCGCCTCGGGCGGCGTGACGTCGAGGCCGCGGTTGCCCGGCGAATCGGAATAGTCGGCGAGGAGCGCCGCTCCGCGCGAGCCGAGCGCGCCGTCGGCGTAGAGCTTGACGGCCCTGAGCGTGAATCGGCCCGCGGAGACGGGCCCGCGCGCGAGCGCGGCGTCGAGGCCCTCCGGGCCGACCGTCGCGTAGACGCGGACCGGCAGCTTGCCCTCCTTCGCGAGGCCCTCGAGGATCGCGAGGTCGGCGAGCGAGGAGCCCGAGGCTTCCCCGATGCCCGTGAGCCCGGCCTTCGCGCAGGCCTCGAGCCCGGCGACGAAGTCCTTGCGCGCCTCGTCGGGACCGGGCCGGGGAATCGCCTTCCAGACCAGGCTCATCGCGTTGTCGACGAGGACGCCCGCGGGCGACCCGTCCTTCAGGCGCTCGATGCGTCCGCCCGGCGGGTCCGGCGTCGCCTTCGTGATTCCAGCGGCCTTCAGCGCAGCGGCGTTCACCCAGAGCGCGTGCCCGTCCACGCGCGCGAGGACGACGGGCGTCTTCGGCGCGGCGGGCTCGAGGTCGGCCGCGGTCGGGAACGCCGTGTCCGTCCAGCGATTCTGGTCCCACGCGCGGCCGCGGATCCACGCCCCGGGGGCCGTCGAGGCCGAGAGCGCGCGGACGCGCAGGAGGATCTCCTCCTTGGAGAGGCCGCGGCAGTCGATCATCCGGTGGAGCGCGCCCAGCGAGCGCAGGTGGCCGTGCGCGTCCGTGAGGCCGGGGACGAGGACGGCGCCCGCGAGGTCGACCACGCCCGCCGCGGGCGCGGCGGCGCGGACGTCGGCCTCGTATCCGACGGAGACGACCTTTCCGTCCTTCACGAGGATCGCGAGCTTCCGCGGCGTCTCGTCCCACGCCGTGTAGACCGACGCTCCGCGGAAGACCGTCCCGGCGTCCGGAGCCGGCACGGGCAGCGGCGTGGGCGCGGGATCGGCGGCGAGGGCACGGCCCGAAAGCGCGAGCAGCACGGCAAGCGGGGCGATCCGGTTCATCGCGACACCACGACCTCTCCGCCCTTCATCACGAAGGACACGCGTTCGAGAACGGTCACGTCCTTCAGCGGATCGCCGTCCACCGCGACGAGGTCCGCGAATCGTCCGGGCGCGATCGCGCCGACCTTCTCCCAGCCGAGCAGCTCGGCCGCGTTCGTCGTGGCGGACTGGATGGCCTGCATCGGCGTGAGGCCGCCCGCGACCATGTAGCGGAACTGGCGCGCGTTCAGGCCGTGCGGGTAGACGCCCGCGTCCGTCCCGAAAGCCTGTTTCACGCCCGCCTTCACGGCCTTCGCGAAGTTCTCGCGCTGGAGGCGCCCGACCGACCGTTCCTTCTCAATGATCTTCTCGGGATAGCCCATCTTCGCGAACTCCGCGAGGATCCAGTCGTCGTTGTAGACGTCCGCGACGAGGAACGTCCCGCGCTCCTTCATCATGCGGATGCCCTCGTCGTCGATCAGGCTCCCGTGCTCGATCGACGCCACGCCCGCCGAGATGGCGCGCTTGATCGCCTCGGTCCCGTGCGCGTGCGCCGCGACCTTGCGGCCCCACATGGCGGCCTCCTCGCAGATCGCCTTCATCTCCTCGAGGGAGTACTGCGGCGCGCCGACGGATTCTTCCTCGGAGAGGACTCCCGCCGAGGCGATCAACTTGATGACGTCCGCTCCGAACTTCACGTTCTGGCGGACGAGCTTGCGGACGGCGTCGACGCCGTCGGCGACGCCCGAGAGGCGCTCGAACTTCAGGTACGGCGAAAAGCCCGTGAGGTCCCCGTGTCCGCCGGTCGACCCGATGGAGAGGCCCGCGACCTTCAGGCGCGGCCCGGCGACCTGGCCCTTGTCGATCGCATTGCGGAGCGCGACGTCGACGTACTCCGCGCTGCCGACGACGCGGAGGGTCGTGAAGCCCGCCTCGAGCGTCCGCTTCGCGTAGACGTGCGCCGTGACGGCGACGTCGATCGGAGACTTGCGGAAGCGGTCGGCGTAGTAGTCCTCGGGCTGCGACGTGATGTGGGTGTGGACGTCGATCAGTCCCGGCAGGACGGTCTTCTTCGTCAGATCCACGACGGACGCGCCCGCGGGGGCTGCGATCCCGGGGCCGACCTGCTTCACGATCCCGTCCTCGATCAGCACGTCCTGACCGGAGAGGACGCGTCCCGCGAGGACGTCGACGAGAGCGCCCGTCCTCACGAGGACGATCTTTTTCGGCGCGGGCGGCTTCGGAGCGGGCGTCTCGGCCCGCAGGGCGGCCATCGCGAAGAGCGCGGCGGCGGCCGGAGCGAGTCGCGGGATTCGGAGCTTCGTCACGGGACCTCCTCGTGGAACCGCGCGAACCTTACCAGCCGCGAGGCCCGCCGACGAGTGTCCCTAGAATGGCGACATGGAAGCCGGTCCCCGCACCGCGACGCCCGAACGCCTGCAGGCGCACATGCGAGCCGTCGCGCGCCAGCAGTACGACGCCGTCCCGGTGCCGCCGTTCACGCTCTACTTCCACCCGTCGGACGCTCTCCCCTACCTGAACTACGCGATCCCGGACGAAGCGCCCGGCGACGCCGCCTCCCTCGCGGCGCCTCTCGCGCAGCTGAAGGCCGAGTTCGCGAAGCGGGGGCGCAAGCCGCGCTTCGAGTTCGTCGGCGCGGTCTTTCCCGCGCTCGCAGGCGCCCTGGAAGCCTCGGGCTTCGAGATCGAGGCCCGCCCGCAGCTCATGGTCGCGACGCCCGAAACACTCCGCGACGTTCCTCCGGCCGCCGGGCTCGAGGTCGAGACGCTCTCGGGAACGTCGCCGCTCGACGCGTTCCGGGTGTTCATCTCCATCCAGCGGCGCGCGTTCGGCCTTGGCGACGCGGCCGCGGTCTCCGACCAGGACGCGCTCTGGCTGCGCGACGGCCTCGGCCGGGGGCTGTGCTTCGTGGGGCGCCTCGGCGGTGAGGCCGTGGCGGTCTCGATGTTCCTCGATCCGCAGGACGGCCTCACCGAACTCGCCGGAATCTGCACGCTCGAATCCCACCGGCGCCGCGGCCTCGCGGGGGCGCTCACGCACGCGGCCCTCCGCGAGGCGTTCCTCCGCGGAGTCTCCGTCGCGTTCCTCTCGGCGGCCGACGCGCGCGCCGGCCGCGTCTACGAGGCCGCCGGCTTCGCGCCGTTCGGGAACACGGTCTTCGCGATCGACGCCTCGGGCACCTGAGGCGCTACTTCTTCTCCTCCACGGCAATCACGTCCCACGCGCCGGCCTGCTCGACGAGGAACACGCAGTCCGGGCCGCCGGCCTTGCAGCCGCTGCGGTGCTTCAGCTTGCCGGGATCGCGGGCGTACGAGCCGGCGCCGAGTTCCTTGATCGGCTGGCCCTCCGCCTCGAGCGTGAACGTACCCTGCACGACGACGACGCGGACGGCATTGGTGTGCGTGTGCCAGGGCGAGAGGAACCCGGAAGTCCACTTGAAGAGGGAGCCCCAGGGGCCCTTCTTCATGTCGCCCCACAAGGGCGCCAGCTGCGCGCCTTTCATCCCCTCGACGTCGGAGAATTTGATGTCGCCCGCCGCCCAGGTCGTGAAAGCCGGATTGGCGGCCTTCTTCGCAGGGGCCTTGGCATCCGAGGCTGCGAGCGAACCGGACACGCACACGGCGGCCGCCACGAGAACTCCCATCAGGACTCGTTTCATGGATTCCTCCTTCTTGCGATTGCGTCGCAATCATAAATCCATCGCTCCCCCGCGTAAACGCGCAATCGCCCCAGCGCTCTACGGGGCGCGCCGGTAGACCCGCACCGTTCCCGGGGACCCGAACGTGTGCGCCGGGAGACGGGCGACCTCGGTCCAGCGCCTGAGCGCGCCGGGGTCGGCCGCGAGCGCGGGGTCGAGAAAGCGGTCGAGGGCGACGAGGGCGGCCGCGTCCGTCTCGCGAAGGAGCCGCGGCGGGATCGACCCGCCCTCCGCGAGCGGCCTGTCGAGCCAGCGCAGGGCCGACGGAGAGACGAGCCCGACCGTGTCGAGAACGCGCGCGGACGTCGCCCAGCCGAGGGCGCCGATCTCCGGCGCGGCGACCGTGTCCCCGGGCCCGAGGGCGAGGAGGCCGGCCGCGCGCGTGTAGACCGCCTCCCGCCCCGAGGGATCGTAGGGCCGGAACGTCGCGACGTGGACGCACGCGGCCGCCGCGAGGAGCGCGGCAGCGCCCGCGCGCGCCGGCCGCGGCAGCCGAGCCGCGCAGGCGATCGCCACGAACGCCGTCGCGAGGGCGAGCGGCGGGCGGTACCAGGGGAAG
>Ga0315270_10000302_pt1 | contig 27896 bp, 21 predicted proteins | sample C1_bottom_MG_FD_204932 | JGI IMG/M metagenome (GOLD analysis project Ga0315270, IMG submission 204932) | Sediment microbial communities from Yellowstone Lake, YNP, Wyoming, USA - C1_bottom | ecosystem: Environmental > Aquatic > Freshwater > Lake > Sediment | place: USA: Wyoming | collected...
CTTCGCGCTGCAGAATTCCGTCAAAGCTCTGGGGGAGATGTACTCGGCCAGCGGTGAACGGCTTAAAACGCTTCAGGATATCGACAAGGACATCGCCAATGTGAGGGCCTTGAGCCTCGAGCATCTCGCCAGTGAAAGCGCACAAAAAATGAGCCAGATCAGAACCGATCTGGACATTGTCGAGCGGCGGGTCAAGAGCATTTTGCCGAACATATCCGGGCTTGAAATGTTCGGACGCAAGGAGGAACGGGATGAGATCGGCTTACTGGGCAAGGTTCTCAACGCCTATCTGGAGGGTATCGACGAGGCCGTCGTGCTCAGCACGGAGTTCGAAAAAGAGTCTGCGATAGCGTCGTTGACCCGAACCGAGAATCAGCACCTCACGGATATCCAGACGGCCATGCAAACCCTGATGCGATACACCATCGAGGATATCGCTGCCAGCCGTGAAAATCTCGTCACCGCGACCAACCGCAACCTGCAAATGAACCTTGCCATCGGCTTCCTGGGAGGCACATTTCTCCTGGGCGTGGCCTTCTATGTTTCGCGACGGGTCAGCGCGCGGATCGCCGGTCTGCTGAAATGGTCGCGCAGAATTGCCAAAGGTGACTTGTCGAATCACCTGGTTTCAGATGCCGGGGACGAAGTCGGGCAACTCATCAATGCGATGCGCCACATGGTCCAGAATCTGGCGCTCGGACGCAGCGAACTGGAACAGGCCAGAAGAAACGCCGAAGCAGTAGCAGAAGAACTGCGCCAGTATGCCAACGCCTTCCACAGCAGCGGCGAGGCCATGCTGATCTCTGATCCCTACAATCGAATCGTCAATGTGAACTCCACCTTTACCGCACAGACCGGTTACAGCCTTGACGAAGTACTCGGCAAGGATCCCCGGATCATGAGCAGTGGCAAAACGCCCAAGACAGCTTATGAAGAGATGTGGCGTTCCCTGCAGGATCAGGGCTATTGGAACGGCGAGCTCTGGGACCGGAAGAAGTCAGGGGAGGTGTATCCGAAATGGGCTTCCATATCCGCAATCCGCGATGCGGACCGTACGGTCAAGTTCTACATCGCAAGCTATTCCGACATCAGCGAGCGCAAGGCGAGCGAGGCGCGCATCGATTTTCTCGCCTATCACGACCCTCTCACCGGCCTGATCAACCGTTACAACCTGGAAAATCGCCTCGATCAGGCGCTGCTCTCTGCACATCGTGACGACCTTCGCATCGCGGTGATGTTCATCGACATGGATCGCTTCAAGACCATCAACGACTCGCTGGGTCACCATGTCGGCGATAAGTTGTTGATCGAAGTCGGCCGGCGACTACGAGATTGCGTGAGAGAAAGCGACATCGTCGCACGTCTGGGTGGTGACGAATTCGTCGTGGTGCTTACCCGCATCGCGGATGATAGGGATGCAGCAATACTCGCCGACAAGATCCTGCGTGCACTTGGCGAGACCTACGCCCTCGATGGCAAGGAGATGCACTCCAGCCCCAGCATCGGGATCGCGGTCTATCCGAACGATGGCGAGGACGGGCCGACACTGATGAAGAATGCCGACACCGCCATGTACCACGCCAAGGATCACGGACGGAACAATGTCCAATACTTCACGCCAGCGATGAAAGCCATCGCAAGCGAGCGTATGGGACTGGAGAACGATCTGCATCAGGCGCTGGAACATGAACAACTGCATATCTTCTACCAGCCGCAGATGTGTGCCAACGAGGGCAGGTGTGTCGGCATCGAGGCCCTGGCACGCTGGCGCCATCCGGTACTCGGCGACATCTCTCCGCTCAAGTTCATCCCCATCGCGGAAGAGTCAGGCCTGATCGAGTCCCTCGGCAATTGGGTGCTGAACGAGGCTTGCCGGCAGTTGAGCGTATGGCGGACTCAAGGGATCAAGGGAATGCGCATGTCGGTCAACCTGTCGGCGCAGCAACTGCGTTCCGCGGGCCTGGCGCAATCCGTGGATGCAGTGTTAAAGCACAATGGCTTGAAAGGCAGCGACCTGGAACTGGAGATCACTGAATCGGTCGCCATGGAAAATCCGGAAGGAGCCATCGGCCAGTTGCAGGCCCTGCGTGACCTCGGTATCCAGCTCGCCATCGACGACTTCGGTACCGGCTATTCCTCGCTCGCTTATCTCAAGCGCATGCCGATCCAGGTGCTGAAGCTGGACCAGACCTTTGTCCGCGATATCGAAACCGATCCGAGCGACGCCGAGATCAGCGCCGCGACCCTGGCCCTGGCGCACAACCTCGGCATGAAAGTGACTGCAGAGGGCGTTGAAACAGAAGGCCAGCGCGACTTTTTGCTTAAGCACCAGTGCGATTTCATGCAAGGTTATCTCTTCAGCGAGCCGCTGCCGGCCGAGGAAGTAATTAAGTTCATCTTGAAACACTGCCCATAAGGGTAGCATGCCGGTCATATAGCCAATTCATTTCCAAAGATTCATTCGGCTGAGGTGCTGAAGGATCTTCAGACGACCAATCACTTCAACGAGTTCTTATGTTAATAATGCGGCGGCCTTTCATTCGCTGTCGGGCTTCCACTCCCTGTTTTCTCCATTGACTCGATGTGTCTTGCGAGCGACTCACAGATCGCTTCAAGCTGCCCCAGCTTTTTTCGCTGCAGATAGACAACCTTGTTCAATTCTTCGATCGCGTCTTCCTGGAAGGCGATCTTTGTTTCGATGTTTACCAAACGATCTTCATTCATGGACGTACCCTGGGAGCTCGGCGACTGGCCGGCGGATAGTGTTCATTTTAGCGTGAGACTAAGATTCATGCGGAGGCAAAGGTGTTGTGGGGTAGCTCCAAAGATTGCAAAGTGGAATTAAAAACCCAGCAATTTGAGAACAAACACCCGCTCGATCAACCACACCGAGGCCAGTAGCGTGATCAGGATCGAGCCACCGATGAATACCGCGCGCTGATAAAATCCTGTTGCACGCAACCAGAATGCCAGCGGCAGGAACACACTGACGATGCAGAGTTGCCCGCCTTCCACGCCCAGATTGAAGCCTATCAACGCCAATAGCAGCGCGCCTTGGGGCAATCCCAGATCGGCTAGCACGCTGGCAAAGCCGAAGCCATGGATCAGGCCGAAGAAGAATGCGACCATCCAGCGCTTGCCTTCGAAAAGTGGGAAGATATTGTTCAGCGCTGCGAGCACTACCGAAGCCGCGATCGCAGATTCCACCAGCCTCGTGGGCAGCGTCACGACTCCCAGAGTGGCCAGACTCAAGGTGATGGAATGCGCCACGGTGAAGGCGGTAACGATCTTGAGTACTTCGATAAAGGCCGGGCGGAATTTCGCTGCGGCTTCCCAGTGTTTGTGCGAGCGAACCAGCACTGCGGGCAGCAGTAACGCCAGCAGGAACATGATGTGGTCGTAACCTATCCAGATGTGCCACACACCTTCTTTGGCATAGTCCAGGAACTGTTGCAGCAAGGTGGTCTCAACCAGATCGAAATGCTGGCTGGATTTGTCGGGGCTGAAGATCCCGGTCGTGGTGGTGCCCTGATATTCCAGCCTCAGCAGGCCCTTGTGCTGGGGATCCACGTCGAAGAAGAGGCTATAAGACAATTCCAGTGAGGAGGGCGGTTTGGCGCAGGTGGCGACAAAGCGCATCACGGCATAAGCGCCGTCGCTATGATCGTCCACCAGATATTCAGTGGCGCGAGTGGGGCATTCATTGATCTCTTTATCACCCTTGGCTTGGATCTTGAGGCGAGGCAGGGCGTAAGCAGCAATGGCATTGTGGCGGGCGCGCAGCTCGCCCCAGGTGATCTCACCATCACCATTGCCGTCCAGTCCGATAGCAAAATCGAGGTCGCGCAGCGCAATATCCCATTGCCCTTGCACCGTTGCGCCATCGACTTTAAGCACGAGATAACTGTCGCTGGGTTTGTGGGCATGGGCGTTACCCGTCCATACCACTGTCAGCAGAAACAGCCATGCGAGTTGGCGCATCATGGTTTGGCCCCAAGTTGCGCGATCTGCCGAGCCAGTTTTTCCAGATGCCGATCTTCAATATGCGATTGCGCGAGCCATTCCAGCGCGGGTTTGGCCGCTGTCGCATCCTTTGCTCCCAGAGCGGCTTCCAATAGCATGCGCGCATCGCTGGGCTCATGCTGGGTTTGCCAGTTTTCCTGGGCGAGCCTCAATGCTTCCTTGGAGTCATTCAGAAAATATAAATGGAATCTTGACTCATCCTGGATATGCAGTTTGTCGCCGCGCATCCGGGCCGCGTCAAAGCGGGCACGAATTGCCGCTTCATGTTCTTTGGCCTGAGGTAATGCCAGCGCTTTTTCTGCCAGGGCCAAGCGCACCAGCAGCACATCGGAACGTTCCTTGCCCTTGAGCAGTTTTACCACGTCGGGCATTCGGTTTTCGTCCAGCAGAAACTCGGCATACACTGCCTGCAAATATGCATCGGTGATATCCAGCCTCAGCGCCGCCTGGAAATATGCATCCGCTTCACTGGAATGCCCCAGCCGATCTGCCATTTCAGCCAGACGCGTGATCACCCAAAGTTTCTCGCCGGGAGTGGCAGTTGGGGTTTCATCATAGGATTTTCGCAAATTGGCATAGCTCTGCTGTGCCTGCCCGGACAGATTATCCACGGTAGCAACGCAAGCCAGCACGATCAGCTTGCTGGCGAGGCCACGCATATTTTCGCAATCTTTTCTGGCTGCTACATATTCCGCCTGAACCATGTGGATGGCTGCCAGCAACGACCAGGCTGTGCCATTGCGAGTCTCCCGCTGAGTTGCCAGATGAAGATCTGCCAAGGCGCTGCTGAAGTCGTGGTTATATTGACGCAGTGTCGCCCGCTGGACCAATACCGTTATCGGCGGTTCGGCCATAGCCCACCATGGCGCAAGGGCTGCCTGAGCATAGCCGATAAATCGGGGATCGCCATCGGCCAGAGCCAGCTGATAATACCGCCGAGATAGTACAATCGCCTTATCCAGATTGTTTGGGTCATTCGACAACTCATCGCGTAAGCGGCGCAATTCTCGGGTTGTAGGGTCGCTTGCCTTGAACGGCAGGCGCTCCAGCACGATTGAATCGTTTGCAGGAATAAATGGCGCGGGGATGCCGCGTTCACTCCAGAACACCAAGACGGGAACAAGCAGGAAACAGCGGAAGTTAAGGCGCATGGGGTTCTTGAATAGCCGGTTTAAAAAGCATGCGCAGAAAAAACGCATTATAGTTTTCCTGGAACTACTTGTGGATAATATGTGCAACGCGTTGTTTATTCAATTTCGCCATTCAATTCTCGACAAAACGGCAGGCCACCCTTCATTTTTTGTCACTCTTGTTGCAGGATAGCCCGGCAAGAGCGCAATCGTCATTGCGCTGAATGAAAACATCTGGTGCAATGCGCTTTGTCCTTTGATTGCGTTCATGGCAGGCTTTTTGCACCCTACAACCTATTGCTCGAACTACCATGTCAAAAACTCAAGTATTCGCCCATCGGGGCGCCAACAGGGAGGCGGCGGAAAACACGCGCTCCGCCTTTGATAAGGCGCTGGAATATCCCATCGACGGCATCGAGACGGATGTACAACTCAGTCGTGATGAGATAGCCGTGCTGTGGCACGACCGTTTTCTCGGCAAGCTCGGCTTTCCCACCAAGCATGTCGATGATTTCAATCATGCGCAGATGCAGGCGATGAATTTCGCCGCGCATTTTTCTGCGTCAGCCAAACCGGAAGGTATCATGAGCTTGAGCGATTTTCTCGATGCCTATCGCAAGCGCTGTCGCTTGCTGCTCGAGATCAAGAACCGCGATTGGGAGCAGCACTCCCGCCATGAGATCAAGGTGCGGCAGACACTGGATATGGCCCAAGCTGCAAATACGGATGCGCTAAGCGGTGATGCCATTATGGCGTCTTCATTCAATCTGGATAGCCTGGTCTATGCTCACCAGTACAGGCCGGGATTCCCATTGGTTTACAACTTTGAAACAGACCAGACGTTTGCGGATGCGCAGCGAATTCTGTCGGAACAGTCTTTCCTTTATGGGCTATGCCTGCCGATACAGTCGCTTGATGAGGCGATGGTCAAGTTGCTGCGCGATCATGGCAAAAGCATCGCGGTTTACACTTGTAACAGTGATGCGGAGATAAGCAAGGCGCTTGAGTTGGGTGTGGATATTCTGATCAGCGATGTTCCACATAGGGCTTTGCAGTTGCGAGACAAGAATATGAGGGGCGAGTGAAACGCAATTTTTCCATGCTTGCAGGGAAACACTTCGATCTGCTGGTTTGTGGTGGCGGCATTTATGGTGCGTGGACTGCTTATGACGCGGCCTTGCGCGGCCTGAGCGTCGCGATCGTTGAGCAGGGCGACTGGGCCGGTGCGACTTCATCCGCATCCAGCAAGCTCATCCACGGTGGCTTGCGCTACCTTGAGACTTACGATTTTAAGCTGGTCAAGAAAGCGCTGGCGGAACGGCAGATGCTGTTGGCAATGGCGCCGCATCGTGTCTGGCCGCTGCGCTTCGGTGTGCCTATCTATCAGGATAGTCGTATCGGCACGTTGCAATTGAAGGCCGGTTTGATTTTGTATGATTTTCTAGCAGGCTTTTCGGCTGCGAACATCGCCCATCGCCATTTCAGTTGCGCTGGATTTTCCGAACGATTTACCTCGCTCGCCAGCGCGGGTCTGAAAGGTGGCTACACCTACGGTGATGCGCAGACCGATGATGCGCGGCTGGTACTAGAATTGATCTCCGGCGCGATCAGCGCCGGAGCTGTGTGCGTGAATTATTGCAAGCTGACCAAATATACCGAAGTGGAAGGGAAAGTATGCGGCGCGACAGTTCAGGATCAGCTCAGTCTTAACAGTGCGCAGATCTCGGCCAAGCAAATCGTCAATTCCACCGGGCAGTGGACGACCGCTTTCGAGCAGGCGCGCGAGTGGTGTCGATTAACCAAAGGCGTTCATCTGGTCATGCCTGCTGTGCTGACTGATGAAGCACTATTGTTGACAGCCAAGTCTGACGGCCGGGTGTTTTTCATGATCCCGTGGTATGGCATGACACTGATCGGTACGACCGATACGGATTACAAAGGCGATATAGAACATATAGCCGTCGAAAAGCAGGATGTAGTGTATTTGCTTGCCGAAGCCAATCATTATCTCAAGACGGCGTGGACTGAGGCGGATATCGTAGGTAGCTATGCCGGTGTACGCGTAATGAAGCAGAGCGACAAGTCTTCGCCATCTTCTGTCAGCCGCGATTGGGAATTGAAAACGGCCGGCAATGGATTGCATTATTCCATCGGCGGGAAACTCACCTCGGCGCGGGAAGATGCGGCATGCATTGTCGATGTTGTGTGCGAACGGCTTGACCTCGCTTTCCCATGTGCCACCAGAAGCCGCAGGTTTCCGTGGGCGCCCGAGGAAAACTTCGCAGATTGGTTAATTGATGTAAACATGCAGGCAAGCCAGCTTGGCCTCGATAAGGAATGCGCGAAGTGGCTTATCCGCCGACACGGCAAGCGGGTTGGAGAGATATTTCGCAGCATAAAAAACGCCCCACTATTAGCTGAGCACATAACGCCTGAATTACCTTTCATTTACGCCGATCTACTTTTTTGCGCGCAAAATGAAATGGTCATCCATCTCAACGATCTGCTGCGCCGCCGCATGCCGTTGTTGATTCTGGCCAAGATTGATCAAAGCACGCTGCATCGAATTGCCGAAACTGTTGCAACTACGATGGGTTGGGATAAAGTCGCAGTAACTGCCGAAATTGAAGCTTGCAGGAGAATATAAATTGATCGTCTCCATTGCTCTAGACCTTGGTACCACGTCGGTCAAGGCGGGTCTGCTGGATCAACACGGCGAGCTCTCTAATATCACTTCACGCCCCGCGCCAAAGATCACCGTTACTGGCGGACATTATGAAAGCGATGCGCTGCCCTATGCGGCGGTTGTCGAACAAGTGCTCAAAGATTGCATTGCACAGGCAGGCGATTGCGGGTCATTGGGTTTGTGCAGCCAACGCTCATCGTTTCTGGTCTGGGAACAAGCCACTGGCAAACCGCTGACACCGCTGATCTCATGGCAGGACAATCGCGGCGCAGTCAGCTGCGAAGCGTTGCAGGCGCATGAAAGATCTATCCGCAGTCTTACCGGTCTGCCCTTAACGCCCTATTATTTCGCGCCAAAATTGCGTGTCTTGCTACAGAACAACCCAGAGTGGAAGGCGCGGTTGGAACAGGGCGAGTTGCGGGTGGGGACGCTGGATACATTTCTGATCTGGCGCTGGAGCGGCGGCAGACATTTTGTCACCGATGCGTCGATGGCGGCCCGGACGCTGCTGATGGATATCAGGCAACAACAGTGGTCCTCGCAACTGTGCAAACTCTTTGCAATACCGCTGGGCATACTCCCCGAAATCAAACCTTCCGCAGGATTGAATATCAGGCTGGACAACGGCCTGACCCTGCAAGCCAGTATCGGAGACCAGTCCGCCGCACTTCTTGCCAGCGTCAGTGAAGATCATGCAGAAGCCCTGGTCAATCTTGGCACCGGCGGTTTTGTCGTGCGTTACCTTGCCGAAGAAATGTCAGCCACTGATGGTTATTTGCGGACGCTGGTTTATCAAGGCTCCACGCACCGCTCGCATCTTGCGATCGAGGGCACGCTTAACTCTATAGCCGCTGCGCTATCACCTTATCCGGTCAAGGAATGTATTGCTGATGAGCTGGCTGAGATAGATGATATATTTTGTGTTGCCGAGCCAAGTGGCTTGGGCGCGCCGTACTTCCGCGGCGATATCGGCATCCGGTTTTCCCATCCGGTCGACAATTTATCGCAACACCATATTGCAGCCTTGCTACTGGAAGCCATAATTTTTCGTGTGGCGCGAATATTGGAGGACTTTCACCGCGAGTCTGCCATCGAACGTGTCTATCTTTCTGGCGGACTATCCTCATTGACTTGCCTGCAACAGGGTATAGCCCAATGTGTACCATTCGATACCTATCGCTTGCCGGAGACTGAGTCCAGTCTGCGAGGCGCTGCGCTCCTCGCGGCAGGAATGCCGCCAGCAAGTCATCGAGAAAGCCGGCGAATATTGATGGCATGCGATGCCACCAGGCTGGTGGAAAAATACCGGCGCTGGAAAGTGTGGTTTGACGACTTGTTGAGTTCCGGAAGATGAGGCTGTTGGCTGCGCTGGCTTTTTCTGTGAGTGGTCAGTTCACTGCAACATCCGATAAGGTTCCATCGTTATAGAGTCGACCCTGTTGCCGAGCACGATCAAGCGGCCTTCTAGCCGGCTATCGCCTGTTTCGCTGAATTCGAAACGATAGGTGCGACGCAATACCCTGCGTCCCGATTTATCTCGCACTAGCGCAAGACCGACGCTGGCAACAGTGTCATCGAGGAAAAATACGTTCACCTCTTTGCAGGTGAGTTTCGCGGCATTTCTGGCTAACTCCAGTGCTTTAAGACTATCGAACCAGAACCACCCGAGCACGGCTAGTAACAGAAGGAAAAGCAAATTTGTCACGTCCATATAATCAATAAATCCAATAAACCAGATTCGAAATCTTAACTGATTCCCGAAAAAGTCATTAATTTACCTTGACGACACTAACCAAACCAGCGTACAACGCGGATTGGTATTTGATTCAAAGTGTTTGCAGTACTGGTTTTTCCATGTGCAATCTTCGATTCAAATAGTTCTGCGGGGGATTTCCCCGTTTTTTTAGTAGGAGTAATACACATGGCAACAGGTACAGTTAAGTGGTTCAACGACGCAAAGGGATTTGGTTTTGTCACTCCCGATGATGGCAGCGAAGATCTTTTCGCGCACTTTTCAGCAATCAACATGAGCGGTTTCAAATCACTCAAAGAAGGCCAGAAAGTCACTTTCGAAGTGACCCAGGGTCCAAAAGGCAAACAAGCCTCCAATATCCAGGCTCCTTGATCGGTCCTTGAGTTGGTAAAAAAGCCCGGCACTTTCGTGCCGGGCTTTTTATATTGTGTTTCTGATAAATATTTGGTGGGCGGTAGGTGTTTCGAACACCTGACCCCTGCCGTGTGAAGGCAGTGCTCTACCACTGAGCTAACCGCCCGGGCCGGAAAGAAAAACGAGGGCGCGGATTAGAGCATAACGCGCTAACCACGGTCAATGGCTATAGTCACAACTTTGTGCGCGCGATACACAAAGCCCGTAAAATGCGCCCCTCATTGTTTTCCATCTTGCTGACCTCATGACCATACGTACTCGTTTCGCTCCCAGTCCCACCGGCTACCTGCACATCGGCGGGGCGCGTACCGCGCTGTTTTCTTGGGCGTATGCGCGGAAGTTGGGTGGCACCTTTATTTTGCGCATCGAAGATACCGACCTTGAGCGTTCCACGCAGGAGTCGGTGCAGGCGATCATGGACGGGATGTCCTGGTTGAATCTGGATTATGACGAGGGCCCCTTCTACCAGATGCAGCGCATGGAGCGTTACAAGCAGGTGTTGCAGCAGATGCTGGACGAAGGCACGGCATATAATTGTTATACCTCGCCTGCGGAGCTGGATGCGATGCGCGAGGCACAGCGTGTGCGCGGCGAGAAGCCGCGCTACGACGGATGCTGGCGGCCGGAGCAGGGCAAGGTTCTGCCGACCTCGCCGGAGGGCATCAAGCCGGTGGTTCGTTTCAAGAATCCGTCGCATGGCGTGGCGGCTTGGGACGATATGGTCAAGGGTAAGATCATTTTTGAGAACAGCGAACTGGATGACTTGATCATCGCGCGTGCCGACGGAACGCCTACTTACAATTTCTGCGTGGTGGTGGACGATCTTGATATGGGCATCACTCAAGTCATACGTGGCGACGATCACGTCAATAACACGCCCCGCCAAATCAATATCCTCAGGGCGCTGGGTGCGACACTACCACAATATGCGCATGTGCCGATGATACTGGGCAGCGATGGCGAGCGGCTGTCCAAGCGGCATGGCGCGGTGAGTGTGATGCAATACGCCGAGGACGGTTTCTTGCCGGAAGCGCTGGTCAACTACCTGGCGCGTCTGGGCTGGTCGCACGGTGATGAAGAGGTTTTTTCCATCACTCAATTCATCGAGTGGTTCGATCTGCGTCACATCAGCAAATCGGCTGCCCAGTTCAACCCTGAAAAATTGCGCTGGCTGAACCAACATTACATCAAGCTGGCAGACAACACGCGGCTGGGCGGATTGGTGCGCAAGCACCTGGCCGATCGCGGCGTACAGGTGAGTAACGCTCCGCAGCTAGAAGCGGTGATCACCTTGTATAAAGAGCGTGTCGCAACCTTGCTCGAACTGGCGGATGAAGCGGAGGTGTTCTATGTCGAAGTGCATCCTTCGCAGGAATTGCTCGATGCGCACCTCGTGCCCGAAGTGCTGCTTGCGTTGCGCGAACTTGCCACGCGTTTTGCTGATGTAGCCTGGGAAGCGCCTGCATTGGCTGCATTGATAAAAGAGTCACTGGCCAAGCACAACTTGAAAATGCCCAAGCTTGCGATGCCATTGCGCGTGATGCTGGTCGGGCAAACGCACACCCCTTCGGTAGATGCCGTACTGGCATTATTCCCCCGTGAGACCGTGCTGGCGCGGATGCAAAGATATTTGTAGGGTTTTCAGTCGTCAGCTCCTGTAAGTTAGCTTTACAAGCATAGGTCGCATCACTATAATGCGCGCTCTTTTTGGGGTGCACGGGGGTATAGCTCAGCTGGGAGAGCGCTTGCATGGCATGCAAGAGGTCAGCGGTTCGATCCCGCTTATCTCCACCAAAAGAGCTTTAAAAATCAAAGTCCCCATCGTCTAGAGGCCTAGGACATCGCCCTTTCACGGCGGTAACACGAGTTCGAATCTCGTTGGGGACGCCAAACAATAAAAGGATTAGAGTGATCTAATCCTTTTTTCATTTGTCAGAGCAAAGGTCGATGTGAAGACAGATTCCCGCAATGTTGTAATTTTCCAGCCATGAGCAAAGCATTTGCACGTGAGAGCGACTCTGACGACGACGAGATGGAACCCTCGGCGCAGTTGCCTGTGGGCGTCAAAAATTACATTACTCCTAGCGGCTATCGCAAGCTGAAAGAAGAGTTGGAGCTACTGTGGAAGGTTGAACGTCCTGAATTGGTGAAGACCATCACCTGGGCCGCTTCCAATGGCGACCGTTCCGAGAATGGCGACTATATATACGGTAAAAAACGCCTGCGCGAGATCGACCGGCGTGTGCGATTCCTGCGCAAACGTATGGAACAGGCCGAAGTGGTTGATCCGGCTCTACGCGGGGTATGTGATCAGGTATTTTTCGGTGCGACAGTGACGGTTTGCGACAGCGATGGTTGCGAGAGTACTTACAGCATTGTCGGTGTTGATGAAGCGGATGTCAGCGGTGGTTTGATCAGCTGGGTTTCACCATTGGCGAGAACACTGCTCAAGCTACGCGAAGGAGAGGTGGCTATATTGCGCACCCCGGTCGGGGTCAGGGAGTTGGAAATCATGTCAGTGATCTATCGCGAAGTGGGTTGAAGGTTTGGCCGAGGGTTATCGGCAATCGCTGTTATAGCTTGGAGGTTCGCCGGAAGTTTGTTATGTTGGTACTCTGGGTTGAATGTTTCTGGCCGATATTAATTCAGATCGGCAATCGCTAAACGGATTCGGGAAGCATATGAACGATAAACTACTGCAGCTCATCGGCAATAATGAGGAAAGATATCCTCATGCGCTGGAAAAACAGTATCCACGCGTGTTTAATAAAATTATTGAATTGTGGGATTCCCCCCAAATTGATGCATATTTCACGGATTTGCTGGTTAGCGATCGTTCTGACCGAGCCGGATTTCCCACGGAAGTCGCATCTGAAATCGTTTATTTGAGCATAGTGAATTCAAACCGTCACGACCCGGATAAATCTGATGTTTGGGGGGATGTTTCGGATAAGATCAAGCACGAAATGGAGTTGCATGGCATCTCGTTTACCCCGGCAGGTTTCTTGAAAGCTGCCGAATCTGGAAACAGCGAGATGGTTGCGCATTTTCTGGGCGCGAAAATGAATGTCGATACCTGTGACGAGCGCCAATGGACGGCGCTGATGATATCCGCATTCAATGGAAAAGAGGACATGGCCACGTTGCTGATCAAATGTGGCGCCGATATCCACCACAGGGATAACGCCGGCTATACGCCTTTGCATTGGGCGTCGTTTAACGGATTTTATAAAGTCGTGAAATTACTGCTGGGCAAACACGCCGACGTTAACGCGCGCAGCAATCATGGTTGGACTGCGTTGTTGCAAGCGGTTGCGCGTGGGCACTTGTCAGTCGCCTCAGTCCTCATTGAAAATGGGGCGGATGTAAATGCTACTACCAATGACGGATGGACACCTTTGCATAAGGCAGCTGCCAATGGCAATTTGGCGGAAGTGAAGTTGTTGCTCAGCAAAGGCGCGGTTAGTTCGGTAAAGTATACCGATGGGAATACTGCGTTGGATATTGCCAGAAAGAACAAGCATGAGGATATTGTCTTTGTATTGTCCGAAAGGGGGTGACGCACCCGCTCCTCTTGGTACAATGATGCCAGCAGGAATTTCGATACTCTAAATTCGGGAGCTCAACATGAAAAAAATCGAAGCAGTGATCAAGCCATTCAAATTGGATGAAGTACGTGAAGCGCTTTCTGAATTGGGGGTGAGTGGGCTGACAGTCACCGAAGTCAAGGGTTTCGGCCGGCAGAAGGGGCACACCGAGTTGTATCGCGGTGCAGAATATGTTGTGGATTTCCTGCCCAAGGTAAAGATCGAGGTGGTGGTGCCCGCGACTTTGCTCGACACAGCAATCGATGCTATCGTCAAGACGGCCCGTACTGGCAAGATCGGCGATGGCAAGATCTTTGTGACTACGGTTGAACAGGTCATTCGCATCCGTACCGGTGAAACCAACGAAACTGCTCTGTAGTAATTCAATAACCCGGCAGTTGAACTGCCGATTTACTGGCTCGCCAGACATGCGTATAATGCTCCCTTTGCCGAGGGCTGTTTCATATGCGCATCATTCAAAAAGCATTAACCTTTGACGACGTTCTGCTCGTTCCCGCTTACTCCAATGTGTTGCCCCGCGATGTCAGCCTGCGCACGCAGCTTACCCGCAACATCAACCTGAACATCCCGCTGTTGTCTGCAGCGATGGATACCGTCACGGAAAGTCGCTTGGCTATCGCCCTGGCGCAAGAGGGCGGCATCGGCATTATCCATAAAAACATGTCTGCTAAAGCACAGGCTGCAAAGGTTGCCCAGGTAAAGCGTTTTGAAAGTGGCGTGGTTAAGGATCCCATCACCATCACGCCGGATATGACTGTGCGCAGCGTGCTCAACTTGACGCGCCAGCACAAGATTTCCGGGCTGCCTGTTGTGCAGGGCAAGCAAGTGGTCGGGATTATCACCAACCGAGACTTGAGATTTGAAAGCAATCTGGACCAACCGATACAAAACATCATGACCCCGCGCGAGCGGCTGATCACCGTCAAGGAGAATGCAAGTCTGGAAGAGGCGCGCAGCCTGATGCACAAGCACCGTATAGAGCGCGTACTGGTGGTAAATGATGCGTTCGAGTTGCGCGGTTTGATGACGGTAAAAGACATTTTAAAATCTAGCGAACATCCGCTGGCATGCAAAGACAGTTTGGGACATCTTCGCGTCGGAGCGGCAGTCGGCGTAGGTGCAGGTACTGAAGAACGTGTCGAATTGTTGGCCGAGGCTGGTGTGGACGTGATCGTGGTAGATACTGCCCATGGTCATTCCCAAGGCGTACTGGATCGCGTCAAGTGGGTCAAAGCCAATTTCCCGCGCGTCGAGGTGATTGGCGGAAATATTGCCACTGGCGGTGCTGCACAGGCTTTGATTGATCATGGCGCGGACGGCGTGAAGGTCGGCATCGGACCCGGCTCGATCTGCACGACTCGTATCGTTGCGGGAGTTGGTGTTCCACAGATTGCCGCGATTCAGAATGTTGCGAAAGCCTTGCAGGGAACCGGCGTTCCGTTGATCGCCGACGGTGGCATCCGCTATTCAGGTGATATTGCCAAGGCTATTGCAGCAGGTGCACATTCGGTGATGCTTGGCGGGTTGTTTGCAGGTACTGAGGAAGCTCCCGGCGATATCGAATTATTCCAGGGACGCTCCTACAAGTCCTATCGCGGCATGGGTAGTCTCGGCGCGATGCAGCAAGGTTCCAGCGACCGCTATTTTCAGGAGGGGGAAGGCAATCAGGACAAGCTGGTGCCGGAAGGCGTGGAAGGTCGTGTGCCCTACAAGGGCAGCGTGCTGGCGGTGATCCATCAATTGATGGGTGGCTTGCGCTCTAGCATGGGTTATCTGGGATGTGCCGATATTCCCACTATTCACACCAAGGCTGAGTTCGTCGAAATATCTTCTTCTGGCATACGTGAGTCGCACGTGCATGATGTGCAGATCACCAAGGAAGCGCCGAATTACCATATTGATTAATACTGCGGGAAGGGAGAAGAGGGAAGGGGCAGGGTAAAACCGCCGCATCCTCACCCTTGAGTTCAGGCGCGGTCGCTTCTCATTTCACACTTCCCAGACTTTAACCATGCATAAAAAAATCCTCATCCTCGATTTCGGTTCCCAATACACCCAGCTTATCGCGCGCCGCGTACGTGAAACCCATGTCTATTGCGAATTGCATCCGTGGGACATGACGGAAGCGGACATCCGTGCTTTCGATCCATCGGGGATCATTCTTTCCGGTGGACCGAACTCGGTGTACGAAGAAGAAACACCCAAGGCACCCCAAGTGGTTTTTGAACTGGGTTTGCCTGTACTGGGCATCTGCTATGGCATGCAGACCATGGCCGCGCAACTGGGTGGCAAGGTCGAGAGTGGCAAGGTGCGTGAATTTGGCTATGCGGAGATTCGTGCGCAGGGGCATTCCAAATTATTCGAGGGCATACAGGACAAGACCAACGCGCAAGGCCACGGCCTGCTCGACGTATGGATGAGTCATGGCGACAAGGTGACTCAACTTCCGCCCGGTTTTTCGGTGATCGCCTCCAATGAGGCTACGCCGTTCGCCGCGATGGCGGACGAGGCGCGCCGTTACTACGCAGTGCAGTTTCATCCGGAAGTCACCCACACCTACCAAGGCAAGGCCATCATCGGACGCTTTGTGCATGACATCTGTGGTTGTGCCGGTGACTGGAACATGCCGGATTACATCGGCGAGGCAGTGGAAAAGATCCGCGCACAAGTCGGCAAGGAAGAAGTGATCCTGGGCTTGTCCGGCGGTGTAGATTCCTCAGTGGCCGCGGCGCTTATCCACCGCGCCATCGGCGACCAGATGACCTGCGTATTTGTGGACAACGGTCTGCTGCGCCTGAATGAAGGCGCGCAGGTGATGGAGACCTTCGGCAACCACATGCACATGAAGATCATCCATGTCGATGCCAGCGGCGAGTTCATGAAACACCTTACGGGTGTGATCGACCCGGAACAAAAACGCAAAATAATCGGTCGCGAGTTCGTCGAAGTATTTCAGCGTGAAGCCAAAAAATTGCCCCAGGCAAAATGGCTGGCCCAGGGCACGATCTACCCTGACGTGATCGAGTCGGCCGGGGCGAAAACCAATAAAGCGCACGCCATTAAATCGCACCACAATGTTGGTGGTTTGCCGGAAAGCCTGCACCTCAAGCTGCTTGAGCCGTTGCGTGAACTGTTCAAGGATGAGGTGCGCGAGCTCGGTGTGGCGCTGGGCCTGCCTGCAGACATGGTGTATCGCCATCCCTTCCCGGGCCCCGGTCTGGGCGTGCGGATTCTCGGTGAAGTGAAGCGCGAGTATGCCGATCTGCTGCGTCGTGCCGATGCGATCTTTATCGAGGAATTACGCAATACCAGGGACGAATCTGGCAGCAGCTGGTATGACAAAACTTCGCAGGCTTTCACCGTTTTCCTACCAGTCAAGAGCGTTGGTGTGATGGGTGATGGGCGTACCTACGAATGGGTAGTGGCATTGCGCGCTGTGCAGACGCAGGACTTCATGACCGCGCACTGGGCGCATCTGCCTTACGATCTGTTGGGAAAGGTTTCCAACCGCATCATCAATGAGGTGCGAGGCATTAATCGAGTCGTGTTCGATATTTCCGGAAAGCCCCCTGCCACGATCGAGTGGGAGTAGTGCCCAGAGGGCAGAGCAGGGATCCTACTTGCAGCGTGTAGTTCCGTGCTGAAACGCTGTAAATGAAAACGGGGACGCAAGCCCCCGTTCTTTAGTGAATCCGAATACTGAATTACGCGGTGTAGCTTTCTCTGCGACGTGCCGAGAAACCAATCAAACCAAGACCAGCCAACAGCATGGCATAAGTTTGTGGCTCAGGAACCGGTGCAGCAACGAAATTCACTCCGACCACAAAGTCATCATAATCTGCATCGCCTCTATAGCTGTCATTAAAGCCCAACAGATAATCGAAGGTACCATATTTATTGGTTTGACCATTGAGAATGGCAAAACCCAAGGTTTGGCCTTGATTTTGCCCATTGCTGAATGTCATACCCATACTGTCCAGAAAGCTAAACTTCACTGTACCAGGACCAACCGACTCAGAGATCGTTGTTCCCAGAGCATTGCTCTCGAAGAGCGTGTTGCCTACGCCAAAAGTATATTTATTTGTATAACCACTTTCATTGCCTAAATAAGTGGCAGAAAAGGTACCCGCAGCGTTTGCAAAAAGAGAACCCCAAAATCCGGTGCTTTGTGCTCCTGTGATCGTTGCCGGTTGTCCGTCGTAACCACTAAAACTAATCGCAGAAGAATTCTTAATCTCCAGAACGGCAGCTTGTGCGGCACCAAACACCGCTGAAAGTAATATGCCAAAAATAACGCGTTTCATTTTATCACCCCGCTAGTTAACCATTTGATTTCTACTGCCTGACGTGATTTGTGTGATGCAATCAGGATTGAGAGCATCATATACTTTCAGTTGAATAATAATATTGTACTGAAGTACAGGTGTATTAAAGTGAAGGTGTACTTAAGTACAGGTGTCCTAGAAGTTAAGGATCCTTTACCAAGAAACATCTGGGAGGATGAAAGAGTTAATTAATTATAATAAAATCAGTATGATATAAGTTTATAACTGGGGCTTCGAGATATTTTTCGGGACTTTACAAGTAAGTTGACGTTCACTACTCCGGGAAAACAGGTATCAGAGCCGCTTCAGTGCATCATCAAATTGTTCTATGGGTATTGGGCGACCAAATAAATATCCTTGGAAGTGTGTGCAGCCGTTGTTCAGGAGGAATTGACGCTGCTCTTCAGTCTCCACCCCTTCTGCAATGACATTCAGGCTCATGCTTTGTGCCATGGCGATAATGGTGCGAACTATCGCCTTGTCGCTACTATCAGTGGCAATATCACGAACGAACGACTGGTCGATCTTGAGCTGGTCGAGCGGTAGGCGCTTGAGGTATTGCAAGGATGAATACCCGGTACCAAAGTCGTCCAGTGAGAGCAATACACCGATGCTATTCAGGGCGTTCATCGTTGCAACGGTATCTTCGATACTTTCCAGCATCAGGCTTTCTGTCAGTTCGAGTTTGAGCAGTATCGGATTGATACCATGCTTTTGCACGGCATCCTGTACCTGAGTCACAAATTCAGCGTGACGGAATTGCTTCGCACTCACGTTCACAGCTATGACGAGGTTGCGGGTGAGCTCATATTGTTGCCAAGCCTTGATCTGGGCACAGGCAGTGTTCAGTACCCATTGCCCGATGGGCAGGATCAACCCGGTTTCCTCAGCAAGCGGAATGAATTGCATGGGTGGCACCAAGCCACGTTCAGGGTGTATCCAGCGGATCAACGCCTCCGCGCCAAAGGAACGGTGCGAGCTGTCAATCTGGATCTGGTAGTACAACTGGAACTGTCGCTGTTCGAGAGCTTTGCGTAATTCTTCCTCCATCAATACACGGGCACTGATGTTTGCCTGCATTTCCTGATCGAAGAAGCGCAGCGTATTACGGCCGGCTTTCTTTGCCTGGTACATGGCGATGTCGGCTTGTTTAACCAGTTCATCAATCACCTGAATATTGTCCTTGAACAGGGTTGCGCCTATGCTGGCGGCACCGCGATGTTCGTTCTTGCCAAGCTGATAGGGTTGGCTAAGGGCTGCGAGAATCTTCTCGCCTATGGTTTCCGTTTGCGTAGCCGCTTCCAGAGCAAGTTCGCTAAGGTTTTCCAACATCACCACGAACTCGTCACCGCCCAGACGAGCCACAGTATCACCGTTGCGCACGCAGGACTCCAACCGTTGCGCAGTCTGCTGCAAGAGCAGGTCACCGACTTGATGACCGAGGGTATCGTTAAGTGTCTTGAAATTATCCAGGTCGATCAGCAGCAACGCACCTACCCGGCCCATCCGAGCGCTGGAAGTCACTGCATGCTGGAGCCGATCCATGAGTAGCCGCCGATTGGGCAAGTGTGTGAGCGGGTCAAAGTACGCGAGCAGCTGGATCTCCTTTTCAGATGCCTTGCGCTCAGTGATATCGACAAACGTGGAAATGGTTCCCATCGTCTTGCCCTCATGAATGATGGGGCTGGCCCAATACTCGACCGGGACGGCGACTCCATCTTTACGCCAGAAGACTTCATCGTCAATATGCACCTGATGTTGTTCAAAGTAAGTATGGCTTATCTTGCATTCGGTGATTGGATAAGGGCTGCCATCAGCGCGGGTATGATGTATCAGAGTATGGATCAGTTTGCCGACCACTTCGTCTGCGTCGTCATAGCCCAATATGCCAAGAAAAGCCGGGTTTACAAAAGTACACACCCCCTTGTCATCTATTCCGTATGCGCCCTCCGCCATAGAATCAAGAAGACGTTTCAGGTTCTCGCTCGATTCCCGCAGTGCGGTATCCTGATTGAACAATTGTTGCGAAGTAATGTTTAGCGCCTGGCCCAATTGCTCGATTTCCATGCTGCCGGTATGTGTCGGAATCTGTTGCCCACGAATATTGATCAGGCTACGCGCAAAATTGGTGGCATTGCCCAGGGCGCCCAGACTGGGCTGCAACAGGCGCGTCACCACCACGATCATCACCATGATCCAGACCAGTGCTATCAACAGGCTTATCGCAATCAGGTGTAGCGCATCATCATGCAAACTTTCCACTGAGTACGTGACGTTCAACCAGCCCAAGTCACCATTTTCGATCGGATGCCAAATTGTGATCTCGGTGGCGTCCAGTCCAAAAGCAAGCGGATTACCTTGGCTGCCTCCAAACCTCCACTCCACATGCGACGATTTATCCGGTGGTGGCGACATGTTGCGTATATTGTAGATCGCTTCGGCAGATTTGCCCTTCTCGCTTTGGATCGCGCTAAGCACACGGCCGGATGTATCCACTACGGCGATAAATTTCATCCCCGGATAATGTGTGGCATGAAGCAATATCAGCTCGACTTCCGCATAATCGTGAACCACCAGATGATGGGTGACTCCCAGCCCGATCGTTTCTGTAATGGCGCTTAGCTTCTGTTTTGAATCGATCAATTCACGCTTGGTTATTTCGATGACGAGATAGCTCGTCAATGCAATTGTGCCGAACACGATCACTAGTGAAGTGAGCAGGGCCACCTGCTTGGCAAAGCTACGTGGCAAGAGGCGCTGCATCAACCCATGATCTTGTTTTTGCATCAAGACTCCGCTTATTTTGCCTGTTTGATGTAGTAGCGATCCAGCCTGAATTTCGCCAGCTCGGCATAGTCGCGATCGAAATCAGCTTCAACAGGCTGGGGCAATTGAACGGCAGCAAGCAATTTATTTGCTTCTGGATCATCGCGTATCGCGAAAATTGCCGCGACGATTTTTTTGCGAGCCTCTGCCGTCACACGCGGGTGAACTGCCAATGGATGCGAGGCGATGTCGGGGGCGGTAAAGAGCACCTTCAGCTCGGTTTGGAGTGACTCCGGTTCTTTCTTGAAGGTTTTCTGGACGCCCCCGCCGGCTGCGGCATCACCCAGCAGAACTTGACGATAAACATTCTGGTGACTACCCACATACACCGGGGTGAATTTGATGTGCATCTTTTCGGATAGTAACGCACGCATATATAGCGAAGCGCCCAGAGAATTTGGTGATGGGAAAGCGATCGTCTTGCCGTTCAAGTCTTCCAGGGTTTTGATCTTGCCGCTTTTTAACGCCACCAGTATGCCTGATAGTGGTGCATTATCACGAACCAGCGGCAGATAGTTCTGCTGTTGTTTGGCCACGATCAGATGGTATGGATTCAAGTAGATCAGATCCGGAATCCCTTCGCCAAAATCCTTCTCGAAAAGGCTGAAATCATCGTAGGCCAGCAACTTGAAACGATAGCCAGTAAGCTGCTCAAGCCGGGACAAAAGCGGTTTCCATTCGCGGAATGCCTGAGTTGAAGCATATTGTGGCACGACCGCCAAAGTATAAACGTGTTCGCCAGCTCGTGCCGGAGCAGCTACCCCAAGTACACAGCTGATAACAATTAACAAGAAAGCCTGAGTGACGTATTTCATGGTCCACCATCTTATCAAATCATGCGCTGCCAAGAGCTCAAAACGCCAAGTGAAAAGCAGAGCAAGTCATCTTGACTCGGCATATCGATGACATCATCGAAATCAACCTGGGACTCAAGCAAATCATAACATTCTCTTGATATACAAAGTACAAAGCATCCGTTTTACCTAGAGTTCAGGTATTAGAACTTCTCCCTTAGTTCATCCAGCAAAGCCGCTGTTTGGTCGCGGTCATCGAGTATCACCCCGCTGATCCAGAATACGTCCTCGGCGCGGCTGCCCAGTGTGTCGATCTTGGCGCGATGCAAGCGGATGGCATGCTGGTCGAAGATCAGCGCGACACGTGCCAGCAGTCCGGGTCTGTCACCAGCGATCAGCGACAGCACGTACAAGCCTTTGTGGCCAGGTTTGATCTCGACCAGAGTGGGGATGGGGAAGTGTTTAAGCTGGCGGCTAATGCGGCCCGAGGCGGCTGGTGCGATAGGCTTGGCTTGGGTGATCTGCTGCGTCAGCTCGAATTCGATGTAGTTCATGATGTCGCGGTATACAGTGTCACTGCGCACCGCTTCCATGATCTGGAAGCTGTTCAGGGCATAACCATGGCGAGTGGTGTGGATCTTGGCTTCGACGATGGTGTAATTCATCCGCGCGAAAAAATCGCAGATGCGTGCGAACAGGCCGCGCTGGTCCGTGCAATAGACCATCACCTGCAGGCCTTCCTCGATACGGCTCAAACGCGCCTTGACAATGGGCGTGGCGTTGTTAACTTTGAACGCGAGCAAGCGGGTATGCCAAGCGATCTCTTGCGGATCGTGATCGAGGAAGTAGCTGTCGTCTAGTTGTGCCCACAGCAATTGGTACACGTCCTGTGCAAGTGCATACAGGTTCAGCACGCTGGACGCTTCGCTGCGAATTGCGCCGAGCCTATCGGCGACCTGACCGTCACTGAGATAGCGGCGCGTCTGGCGGAACAAGTCTTCCATCAACTTTGCTTTCCAGGCGTTCCACACTTTCGGGCTGGTGCCTCGCACGTCGGCGACGGTCATCAGATACAACGCGACCAGATAACGGTCATTTTTGATCTTGTCCGCGAAACTCGCAATGACCTCGGGATCGGACAGATCCTGCTTCTGTGCGGTGGCCGAGAGCGTGAGGTGTTGTTCGACCAGCCAGACGATCAGGTCGGTGTCATCGCGGCTGAGCTGGTGCTGCACGCAAAAGGTGCGTGCGTCTTTCTTGCCAAGTTGCGAGTGGTCCCCACCGCGCCCCTTGGCGATGTCGTGGAATAGCCCGGCGATATACAGCACTTCAGGGCGCGCGAATTCGCCTATCAGCCTGCTGCATAACGGATATTCGTGCGCGAATACAGGCACGGCAAAGCGGCGCAGGTTGCGTACCACCATCAGGATGTGTTCGTCCACGGTGTAGACATGGAACAGGTCATGCTGCATCTGCCCGACGATACGCCCGAACGCCGGAATGTAAGCGCCGAGGATGCCGTACTCATTCATGCGGCGCAGCGCATGCAGCACACCTTGCGGCTGACGCATGATCTCCAGGAAGCTCGCCCGGTTCTGAGGATCGCGGCGAAATTTTGCGTCGATGTGATTTTGTGCGCGCCACAGGGCACGCAAGGTTTTTGCGCTGATGTCATTCAACTCGGGGTGGTTTTCCATCAACAGGAATAGTTCGAAGATCGCGCCTGGCGTGTGCTCAAATAGTTGCTCATCGCGTATATCCAGCAAAGTGCCTATGGTTCTGAAGCGCTCGTTCAGTGCCTGTTGAGGTGGAGCTTCGTGGAACAGATGGTCGTGCAGGTTTTGCAGCAAAATCGTGTTGAACTGGCGCACCGCGCGTTTGGTACGATAGTAGCGTTGCATCATGTGTTCGCTGGAGCGGCGGTTGGCCGAAGCGGTGATGCCCATCTGCTCGGCAAGCGGTGTCTGGAAATCGAAGATCAAACGGTCTTCGCGGCGCTTGGCGAGGTAATGCAATCGGGTACGCAGGTTTTGCAGCAGCGCGTCGTTTTTGGCGATCTGGCGCGCCTCGGCAGGGGTTATCAGGCCTGCTCGGGCAAGTTCAGTCCAGTGCGTGCCCAAGTTTGCCGCGCGTGCGATCCAGGTGATGGTTTGCAAGTCACGCAGTCCCCCGGGACTTTCCTTGAGATTGGGTTCGAGGTTGAAGTCTGCATCGAAAAAGCGTGCGTGGCGCTGTTGTTGTTCTTTTAGCTTGGCTAGGAAAAATTGTTGCGGGTCGAGGTATTGATGCAATACGTTTCTCAATTCGCCGAATAGTCTTGCATCGCCATTGAGCAGGCGCATTTCGAGCAGATTGGTTTGAACGGTGATGTCGGCGGATTCTTTCAGGCATTGCGCGATGGTGCGTATGCTGTGCCCAACCTCCAGTCCGATGTCCCACAGCTCGCTGACCAATTCACGCAGCTTCTGTTGCAATGCCTCGTCCGGTTCGGCATATAACAGAATCAAAAGGTCGATGTCCGATTTTGGATACAGCTCGCCGCGTCCATACCCACCCACCGCGATCATTGCGATGTTTTTGGGCATAGCGAGCTGTTGCCAGACTTGGCTAAGGTAGCGGTCGATCAGTTTGCTGTGGGCACTGAGCAGGTGAGATGCTTTTCCGTGTTGCAGAAAGTCGTTTTCGAGAACCAGTCGATCACTGCGCAATGACTCGCGCAGTTCAACGATAGACTTATTACCAAAGACTTGGCTGGCATCTGATACCGGCCTGGTCGAATGGCTAGTAGTTTTATCAATTGTCTGGCGGGGGAGGGCAGCCATTGGAAACTGTCAATACTTCGAAGCCAGCGTCGGTGACGAGTATGGTGTGTTCATATTGCGCCGACAGGCTGTGATCTTTGGTGACGACTGTCCAGCCATCACCCAGTTGTTTGATGGCTGCCTTGCCGGCATTGATCATTGGCTCGATGGTGAAGATCATGCCGGGTTCAAGTTTCAGGCCGGTCTTGGCGCGACCATAATGCAGTACTTGCGGTTCCTCATGAAATTTATGGCCGATGCCGTGTCCGCAAAATTCGCGCACGACGCTGTAGCCCAGCGGTTCGACGAAACTTTGGATGGCATGGCCGATATCACCCAGGTATGCGCCCGGCCTGACCGTGCGTATGCCGCGCCACAAAGATTGATAAGTGACTTCACATAAACGCCGAGCCTGTATCGAGGGCTCACCAACATAGAACATCCGGCTGCTGTCGCCGTGGTAACCGTCCTTGATGACGGTGATGTCGAGATTGACGATGTCGCCGTTTTTTAGCGCCTTATCGCTGGGCACACCATGGCATACCTGATGATTTATCGAGGAGCAGATGGATTTTGGGTAGGGCCTGTGCCCGCTCGGCGCGTAATTGAGCGGAGCGGGGATGCCTTTTTGCACATCGACGATCAAGTCATGGCAGAGCTTGTCCAGTTCATCGGTGGTTACGCCGGCTTTGACGAACGGGCCGATGTAATCTAGTACCTCGCTGGTCAGGCGACCTGCGACACGCATTTTTTCGATTTCTTGAGGGGTTTTGATTGAAACTGACATGATTTATTGAGTTGACTGCAATATTTCCAAGAATGTCTCGCGGTGCAGACGGATGCCAAAACAACAAACTTATGTATTGTTGAATAATTGTATCAGGAATTATATTTCCATGACTGCGGAATTCGCAGCATTACTTGAAATTATCCAGACTGGAAAAGCTATTGGCACCGCGCAATAAGGCTTTTCATGACAACAAAGGCGGGCAGACGATCGCTTTTTTGTTACTTGGTTACCGTTGGGGCGGCAGCGTTGACTGGGGCCGGAGTGCCGGGGGAGTATTCCAGGTAATATGCCACCGCTTCCATTTCAGCTTCCGTTAAATTACTGGCAATGCGGGGCATCATGCCGGAGTGATCGTTCAGGCGGTACCCGCTCTTGAATTCCTTCAATTGTTTTATTGTGTACGCTCTGTGTTGTCCACCGAGTACTGGAAACAGATTGTTGTTCAGCGGTTCGCCCCTGCCATATTCGCCGTGGCACTTGATACAGCGGAAAGCGCCTGAGGTGGCATTCCCCTCAAGGAATATCTTTTGGCCTGCAAGGTAGAGCTTTTGATTTAACCCTTCGCCAGAGGGCCCTATTTGTGGACTTGCCATCTGTTTCAAGCTGGCGAAATAAGCCGCGATATCGTACAAGTCGTTGAAATCTTCAACGACCAGCACTACTTCATTCATGGTTTCATTGATTCGGGAAAAACTCTGGAAGTTTCGAACTTGTTTTTGGATATAGTCGGACCATTGCCCTGCGAGTTTAGGAAATTTTGGCGAAGTGCTATTGCCATCTTCGCCGTGGCAGCCCTGGCAATATGCCGATTTCTCTTTGCCCAGAACGGGATCCCCGGTACCAATGCGTTGGTGTATTTCTGAAGCCGTATCAGCTGCGTAGGCGATATTCGCTGCAAAGAGCATCATAGCCAGAGTGGCGGAAATTTTATTATTGATGTCCAACGTCAGTTCTCCCTGAAACCTCAGTATCCAATCGCGATTGTTAATTATATGCGTTGCCGCGTCAATTTTATATTCAACATTTTTATGCGTGGATATTCTTGTCAATTCCAGGACAGAAACCAGAGCTAGTCTTACTGGTAGCGCAAAGCATCAATCGGGTCGAGCTGTGCTGCTTTATGCGCCGGATAGAAGCCGAAGAAAATTCCCACGGCGGCAGCAACGCTGAACGCCACGACGACCGAGCTGCCCGAGATTATGACCATCGTGCCGGTCAGCGCATTGGTTAGCAGTGCACCACCGATTCCCAGCAACAATCCGATGAAGCACCCGATGACTGAGATGATGATGGCTTCCAGCAGGAATTGCAGCAATATGTCGCGTTCGCGCGCACCGATAGCCATGCGGATGCCGATTTCGCGGGTGCGCTCGGTCACTGATACCAGCATGATGTTCATGATGCCTATGCCTCCGACCAACAGTGAAACCGAGGCGATCGCGCCCAGCAATAGTGACATAATTCGAGTGCTCTCTGCAGCAGAATCGGCTGCGGCGGTCAGATTGCGCAAGAAAAAGTCGTTATCCATGCCTTCGCGGATCCGGTGCCGCTGACGCAGCAGATCGGTCATGGATTTTTCCACTGCGGGCATGATTTCCTGGGTCGCGGTCTGCACCATCACCATGCGCACGGAGCCTTGAAACTGGGAGCCGAATACCTGTCGTTGCGCTGTAGTGAGTGGAATGATGATGGTGTCATCCTGATCTCGTCCATCCATGGCTTGTCCCTTGACGGCCAAGGTTCCCAAGATGACGAACGGGCTTTGCCGAATACGGAAGGTCTTGCCGAGCGGGTCTTCATCCCCAAACAAATTCTGTGCGGCGGTTTTACCAATCAGTGCGACACGTGTTGCCGAGCGCACATCAGAGTCGGTGAAAACATTTCCGGAAGTCACTTGCCAGGAACGGGCATCCAGATAACTGGGGGTGGTACCGATGATAGAGGTGTTCCAGTTGTTCGGCCCATATACGACTTGCGTGTTGCCGGGATGTATCGGCGCGACGGCTAGTACACCGGGCAGTTCGGAGATGGCATCCGCATCGCCGACGGTCAATGTATACCCGCCGCCGCTGCCAGAACGTACTCCGCCTGCCGAGGTACTGCCTGAAAGCAGGATAAACAGGTTGCTGCCCATCGCGGCGATGGTCTGTTTGATTGCAAACTGCGCGCCTTGACCGATTGACATCATCAATACCACTGCACCGACGCCGATCACCATGCCGAGCATGGTCAGGAAAGTGCGCAGGCGGTTGGCACCCATCGCCCGCCAGGCTTCGCCGAGCATGGCAAGTATCATGCTAACGCTCCCGAATGTTGCGAGGCGTGGTCGCTGACGATACGTCCATCAAAAAAACGTACTTGGCGTTTGGCGTGGCTGGCGATGTCCTCTTCGTGAGTGACCAGCACGATGGTGATACCTTCGTGGTTCAATTCCTCGAACAACGTCATGATCTCTTTGCCGGTCTGGCTGTCGAGGTTGCCGGTAGGTTCGTCTGCCAGGATAAGGCGAGGGCGATTGACCAAGGCACGTGCGATCGCTACACGCTGTTGTTGGCCCCCGGAAATCTTGTTGGGCATGGACCCTGAATAGTTTCCAAGCCCGACTTTGGTAAGCAGGTCATGCGCGCGATGCTTGCGCTCCTCCCGTTCGACGCCGCAATAGATCAGCGGCAGAGCGATATTATCCAGCAACGACATACGTTGCAACAGGTTGTAACCCTGGAATACGAAGCCGATGGTGCGGTTG
>Ga0315270_10000303_pt1 | contig 27798 bp, 28 predicted proteins | sample C1_bottom_MG_FD_204932 | JGI IMG/M metagenome (GOLD analysis project Ga0315270, IMG submission 204932) | Sediment microbial communities from Yellowstone Lake, YNP, Wyoming, USA - C1_bottom | ecosystem: Environmental > Aquatic > Freshwater > Lake > Sediment | place: USA: Wyoming | collected...
GGAGAGCGTCGTCTGTTTCATCGTTCAATTCCGTTTGTTCGTTCTTCGATGCTGACATTATGAATCAAAATCGTTCAGGACTTAATCAGAGATTCCCTAGATGAGTATTGCCGACAGGTGTGGGACGCTCTTGCAACCGCAATCAGAATGAATGACATGGTTGAAGGGATGTCATAGACTATCGTTACACAGCAAACAAAAATTGAGGACTTGACTGGTCGACTGATACACTTGGAGGCTACGCTGCAATTTCTCATGCAACTGTCTGGAGCTTAGTTATCGACAAAGCAAATAGGGCACAAGGACTGATCTTGTAGCAGTGTGTGTTGGTGCGCCAAATTGTTGCATGTAAAAATTTAAGTAATTTGACATAATATACATTATGCGAAGTAATAAATGTTTACTTAACCTGCCTTCCTCTAAAATAATAGAATAAATATCAAATTGATTCAGACTATTAGGATAGATACTTAATAACGTTACATTAAGTAAATTTAAATTTCGCTGACTTCCCCAGCTTCAAACAACATTTGCGTCTGCTGCCGAATTTGATCTCGTTGTGCTTGCCATAGTTTGCGCAGCGCGTCAGTGTTCAAGTCACGCTCATCCGCTTCGGAAATGAAATCAACTTCACCATTGCCATCGGCTTCGGTTCTGGTAACGCACCATTCCTTGGTGAACTCGCTTTTAATTGCGCCCGCATGCTTGGTTGGCATGGCACAGATTAGCTGCATGCCCAGACTGTCACGGATAAACTTGATGACGTCATGGGCGCGGCGTTCATCCATTTTGGCAAAAGACTCGTCATTCACCAGCAGCTTCAGGTTCATACCCTTATCAAAATGCTTAAGCCGATTGGTGACGACCGCAGCCCGGATAATGTAAGCTGGTGTTTCCAGCTGACCACCAGAACCGGTTCCCCATTCAGAAAGCGGCACGCGGGAGCCGATATCAGACTCCTTCCAAATTTCATAGCGTCGATAGTTGCGGTAATCGGCTACACGCTGGAGCTCCTTTAATGCCTTGTCCTGATCGTTGGATAGCAACAGACCGACCAGTTGGTCGCGTACAGCCAGATTGGCAGGGCTCAGATCGGTTGTCCCAAACAGATCTGCAGATTCCTGCGCCTCGGTAAGATCATAGGCGGCGCTGAAAAAATCGTAATAAGCCTTGAATTCAGGCACCCATTCCGACCAGTCTATGCTGAATTTATCTGTGCCGAATTTCAGTCTCTCGAGTTCTGAATTTAATGTTTTCAGGGTACGCACGCCAATATCCACGGTGTTGCGTATCTCATAGCAAAATTGTTTAGTGAATACATCGCGGAAGGAAGTTTCAGAAGTTCGCAACTGGTCCAGGTTTTTGACCAGGCCGATCTCGCGTTGTACAGCGAGTTGCTTATGCATTGTGCTGGCCAATTTTACCAGTGCGCCATACAACGGTACAAAGTCATCGCTGCGATGATCCAGCGTATGGCCGGGATTCAGTTGTTCATCTGGCTTGGCATGGCGGTTGTAGTCGGCAATGGCTTCGCGCACCTCGCTGCAGGTTTCCGCCGCCTGAAGTGTTTGCTGTTGCACCCGGCTTTGTGCCTGTTGTGGGGTTATTTCAGATTTCTCAATCCAATCAATAAGTTTTTGTTCAAGTGTCGTATAGGACAAGGACTCATTTAGCACGCACAGTCGTTTTAACCTGGCGATATCATCATCCACCTGCTGTTGTTTTGTGGTCAATCCGCCTGAATATCTCTCCAGGGACAGGTTCAAGTGGATCAACTGACCGTTATAGGATCCGATGCGCTGGCTGGCTTGTTGCACAGCCTGATCCATAGACTCAATCCGCATTTGCAGGGATTGCTTTTCTTCCTCGAGCTTTGAGACTTCGTCAAGATTCAGTCGTAACAGGTCGGCTTGGGCAGACTCAATTTCGCGTGCTGCATGATCCAGCTCCACCAGGTCACTGAAATCCGGCAGCTTTACCGTGCCGGCCAACCCCAGCAGGCCGCGTAACATGGTGAGCTGGGTTTGCAGTTCTTCCAGTTGTGCTTCGGCGTTGGCATGATCTGCAGCAATGCGCTCGAAGGCAAGGTTTTGTGAAGCCTTGCCAAATACCAGCGAACTCACACCGCCGCTAAACATGGTACGAGAGCCTGAACCTTTGCCGTCTTTCATTACGCCGCGCGGGGTTTTGGCCAGTTGCGCAGCGGTTTCAACCTTGACTACGCTGCCATATAGATCGACCAGATAAGCATTCGCAACCGGATGTTCAGCTTTCAGTTCATGAATGATCGAGTCGCCAGGCACCCTTTCCGGTTTAGCGTTCTTCAGGCACAACTTGCCCTGCACCACGCTGCAGCGCAAATGGCGAGATTTTACAAATTCGATCACCTTGGCTTCCCACTTTTCGTCCACCACAAAGTTGAAACGGGCATTGCCCATATAACCTTCAATAGCGGTTTGCCATTCGGGATGCAAGGGCTCGATCAAGTCGCATAACACTTGTGCGTGGGCTTCAGGCATTGCGGTCTTGAAGGTTTTCAGCGCCAAGGCTATTTCCTTGGGATAATCTGCGCTGCCCGAGGCGAGATTGGCCTTGCGTTCGGCCAGCTCTTTTTCGCGGTTTTGCGTGGTTTCTACTTCTTGCCGGGTCTTTTCAGTCTGGCTATGCACCGCCGCCACAAAACTATCCTGGGTGCCTGCAATCACCTCGTGCAACTCGGCGAACTGGTTACCGAGGCTGGAAAGTTCCTGCAACAGACCCATTGCCAAGTGCGCAAAATCATCTGACTTGGGATTCAGTTTCTGGAATTTCTTTTGCAGCAACGTGAAGGGCGCCTGGGTAGAACGTGCCAGTGCTTCTGACACATTGCTGCCGGCATCGCTCAAGATGCGGTGGGTCAGCGGAAACTGCATATTGGTGATGGTTTTGGCGGTGTTCAGCAATTTATCTGCAGCGCCCAAAGATTCAATTAACGTGGCAATGGAATTTTTGGCGGCCAGACGCGCTGCCTGCATACGTTCATCGATACGCTGTTTCTGGTCTGCCGCGGGAATACCGCTTAAGCGTGCCGCAATCTGCACCAGACTGTCGCCGCGTGCCTTTTTATCGCGCTGTAAGCCATCGATCATCGCCGTTTCATCGGCAATCTCCTTTTTCAGCTCTCGGATAGTGAGCTGATCCGCAGAGACTTGTTCTGCATCACCTTGCAAGCTCAGTTTGGAAGCAAGTAATTGATATTGCGCAGAGAGTTCATAGGCGGCAGTCACCTTGCGTGAGGCGCTCTCGATTTTCTCCAGCCTGCCCACGTTTTCTTTCAGGCGCTCACCCTCTACCCGTAAATTGTGTACCTGGCGCATCAGGTCGCTGATTTGCGAAATGCGCTGGATCAACTGCTGTGGGTCGTGCTCCAGAATCTGGGTTTTCACCAGTTCATCCACGCTGCCGATAGGCCTGTGCACAATAGACTGGCTCCAGGCCTTGGCGGCCAGTTCGGCTTCGATAAAAGAAACCGATTTTTGCCCGCGGAAACGGCCATACAGCTGGCACAGATATTCGCGCTTGGCATCTCGGAAACTGGTGACGTTGGCGTATTTGGCCTTGAGATGGCTCTCGATTTTCTCTACCGCAATCACTTCCAGGTTGTCATCCACGGTACGCTGCATCAAGTCACCCAACTGCAGGCTGACACCATCAATAATCAGCAATACCAGTTTTTCAGGCACGGCCTGACGACGGCCGCCCGAACCATCGACGCGTGCGGAGGCGGCAATCAGCGCGGTAAATTCTTCACCCTCCTCCTCACCTTCACTGGGTTTGAATACGGCGGCGATATAGCCGTGTGCACCATCCGGGCGGGCAAACAGGTTATCTTCAGCGCCGGTAATATAAGACCACAGAGTCCGTTTGGATTTGCTGCTGCGCGAATTTTGCGTGACTTCATCTTGCCCGGGGTTGTAGTTGAAAATGTTCTGGTAGGCAGCCGTCATGACTGTTTGCAGGGCATCAAGCATGGTCGACTTGCCTGAACCGGTGGAGCCGGTCAAGAGCGTCATATTGCCCATCGGGTATTCATCTGAGCGCAACGCGCCCCAGTTCACCAATATTAGTTTTTCCAGCTTCACTCGGCTACCTCTTCTTTATCATCCATGGCGTTCTCGACTGATTCTTCATCAGACTGCTCATCTTCTTCAGCTACGCCTTCAACTTCCAGTGCTGCCGCCAGCGCATCCTCGCTGATGATGCCCAGTATGGTAGGGCGTATCGCGATATATGCATCTTCGTCCTCAAAGGAGAAGCTCGCGCTGATATGAATCAGGCGGTGACGCTTTAACTCTTTGATTAAACGCTCTCTGTCGCCAGCCAGTTCAGGCAGCATGCGCTTTAGCTGGGTTTGCTGGGTGGCGGCCAGTTCTTCAAAACGGATCAACACCTCACCGCTACCGGTTAGCCGCCCGCCTCCCTCGGCCAAGCACTGCTGGAACAGGAAGCGCAGGGTCAGTGCTGCCGCGACAAAATCGGCAGAAAGCTTGCCTCGCAGTGAGGGCTGGGGGTCGATATCGTCATCTGCCATGCCCGGGATCTGTGCACCGGGAGCGTACAGACGGAAAAATTCATTTTTTAAATCATGTAGTAAACGGAATCCTGAGAGCGAAAAGTAGTCGGCCAATAACGCTTCGATGCGCCGCGCATCATCATAATAACGTTGCTCCACGCCATCTTCATCACGCACGATAATGCCCCAAGCGAATAGACGGCTCGTGATTTCTTTAAAACGTTCAAGCTTGAGGTTTTGGCGCTCAAGCTGCTCTGTCAGGTCATTAATCAGATTCATGGATATTATTTAACTAGCGTAGTGATTCGTTTGTTCCCTCTTCCGGGTGCCCGGCCAAAAGGATTTCGGACTCCGGGGGAGGGTTAGGGAGAGCGAAGCGAGGGTCTGGGAAACGGACTTGGCGACTCTCTTCATTTCTGACAGTATCGTTGCCAAGTCCGTTGGCTTCTATTTGATAGTCACTGCCGGTGTAATACTCGGTCACCAGCTTGCTGGGTAATTTTCGGGCATTAATTGCGTTATCGCGTGAACCTCTGACTGCTTCAACGGCTTGCATGGCCTGCAATACATCTTTGGCTGTTTTAACAGGCAGAGTGGAAAGTAAAAAGGGGCGGCCGCGCAGCTTTAACTCATTGCGCAAGGCAACCATCACATCCTCATTCGACAGCGCAAAACCAGCGGCTTCGGCGCGCTGCATGGCTGCGGCCAGTCTCGCATCGCGGCTGACTTTGGGCTGTGCGGTCACAGTCAATGCCTTGCGGCGCTGAGAAGCGGTGCGCAGCTTGAAAGTTGCGGGGTCAAGCATGCGAATTTCTGAAGCTGCAATGGCTGCGCCTATTTTCTCCAGAAAATTGCTTTGGGCAATGCCTTCCAGTTTGGCCGTGCGGCTAATGGCACGGCTGTAAGCATGGCGGGTCTGACCGCCGCGCAACATCATCGCCTGTTGCACAATATTGGTAGCCTGGCGCATATAGGTATTCATTGCCTTGATCAACTCGGGCTGCTTGGTAGTACAGGCCGCTTCGACCATTTCTTCAATGCGCTCGAGCATCCAGTCATAGCTTGAGTTGCCGCTACGCTCTTGTACCGCCCAACGTGCGACTTCATTGAGCTGATGATCAATTGCTTTCGCTTTGTCATCCGACACACTTCTAAGTCTGCCAAGGGTTTCTCGGATAGCCTGGCGGTGACGTTCAACACTGTCCGCAGTCAACTGTTTTTTGAATTCCTTTTCAAATCGATCGAGGAAATCCATAAACTCGTCCCATGGTGTCTGCGACGCTTCCACCATTAAGTGGCGCACCAGTTCTTGAAAATAATCAACACCTTCCGAGAGATCGCTAATCACCTTTTCAGCGTAATCATAGGCGTCCACCAGGTCATAGGCATCGCTATTGCGCAGGGTTGCTTCCAGTGAGTTGCGGCAACTGCGCACATTGCGCTGACGGCTGCGGGTACGCGGGCGGTCTAATACCCACAAAGCTTCGGCAAACAGTTTGCCTGCGCGTGAGAAGCGATAGGCGGTGACCAGCCCTGCCCGATCGCCAAACATTTCCAGCCAGCCATCACGCAACAGGCTGCGGAATACCGCACTGCTCAGTTCCAGCACATTGCCAGATTCAATCGCAGCCAGTTCATCATCCCCGGCAACAACATCTGCGCTAAGCTCATTGGACATGGTTTGCACTACCGGCAACAGAATGTCGCGCAGGTCGTCACGGGTTAAATTATGTGAATAATCTGCGCCTGAACCATGCAGTCGTTCATACAAGGAGCGCAAACAGGCGACGACAAGCTCTCTGCGCTTACCGTTCAGCGGCCTGAAAAAATTTTGATGTTCGGATTCGTAAAACACTATATTATTGTTTTAATGCAAGAATAATTTTTTGAAGTTGGCAGAGGTGGCCAAACCTACCTCCTCAACTGAAATTCCACGCAGCTTAGCGATTTCCTCTGCTACATGCTTTACGTAGCTTGGTTCATTTAGTTTTCCACGAAACGGCACCGGTGCCAGATAAGGTGAATCGGTTTCAATCAGCATGCGCTCAAGTGGAATCTTTGTTGCTACCTCCTTGAGATCCAATGCTTTTTTAAAAGTCACAATACCGGAAAAGGAAATGTAGAAATTCATTTCAATCGCAGCCAGCGCAACCTCCAGGCTTTCGGTAAAGCAGTGCATCACCCCACCAATCTTCTCGGCGCCCTCTTCCCGCATAATGCGCAAGGTGTCGGCCGAGGCCGAACGCGTGTGAATAATCAACGGCTTGCCTGATTCAACCGCCGCCCGGATATGGGTGCGGAAACGGTTGCGCTGCCACTCGAGGTCGCCTTGCAGGCGGAAATAGTCCAGACCCGTTTCACCAATAGCGATGACCTTGGGATGGTTGGCCAAGCGCACCAGCTCTGCTTGAGTCGGTTCTTTTTCTAGCTCATAGTCAGGATGTACGCCAACGGAAGCGTAAATATTGTCATTTTTCTCGGCCATGGACAAAATTTCGGGGAATTTATCTAGATCCACCGAAACGCATAGCGCGTTGCTCACCTGATTGGCGCTCATGTTGGCCAATACCTCGTCAAGCTTGTCCGCCAATTCAGGGAAATTTATATGGCAATGTGAATCTATATACATGATTAATTTTTGCTTATTAATAATTGCTGGTAAGCCAATAAAATGGACTCGAACAGCAGCTTGGGATTCAGGGGGTGAAACGCCTCTCGCTTGGCAGTCTGCAATTCTTTCACATAACGCAACAACGCCTGTAGAGGCAGGTTTTGTGAAATCCTAGCAATTAGTTCAATTTGATCAGGATGATACCTGATAACACCGACCAGTTTGAAACTGGCCAGGTCGTAACACCATTGCTGCAAAAAATGAATCACTTGCACAGGTGCTGCACGCTGTAACTGATCAGCCAGCGCAATCGCATCAAAGCGTGCGGTCTGTTTTATCGCCTGCAGCATCACCTTGCGCTCCTCTGTACCCTCACCTTCTCCCGCCCATTGCAAAGCCAATAATGGGGCAAATCCAGTCTGAGCCAGAAGCGCTGACGGATCTTCCACGCCCTGCTGTTTAAGCCAGGCAGCGCTAAGTTCGCGGGCTGGCATCGGCACGGCAAAACTCAAACTGCGGCTCAAAATGGTCGGTAAAAGTTGCTGTGGTTTATTTGAAACCAATATAAACAGCAGCTTATCTGTTGGCTCTTCCAGTGTTTTGAGTAAGGCATTGGCCGAATTGTTGTTCATCGCCTCAGCGGGATGTATCAATACCACGCGATAGCCACCGCTATGTGCGGACAAATTCACAAAAGTTGAAAGTGCGCGTATTTGATCGACAGAAATCTCACGGGATGCTTTTTTGCCGCCTTCTTTTTCAGGCGTATCTTCTGTGGCAGCCAAGGCATCTGGTTGTATCAGACGAAAATCCGGATTGGACTCCTGAGCAAACCAATGGCAGGATGGACATTCCTGACAGGCAAAACCTGAAGGTAACTGTGATGCGCATAATATCGACTGGGCAAAATCCAGAGCCAAATCAAGCTTGCCGATGCCCTCAGCTCCCTTCAACAGCAAAGCATTTGGCAAGCGTACGCGCAGCCCTTGCAGGCGCTGCCAAATGTCGTTTTGCCAGGGATAGAGCTCTTTCATATCATACGGTTGCTAAAATTTTCTCTAAACTTGCTTTAACTTCATCGGGCGTTTTTTCAGCGTGGATAATTGCATAACGGGCAGGATTTTTTTGCACACGCGCCAAATAGGCGTTACGCACCTTCACAAAAAAATCGCTCTTTTCCCGCTCAAACTTATCCAGTGGAATGTTGGTCTGTGTCACATTCTTGCTGAGTCGTTCACGAGCTACTTCAACCGGAATATCAAACAGTAGCGTCAGATCGGGTTGCAGTTCAGCCTGTACCCAGCGCTCCAACTGTTCAAGCTTTTCTATCGCCACACCCCTGCCACCTCCTTGATAGGCGAAACTAGCATCGGTAAAACGGTCCGAAATTACCCAGGTTCCACGCAGCAGAGCCGGTTTTATGACCTGTTCAATATGTTCGCGTCTTGCCGCAAACATAAGCAATGTTTCTGTTTCGGCATGCATAGGTTCATGCAGCAAAATATCACGCAATTTTTCACCCAAGGGGGTGCCACCGGGTTCGCGAGTCACCAGTAAATCAATTCCCCGTGCGCGTAAAGTATCTGCAAACCAGTTCAAATGGGTGCTTTTACCCGCGCCATCCACGCCTTCAAAGGTGATAAATTTGGCCATGCTCATTTAACATCCATATGTAACTGATAACGCTGAACAGCTTTGTTGTGATCAATCAATGAACTGGAAAATTGCGAACTGCCATCTCCCCGTGCCACAAAATACAAAGCGTCGCTAGACGCCGGATGCAGAGCCGCATGCAAGGACTCTTTGCCCGGTAAGGCAATCGGAGTAGGGGTTAAGCCATGGCGAGTATAAGTATTGTAATCGGTGTCCTTTAGCAAGTCGCGTTTACGGATATTACCGTCATATTTATCACCTATACCATAAATAACTGTTGGGTCCGTTTGCAGCATCATGCCTTTGCGCAGACGGTTTACAAACACTGACGCAATCATCGTCCGATCCTTTTTCTGACCGGTTTCTTTTTCAACGATGGAAGCCAAAATCAAGGCCTGATAGGGAGTTTCCAGTGGCAAACCTTTATCTCTGGTATCCCAGTTTGCCAATAAATGCCTCTGCATAGTCTGATAAGCACGTTTCATTAGCGCCAAATCACTTGATCCTGCTGGGAAATTGTAAGTATCGGGGAAAAACAGTCCTTCCGGATGTTTTTCAGTAGCACAAATCTTTTGCATGATATCCGCTTCGCTTAGCGACAAGCTGTCATGTCGCAATTTAGGTGCATCATTCAGCGCTACGCGGAACTGCTTAAATGTCCATCCCTCAATAATTGTCAAATCGCTCTGTGCCACACGACCTTTGCTGACGATTACCAGTAATTCATACATCGAAACGGGCTTGGTTAATTGATAATTGCCGTACTTGATTTGGCTGGACAGACCCATACTCCTGCCCAGTATCACAAACACCTGCGTATCATCCAGCACACCTGCCTGTTTCAGTTGAGATGCAGCGCTTTTCAGGCTGCTGCCCGGTTGCAAGGAAAAATCCAGGGGAAGCGTGGTGATATTCAACGGCTGGGTTACAAAATAGCCTGCTGCACCCACCATGATGATAAAGGCAAGTAACAGCAATGCAAACAAGCGTTTAATTAGCCCCATTGTTCAACCAATCTTGAATTTGTAGTGAAACCGGAAAATGCTGACTACTGAAGCGGTGTATATCGCGCACCGGCCATAAACCAATCACGCTATTAACCACAAATATTTCATCTGCTGCCAACAAATCATCCATCTCTAACTCTGTCACTTTGCATACCATTCTATGCTGCCGTGCATAGGCTATCACACGATCACGCTGCAATCCGGCTACGCCGCACTTGGATAAATCCGCTGTATATAGCTTACCATCCCGCACCAAAAACAGGTTGCTGCGTGTACCTTCAATAACATGCTCATTCTCATCAAGCATTATCCCTTCGGCTATATTGGTATCATCCCATTCCGCTGCTGCCAGAACATTTTCCAGCCGGTTCAAATGCTTGATACCAGCCAGCTTGGGCTGATGTCCCATACGCAGTTTACAGATATGCACCTTAATGCCCTGAGTGGAATAAGAGTCCGGATAATCCGGAATTGCAGAAGAACTGAGGATTCGGGTGATCTGAGGTTTGGCAGCAGGTGCATAGCCGCGGGTAGCCAGTCCACGGGTGATAACGATCTTTGCAACTGCCTCAGGCTGAGACTGGGCCAATTGATCCAGCTCGGATGTGAGCAACTGAACTGACGGACAGACAATCCCGATTGCATGACAATCATGCTTAAGTTTATTGAAGTGTTGTTGCCAGTGTATCGGCTTGCCTTGACGAATCAGCAGGGTGCGAAACACACCGTCGCCATACATCAGGCCACGGTCATTTGCTTTGATGGAGTCACCCGGTAAGCCGTTGATTATCATGGCACACCTGGTCAGGAAAAGATTCGTTAAACCTTGCGGAACACCAAGGTACCGTTGGTTCCACCGAAACCAAAGTTATTGTTCACCGCGACATTGATCTTCATGTTACGCGCCGTATTGGCGCAGTAGTCCAGATCACACTCAGGATCCTGCTGCATAATATTAATTGTTGGAGGTACAATCTGATGGTGAATTGCTAGAGCGCAGAATAATGATTCGATTCCACCGGCACCGCCCAACAAGTGGCCGGTCATGGATTTGGTCGAGCTGACCACCATTTTTTTAGCGTGATCGCCCATCGCGAGCTTGAGCGCCTCGGTTTCATTCTTGTCACCTAAAGGTGTAGAAGTACCATGGGCATTCACGTAATCAACCTGTTCAGGATTCAAACCTGCATTCTTCAACGCATTCAACATGCTGCGCCTGGGGCCATCAGTGCTGGGTGCGGTCATATGGTAGGCGTCACCACTCATGCCGTAGCCTGATAGCTCAGCATAAATTTTTGCACCACGTGCCTTGGCGTGTTCGTATTCTTCCAGCACCAATACGCCGGCTCCTTCGCCCATAATAAAACCATCACGCTCCTTATCCCACGGACGGCTTGCCGTTGCAGGATCATCATTACGGGTAGACAATGCTTTTGCCGATGAGAAACCGCCAATTGCCAATGGACAAACGGTCGCTTCAGATCCGCCAGCCACCATTACATCCGCGTCGCCGTACTCAATGATACGTGCAGATTCACCGATGCAATGAGTTCCGGTAGTACATGCGGATACCATCGCCAAATTTGGGCCCTTTAATCCAAACAAAATGGATAAATTGCCGGAAATCATGTTGATGATTGAACCCGGAATAAAAAATGGGGAGATTTTTCTTGGGCCACCGCCAAGATAATCATTATGGGTGTCTTCGATCATCGGTAAACCACCAATACCGGAGCCGATATTCACGCCGATACGTTCGGCGTTTTGTTCATTTACCTCAATACCGGAGTCTTTGAAAGCTTCCATTCCGGCAACCATACCAAAATGAATAAATCTATCCATGCGCCGAGCATCTTTGGCTGGCAAAAACTGCGTAACATCAAAATCCTTAACTTCGCCTGCGATCTGACATGCAAACAGACTAGGATCAAAGTGCGTGATCCTGCTTATGCCAGACTTGCCGGCCACAATATTTTGCCATGCCTGATTAACTCCAACACCTACCGGAGATACGATACCCAAGCCTGTAATAACTACTCTGCGTTTAGCCAAACTTAACTCCGCTTACGAGAAAAAAACAAGAAAACCATTAAACTGAAGATGCCTCTAAAAATTCAAAATTCCTTACGAAATTTGTATTTTTAGAGGCATCTTAAAAACGGATAAATTACTTGGGATGCGCGTTTACGTAGTTAATCGCTTCTTGTACGGAAGTAATTTTCTCAGCATCTTCATCAGGAATTTCGCAGCCGAATTCTTCTTCCAGCGCCATTACTAGCTCAACCGTATCCAGTGAGTCTGCGCCCAAATCGTTTACAAACGAGGACTCATTCTTTACTTCAGCCTCGTTTACGCCCAATTGTTCGGCTACGATTTTCTTAACGCGTTTTTCAATATCTGACATCTTTATTCTCCCTACTTTAGTTAAAGTTCCAAAACTTCGCTATTCTACCAAACTTGCAGCAAATTCCAAAATGGTACGAGTTTAAAGGTTGCACCCTTACTCCATGTGCATACCGCCATTGACGTGCAAAGTTGCACCTGTAATATAAGCCGCACCAGCGCCAGCAAGGAATGCTACGACAGCGGCAATATCAGAAACCTGTCCCAAACGCTTCAATGGAACCTGTTCAACCAGTTTATCGCGTTGCTCTTGTGTTAGCTCCTCGGTCATGTCAGTTGCTATAAATCCGGGGGCAACGCAGTTGACCGTAATATTGCGGCTACCCACCTCGCGCGCAAGAGATTTACTGAAACCAATCATGCCCGCCTTGGAGGCGGCATAATTGGACTGGCCTGCATTGCCCATACTACCAACCACAGATGAAATATTGATGATACGGCCATGACGTGCTTTCATCATGCCGCGCATGACACCTTTGCTGAGTTTGAATACTGAGGTCAAATTAGTGGAAATTATGTCATTCCATTCATCGTCGCTCATACGCGCCAACAAGTTGTCTTTCGTAATGCCGGCGTTATTCACCAGAACGGTGATCGCGGCACCATATTGTTTTGCAATAGCATCAAGTACCGCATCAATCCGTGCGCTATCGTTCACATTCAGCGTCATACCTGAGCCCTTAACGCCAGCGGCGTCCAGGTAGGCGCTGATAGCTTGCGCGCCTTTATCAGTTGTTGCGGTACCCACGACGGTTGCACCCAGCTTGCCCAGTTCAAGCGCGATGGCCTGGCCGATTCCACGGCTGGCGCCGGTTACTAGTGCGATTTGTCCTTGCAAACTCATATTCCCTCCTCGTTTTAGGCCAGCACAGCCAATGTTGCGTGCAAAGCAGCGCCATCATTCAGCGTCAAGGCTTGCTGGTTGGTATCAATACGCTTATTCAGTCCGACTAAAACTTTGCCTGGAGCGCACTCCACGTTATGGCTAATACCCTGCTTGCCAAAATACAGTACGGTTTCTACCCAGCGCACCGGTGAGTAGAGCTGGCGTACCAGCGCCTCCTTGATAGAAGCGGCATCAGAATAGCTCCTAACATCAGCATTATGTACAACTGGAACCGCTGGAGATTGCATTTGCACGGCATCAAGATAAGCTCGCAGTTTATCTGCAGCACCTTTTAACAGACTGCAGTGGGAGGGCACACTCATCGGCAACATCAAAGCGCGCTTGGCTCCACGTGCCTTGGCTAACTCCATGCCGCGTTCAACCGCTGCACGATTGCCTGCAATCACGATTTGGCCGGGCGAGTTGTAGTTTACGGCTTCAAGCACTTCGTTTAGGGCAGCTTCTTTGCATACTGCGCGCACAACCTCGTCATCCAATCCTAAAATCGCGGCAATACCACCCACCCCTTCAGGAACGGCAAGCTGCATGCACTCGGCGCGATAACGCACCAGCGGCAAGGCATCAGCAAATTTGAGTGTGCCGCTTGCAACCAGCGCGGTATATTCGCCCAGACTATGACCGGCCATCATCAGCGGAGCCGGTGCATTCAAGCTTTGCCATGCGCGATAGACGGCGACCCCGGCAGCCAGCATCAATGGCTGAGTGTTTACCGTGGCGTTCAGTTCGGCATCGCTGCCCTCTGCAACCAGTTGCCACAAGTCCTGTTTGAGTACATCAGAAGCCTCGGCAAAAGTTTCGCGTACCACGGGAAAATCGGCATAGCCGTTCATCATGCCGCGCGATTGCGAACCCTGACCGGGAAAAACCAAAGCATATTTAATCATAATATTCAGTATGGAAAAGAAGAGTTACCAGCGTATCAGCGCTGCGCCCCAGGTGAAACCACCCCCTACAGCCTCCATCAACAAATGCTGCCCTGGCTTTATGCGACCATCGCGTACTGCGGTATCGAGTGCCAGCGGAATAGATGCTGCAGAAGTATTGCCATGGGTGGCAACAGTCAGCACAACCTTGTCCATACCCAGGCCCAATTTTTTGGCAGTCGCTTCGATAATACGAATATTGGCCTGATGTGGAATCATCCAGTCTATATCAGAGCCTTGCATCTTATTCTCAGCCAATACTTCCTCAGCAACCTCGCTCAAGGATTTGACTGCGAACTTGAATACACCCTGACCGTCCATTTTGATAAAGGGTTCACCCACAATTTTGCCGTTGCTCATTTGTCCGGTTGCACTCAACATACAGCGCTGGCTACCGTCAGCATGGAGTTTTGCCCCCAGAATTCCTGGCTTATCGCTGCGCTGCAAAATGACCGCACCGGCACCGTCACCAAACAATACGCAGGTCGTGCGGTCTTCCCAATTCAAAATACGCGACAAGACTTCAGTGCCGACAACCAGCACATTTTTCGCCTGTCCACCGCGTATATATAGGTCAGCCGTGTTCAACGCGTAGATAAATCCACTGCACACAGCCTGAATATCGAAAGCGATCGCACTCTTGATGCCCAGTTTGTCCTGCAACACACAGGCAGTGCTGGGAAAAATATGATCGGGAGTTGTGGTGGCGACGATAATAAGGTCAATATCGTTCGCGCTGATACCAGCGGCTTCAATGGCACGGCTGCTTGCCTGCAAAGCCAGATCACTGGACATTTCGCCCTCAGCGGCAACATGGCGTTCTACGATACCGCTACGGCTGAAGATCCAGTCGTGATTGGTATCTACCATCTTTTCCAGATCGTAATTGGTTACAACCTTGGCTGGCAGATAGCTGCCCGTACCTATAATTTTGGAATGTATCAAAGGGTATCCTCTGCTATTTGCTGGCCAGCCAAATGGGCCTTTTCAATATGCTCGGTAATGTGGTGCAGCATTCCACCGCGCGCTTCTTCAGCGGCACGTTCTATCGCACACAGGAAGGCAAACTGGTCAGCGGAACCATGGCTCTTCAGCACGATACCTTTAAGTCCAAGGAAGCTTGCGCCATTATAACGCCTGCTGTCCACCCGGTGCTTGAAAGCATTTAGAACTGGCATCGCAATCAAACCTGCAATTTTGGTAACGATATTTCGCTTAAATTCTTCAGTCAGGAAGCTGCGTATCAAATGCGCCAACCCTTCAGTGGTCTTGAGGGAAACATTGCCCACAAAACCATCGCACACCACCACATCTGTCACGCCCTTGAAAATATCGTTACCTTCGACGTTACCGTAAAAATTAAGATCGCTTTTGCGCAGTAATGCGGCCGCCTGCTTGACGACTTCATTACCCTTGATATCTTCACTGCCGATATTCAGCAGTCCGATTGTAGGTTTCTCTTTATGCTCCAGCACGGTAACCAAGGCACTGCCCATCAACGCAAACTGCAGCAGATGCTCAGCGGAGCAGTCCACGTTTGCCCCCAGGTCGAGCATGCAAACCTGACCCTTAATGGTGGGAAGATAGGAGGCAATGGCCGGGCGGTCAATACCAGGCAGTGTTTTCAGAACGTAACGTGCCGTAGCCATTAAAGCGCCGGTATTGCCGGCGCTGACACAAGCGCCAGCCTCGCCATTTTTTACCAGATTAATCGCCACGCGCATGGAAGAATCTTTTTTTCCGCGCAGTGCCAATTGGGGGGATTCATCCATCCCGACCACTTCACTGGCAGTATGTATGCGCAATTGGGAGCCTGGCAGCTTGGAAGAACCTAATGCCGCTTCAATGGCATCTGCAAGGCCAACCAACACAATTGTGTCATTGGGATTCTTGCGCAGGTAAGCTATAGCAGCGGGGACGGTAACTTTCGGTCCATGGTCACCTCCCATTGCATCAATGGCTATTGTGATATCCAACAGGAGATCCTTTTAAACCGGAAAAATACACCGGAAATCATAAATAAATGACAACAGAAAAGCGCCCTATCTACAGCAAGAAGATTAGGGCGCAATCATTGCGAGTCAGAAAAAATTAATCTGCTTTTGTCTTGACAACTTTTTTGCCGCGATAGTAACCGCTCGGGCTGATGTGGTGACGCAAATGCATTTCGCCAGTAGAAGGCTCAACAGCCAGAGATGGTGCTGTCAGGAAATCGTGCGCACGGTGCATACCGCGTTTGGATGGAGATTTTTTATTTTGTTGAACTGCCATGATGATAACTCCTTAAAACTAATAATAAAATTACTTCTTCAATCCGGCCAGCACCGCAAATGGGTTATTTGACCGATTCAAACCTTCCGCCGCAATCTGGCATTCACCCAAACCGTGTTTAGGTGCAATCGGCAGACTCAGCAGCAACTCTTCCTCAAGCAGGGCCAGTATATCAAGACGCTTTTCGGCTGGAATACTGTCAGCCTCATCGTCTTCAATATCGGTGTTATCCACGTCACCGTCATTAACCAGTCTCAATCTCGAAACCAGTTTTATCGGGTAGGTCAAAGCATTCAAACAGCGTTGACAACGCAAGTTACACACGCCATCCACCTTTAACTCCAACAGTGGATTGCCGTCCTTGCCTGCCAAACCGCGCAGCACGTAACAGATTTTACCTTCAGAATCAGCCAGCAAGTCAGTCATTCTCGGCAATTCTGCCACCGGTACTTCACCGCTCAATTCCCCACCGCGGCGGGCAAAATCTAAGCTATCGATGAAGGGCCGTGGAAACATAAGCCGCGCATCATATATATTTTGCCCCTATTTGTCAAAGATTCCCGCCTAACAATCGAAGCTATATCACTGAGCGAGTTCAACAACTTTGTCCTGCGACGTAAGCTGAAGCCCAGGCCCACTGAAAATTAAAACCGCCAAGGTGCCCCGTTACATCCACCACCTCACCGATGAAGTACAAGCCGGGGATGTCAATTGACTGCATGGTTTTGGATGACAGGGCGTGCGTATCCACGCCGCCACAGGTAACTTCCGCTTTTGCATAGCCCAGCGTTCCGGTGGGTATAACCTGCCAGTCATGGAGTTTATCGGCTAGCAATTTCAGTTCTTTTTCGGAATATTGATTGAGCGGCTTATTCTCTGCAAAATGGGCTGAGACTATTTGTTTAGCACACAGCTGTTTAAACCATACTTCAATAAATCGTTTGGGCAGATATTGTGCCAAAAAATTATTAAGCAACATGTGATTGCCGCGCTGCTCTGCGAATTCCTTTTGCAAATCGCGATCCGGCAGCAAATTGATATGCAGGGCCTGGCCATGCTCCCAATAGGAGGATATTTGCAGAATAACGGGGCCGCTTAAGCCACGATGGGTGATCAGCAAGTTTTCGCGGAACGCCTGCTTGCCAAAGCTCACGACTGCATCCACCGAGACACCCGCCAATTCTGCGTAATCTTTCCAATCATCCGGATGGAAGCTCAGCGGTACCAGCCCGGGCTTTAGCTTGGTGACGGGGATACCAAACTGTTGCGCAATTTTGTAGCCGAACGGGGTAGCGCCTATTTTCGGGATAGATAATCCGCCCGTGGCGATCACCAGGGACTGAGCCTGGAACTTCCCGCGACTGGTAATAACTTCAAAATATTTGTCGTGAGTGACTTCTTCAACGCTGCACGGCATCAGAAATTTCACTCCGGCTTCATCGCACGCCTCTTTGAGCAGAGCAATGATCGCTTCCGACCCATCATCACAAAATAACTGACCGAGTTTTTTTTCATGATAGCCAATGCCATTTTCATTGAGCCAGCTGATAAAGTGCTGTGGCGTATAGCGCGCCAAAGCCGAGCGGCAAAAATGCGGATTGGTGGAAATATAATTGTCCGGCTTGGTATTCAGATTAGTGAAGTTACAACGCCCTCCGCCCGAGATGCGTATCTTTTCGGCCAATTTGGCAGAGTGATCTACCAGACAAACCGAGCGGCCTCTTTGTGCTGCCTGGATAGCGCACATCATGCCCGCAGCACCTGTACCGACAATTAAAACGTCAGTTTTGTTAACCATTACCATTGTCAGGCTGCGGACTCGCGATCAGGTTTGTGCCTATCACGCGCCTAATTCCAGTTGCTTCCATAGGCACGTACCCTTACTGGCTTTATCTATATCGATAAGCTGTTGCGCATGCAGGGCTATTTCTTCTTCGCTCGCCTGCACCACACGCACGCTTAAACGTGGTCTGTCCCCGGTTGAAAATTCGCTATTTTCATCATGTGCAGCGGCTTCGTCACCCAGCAAACTTTCCTGCCCGCGCGTCATTGCCAGATACACCTCAGCCAATAATTCGGTATCCAGTAAAGCGCCATGCAGGGTCCGGTGCGAATTGTCTACCATGTAGCGGTCACACAGCGCATTTAAATTATTTTTCTTGCCCGGATGCAGATCTTTTGCGAACTTTAACGTATCGATGACAGGATTATTCAATAACGGCAATCCGGCTCTGGCCAGTTCAGCGTTCAAAAATCCCATATCAAATGGCGCGTTATGGATGATCAGTTCCGCACCACTAATGAACTCTAAAAACGCAGGTGCAATCTCGGCAAACTTCGGCTCATCCTGCAAGCGATCCAGCGTCAAACCGTGCACGGAAGCTGCACCTTCATCAATTTCTCGCTCAGGATTAAGGTAGCGATGAAAGCTGCGGTCTGACACTTTACGATCACTCAATTCAATTGCAGCAACTTCAACCAGACGATGACCCAGGTTAGGATTAAGGCCGGTGGTTTCTGTGTCCAGTACGATTTGTCTCATAACAATACCTTTTAAATGACTGCTTGCCTGTGCATAAATTCTTCAATGCCGCGATTTGCCAATTCATCCGCACGTTCATTCTCGATATGGCCCGCATGCCCCTTAACCCACAGCCATTCTATTTGATGCACGCCGGTTGCTGCATCCAGCCTGCGCCACAAGTCTTCATTCTTGACCGGCTGTTTGGCAGCTGTTTTCCAGCCGCGTTGTTTCCAGCCATGTATCCATTCGCTAATACCCTGTTGGACATATTTCGAATCGGTGTGCAAACGAACCTGACACGGACGTTTCAACACCTCCAGAGCCGCAATCGCCCCCATCAGTTCCATCCGGTTATTGGTGGTATGCGCTTCTCCACCGCATAATTCACGCTCCTTGCCATTGGTGCGCAACAACGCCCCCCAGCCACCTACGCCAGGGTTACCCTTGCAAGCACCGTCGGTAAAAATCTCAACAATTTCTTTATTCATTATTTACTTGCGTCCGTTTCATGTGTTGCGCGCGATCACTGTTCTCCCGCTTCCTTATTAAATTTAGTCTTATGTAACTTGGCGGATGCGGGCAATAATTTTCTAACCAGTCTTCCATTCCAGTTCGGTTTTATCAGCCGCATTCCGGGTACGCGTTTTTTTGCTTGTAAAAAATACACACCGCCAACCACTGACCACCAGTGGTCACTTTCAGGTTCAAAAAACTGCGTGGGCTTCAGTAACGAAGAGCCCGCAAAAGGCGGTACATAACAACAAAAGCGCCCGGCACAAACCTCAAATCCAAGCAATGCCAGCCAGTCCTTCATGCGCGGTACAGAAATAAATTTGCCACACCAGGGATACTCTTTTTGCTGTCCCAGGGCACGCCGCATTCCCCACAGACTGAGCGGGTTAAATCCGCTAATGATCACGCTACCTTCAGGCCGCAGCACACGCTCAACCTCGCGTAATATTTGATGCGGATGCGTGCTAAATTCCAGCATATGCGGCAGTATCATCAGATCAATACTATTCGTCTCAAAAGGCAACTCCTCCGCCTCCATCCACACATGTACTCCTGCATCCTTGCCGGCCTTGATTTGTAGAGGAATACGACTGTCGCGCAGCAGATTATGTTGTGGCAAGCCCAATTGCACGGCATTAAAGCCAAAAATATCTCTCACCTTGCTATCAAAAAACGCCTGTTCTCGCTTCAAGACATACTGTCCCTGTGGCGTTGAAAACCATACGCTTAAAGTGCTGGCTGTTGACATACTGTGAAGTTTCACTCAAATTAGCCCAAAATAATCGGGATAGACAAACACCATCATGAAAATATTTCCCATCCCCGCCTTTGCAGATAACTACATCTGGACAATTTACAACGATCAATACGCCATTGTGGTTGATCCCGGCGATGCGGTTCCGGTTATCCAGTATCTGGAAAAAAATAACCTCAAACTGCTCGCCATACTGGTTACCCACCACCACCGCGATCACATCGGCGGCATCAGCGATCTGGTCGAATTATATAACACCCCGGTGTATGGACCACGACGAGAAAAAATACCACACATGACATATCCTCTGGGCGAAGGTGATGTGGTTGAATTTAACCAATTAAATTTCCACGCCAAAGTCATCGACATTCCCGGCCACACCCATGGGCATATCGCCTATCTTTGGGATGGTGGCATGTTTTGCGGTGATACCTTGTTTACCTGCGGCTGTGGAAAAATATTTGAAGGCACACCCGAACAACTGCACAAATCTTTGCAACGCCTTGCCAGTCAGCCGGACAACACCCTGGTGTACTGCAGCCATGAATACACTGAATACAACACCCCTTTTGCGCTGATCTGCGAGCCCAGTAATGCAGCACTCAAGCAACGTATCATTGATGCCGAAGTTCTGCGCGGTCAAAATATACCCACCGTACCCTCAACCATGCAACTGGAAAAAGCCACCAACCCATTCCTGCGCTGCACAAAACCCGAAATTATTCACCATATTGAACAAAAATTTGGCAACAAGCTCCCGTCGAACGACGAACAGGCCGCATTTACTGCCTTACGCAAATGGCGTGACCTGTTCTAAGACCGAGGATTAAGTTGCAGTAACAGGCGTTCTGGTTTATTCTGCGCGCCCTTCGGAGAGGTGGATGAGTGGTTTAAGTCGCACGCCTGGAAAGCGTGTTTGGGATAATATCCCAACGGGGGTTCGAATCCCCCCTTCTCCGCCAGCACACGAAAACCCGCACTGCTATTGGCATTGCGGGTTTTTTATTGAATGTTTGGGGAAATAACGGCGTGGGTAACTATTCCGCAGAATCCATCAACACCCTGCTCAAGTGATGGTGGTCATCCCACATTTCAAGATGCCAGCCATGTTCATCGAAATTAAACCAGTTCAGCGCGCAATTGGGGATCAGAAAATCACGCGTTGTGTGCAGCGGGCGGCCAGTGGCCTTGCGGTAGACTATCTCCAGCACACCGGCATGGCTCACCGCGGCGATAGTCTGATTGGGGTGGTCGCTGGTAAGCGTTGCAACTGCCTCCTGCACCCGCTTGGCAAAGTTCAGCAGACTTTCACCCGTGTCAAAATCGTAGTTCACGTCGCGCCCTGTGAACCAGCAATGCGCAGCCGGGTAGTGCTGCAAACCTTCTACCGCAGTCAGCCCCTGAAAGTTGCCGAAATGCCGTTCGCGCAACAAGGGCATTGTGTTGACTTCAAGCCCGCGGCTTACCGCAATCATCCTGGCAGTCTCCCGCGCGCGCGCCAGGTCGCTGCTGTAAACCGCACTGAAGTCATGATGCCCCGCGTGAATCGCCAGCGCCAGCGCCTGGCTGCGCCCGGTATCATTCAGATGAATATCGGATTGTCCCTGGATGCGTTTTTCCACATTCCACTCGGTTTCACCGTGGCGGATAAAGCAGATACGGGTAGACATTTTGAAATTGGATAGTTAAACCGCGTACGGCCAAATTTACCCCAGCGCCAGGGCCGCGCAAAAACTAAAGCTTCTCCACCGATCCCGCGCCATAAACCTTGGGGATCACCCGACCGGGATTGCCGCGATACTTGATATCACCGGTACCGGTGTTCGTCGCAATTAACGAGCGCCGTACATTTACACTGGCACTGCCCGCACTGTTTACTTTTACTGTGACATTTTCTGCAACCAGGTCTTCCAGCTCAACATCACCGCTGCCATTGTTGGTCACGATCAAGTTCTCGACATGCCCCGTGATATGTATCGCACCCGAGCCGTTCAATATGATTTCCATATCCCGTTGTTGCACATTTTCCAAATTAATGTCACTGGAACTATCGTTCTCAATCGCCTCCAGCTTATGCGCCCACACGTCCACTTTACTATCCCTGTCGGGAGAGCCGGAGCCCGACGATAACGTCAGCGTGCCCATATTTGTCTGCACCGATACCGCCGCATGGTTGTTGCCCAAGTCCACATCAACCTTATCTCCCAGGTGTATATGCAGATCTGCATTCACATTCAGGCGTATTTTTTCAAAGCTGAGCGATCCGGATTTTGCCGGCTGACTGTCATCGTTGTCTTTGGTGCGGAGGGTTTGTCGTTGTCTTTATCTTGTTCATCAGAACTATCTACATCAACGCTCCCATTTTCAATGCGCACACGATGATTGCTTCCCCCGTTATCAAACGAAAAATCCAAAGTCAAAGCCAGCTAACTGTAAAGCGCAACACAGCCAAACACCACTTTTGCATACTTCATTGAAAATTCTCCCTGTTCACGATTGAGGTGAAAAAATATACGACCCTGCCCATTATAGCCGTGGTGAGTCACCGGCAAAGTTGACAATTTGCCAAGCGCCAAAACCAGGAAGGAATGTTAAAGTGAGCTTTGCGCAGGATGGGCAAAAGCAGCATGCCCCCTGCGGCAATTGTAGATGCAAGCAACTAAGATACGACACGGCTAATTGCCTGGCCCCATCATTCTCCAGGCAACAATCCTGAATCACAATGGACTAATGCCGGCATCGATTTCGTCACGGTCATAACGCCCATCCTCGTTACGATCGATTCCCATCCAGGTTCCCGAGCCCGGGGGAACGCAGGTAAAGGTGAGCGTCTGGTTGTTGCTGTTCACATAGTTGCGCAGCACGGTATCCGTCACCACGGACGATTTGCGGTCGCTCTGATAGCTGCCGTTTGCCAGCATCAGGAAGCCCCGCGCTTCGTTGTTGATCACACCTTTAACAATCAAATCGCATTCCTTGCGCGGCGTGGTCACCATCGCCCGCGCGCGCAGCAAATCAATGCGGGTCGTGACATCGGCCAGGCTGGCAGCGCTGAGCGTAACCTGCTGCCCCACCACAGGCGCCATCTCGCTGTCCATCGCCATGACAAAATCTACAACCTGGCCGCGTTTGGTATTGTTGATCGTTGCGTTATTATCAAACTTAAACACAACACCCTGAAAGAATTTATCGAGCGTGTCCATCCCGCCGTCATTCATAAAACCAAAGCCGCGGATTTGAGCACCATATTGAGTCGCATCGGTAGAAAATTGACCCGAGTTACCAAACTTGCCCACCTTCTGGTACACATTGCGCAATTGCGGCACCTTGAATTGCTGGGAAATATCCGGTCCTTCCACCGTGCTTAAACCGGCTGTACCAAAATGGTTATTGAGCGGGTCCAGCACATGGCAGGTATTGCATTGAAATGCACCGCCGGTTGTCACATCATTCAGATAAATTCGTCTGCCTTCTGTCTGATTTACCGTCAAGGTGTTATCCAGTGCACGTATCGGATTGGGCGGGTAAGTAATGCCCAGCGCAAATTCGGCAAATTTCTGCATGTCGCCATCCGCCAGCGGCGCAGCACTACCCACCAGTCCGGGGAAGGCCACGTTAAAGTCCTTGAACGCACCCAGCTCCAGACTTTCGCCTGCCAACTGACTGGCCCCGACACGATCACCGCGCCAATGCATCGGGCCGTTACCTTTCAACCCGCGCAGGCTTTGTGTCGTCATCGGCCCTTTCATCGGGTGGAACACAACCGGGGCGGACGGCTTCAGGAACTGATTGACGAAAGTATTGGGATTGTTGGCCACCGCGCCATCCGGATTACCCAGATCCCAGGCCAGCCCGTCGAAATCGCCAAACACATGGCACAGACCGCAGGAAGAATCGCCGTGGCTGGAAGTGGCGCTGGCGTTATACAAAAATGGACGCCCCGCCACGACCTTTGCCGGTTCCGGGTCATACATCGTCACATGTGAGGTTTCACTTTTGGTATCGGTATTGATGATCGAGATGCCATTATCGAAACGCGTCAACACATACAGTCGCTTGTTCACCTCATCCAGCACCACCCCGGATGGGCCGCCCGCACTTAACGCAATTTGATTCGCAGTCGACTGTGTGAAGGTATTATCTTCCAGCGTAGCAGTGTCGTAGATCGCAACCTTTTGCGAACCAAAGCCTGTCACGTACAACACATTGCCATTCCTGGAGATCGCCATATCCTGCGGCTGTGAGAGAGCCGCATCACGCTCGGCCTGTGTACCGTTAGCCTGGTTATAGTTGATATGTTTATTTAAATGACGCGGCGTAACCGTGCTGCCATTGATCACCGTGATGCGGCTTTCCACAAAATGACCGCGTACCGTGCTCGTGGTGGAACCTCCACTGCGTTCGCCCTCGAAGCGCGTCAGATTCAGCGCGTTGGTATTGCTCACATACAGTTTACCGCTGGCTGGATTGCTCACCATGTTAAACAGGGTAGTGCCTACCCCAGACCAGCGTTGCCCTGTCAATGACGGCGTCTGCTGAGTTGCATCGATCTCAAACACATCGTAGTCGGGCAAGGAAAATGGCACTTTGCTGTCATAGAGTGTTGCCGTCCCCGGAACCGCACTGCCGCCCGTGGCATCCACCCAGTTGCTACCGTTATACTGCACAATCAGACCCGTGTCCGGTGCGGTGACATTTGCAGTATTTTTAGTAGGAGCGTTCTTCTTTAGATTGAGACTATCTTGCCCCAGGGTGGTAGTGCGGTTACCCGAGAAAAACACCGCCGCGTAAACCGTGTTGCCATCCGGGCTCACCGTCAGAGCACGCGGCGTGTCGCCAAACAGAGTAAGCACCGTAGGATTGCCGGTGAGCGCTGTTGTATTAAACACCCACACATCCGCACGACCTACGCCTGCGGTGGTGAGTTGAGGATTACTCGGACCATTCTGGCCGCGGTGCGCAGTAGTGATAAACGCGAATTTTTTATTGCTGCCGGCAAACACAATATCGCGCGGCTCATCACCCACCAATAACGTGCGGGTTACCCTGGGCGGGTTAGAGTTCACATCCACAATGCTGACACTATCGGACAAATGGTTTACCACCCACACCTCGTTGTTGCTCAACGCAGCAACAGCGGTGGGTTCCATACCTACTTGCACCGAGCCCGTGTGTGTCAGCCCGCCATTAGCGATCGTATAAATTTCCAGCGTGCCGTTGGGGGTGTTTAGTGCAAACAGCCTGCTGCCATCGGTCGACATGACGAGAGGCCTGACCTGACCCGTTTCAAAATTGACGAAGTTAAGACCTTTAGCAGGCGAATTGGCTTGCGGAGAACCATCACTCCCGCCTTTGCTACAGGCAATTAAAAACGCAAGGGTGCCGAGCAACAATATATTTGCAATCTTTCTCGATAACATACAAATCCTTTACAACGCGGTTAGTGTTAATCCTGTTAATACTTACCCATCTCGGGAAGCACGCCGGGGTATAGACGACAGATCGGTGTAGCGTAGTTGAGACACGTTGCCAGGATGGGCAACTAAAGCCAGAGCAGGAATCAATAATGTATGCAGCAACGGCATCTTACAAGAGGTTTGCTTCATACCAACACAAGATGGTAAAAATACAACAGCGGTGTTGACAAAGTCAAAAACCTGGCCCCGCCTAAGGAAACAACTCACTCACCCTGCAGCGTTACCGCCACACTGCGGCTACCGCCATGATCACGGTGCTCGCACGGATAAATACCCTGCCAGGTACCCAGGCGCAGCTTGCCATTGCAAACGGGGATATTCAGGCTAGAGCCCAGCAGGCTGGTCTTCAGGTGTGCAGGCATATCAATCATACGGGTTATATCCTGTAGAACGAACGCTCTACTGTCAACAAACGTAGCAATGAGAGCACTTCATCGGCCATTTACTCTAGCATGCGCACCCCACCACCGCTCACAAAAAGCATGCGTCTGATACTCGCCCCAATGGAAGGTATTGCCGATCACAGCCTGCGCGACATCTTGACGCGGCTGGGCGGCATCGACCTGTGCGTGGCGGAGTTTGTGCTGTTCATCGGTCATTTACTCACCAAACGCACCTTCCTCTACACCGTGCCGGAGCTGGCGAATGGCGGTTGCACCCGTGCAGGGGTACCGGTGCGTGTGCAGTTGCTGGGGAGCGACGATGGGGTCTGACACCGATATTAGACATAGCCAATCCACAAGCTTCATGATATATTCTGGTCAGACTAGTCAGAATATAAAGGAGCACATCATGCATAGTGAATGGCAATTGCAAGAAGCAAAAGGAAATTTGAGCCAGCTTATCAAATTAGCGGCAAGTGGAGACGCGCAAGTGGTAACCGTGCATGGCAAACCGACAGCGGTGGTGGTTTCAGCGGCTGAATATACACGCCTCACACAACGCCGGGGCAAGCTTTCTGCCGCACTACTGCGCACCGACCTGGGCGCCGAAGACCTGGATATTTCACGCAGCCGTGACACGGGTCGCAACGTCGAACTATGAGCTGGCTGCTAGACACCTGCGCGATTTCAGAATACGCAAAAAAAGCCCCTGCGACTGAGGTAATAACCTGGTTGGATGATCAAGACGAAGCCAGCCTTTTTATCAGCGTCCTCACCTTGGGTGAAATCGAAAAAAGAATTCTCAAGTTGCGCGCCAGTGATCCGCGCCGCAGCCAGAAACTCACCGCCTGGCTGGGCAAAGTAGAGCAACGCTTTGCAGGTCGCATCCTGCCACTTGATGCTGCAGCGCTCCACGTCTGGGCTCAAATTGCCGCTCACGCCGAGCAGGCTGGGCATCCCCTCCCGCTGATGGACGGCTTACTCATGGCCACCGCCCAATGTAACGGCCTAACTGTGGTCACCCGCAACGTGCAGGATTTTGCGGCATACCCTCAAGTATTTAATCCCTGGGCACTGTAAGCCCGTTCACTAAGTGACACGCGGGTTGCAGTGCCATCGAGAACTTACTGGCGGGGGGCAGACTTCAACAAGACACCCTGAAGACCTTAGAGAACTGAGTGAGTCTATTTCGCAGCTGGCATCTTGATTTTTTTTGTATAAACTCTGCAGCGGCTGAATTCAAAGGAACCTGACCCTATCGATTGTTTTTGTCGTCATCGGAATTAAACTTCACTTATCGCTCAGGCTGATCTGCGTCAAAAGATTAAACAAGGGGCGGTTGATATAAAAATTCGTGCGCCCGATTTTCTTCTTTTCTACAAAGCCTTTAGTTACCAGCGCCTCCAAATGCTTGGCTGCAGTAATACGCGAAACGCTCAAGTCCTTTTCCACGAACTCAATTTTTGTATACGGATAGCGAAACAAATTATTCAGCAACTCCTGGCTGTAAATTTTTGGCAATTCTTTGCGTAGCCGGTGTTTGGTTGCTTGCATCAGCTCACGCAGATTCTTGATCAGCCGGATTTCGCTCTTGGCGGTGATCGCCACACCTTTCACAATGTACACACACCAATCCACCCAACCATGCGCTTCGCGCGTGGATTGCAGCAACTGGTAATACTGCGATTTGGTCGAAGTGATATAGCGGCTCAGATACAACACCGGCAAATCCAGCAAGCCTTCGCGTTGCAACATAAGCAGATTCAAAATGCGTCCGGTGCGGCCATTGCTGTCGTAAAAAGGGTGGATACTCTCGAACT
>Ga0315270_10000305_pt1 | contig 27724 bp, 20 predicted proteins | sample C1_bottom_MG_FD_204932 | JGI IMG/M metagenome (GOLD analysis project Ga0315270, IMG submission 204932) | Sediment microbial communities from Yellowstone Lake, YNP, Wyoming, USA - C1_bottom | ecosystem: Environmental > Aquatic > Freshwater > Lake > Sediment | place: USA: Wyoming | collected...
TCTCTACCCGATTCTCGGGGAGAGCGCAAACGGCTGTTCAAATCGACACCAACCAAAATCGCCTCTAAAGTCAATCTGTGCTTTTACTTCCAAAGGGTGGGCACGGAGTTAACCGGACACTAGTGACAATTTGTCTTAATTAATATTTAGACAAGGAGGCGCCATGGGGACATCAGGCCTGAAACGGGTGGTGGTGGCCGGTGGCACGGGCCTGGTGGGGCGGCCCATCGTGCGGGCCCTTCTCGACCTCGGCATCCAGGTGGCCGTTCTGACCCGGCATCCGATGGGACTGGACCTGCCGATCGGGGCGACGGCTCGCGGCTGGGAGGATCTCCCGGCCCTGCTCGACGGCGCCGATGCGGTCATCAACCTGGCCGGCGAAGGCATCGCCGACCGCCGTTGGACCCTCGCCCGCAAGGCCGCCATCCGGGACAGCCGGATCCTTGCCACGCGCCGGCTGGTGGAGGCCATGAAGGATTGCCGAAGGCCGCCCAGGGCCCTCGTGAACGCCTCGGCCATCGGCTACTACGGATCCCGCGACGAGGCGCCCCTGGATGAGGCCGCGGCGCCAGGGACCGGGTTCCTTCCCGAGGTGTGCCGGGCCTGGGAGGTGGAGGCCATGGCGGCCTCGGCCCTCGGTGTCCGCGTGGTCCGCATCCGCATCGGCGTGGTGCTGGCCCGGGAGGGTGGCGCCCTGCCGAAGATGGCCCTCCCGGTGCGGCTCTACCTGGGCTGCAAATTGGGATCAGGAAAACAGGGCCTCAGCTGGATCCACCTCGACGACCTGGTGGCCTTGTTCATCGAGGCGGCCAGCCATCCCGCCTGGGAGGGCCCCTTCAACGGCACGGCGCCCGAGCCTCTCAGCAACGAAGCCTTCACGCGGCTCGTGGCGAAACGACTGCACCGCCCCCTGCTGCCGGTACCAGGCGCCCTCACCGCCACCGCCATGAAGCTGGCGCTGGGCGAGATGGCCGAGGCCCTGCTGCTCCAGGGCGCCCTCGCAGTTCCGACCCGCGCCCAGGCCCTGGGTTTCCGGTTCCGCTTTCCCAACGCCGCTTCAGCCCTGGAGAACCTGATTTAGCTGTCAGCTGCCGGCTGTCAGAGGCGCTCCAGCCCCCCGAACCGCGCCATGATGCGCCGGTCGCCGCCCTGGTCGAAGCGGACGGTGTAGGTCAGCCCGTCGCCGCGGCCTGAGGCGGCCAGGATGGTTCCATTACCGAACCGTGCGCTCTTCACCCGGGTGCCGGCATCAAAAGCAGCTGGATCTTTTGATTCGGCAGGTTCGGAGAACCTGCCGCCTTCCGAGTCGGATGACGGAACCGGTACCCCTTCCTTCACCCGGTCGAAGAAGCTGCGGATGCGCTGGAGTTCCGTGGCCACGGAGCCGCCCCCGGCGCCCCGGGTGAAGGAGCTGCCGGGGCGCACACCCTCGCCGGACTGGTAGATCTCGGTGCCCCAGCGGATGGGCGCCGTCAGGGCTGCCGCGGGGATCTCCCGCAGAAAGCGGCTGGGCATGGACAGCATCTCGGTGCCCATGATGCGCCGCCGCCGTGCGGCGCTCAACGTGAGGCGCCGCTGGGCGCGGGTGATGGCCACGTAGAAGAGGCGCCGTTCCTCCTCCAATCCCTCCGGTGTCTCCCGGGCGTTGCGGTTGGGGAAGACATCCTCTTCCATGCCGATGACGAAGACGAAGGGGAATTCCAGGCCCTTGGCGCAGTGGATGGTCATGAGGCTGAGGTGGGCCGCCTCCTCCAGCTGGTCCGTATCCGAGGCCAGGGTGATGCGGTCCAGGAATTCCGACAGGCGCAGACCCAGGGATTCGGATTCGGCCGCGGCGCTGAGGAATTCCTCCAGGTTGCGGATGCGGCCCTCGGCCTCCAGCGTGGCCTCGTCCTCCAGGCTCTGGAGGTAGCCGCTCTCCTGGAGCACCCACTTCACCAGGCCCGCCAGGCCCTGGGCTTCCCGCTCGGCCGCCGCGCGGTGGAAGAGCTCGAGGAACTTGCCCAACTCCCGCTGGGCGCGGCCCTTCAGCTCGCCCGATCGCAGCAGCAGGGCCAGGCCTTCGAGGGGCGTGCCGCCCTCGGGAATGGCGCCTTCGATCTTCCCCAGCGTCGTGGGGCCCACACCGCGGGAGGGCGCGTTCACGCAGCGGCGGAAGCTCACCAGGTCGAAGGGGTTCGAGATGAGGCGCAGGTACGAGATGAGGTCCTTCACTTCCTGGCGCTCGTAGAACTTCACGCCGCCCACCAGCCGATAGGGCATGTTCTGGGCGCGCAGGGCCTCTTCCATCTGCCGGGACTGCCAGTTGGCGCGGTAGAGCACGGCCACTTTGGCCTCGGGCTCTCGGTAGCGCAGCTCCTGGATGCGCTGCCCCACCCACTCCGCCTCGAGGCGGCCCTCGTCCGCCAGCTTAAACGTGATGGATTCGCCCTCGCCGAGGTCGGTCTTCAGGGCGCCCTTGCCCTCCACCCGCTGAGAGTTGTTGGCGATGACCTCCGAGGCCGCGTCCAGGATCTTTTTCGTGGAGCGGTAGTTCTGCAGCAGCTCGATGCGCACGGCCTCGGGGAAGTCCTGCTGGAAATCGAGGATGTTGCGGATGTCGGCGCCGCGCCAGCCGTAGATGGAGTTGTGTGTCACGAGCCCGTTGGCGACGAAGTTATGGACGCCCTCGATATCCAGATCGTGGACCGCCGTCTTCAACGGCACGCGCTCCATGCGGTCCACCACGTCGAGCCCACCCTCCGCATCGAAGAGGACCATGCCGGCCTTCAGGTTGCAGGCGGGGAGAAAGGGCAGGCTGCTGGTCTCGCGTCCTGGGCTGGTGCCCAATCGGGCCCGCAGGTGGATGTCCGCGTCCAGGTGTTTCCGGATGCGATCGGCCATGCGCCGGATGTCCCCAAAGGAGGCGGCACAGGTTTCCATGCGCCAGCTCGATGAACCGGCCTTCGCGGGACGCACAGACAGGCCCAGGCCCTCCAGCAGGCGGCGGTCCTCCGCGCTGTGACCCGTCATGGAGATGCGGTGCATGGGCCGCTTGCCTCGGCGGTCGCCGCAGAGCGTCACCGTCACCTGCCGGCGAAGGCCATCACTGGCCTGGGCCCGGTGATGGGGCGCCTCCACCGCCATGCCCAGGTCCGCCAGCAGGCGCTCGGCCCCGGCTTGGGAATCCACGGATGCGAACACGCGACGGATGGCCTCGCCATCATGGACCAGCCCCTTGGTGGACCCACCCTTGCGCGGCACGAAGGGCAGCGTGGGGAGCTGATACTGAAGCGACCACACCTCTTCCTGGAGGCGAGCCTCCTGCTCGCTGGCGTGGGTGGACACCACCCACAGCTCGTCGGCATGCTCCTGCCGGGCCCGCTGGAGGAAGCCCACCACCGGTTTCACCTGGCCGCGGGTGTGGGTCTGGCTGGTGCCCAGCCGCCAGCCGATCCCCTGCTTGCGCATGAGATAGACGAAGTGCAATTGGGGCGTGGCGCCGAGGCGGTAGCCCGCGATGTGGATGTGCTCCGGCGTGCTGGTGAGGGTTCGGCCCGAGGTGGTGGTGATGCGGATGCCCTGGCCCTGGCGCGATCGGGTGGCTGCCTTCAGGACCTTCGCGGGCCGGAAGACACCGCTGCCATGGCCTGCCATGATCAGGTCCCCCGGCGCTACCTTTTCGATGGGCCGTTCTCGTCCATCCGCCATGAGCACCTTGGTGCCCTTGACCAGGCACTGGTCTTCATCGCCCACCACGCACAGGTTGTGGTGCCGCCGGGCCAGGTGCTGCACCAGCAGGTACTGGGCGCGGTTGGTGTCCTGGTACTCGTCCACGAGGATGAACTTGAACCGCTCGCCGTAGGCGGCCTGCATCACGGGCTCGCGGAAAAGGCGTTCGGTCCAGAGCAGCAGATCATCGAAGTCGCAGGCGCGGTGGTTCTTCAGGCCTTTCTGGTAGAGGTCGTAGGCATCTAGCACCTTGCGGGTCCAGGGATCCAGCGCCGCTTCCTTCGCCTCCTCCGGCAGCAGGCAGCGGTTCTTGAAATCGCTGATCATCTCCAGCACCCGCTTGGGGTGGTACTGCTTCTCCGGCAGCTTCAGCTCTGCCAGCACCTGCTTCATGAGGCTCTTCTGATCCGCCGGATCGAAGATGACGAAGTCCCGGCCCACGGGCGTGCGTTCGCCCTCCCGGCGCAGGATGCGGGTGCAGAAGCTGTGGAAGGTGCTCACCCACATCTGCGCGGCGGGCACGGAGACGAGCCGTTGGACGCGCTCCCGCATCTCCTCGGCCGCCTTGTTCGTGAAAGTCATGGCCAGGATGGAACCCGGGTGGACGCCCTCCTCCTCGATGAGCCAGGCGATGCGGCGCGTGATCACCGTGGTCTTGCCGGATCCGGCGCCCGCCAGGATGAGCAGCGGCCCGTGGGCATGGCAAACCGCCTCCCGCTGGGGGGCGTTCAGGTTGCGGAGCAGGGGGTGGGTGGAAGGATCAGAGGGGGCGCCGGGCATCCCTTCATCCTATCGGCCCGCCTCCTGCTGCGGCGCGATGGCTTTGCCCTTCTCGGCCTTCCGGAGCACTTCCTTCACCATGAGGCCGATGTCGGCCTCGCTCAGGCGGTCCTTAAAGGAGGGCATGACGAGCCCGAAGAAGATGCCCTTGCGGATGGTCTTCTCCATGTCGGCATCCGTTTCCTTCGCGGCCTTCTTGGTGTCCGTGAAATCGAACCCGCCCAGTTTCTTTCCCTCGGCACTGTGGGCGGAGCCATCTGGACCGTGGCATTTCACGCAGTTCTGGGAAAAGAAGGTCCGCAGCTCGTCCACGGACTTGGCGGGTGCCTGGGCCCCCAGGCTCATCGCGAGAAGGAAAGGGGAAAGCGTGGGGATGATCCGCATGGTCACCTCGATGGATGTTGAAACACCATGCCAGGATGGGCCCGATCCAGCCGCGGGCAAGGGACGATTCAGGTTTTTTTCCGGGCCGCCATGGGGTGGAGCACCTCCGCCACCAGGCGCCTTGCCTCCGGCTCCGTGAGCTGCCGTCCGAATCCCGGCATGGCGCCCAGGCCCTTCAGGATCGAGGCGACCAGAGCCGCATCCTCCTGCCGGGCCTGCCAGCGGGCGTCCGTGAGATTCCGGCCGCCCAGCCGGACGCCGTTGGGCCCGCGGCCCGTGCCGTCGACACCATGGCAGACCGCGCAGCGTTCCCGGTAGAACGTCCGCAGGCCCCTCACCTGGGCGGACAGGCAGCCCGGAAGAATCAGCAACAGCGCGGCGGAACGGAGCCCCATGGTTCGACGCTACCACGGGCGGCAAAGCGCCGTTAGGCTGGAGCAGCGCGCCCGTGGCGGAATGGCAGACGCTGCGGACTTAAAATCCGCTTCCGGAAACGGAGTACCAGTTCGAGTCTGGTCGGGCGCACCAGTCATTCAGCTCTGCTCAGCCACCAGCTTGAGCAGAGGGATGAGGATCCCATTGAACCGCTTCCAGCCCGAAAGGTCGCCGCGGACCAGGCGGTGAACCTTCACCCAATCGCCCTCGGCGGCGGCCTTGGGTACCTCCTTGAGCATGAAGTCGTAGGCCAGGATACGGGCGGCCAGGGCCGGTTCCAGCGCACGATCCGGATCCTCCACCAGATCGACACCCACCAGCTTCCCGAAGCGCGCGTATTCAGCCTTACCCAACACGGGGATGAAGCCGCGGCCACAGTACTTGGCACTGTCACCAGGCTCCGTGTTGCCCAGGGCGCGCTTGAACTCGTACATGCGCCGGAAGTAGGCGTCGCTGCCCGGTTCCCGCTCCGGCGCGAAAAGGTAGCTCTCCGCCCCGATGGTGGCGATGGCCGCCACTTCCGTGGCGGGGTCCAGGATCTTGAGGGCGGCCAGGGCCTCCACCACCAGCGGCCAGTTCTGCTCCACATTCGCGAGGGGCGCGTGGAGGGTCGTCGCGATGACGTCCGCCGTGAATGGCATGGCTGGCTCCCGGAGGGCTAGGCGGGCAATTTACCACGATGGCGATAATCTCGGTCATGGGCATCCACCGATTGCACTCCGGCAAGGCCGAGGCCCTCGTCGCCACCACGGGCGCCGAGCTCCAATCCCTGCACCTGGGCGGGCGCGATCTCCTCTGGAATGCGGGCTCCCTCTGGCCCCGGCATGCTCCCCTGCTCTTCCCCATCGTGGGCCGCCTGAAGGGCGACACCCTGCGACACCAGGGCGGGACTTTTCCCATGCCCAGGCACGGTTTCGCCCGGGACCGGAACTTCGCCCTGCTCGAAGGCACCGCCACCACCTGCACCGCGGAGCTGCGCGACGACGAGGCCAGCCGCGCCGTCTACCCGTTCCCCTTCGTACTGCGAGTGGCCTATACCCTGAATGCGGCCTCCCTGCGCATGGACATCTCCCTGCACAATCCCGGCGGCGCTCCCCTGCCCGCCAGCCTCGGCCTGCATCCGGCCTTCCGGTGGCCCCTGGCGACGGATCTTCCCAAGGCCGCGCACCGCCTCGTCTTCGAGGCCGATGAGCCTGGCCCTCTCCGCCGCCTGACCGCCGAGGGACTGTTGGATCCAGCCCCGCGACCCTCGCCCATCCGGGACCGGGTGTTGTCCCTCCGCGAAGACCTGTTCGCCGAGGACGCCCTGATCTTCCTGGAACCCCGGAGCCGGAGCGTCCGTTTCGAAGCGGACGGCGGCCCCGCCCTCACGCTGCGTTGGGAGGGCTTCCCCCACCTGGGTCTGTGGGCCAAGCCGGATCCTGGCCCTGCCTTCCTCTGCGTCGAACCCTGGGAGGGCCACGCCGATCCCGAGGACTGGGACGGCGACTTCGCCGACAAGCCGGGCAGCTTCCTGTTGCCCCCCGGGGCCACCCGCCGCTGGAACCTCACCCTCTCCCTGACAGCTGATAGCCGATAGCTGAAAGCCCCTACACCAGCTCCGCCCCCAGGAAGTGCGGACTGGCCAGGGTGATCCTCGCCTGCACCAGCTCGCCGAAGGGCAGCTCGCGGTCTGGCCCCGCCGCCAGGTGGATGGTCTTCCACTCGCCACTGTGGGCCAGCCACCAGCCATGCTCATTGGGGCCGTGATCTTCGACGCGCACGGGAATCTCGCGGCCCAGGAACCGTTCGTTGCTGGCCCGGGTGAGCTCGGTCTGGCGCTGCTGAAGCCGCGCCAGCCGGGCCGATTTCTCCGCCATGGGCAGGTCGTCCTTGAGGCGCAGCGAAGGCGTTCCGGGCCGGGGTGAATAGACGAAGCTGAACGAGCCATCGAAAGCGACTTCATCCAGCACGCGCAGGGTGTCCTCGAAATCATCGTCGGTCTCCCCAGGGAAACCCACGATGAAATCCGTACTGAGGGTCATCTTCGCCCGGCCCTCACCCAGGTAGCCCAGGCGTTCCAGGTACTCGGCCACGGTGTATTCGCGCAGCATGCGCTTCAGCACCCGGTCGCTGCCGCTTTGCAAGGGCAGATGGAGGAAGGGCACCACCTTGGGGTTCGACACCAGCACCCGCGCCAGGTCTTTGGTGAAGTTCATGGGATGGCTGGTGGTGAAGCGGATCCATTCGAGGCCTTCGATCTCAGACACGCGCTCCAGCAGCTCCGCGAAGGTGCAGCCGCCGGCGTAGCTGTTCACGTTCTGACCCAGCAGTTCCACCTCGCGGTAGCCCCGTTCGACCAGACCACGGACCTCGGCCAGCACATCCTCGTACGGCCGGTGGCGCTCGGCGCCGCGGGTGGTGGGGACGATGCAGTAGGTGCAGGCGTGGTTGCAGCCTTCGGTAATCGTCACCAGGGCCTTGGCGGTGTCGCGACGGCGTGTGACGGAAGGCGGGAACAGATGGTTGTCGGGGTACTCGCCCGTATCCATGACCCGCGCCTTGCCCGCCTGGGCCTCTGCCACCAGCCGGGGCAGCTGCTTCAGGGCCATGGTGCCCAGCACGAAGTCGATGTGGGGGGCGCGCTTGAACAAGGCTGCCTGTTCCTGCTGAGCCAGACAACCTGTCACACCCACCAGCAGGGGGCGCCGCTGCTTCTCCGCGCGCAGGCGGCCCAGCTCCGAATAGACCTTGTGCACGGCCTTCTCGCGGATGGAACAGGTGTTCAGCAGCACCAGCTCCGCCTCCTCCGGCGAATCCACGGATTCGAAACCCTCGGCCGACAGCAGGCCCGACAGTTTCTCGCCGTCGTGGTCGTTCATCTGGCAGCCCCAGGTCTGGATGTGGAACTTCATCGCACCGCCCAAACCCTTGATTGTACTGGGAACGCTGTCGGAACGCCTTCTGCCTCAGAGTGTGTTTTAGAATTCGCACGGGCCGCGCTGGGAGCGCCGGGCGAGCATGGCTAGGATGGGGCCCGCAGGCATGGTGGTTCCATGTTTAGGGCCCCGGACGACGCCAGGCCCTCCACCTGACGCCACGTGATGCGTGGCTCCCGCTCGCAAGCTCGCGGAGGTGGAGCCTCCCCGCCGCCCCAGCCCGGAGGGACGGTGGCCAGCCGCGCGCCCAGCGGCGTCACCGCGCTTGAACGATGTCCCGCATCGCCCTGCGCGCGCTTCCTTCTTGGTATCGCCTGCGGCGATACGCAAGACAGGCTGATATCTGCTGGATCACGCGGCTGGCCGCCGTCGCGGCTCGTGGGAACTCTAAAACACACTCTCAGAACCGGTAGCGGGCGCTCAGGGCGAGCTGGCGGCCGGGCAGCAGGTAGTACTGGGCATCCCCCAGCTCACTTTCGGCCACGGGCTTGCGGTGGTCCGTGAGGTTGCGGCCGTCCAGACGGACCTCCCAGGCCTTTTCGCGCCACCCCAGGCTGGCGGCCCAGGTGGCGTAGCCCCCGGCGGGTGCGGTGTTGCGTTGGTTGAGGAAGACGGCCCCCACATAATTCAGCTCGGCCGTGGCTGTCAGGCCTCGGGCGGGCGCATAGGTGAGGCCCAGGCCGCCCAGGTGGTACGGCGACATTTCCAGGCGCTTGCCGGCCAACTGGGTCAGGGTGCCGTCGCCGAAATCCTTCGCGTAGTCGCGGAATCGGGCGTCGTGGTAGCTGTAGGCGAGGCGGGCCGCCAGGTCATGGGTGAAGCGCCAGGAGGCCGCCGCCTCCATGCCCTGGAAGCGCTCCGTGCCCGCGTTCACGAGCACCGGCGAGCCGGCCGCGGACCGGGGCACCACCAGGTTCTCGAAGTCCATGAGGAAGAAGCTGACCTCCAGGGCCAGATGGCGCCCCAGAAGGTCGGCCTTGGCGCCCAGATCGTAGCTGGTGGCCGTCTCGGGCTTCAGGATCTGCGCCCCGCTGTCCAATCCGAAGTCAATGGCCGCAGGCTTGAAGGTGCTGCGCACCCCCGCAAAGAGGTTCACGTGATCCTCGCCGCGCTGCCAGGCGGTCCAGGTGGCCCCCACGCTGCCGCCCAGGCGGGTGGTGGTCCGGGCATCCGAACCCTGCTTCAGGGCTCCACTCCCGAAATCCAGGGTGGATGTGCGGCGGGTTTCTTCCGCGCGGGTGAGGCGCAGGCCCGTCTCGACCGTCAGGCTGGGCGCGACCTGCCACTGGGCGAAGGCGTAGAGGCCTGAGAAGTCGCGCCGATCGTCGATGCGGATGTCCGCCTGGCTGGGGAGGTCGGAAGCACCGGGGGCGCCTGATCCATCAAGGTTCACGAAGTAGTCGAAGTCCCCGCCCCGGCCACGGCCCTGACCATGGAGATGATCCAGGCCCGCGACCATCTTGAGGCTTCCCCCGGCCCAGGTGAGGTGCGTGTCGAAGTAGACGTCCGTGAGGTCGATGCGCTCGCGGAAACCGTGGGCGTTGGGATCTGCGGTGCTGACATCCGTGAGGAAACCGCGGAAGGCATCCTGCCGCGCGCGGGACACGGATAGGGTGGTGGACCACAGCGTGGCGGGATCCAGCGCCCGGTCGTAGCCGGTGGTGAACGTGACCCGCCGGTCGTCGAGGAAGGCCCCGGCGGGGTTGTGATTGGCGTCGAGGGGCACCTGGTCGGTCAGCGCCCTTCCCACGCGGGGGAAGGGGCTGGCGGGCTGCTGGTCTGTGGCCGTGCCCTCCAGGTCGAAGCGGAACACGCCGTCCAGGGCCTGCACGCGGTTCCGCCACAGGAGGTGGGTGCGCTTGAAGCCGGTGCGGGCATCCTCGAAACCCTGGATGTCGTGATCCACGGTCAGCGTGCTGTCCGTGGCGGCTCCGGCCGGAAGGCGGAGGGAGATCGCCCCCCCGAAACTTCCATGGCTTCCCGCGGAAAGGCGGGCAGTCCCCTTCGCATCCACTGGCAGGCCGCGAATGACGTGGATGACACCGACGAAGGACGTGGCGCCGTACATGACCGGGGCCGCCCCGCGCTGGACTTCGATGCGCTCCACACCCTCAAGACTCAAGGTGGAGAGGGCCGGATTGAAGGCGCCGCCCCAGGGCACGCCATCCACCACAAGCAGGAACGCATCGAATTCCTTCAGGCCCCAGAATTCGGGCACGCTCCCGGCCGGCCCACCATCGCCGCCCGGAGCGATGGAGACGCCAGCCAGGAGACTTAAGGCACTGCGGAGGTCCGTGGCACCTCGATCCGCCAGATCCCTGGCTGTGAGCACCGTGATGGAGGCGGGTACCTTCGCTGGATCCTCCGGAAAGCGCGTGGCCGTCACCTCCACCAGGGCTGCGGGTGGAACGGGAGGGGGAGGCTGGACCATCAGGATTCCTTGAAGGGGGAAGGTCCGGCCGGCTGTCGGGGAAGGCGCGCCTCCAGGAACCCTGTGTGCGCCTCGGCCTCAAGACCCATGTGGGTTGCCATGGCCCGCAGCCAGTACGAAGGTAGGTGCCGGGGAGCATCCGGGGAGGGCTCGGGCCGCAGCGCCGCCGGCAGGGGTGCGTCGGTGATCCAGCGGAGCATCCAGGCTTCGGGCGTCACCTCCGCCTCGAGGCGGAGAGGTCCGGGCGCAGCCCATGGAAGGATCTGCCGGGTAAAGGCCGCCACCCAATCCTGAAGCAGGGGCGTGGGCCAGGATGCACTCCCGGCCCCGGCATCCGCCAGATCAATCGGGCATCCGAAGAGGCTGCCCAGAGGATCGAGACGGTTCCGGAGCCCGGTCTCCCATTCGGCCCATGGGGTCGCTCCGGCTCCGGGCAGGCGGCCCAGGGCCACGGCCCGGGCCATGGCGATGAGGGTCTTCCCATCCTCAAGGATCGTCCCCAACCTCGCATGGTTGCGCGGGTCGAAGGGCATGGTCGGGTCGCTCAGATCCAGCACGCCCTGGAGTCCCGCCATCAGGTTGTTGAAATCATGCAAGACCGCCCGCCAGAGATCCTCGGAATCCATGCACCCTCCGGCATCACAAAACGCTTGAATAAACCTACCTCGGAGACGACCCTCTGTGCATTATCAGAAGGTTTTGGGATCCCGCATGCAGCAACCGACCAAACGGCTAGGCGAACTGCTTGTGGAATCCGGTCTCATCACACCGGCCCAGCTCCAGAGTGCCATCACGCACCAGAAGATTGCCCGGGGCCGCCTGGGTAGCAATCTGGTGGCCCTCGGCTACATCACCGAGGAGATCCTCATGGACTTCCTCAGCCACCAGACCGGCGTGCCTCAGATGGACGTCAGGAACCTTGAGGTCCCACCCGAGGTCCTGAAGCTGGTGCCCTACCGCCTGGCGGACCAGTTCTCGGTACTGCCCATCTCCATCAAGGAGCCCAAGTCGCTGGTGCTGGCCATGTCCGATCCCTCGGACCTGAATGCCGTCGACAGCGCCCGGTTTGCCTCAGGCCTGCATATCCTTCCGGTGGTGGCCTCTTATAGTGAGCTTCGCAAGGCCATCGGGGCCATGTACCGCCGCGCGGAAGGCGCAGCGTCAGCCGCGCCGCTGGCTGTAGGCACGAATGCCGGGCCCGGACAGGACAACGCCAGCCTTCCGGCCACGCTCGGCCTTGATCCCGGGCCCGTATCGCCGCTGGCGGAGGCGGCCTTGCCACATCTGGAGTCCTACCAGACCCGCACCCTCGTGCTGGGGCTCATCCGCCTCTTCCAGCGCCGCGGCATGCTCGGTCACGACGAACTCCAGCGCCTGCTCGCCAGCCTCATCGAGTCCGGCCAGATCAAGGACGACGACAAGATCGGCTAGCTTTGGCTAGCTGTCGACCTTCAGAATCGCCAGGAAGGCCTCTTGCGGAATCTCCACGTTGCCGATGGACTTCATCCGCTTCTTGCCCTCCTTCTGCTTGTTGAGGAGCTTCTTCTTGCGGGAGACGTCGCCGCCATAGCACTTGGCGAGCACGTCCTTGCGCCGGGCCTTCACATTGGTCCGCGCGATGATCTTGCTGCCGATGGCGGCCTGGATGGCCACGTCGAACATCTGCTGGTGGATGACCTCTTTCATCTTCTGGCAGAGCGCGAGACCCAGGGCCTGGCTCTTGCTCCGGTGCACCAGCAGGGAGAGCGCATCCACCGGCTCGGCATTCACCAGGATGTCCATCTTCACCAGGTCTGATTCGGTGTAGTGCTTCATGTGGTAGTCGAAGCTGGCATAGCCCTTCGACAGGGATTTCAGCTTGTCGTAGAAATCCAGCACCACCTCGTTCAGGGGCAGCTCGTAGATCAGCATCACGCGGTCCTGGCTCACGTACTCGAGCTTCTGCTGGATGCCGCGGCGCTCCTCGCACAACTTGATCAGGCCGCCCACGAAATCCGTGCGGGTCAGGATCGTCGCCTCGATGATGGGCTCCTCGATTTTGGCGATCTTCTGGAGGGGCGGCAGCTTCGATGGATTGTCCACGGCGGTTTCGGTGCCGTCGGTCAGGTGCACGTGGTAGCGCACGCTGGGAGCCGTGGTGATGAGATCGAGATCGAATTCCCGCTCCAGACGCTCCTGCACGATCTCCATGTGGAGCAGACCCAGGAAGCCGCAGCGGAAGCCGAAGCCCAGGGCCGTGGACGTTTCGGGCTGGTAGGTGAAGCTGCTGTCGTTGAGGCGCAGCTTGTCCATGGCGTTGCGGAGGTTTTCGTAATCGTCGCTGGAGGTGGGAAAGATCCCGGCGAAGACCACGGGCTGGATCTCCTTGAAGCCCTTCAGCATCTCGGTGGCGGGCTTCGTCGTGAGCGTGACGGCATGGGTCACTGTGTCGCCCACTTTCACATCCACCAGCTGCCGGATGTTGGCCACCAGGTAGCCCACTTCGCCCACCGACAGGGATTCCTGCTTGTCCATCTTGGGATCGAAGATGCCGATCTCATCCACCCGATGCTCGCTGCCCGTGGACATGAAGCGGATCTGGTCCCCGGCCTTCAGCGTGCCGTTCATGACGCGGATCAGGTTCACCACGCCGCGGTAGGCGTCGTAGTAGCAATCGAACACCAGGGCCTGAAGCGGGGCGTCCGGGTCGCCCTGGGGGGCCGGTATGCACTTCACGATCTGTTCGAGCACCAGATCGCAGTTCTCGCCGGTCTTGGCGCTGACGTTCACCGCGTGGGCCGTGTCCACCAGGCCGATCACCGTGTCGATCTGCTCCAGCACGCGCACGGGGTCGGCGCTGGGCAGGTCGGTCTTGTTCAGCACCGGGAAGACCTCCAGGCCGTTCTCCAGGGCCAGGTAGGTGTTGGCCAGGGTCTGGGCCTCCACGCCCTGGGTGGCGTCCACCACCAGGATGGCGCCCTCGCAGGCAGCGAGGCTGCGGCTCACCTCGTAGGTGAAATCCACATGGCCCGGGGTGTCGATGAGGTTCAGGGTGTAGGTCAGGCCGTCCTTGGCCGTGTATTTCAGCGTCACCGCATGGGCCTTGATGGTGATGCCACGCTCGCGTTCCAGGTCCATGTCGTCCAGGATCTGGGCCTGCATGTCCCGCCCAGCCACGGTCTTGGTCAGCTCGAGCAGGCGGTCCGCCAAAGTGGACTTGCCGTGGTCGATATGAGCGACAATGGAGAAATTGCGGATGAGACTAGGATGAGCCACAGAGGAACCTCGAACTGGCCATTGTATCGTTGGAAAGGTCTGCCGTCTGCGGGGTTTTACCAAGCTCCATGCTCATCCATGGTTGATCGAAACGCATAGGACCTCTACCCTCGAAAACCAAGAGTGCAAGGAGCCCGCTTGTCCCACTTCGCGTCTCCCATGACCATCCTGATGGTGGAGGACAACGCCCTGCAGCGTCGCATCCTGGAGGCCCAGCTCCAGCCGCTAGGGCACCGTCTTCTCGTGGCGGCGAATGGCGAGGAGGCCCTGGCGCGCCTCAAGGCCGGCGGCCCCCTCCCTGACATGGTGATCATGGACGTGGTCATGCCGTCCATGGATGGCTTCAAAGCCTGCGAATCCATCAAGTCGGATCCCGCCACCAAGAACATCCCCGTGCTGGTGCTGACGGCTCTGGGCCGGGATGCCAAAGACCGCAGCTATGCGGCGGGGGCCGACGATTTCCTCCGGAAACCCGCCAACCCCCTGCTGCTTCAGGTGCGCGTGCAAACCCATCTCCGCATCCGCGCCCTGTCGCGCCGGACGGGCCCGATGGCCGCGGCCCGGCCCAAGGTGCTGGTGGTGTCCGCCAGCTCCCTGGTGCGCACCCAGGTGCAGAACCACTTCGGCAAGGAACAGGCGATCTTTTTCGAGGCCCAGGGAGAAGGCCAGGCCCGGGCCCAGCTCCTCGCCCATCGGCCCGATGTGCTGGTGCTGGACACGGATCTGCTCGATGGCAGCGCCCTGAGCCTGGCCTTGGCGGTGCATGAGTCCAAGGAGCTGGGGGACCTGCCCATCCTGCTGCTGTACAACCCCAGCGAGCTGGAAACGTGGACCCGATTCCAGGAGCCCGTGGCCGACGCGCTGGAAAAACCCCTCGTGGCGCAAGAGACCCGCCGCCGCGTGGCACTGCTGGCCCGGCTGGCCCACATGCAGAAACTCGTCGGCCAGGCATGAGCCTCCGCACGAGCCGAGGATTCGGAGCCGCCCTCGGCCTCCTGGCCGCCCTCGCCTCTCATGCCGCCGCCCTTGAAGGCCGCGTCACCGATGGCCATCGGGGGCTGGCCGGTGTGCGCGTCTACCCGGATCGCCAGCCGAGGGTGTCACCCGCCGCGGACCCGCCCCTGGCTGTAACCGATGCTGAAGGTCGCTTCCACCTGGACCTGGACCCCGCGGACACGGTGCTCGCCGTCGAGAAGGATGGCTGGCGACGGGATCTGGTGCCCGCCGCCGAGTGGCGCGGCGACATCGCCCTCAGCCCTGAGCCCAGGCACCGCATGGAATCCGTCTTCATCGTGCGCCTGGACTTCACGGACGAGCCCTCCAAGCTGCCGGACGGCGCCCTGCGCGAGTTGATCTTCTCCCGCCGTCCCGGCGTGGCCAGCGCGGCCAACTACCTGTACGAAGTCAGCAGGGGCGCCTTGTCCCTCGTCGAGGGCCGCTTCCTCAAGCTGCGCAGCGCCGAGCATCCCGCCCCGCGGACCGACGCCCACAAGCAGGGCATGGCCGAATGGGTGCTGGAACGGTTGCAGGGCGAGGACCTCGGCGCCTGCGACCGCATCGACAACCGCACGGGCGCACCGAAGCCCGACGGCAAGCCCGACCACCTCTGGATCATCACACCCGGCAAGCCCCAGTCCCTCACCGCCGACGAGTCAGACCTCAAGGCCGTGAGCCTGCTCATGCCCCTGCCCTGGAACCGCTCCCGGCGCTGGCCGCTGATCTTCATGACGGAAGAAGTGCCCCTCGGGAACATCGTCCACGAAGCCTTCCACGCCATGGGCGAACATCGCGTGGACGACCTCTACCTGGGCTGCGACGACCCACTCACGGCAGGCATCTGGGATCTCATGGACGCGGGCCAGTACCGCGGCTGGGATCGCTCCCATCCAGAGGAAGGCCCCTGGGTGGAGGATACGGGCTACAGCCCCTCCCATCCCACGGCCTGGGTGCGCTCCGAACTCTGGTACCGCGGCCATTTCCGTTCCCTGGTGGCCCGCCATGCCGTGAAGGGCCGCACCTGGGAGGGCTGGATCGCCCCCGTCTCCCGCGCCCCGGGCGCCGATCCCCAGTGGGTGACGCTGCCTGACCCCCGCAAGAAGGGCCGTTTCTTCAGCCTGGAGATGCGGCGCCCCTGGGGCTTCGAGCGGGGCCGCGTGGGCGGTCGTTTCGGCCCCGGCTATGAGGGCCTGATCGTGGCCCGTATCGATCCCAGCCTGCTGACCTACGGCGACCCCAAGGGCCCCGTGCGCGTGGTGGACGCCCACCCCGGCAGCCCCGAGCCCCCCAAGCCCCGCTTCCCCTGCCGGCGTTGGGAGTTGGACGACGCCGCCTTCAATTTGGGCCCGGGCGAGAACCCCAAAGGCCGCAGCGGGCCCCTGTCCTGGGAAGTGCTGGAGACCGATGCCAGTGGACGGATGCGGGTGCGCGTGCGGGTCACGCCGCTGCGCAAGGGCCCATTGACAGGGAAAGGATCGGCGCGTCGACCGCCCGGCAGGTGAAACGGGATTGGTACCCGCTGGGGAGGGGGCCCCCTTCAACGCGCGAGGTAGATCAAACTACACTTCAAGCCAATCCACGGAAGGCGCCCACCGATGAGCCTCATCCTCCTCCTGTCCTCTGCAATCCTGCTGATTCTGTTCACCCTGATTGGGGTTTGGCTGGGGCGGAAGATGGGTAGCGCCGAGGCGGCCAGCACCTTGGCGGAGAGACAACGGGCGGTCGAGGACGCGCAACGGGAGATTCAGACCCGCCTTGCCTTGGCCAATCAGGAGGCCCTGACAAAAGTCGGAGAGCGAGACGAACAACTGAAAGCCCTGCACCTGGAAAGGGCTGACCTTCGTGTTGAAATGGGGAAAGTTCAGGAATTGCTAAGGAAACAGGCCGGCCAAATCGGCGAGGCAGACCAACAGAAAAAGACCTTAGAAGCGCTCCAGCAAACCCTCAAGACGCGCGAAGAAGACTTCGCAAGCCTTCAGAAGGAACTGGCGGAAGCCCAAGGCCGGGTGATCGAGTTGGAAACCTCCGCCGCCAAGGATCAGGAGGCCCTCGCCAAGGAGCGGCAACTGCTTGAGGACAGCCGCGAGACTTTCCGCCAGGAATTCGCGCACCTTGCCAATCAGATTTTCGAGAACAAGCACCTGGTCTTCGATGCCCAAAGCAAGGAGGGGCTCACCAACCTGCTCGCCCCATTCAAGGAGCAGTTGGACGCCTTCCGCCTCCGGGTGGACCAGGTGCATACGGAGAACGTGCAGGGGCACACCAGCCTCAAGGGAGAGCTTGATCGACTGCGCGAGCTGAATCAGCAGATCACCCAAGAAGCCTCCAACCTGACCCGGGCCCTGAAGGGAGATAAGAAGATCCAGGGGAACTGGGGCGAGCAAAAGGTGGAGTTGTTGCTAGAACAGGCCGGACTGCGGAAGGGCATTGAGTACGGTCGCGAACAAAACTTCAAGGATGACGATGGCAACAACCTCCGGCCCGACTTCGTCGTGAATCTCCCGGAAGGCAAGCACATCATCATCGACAGCAAAGTCTCTCTGGTGGACTACGCGGCCTATGTCGCCGCTGAAAGCCCTGAGGAAGGCCAGCCGTTCCTCGCGGCCCACGTGGCGGCATTGCGGAGTCACATCAGGTCCCTGAGCGAAAAAAAATACCCGGAACTCCTTCAAATGGACTCCCCGGATTTCACCTTCCTCTTTATCGCCATCGAGCCCGCCTACCTCGCGGCGGCGGCGCACTCTCCCCTCCTCTTCCAGGAGGCCTACGACCGGCGAATCGTCCTTGTCACGGCCACCACGCTATTCCCCGTGTTGCGAGTCGTGTCGAATCTTTGGAGCCTCCAGCGCCAGAACCAGTCCACACAGCAACTCGCCGAACAGGCGGGCCGGGTCTACGACAAATTGCGCGTCTTCATCGAGAAAATGGAGAAGCTGGGCGGCCAGATCGAGACCTCGCAACGTACCTACAAGGAGGCCTTCGATACCCTCAAGGACGGAAAGGGCAGCCTCGTGAAGACCGTCGATAAATTTGTGGATCTCGGCGTGAAGGTATCCAAGAAACTGCCCGCCTCGGTCACAGGCGGCACCTTGCCCGAGCTGGCCTTTGCCGAGGCCACCGACGAGATGGATGCTCCGGACGAGCCGTGAGCCGGAAGGCGTGATCGATAACTGCCACCCGTTTTCATGCCCGAAAATCATCCGGTCTTTCTTATCGCTGTTCCGCTGCGATCGGGCAAGCACACTCCATTCGGCCTTAGGCAAAAAAACCGTGAACCATCGAAATCACAAAGAATAAGATGAGGCATGAGCCCAAATCGCTGCCTCCTTTTCTGTCTTGCCGCCGCCACCCTCGGGGCCCAGTCCTCCCCTGAGACACTCAAGGCCACATCCGAGCGCATCCGCGCCGAAGCCTTTCGCACCCACGGCGCCTACGCAGATCTGGCCTGGCTTTGCGACCGCATCGGCCCCCGCCTGTCCGGTTCACCCCAACTGGACCAGGCCATAGCCTGGGCCCAGGAACGCATGAAGGCGGCTGGACTCACCAACGTCCACGCAGAGTCCGTGATGGTGCCCCACTGGGTGCGCGGCAAGGAATCCGCCGAAATGCTGCTGCCCGCGCCCCACCGTTTGAACATCCTCGGCCTCGGGGGCAGCGCGGGCACGCCCGAAGGTGGCCTCACGGCGGACGTGGTCGTGGTGGGCTCCTTCGACGAACTGGATCAGCTGGACGGCGCCGTGAAGGGGAAGATCGTCCTCTTCGACGTGCCCTTCAAGGGCTACGGCCACACGGTGGCCTACCGGCATGACGGTGCGGCCAAGGCTTCGAAGCATGGCGCCGTGGCCGCCCTGGTGCGGTCCGTGGGCCCCGTGAGTCTGGACACACCCCACACGGGCGTCATGGATTACGATCCGGCCTACCCTAAGATCCCCACGGCCTCCATCACCCTGGAAGCCTCCACCCAGATGCGACGCATGCAGGCCCGCGGCGAGCGCATCCGCGTGAGACTGGACATGGGCGCGAAGACCCTGCCGGACGCCCCCTCCGCCAATGTGGTGGGCGAGATCCGCGGCACGGAAAAGCCGGATGAGGTCGTGATCCTCAGTGGCCACCTGGATAGCTGGGATGTGGGCCAGGGCGCCCAGGACGATGGCGCGGGCACGGTCATCTCCCTGGAAGCCGCGCGGCTCATCCAGTCGCTGGGCCTCAAGCCCCGACGCACCCTCCGCGTGGTGCTATGGACCAATGAGGAGAACGGCCTGCGCGGTGGTCTGGGCTACCGGGATGCCCACCGCGCCGAGCTCAAGAACATCGTGGCCGCCTTCGAATCCGATTCCGGCAGCGAGCGCATCAAGGCGTTCGGTTTGGATCTGCGCAAGGCCACGCCGGAGGCCAAAGCTGGCGCTTTGGCCTCGTTGAAAAACCTGGGGAGCGTACTGGAACCCTTTGGGCCGGTGGACCTCCGGCTCGGCGGGTCCGGCGCGGACGTGGGGCCCATGGTGGCCGAGGGCGTGCCGGGCATCGGCGTGAGCCATGCCGGCACCCACTACTTCGACATCCACCACACCCACGCCGACACCTTCGACAAGGTGGAGAAGGACGACCTGGCCTACAACGCCGCGGTGCTGGCCATGTTCGCCTATGCGCTGGCAGAATCAGACGTCAGATTCCAATAGACACCAAGCCGCAAGGCGGTGGCGAGACTGTGGCATAGTTCCCTTGGGGCGGCCCATGGTGAAAAGCTGGAACGAGCGGATGGCGCGGCCCATGGACTTTGTCCGCCACGGTTGGCTCGTGCTCCGGGAAGCCTTTGCCGGCTTTGAGCACAACGACGATTTCCGGCACGCCTCATCCCTGGCCTACTACACCGCCCTGGCGCTTCTGCCCGCCCTGCTGCTGCTGACCTATGTGCTGGGCGCGGGGATCGGCTCCTCCCAGTCGGCCCTCCAGCGGATGACGGACCTGGTCTCCGATGTGATCCCGCAATACAGCGATGTGATCCTCCGGGAGGTGGGCGCCGTCTACCGCCACAAGGGCACCGCCGGATTCCTCACGCTCTTCGTGCTCATCTGGACCATCTCGCCCCTGGTGGGCTCCCTGCGCTGCATCGTGGACAACATCTTTCGCGTCAAGCCGCATCGGTCCCTGTGGACCACCAAACTCCTCGACTTGCTGACCGTGATGCTCTTCATCCTGGGTCTGGCCGCCATCTCGGCCACGGGCGTGTCCCTCAGGCTCCTGAAGCAGCATGCGCCTGAGGTCGCCGTGCTCCGCTGGACCGGACACATCCTCCCCCCGCTCATGACGGTGGCATTGCTCCTCTGCGTGTATGCCGTCTTCGTCCCCAGGATGAAACTCCGCACGCTGCTGGTGGGGGCCCTCACCACGGCTCTGTTCTGGAATTTGCTCCGGCCAGCCTTCCAGTTCCTCCTGACGGTCAATCCGCATTTTGGCTTCGCCTTCGGCTCCTTCAAGTCCGTCTTCATCGTCGTCATCTGGATCTACTACTCCCAGGCCGTGCTGCTGCTGGGCGCGGAAATGATCGCGGCCCTGCATCGCAAGGACACGGTCATCATCAAATCCCTCATGGATGGAGGACGCGGCGCTGGCCTGCTGGGACGCAAGCGCTTCATCCGCCGGGTTCTCCAGGGCGAATCGTTCTTCCTGGAGGGGGAGGCCGGGGCGGAAATGTACCATGTCCTGTCGGGCTCCGTGGGCATCCGGAAGGGCGATGGGGAGATCGCCGTGGTGGGTCCCGGAAAATTCTTCGGGGAGATGACCTTCCTGCTGGGCACCCACCGCTCCGCCACCGCCGTGGCCCGTGAGGACTGCGAGTGCGTCGTCATCAATCCCCAGAACCTGGACGCCCTGATGCGCGAGTTCCCGGACATCATCCGGGAAATGCTGGTGGAGATGGCCCAGCGCCTGCAACACACCAGCGAGAAAGCCCGGACCTGATTCTCATCCTTTTGCTTCCAGAGCGCCTCGCCAAACCTTGATGGCCAAAGGTACGGGCAAGGCTTACATTGAAGGCTGTCGTCCCCGGAAAGGGGGTCGCTTGGGAATCAAGGCGCTGCTGGTCTACCCGGAGATGCCCACCACCTACTGGAGCATGCGCTACGCGCTCCCGTTCCTAGGCCGGAAGGCGGTCCTGCCCCCTTTGGGCCTGCTCACGGTGGCAGCGATGCTGCCGTCGGACTGGGAGCTCAGGCTGATCGATCTGAACGTCGAGCCCATATCCCGGAAGGATATCGAGGCCTCGGACCTGGTCCTCACGTCCGCCATGCTGGTGCAGCGTGCGTCCCTGGAGAAGGTCATCGCCCTTTGCCGCGCCGCGGGCAAGCCCGTGGTGGCCGGCGGGCCCTATCCCACCAGCTGCCGGGACCAGATCGAAGGCGTGGATCACTTCGTGCTCGGGGAGGCGGAGGTCAACCTCCCGGCCTTCCTGGAGGACTTCCAGCGTGGCTGCCCGAAAAGCTGTTACCAGGATCTCACGCACCCCGACATCACCCGCACTCCGCCGCCCCGGTTCGATCTGGTGAACCGCCGGCGCTACGCTGGAGCGGCCCTGCAATATTCCCGCGGGTGCCCCCACCACTGCGAATTCTGCGACATCGTCGAACTCTTCGGCCACCGGCCCCGCACCAAGACACCGGCCCAGTTCCTCGCGGAGATGGATCTGCTCTACGACGGCGGCTGGCGGGGATCCCTGTTCGTGGTGGACGACAACTTCATCGGCAACCGGGGCGAAGTCCGCCGCCTCCTGCCCCTTCTGGCCCGCTGGCAAGAACAGCGGCATTTCCCATTCTCCCTCTATACCGAGGCGAGCCTGGATCTGGCTGCGGACGAAGGGCTGATGGACGAGATGGTGCAGGCGGGCTTCAACATGGTGTTCGTCGGCATCGAGACCCCGGACCATGCCACGTTGGACGCCATCGGGAAGCAGCAGAACAGCCGCTCGGATCTGCTGGCCAGTGTCCAGGCCATCCAGGCGAAGGGAATGGAGGTATCGGGCGGGTTCATCGTGGGCTTCGACGGGGACCGGGACGATATCTTCGATCGCCAGATCCACTTCATCGACGAGGCCGCCATCCCCACGGCCATGGTGGGCCTCCTGACGGCTCTCCCGCAGACGCGGCTACAAACCCGCCTGGCCGCGGAAGGACGCATGCTTTCCCTTTCAGCCGGAGGGAACAACACCCATGACCTCGAACTGAATTTCGTCCCACGCATGGATGCGGATGCACTTCGCGCGGGGTACAAGCGAGTGCTCGCTGAAGTCTACCGTCCCAGCCATTACTTCGCCCGCTGCCTCGGCCTGATCCGCCGGATGAAGCGCCGGAAGGCCTCCTGCCGCCGCATCCGGATCCCCGAACTGCGGGCCTTCTTCCATTCCCTCATCCGGCAGACCTTCACCCGTTACGCCTTCGCCTACTGGGCCTACCTGGTGCGGGCCCTGTGGCTGCGCCCCCTCATGGCCGCCGAGATCGTGGCCATGGCCGTGAAGGGCCACCATTTTTTCATCATCACCCAGAGCCTTCTGGAACTGGAGCGCTTCAAGGACCGGCTGGAGCGCTCCCGGCAGGACCTGGAAGCTCGGCTGAAGCGGGCCATGCTGGGCAATGCCAAGGGCCTGGCAGCCTGGAAATCCCATCGGGACCGGCTGGTGGAGCAGGCGCGCGCACGCTGCAACCGTCTCAACCCTGATTTCAAGAACAGCGCCGTCAAGGCCTTCGAGGACTTCCAGGCCGCTGCCGAGCGGCTTCTGGCCCCCGGCTCCGGGCCCCTGGCAAGCTCCGGCACCCTTTCCCAGCACCTATGAAATCAGACCCATCGGCGGGATGTTAACCTCTGTTCTATACAACTGGGCGCGCTGCGACGTGTTGCAGCGAACGAGAGGGACATCTTGATGGACTCCACTCTGCCTCACCGCATCGCCTTCCTGGGCGGCTACCTTCCGCGGCTCTGCGGGATCGCCACATTCACCCATGATCTTTGCGAGGCCGTGGCCGCCGCGGCCCCTGCGTCTGAATGCTATGCCGGCGCGATGAATGATCGCGTCGAGGACTACGACTACCCGCCCCGGGTGCGCTTCGAGCTGGACGAGAAGGACCTGGATTCCTACCGGCGCGCGGCGGACTTCCTGAACTTCAACAATGCGGATGTCCTGTGCCTTCAGCACGAGTTCGGCATCTACGGTGGACCCGCCGGGAGCCACGTGCTGGCCCTGCTGAAGGAAGTCCGGATGCCGGTGGTGACGACGCTGCACACGGTGCTGCGCGAGCCGGATGCCGCGCAGAGGAAGGTGATGGAAGAGCTGATCCGGCGGAGCGATCGCCTGGTGGTGATGGCCCGGAAAGGCGCGGAGATCCTCCAGGAGGCCTACGGAGTCCCGAGCGCCAAGGTGGACATCATCCCCCATGGCATCCCGGATATGCCCTTCATGGATTCGAGCTTCTACAAGGCGCAATTCGGAGTGGAAGGTCGCACGGTCCTGCTCACCTTCGGGCTGCTGGGGCCGGGAAAGGGAATCGAGTACGCCATCGAAGCGCTGCCGGAGATCGTGAAGCGGCATCCGAACGTGGTCTATCTCGTGCTGGGGGCCACCCACCCCCATCTCGTCGCCCGCGACGGCGAAAGCTACCGCCTGGGCCTGGAGCGGCTGGCCGAGGAGCTCGGGGTGAAGGAACACGTGATCTTCTACGACCGTTTCGTATCGCTGGATGATCTCAAGGAATTCATCGGGGCCGCGGACATCTACCTCACGCCTTATCTCAACGAGGCGCAGATCACCTCCGGCACGCTGGCCTACGTCTTCGGCGCGGGCAAAGCAGTGGTCTCCACGCCCTACTGGCACGCGCAGGAATTGCTCGCCGATGGTCGGGGCATCCTGGTGCCTTTCCGCGATCCCCATGCCGTAGCCCAAGGCGTGTGTGCGTTCCTCGATGATCCGGCCCGCCTGCAACAGACCCGGGAGAAGGCCTACCAGCTCGGGCGCGAGATGATCTGGCCCGCGGTGGCCCAGCGTTTCATCGAGTCCTTCCAGCGCGCCCGCACCGAGCGCAGGGCGAAGCCACGAGCGGCCTTCGCCGGATGGACGCTCGCCAGTCGGCCCTACGACCTGCCACCGCTCCGGCTCGATCACATCAGGCACATGAGCGACGGCACCGGCATCATCCAGCACGCCACCTTCAATGTGCCGAACTTCCATGAAGGCTATTGCACCGATGACAACGCGCGGGCCTTCATCCTGTGCAATCTGCTGGACGAGCTCGGCGGTCGCCTCCCGTCGGAGAATCTGGACCACCTGGCCTCAACCTACCTCGCCTTCCTGTCCGCGGCCATGAATCGCCGGACGGGCCGCTTCCGCAACTTCATGAGCCACGGACGGCAATGGCTGGAGGAATCCGGCAGCGAGGACAGCCATGCCCGGGCCCTCTGGGCCTTGGCAACGGGTGTGCACCTCTCCCGCAACGAAGGGCATCGGAAGTTGTCCGCCCAGCTCTTCGGACTGGGGCTACCCGTGGTCGAATCCTTCTCCTCGCCCCGCGCATGGGCCTTCACGCTGCTGGGCATCCACGAATACCTGCGCCGCTTCCCGGACCATCCAGAGTCGAAGGCCCTGCGGGAAGTGCTGACGCTCAAGCTCATCGGGCTGTGGAAACACTGCGCAACCGAGAATTGGCCCTGGTTCGAATCAAGCGCCACCTACGATAACGCGCGTCTTTGCCAGGCTCTCATCCTCAGCGGTCAGTCCATGCCCCACCCGGAGGCCCTGGCGATCGGCCTCAAATCCCTGGGGTGGCTGGCCTCCGTGCAAAAGACGCGGGCAGGCCATTTCCGACCCATCGGCTGCAATGGTTTCTACGAGCGGGATGGTGCCCACGCCTACTTTGATCAGCAGCCGGTGGAGGCCCAGGCGATGGTTTCCGCCTGCCTCGTGGCCTTCCGCGCCACCCAGGATGAATCCTGGTTGCGCGAAGCGAAGCGGGCCTTCGAGTGGTTCCTGGGCCGCAACGATCTCGGCCTGCCGCTTTACGATTCCAGCAGCGGAGGATGCAGCGATGGACTGCACCATGATCGAGTCAACGAGAATCAGGGGGCAGAATCGACTTTGGCCTTCCAGCTTTCCCTCGCCAAGATGAATTTTTCCGAACACCTGGCCGAATCTCTATCGAACAATGCCGTATGACTCCCATCGCCCTCCGCCATCACGAAACCATGCTCGTTCCCCAGAGCGCCCGCGTCATCATCCGTCCCTTCATCCCCTCCAGCGCCCATCGCATCACCACCATCATCGGTCGCGCCCTCGCCTTGAGCGAGGAAGACGCCACCCGCGACCTGGAATCCGTGCTCAAGGATTTCAACTCCCGGCACCTCGATATCGAATCACCTCTGCTCGCGAATTATGAAAAGGTGCTGCCCCACATCTTCACCCAGCGTGCCCTTTCCCGCCCGCGCAAGCTCCTCATCGGCGCACTCTTTTCCGGAGAGTACGCGCTGGAGTCCGCGGCGCTATTCAATCCATCCATCGTTCCGCATCCAAACCAGGATGGCGTGCCCTCCGGCGGTTTGCGGTTCATCATGAGCCTCCGCGCCACCGGCGAAGGGCATGTGTCCTCCATCGAGTTCCGAACTGGCCTCATCGCTCCCGACGGTGATATCCAATTCGATCCCGTCTCCCGCTACGTCACGGTGCCGGAGATCGCACCCAACCCCAGCTACAGGAAAACGGCCTTCATCGTCAAGCTGCACGAGATGGGCTTCGACAACGGCCACACCACCGCCGTGATGGAGCCGCTGGGTGAGATATTCACGCGCAGCGACCTGAACCGGAGCGTGCTCCGCATCCGGCGCGAGACGCGGCCCATCACGCAGGATCTCAACAGCGCGCTCCGCTGCATCCAGTGGCTCGCCGATTCCAACTATGAGATGAATTTCTCGCCGAAGCTCGCCATGAGCGAGCGCATCATCTTCCCTGTCTCGACGAACGAAAGCAATGGCATCGAGGACGCGCGTTTCGTCCGCCTCACCGAAGATGACGGGTCGACGATGTACTACGCGACCTACACGGCCTACAACGGGCACACCATCCTGCCTCAGCTCATCGAAACGCAGGACTTTCTCCACTTCCGCGTGCTCACCCTCAACGGCACCGCCGTGCAGAACAAAGGCATGGCCCTTTTCCCCCGGCGGGTCGAAGGCAGCTACGCGATGCTTTCGAGACAGGATGACGAGAATCTCTTCATCATGTTCTCGGACAACCCCCACTACTGGAGTGAATCACAGGTGCTTCTGCGCCCTGCGGAAATGTGGGAATCCGTGAAGATCGGGAACTGTGGATCGCCCATCGAGACCGAGGCCGGCTGGCTGGTACTCACCCACGGCGTCGGCCCGATGCGCAAGTACTGCATCGGGGCGGCCCTGCTCGATCTGCACGACCCGACCAAGGTCATCGGCCGCTTGCGCGAACCCCTGCTGGTGCCCGAGGGCACCGGCCGGGAAGGCTACGTTCCCAACGTCGTCTACAGCTGCGGATCCATTGTCCATGGCCGGGAGCTCATCCTTCCCTTTGCCATGAGCGACCGGGCCACGGCCATCGCGAGCGTCTCCCTGGATGATCTGCTCGCCGCGTTGCGCGCCTGAGGGTTCACAGTCCCGGCGGGAAACCCACGGCGAGCCTCACGCGGGCGATGCCGGGATCGACGCTGCCATCGGCGCGGCGGATGAGGATGGGGGGCTCGACCTCGGGGCACTGGGCGCGGACCTCGAAATCCTCCGGGTAGTCCTGGCGCCGGCCGGTAGCGAAGACATCCAGACCATAGGGCTCGCCTGCCTTGAAGATGATCTCGCGGCGGTGGAGACAGAGCAGGCCAGCCTCACGCAGCGCGGCCAGGGCGCGGTCGCGCTGATCATTGGGAAAGACACAGGCGAAGATGCCGCCGGGGGCCAGGATCCGGGCGGCGCTCTGCGCGTAATCCCCGATGCCGCCCCTCACCTCGAGCCGAGCGGGCACGGACTGGGAATGGGCCGCGGGCAGGCGGTGGCCCTCGGGCCAGTAGGGCGGCGTGCCCAGCACGAGATCGAAGGGCGCTTCGCCCTCGAACAGGGCGGGGTCGCGGAGGTCGCCCAGGCGCGGGAAGACCCGCGCCCCCTGGCCGTTGTACCGGATGCTCTTGCGGGCCAGGCGCAGGCTCTGCTCCTGGGCCTCCACCGTATGCACCACGGCGCCGGGGCAGCGCCAGGCGGCCATGAGGGACACGCTGCCGATGCCCGATCCCAGGTCCGCGATGCGGCCCGCGCTGGGGCACCAGGTGGTGCCGTACCAGGCCGTCACCAGGTCATCCGTGCTGAAGCGGTTGCCTTTCTCCAGCTGGAAGATGCACCAGCGCCCCGAGAGGCCATCCAGGGTTTCGCCCGGCTCGAGGTCCACACCGCCCGGCGGCACTGGCCCCGGGCGCGTCCAGCCTTTGTAGGCGGAAGCATCGTCGGGAGCGGAGCGGCGCGGCATGGATTGAGTGTGGAGCAGAGAGCCCCTGCAGGATACCGCCCACGGGAGGGTGGAGGGCAGGCACCTCCAGAGTGCGGATCGCCACGCTCCCCTGGTTGACGCGGCTCCAGGTACAGATAAAGTAATCGACACACGAGTAACCTTTGATCATGTTGTAATTACAATATTTATTAACCTTTGAGCCTGTCGCACAACCTGGCGACATCAAATTTGTGAATCAAACCCGCGCCAGTATTGAACCTAAGGCGAGTTTGACGCATCAGATGTAGCATGGGCGCCCGTTTCCGAGTGACTGACCGCAAG
>Ga0315270_10000306_pt1 | contig 27721 bp, 26 predicted proteins | sample C1_bottom_MG_FD_204932 | JGI IMG/M metagenome (GOLD analysis project Ga0315270, IMG submission 204932) | Sediment microbial communities from Yellowstone Lake, YNP, Wyoming, USA - C1_bottom | ecosystem: Environmental > Aquatic > Freshwater > Lake > Sediment | place: USA: Wyoming | collected...
CGCATCTATCGGCTGCGCGGCGAGCGCTTGCAGCAGCTCACCACCGACCACGTGTGGGATCGTCCGGACATGCGCCATGTGTTGAAGCGCGCGGTCGGGCTGGATCAATTTTTGTCGGTGGACTACGCCGATGGCGAGCTGGCGGCGGGTGATGTGTTCGTATTGGCCACCGATGGCGTGTGGGAGCCGCTGGGCGATAAGGCGATGCACGAATTGCTGTTGCTGCATCGCGAGCCGCAACGCGCGGCGGAGGTCTTGGTGGAGGCCGCCATCAAGCGCGGTGGGCAGGATAACGCCACGGTGGTGGTGGCGCGCGTGGAGCAAGTGGGTCAGGACTCGCTGCATGAATTCTTGAGCGAGGGGAAAACCCTGCCGCTGCCGCCAAAATTCAAGCTGGGCGAACGCATCGACGATTTTGAAATCCTGGAGTTGTTGCACGATTCGCGTGTCAGCCTGTTGTATAAGGTGCGGCAAATGGCGACCAATCAGACCTTGGTGCTTAAGACGCTGCAACCGGCCCTGGCCGATGATGCTGTCAGCCAAAGCGGATTGCTGATGGAAGAGTGGTTGACCAAGCGCGTCATGTCGCATTATTTTCCGCAAGCGCTGCCGCTCGCACCGGGGCAGCGCAGTTGCCTGTATTTTGCGATGAGCTACCACGAGGGCGCCACGCTGCAACAGCGTCTCGATCAAGGTCAGCATTTTTCCGTGGCCGATGTGGCGCAGATTGGCATCCGCCTGGCCAAGGGCTTGTCGGCATTGCACCGGCTGCATGTAATTCACCGCGACATCAAGCCCGCCAATCTGCACGGCGGCGCGGATGGAAAATTGCGTATCCTGGATCTGGGCGTAGCACTCAACCCCTGGACCGAGGCAGTCGCGCGCGGTAATGCCGGTACGCCCAGCTTCATGGCGCCGGAACTGTTCAGCGGCACGGCGGCAAACGAGCAAAGTGACATCTACGCCGCCGGTGTCACGCTGTATCACTTGCTGACGCGCAAATATCCTTACGGCGAGATCGAGCCGTTCCAGCACCCGCGCTTCGCCGAGCCCGCACCGCCCACGCGCTATCGTCCGGACATTCCGCAATGGCTGGAGAACGTCATCCTCAGGGCGGTGGCGCGTGATCGCGAGAAGCGTTTCGAGACGATTGAGGAAATGCTGCTGGCGCTGGAGCAGGGCGAGATGAAACCCCTCGCGCCCTTGCCGGCAACGCCGCTGGTCGAGCGCTGCACGCCGGCAATTTGGCGCGGGCTGGCCTTGTTGTCTTTCCTGCTGAATCTGTTGCTGCTGTATTTACTGCTGGCAGGCGGCTAGCGCTTTTGGAGTGCAGGGGCTTGCCCCCGCTTTGCGCTTATCCAAAGACAGCAGCGGCAAGCCACGGCATGGCCTTTTTACACCTTTTTTATACTATCGCAGCCACAATTTACCTTGCGTTGATGGTAAACGGTCTAATCTGCTGACTGAGGACGCATACCGAGCGAGGATCAGCATCTGCATCAGCACCAGCGTATGAAAACCAGCACAGACATCAGTTCGGACAAATCCGAAGCAAGATGGCGTGAATACGTATTTGCGCTGGCCGCTTGCGGCTTCACTGCGCTGGCGGCAACACCGCTGCGCGAGCACCTCGATCTCGCGAACACGGTCATGTTGTTTTTGCTGACGGTGGCGCTGGTGGCGGTGCGCTTGGGACGGAACCCGGCGATTCTTGCTGCCTTCTTCAGTGTCGCGCTATTCGATTTCTTTTTTGTGCCACCGCGCTTTTCATTCGCGGTGAACGATGCGCAATACCTGGTTACTTTCGCCGTAATGCTGGCAGTGGCTTTGATCATCAGCCACTTGACCGCAGGATTGCGTCAACGGGCGCTAGAGGCTAAGGAACGCGAGCGCCGCTCGCGTTCGCTGTACGGACTGGCCAAGGCGCTGGCCGGCGCTGTATCCCAAGAGCAAGTGCGCGAAGTCACGCGCATCTTTCTGCGCGATACGCTGCGTGGAGAAACCAGCTTACTGCTCCCCGACGCGCTGGAAGAACTTACGGCCATCGGAGAAGATCTGTCCACTATATCTCTACCGCTACTCTACACGGCGCGCAGCGCCTTTAATAGCGGGCAGACGATTGTATCGGCGCATGTGGAGGACGGCGATTTGCGCAGCCTCTATTTACCGCTGCAAGGTTCCACCCGCATGCGCGGTGTGCTGGTGGTTTCCGTACCGCTCGACCTTGCGCATGCCCTACAGGATCAGCGCCCTTTGTTGCAAGCCGTGGCGTCGCTGGTGGCGACGGCAGTGGAGCGTTTGCATTTCGTCGAGGTGGCGCAGGACTCGCAGTTACAGATCGCATCGGAGCGGCTGCGCAGCTCGATTTTGTCCGCGCTCTCGCACGATGTCCGCACGCCGTTGACGGCGCTCTACGGCTTGGCCGACACGCTGGTGTTGAGCAAACCGCCGCTGCCGGAAGGGTTGCTGGACACGGCGAGCGCGATCCGCGATCAGGCGCTGCGGCTGAACGGCATGGTGGGAAATCTGCTGGACATGGCGCGCTTGCAGGCTGGAAAGATCACGCTGCGCAAAGAATGGCAGCCGTTGGAAGAAGTCATCGGCGCCAGCATCAAGCTGCTGGGCGCCGGATTGCAGGCGCACCCGGTGAAGGTCAATCTGCCGAGCGATCTGCCGCTATTGGAATTCGATGCGGTGCTCATGGAACGAGTGTTTTGTAATCTGCTGGAGAATGCGGCCAAGTATTCGCCCGGTAGCGCCGAGATCACGATCTCGGCGGAGGCGCGCGCGGCTGCCGTCGAGGTGACGATTTGCAATCCCGGTGCGGGTTTTCCACCCGATAAGCTGGAAAAAATATTCGAGATGTTCGAACGCGGCACGCTCGAATCGGCGATTCCCGGCGTGGGTATCGGGCTGGCGATTTGTCGCGCCATTGTCGAGGTGCATGGTGGCCAGATTCAGGCTTTCAATCCTGCCGCAGGCGGCGCCTGTGTGCGCTTCTCCTTGCCCTGCGGAAAACCGCCGGCGATTGAGGCAGAGTCCGCAACCGAAGCGGGAGAAATGCCATGAGTGCTGTTCCCTCGCTGGTGCTGGTGGTCGAAGATGAACAACAAATCCGACGCTTCGTGCGCGCCGCGCTCGAAGCGGAAGGCTGCCGCGTAGCGGAAGCCCAGACCATGGCGCAGGGCCTGGTCGATGCCGGCACGCGTAAACCCGATTTGATCATTCTCGATCTTGGGCTGCCCGATGGCGATGGCACGCACTTTGTCCAAGACCTGCGCGCCTGGTCCAACTTGCCGGTGCTGGTGCTGTCGGCGCGCTCCACCGAGTACGACAAAATCGGTGTGCTGGATGCCGGCGCCGATGACTATCTCACCAAGCCATTTTCCGTGGGCGAGTTACTGGCGCGGGTGCGGGCGCTGCTGCGTCGCAGCAAGGCCGGTGGCGAAATCGAAAATTCGATGCAGCACTTTGGCGAGGTCGAAGTCGATTTGGCGCGGCGTCAAGTCACGCGCCGCGGCGCGCCGGTTCACCTCACGCCGCTCGAATACCGTTTACTGTGCGTGCTGTTGGCGAATGCCGGTAAAGTCCTCACGCATCGCCATTTGCTGCGCGACGTGTGGGGACCATCTTATGTTGAAAGCAGCCACTACCTGCGCGTGTATGTCGGGCATCTGCGACAAAAACTCGAGGACGACCCGGCGCAGCCGCGCCACTTTCTAACCGAGACCGGCGTCGGCTACCGCTTTCAATTCTAAAAAATCTGCATTCCTGGAAATTCGATACATTTGGGGAGAGCTTTATGCACGCGACACAAGCAAGCGCGCCGCCGCGCCTCGGCGCACTGTCCTTGGCGGCGCTCGGCATCGTCTACGGCGATATCGGCACCAGCCCTTTATATGCCTTCAAGGAAGCCTTCTCCGGAGCGCATGGGCTGGAGCCGACTGAGCTGAATGTGCTGGCGACGCTGTCCGCTTTCTTCTGGGCCTTGATGATCATCATCTCCATCAAATACGTGTGGCTGGTACTCAAGTTCGATAACGAGGGCGAAGGTGGCGTACTCGCTCTCACCGCCATGGCGCATCGGCTTTCAGCGCAGGCGCAGCGCTGGTCGCTGTTCGTGATCGGCGCGGGTGTATTTGCCGCCGCCTTGTTTTACGGCGACGCCATCATCACGCCGGCTATTTCCGTACTGTCCGCGGTCGAGGGCTTAAGCGTGGCGCTACCGCAATTCGAGCATCTAGTGGTGCCCATCACCGTGGGGATACTCATCGGTCTGTTCGCGATCCAGCGTCATGGCACGGGCCGCGTCGGCGGATTATTCGGGCCGATCACCATTGTATGGTTCGTGGTGTTGGCTGTTCTGGGGACCATCAGCATCGCGCAAACCCCCGAAGTGCTGCGCGCAATCAATCCGCTATATGCCCTGCGATTTGCGGTAGAACATCCGGGCGCGGCGTTTCTGCTGCTGAGCGCGGTGTTTCTGGCCTTGACCGGCGGTGAAGCGCTGTACGCGGACATGGGACACTTCGGCGCCAAGCCGGTGCGGCTGGCCTGGTTCGGGCTGGTGTTCCCCGCCTTGCTGGTGAACTACTTTGGCCAGGGCGCGTTGCTGCTGCGCTCGGCCGGGGCGGTGCAAAACCCATTTTATTTGCTGGCGCCAGAATGGTTTTTGCTGATCCTGGTGGGACTGGCAACGGCGGCGACAGTGATCGCATCGCAGGCGACGATTTCCGGCGCCTTTTCGATGACGCTGCAAGCCTCGCGCCTGGGTTATCTGCCGCGGGTGCGCTTGCTGCATACTTCGGACACCGAGCGCGGTCAGATTTACATCCCGAGCGTCAATTGGCTCATGTTGATCGCGGTGTTGGTATTGGTGCTGCAATTCGGTTCGTCGAGTGCACTGGCCGCAGCCTACGGCATCGCCGTATCGGGCACTATGATCATCACCACGCTACTGATGGCGTTCGTTGCGCTCAGGCTGCCAGGCCGCGCCCGCTTCGGCTTGCTGCCGGCGTTGGCTTTGTTCGGCGTGTTGGAGCTACTTTTTTTCGGCTCAAACCTGACCAAGATTGTCCATGGCGGCTGGCTACCCTTGGTGTTGGGTCTAGGTATTTTCCTGTTGTTGACCACCTGGAAAGAGGGCAGCCGACTGGTCGCGGAACAGCGACGCAAGATCGATATTGCGATGGACGATTTCATGGCGGGGCCGCAGCCAGATGTGCCGCGCGTGCCGGGCACGGCGGTGTATTTGACCTCCGATCCCAGCATGGTGCCGAGCGCGCTGTTCCACAATCTCAAGCACTTTAAAGTGATGCACGCACGCACCGCGTTCCTGAATGTGGTGAACGAAGACGTGCCGCGCATCGAGCCGGATAAACGCATGCAAGTGGCGGAACTGGCGCCGGGCGTGTTCAGTGTCACCCTGCATTTCGGTTTCCGCGAGGAGCCGGATGTGTCTGCGGCGCTGGCCGATGCGGCGAATTTCGGGATCGAACTCAATCCGATGACCACGACTTATTTCGTCGCGCGCTCGACCGTCATCGATGGCCCCGGCGAGCTGCCATCGTGGCGTTGCGCGATTTATGCCTGGATGACGCGACAATCCGAAGGCGCCGCCAGCTACTACAATTTGCCGCCGAACCGCGTGGTGGAGCTGGGAACGCAGGTGATGCTGTAAATTGACCCGCTCCGGGCTAACCCTTGAACGCCTCCGGTGCATTGAGATAGCCCATCTCCTGCGGTGTGCTCGCACGGGCCAAGATCGCGTTGCGGTGCGGAAAGCGCCCGAAGCGGCGCACGATCTCGCGGTGATGCTTGGCGAAGCGTAGATTGTTTTCCAGTCCCGCCGCCGCAAATAATTCCACGGATAAATCCTGATCCGCCAAGTCTTCGCTGTGCATCAGCGGCATGTAGAGGAAGGCCAGTTGCGCCGGATCGATGTGCTGATCGAAACCCTGTGCAATGGCTTGCTTGGCGACAGCGATGGCTTGGCCTTCGCTGGAAAAACTCCTGGCCGTGCCGCGAAACATATTCAAGGGAAATTGGTCGAGGATGATCGCCAAGGCCAGACAGCCATCCGGGCTGTTGCGCCAGGCATCCAACTCGCCGTGTACTGCGGCTTCCCAAGTCGGTTCAAAGCGTTCGCGAATCAAGGTATCCAGAGCCGGTGTGGAGGCAAACCACTTGGTTCGCATTTCATCGGCATACCAGAAATCGAGAATGGCTTGGGGTGTGAGCATGAGTTAGGCGCAATCGTATGGGGTGGTCGCATTGAAATGCGGTCAGCCCAACACTGGAAATAATCCCTTCAAGCCCGAGGCAATAAACTCAATGGCAATGGCGGACAGGATCAAGCCCATGATGCGCGTAAAAATGTTGATTCCGGTTTGGCTGACGTGGCGAGAAATCCATGGTACGAGTTTCAGCACTAACCACAACAAAAATCCTACGATCAATATATCCAGCGCCAGTCCCAGGTAGTGGCTCACCCCCGTATTTTTGTGGGCATAAAGAATCACGGTACTGATGGCGCCCGGCCCTGCGAGTAGCGGCATAGACAGCGGCACCACCGCCACCGATTCTTTGGATTCGCCTTCGCGCGCCTCCTCCGCATTTTGCGAAAAGGGGCTAAGCCGCGCTTGCAACATTGAGATCGCCATAATCAAGATCAAAATACCGCCGCCGACGCTGAAGGAATGAATCGTGATGCCGAACAACTGCAACAGCCGATCACCGAATAGCAACGCCACGAACAAAATGATCAGCACCGCCGCAACCACGATCTTGCCGATCTTCTTGCGCTCGGCTTCCTGTGAATTGGAAGTCAGCGCGACAAAAATGGGCACTGCGCCCAGCGGATTGACGATGGCCAACAGGCCGATCAGGAACTTGGTGTATTCGGTGTACTCGAGCATGTCGCTACGCACCAGGGAAATTCAAAAGTCTGGATATTGTATCGGCGAAGAGCGCGGCGTGATACCACCCAGGCTGCGTGATTTACTTAGATGCAATTTTCCCGATCGACTTGAGCGTCTCGTAGGCGATCGAGCGCCCATCGCGATCAGTGATACTGGCAAGAATGCGAAAGGCCTTGCCTTGTACGGCATCGGGCAGGCGCACGAAATAAATGCGATTGGCCAGCTCGTCGCCATGGATGAACGCCCAGGTGAAGAAATGAATCGTGCGCAGGGCCTGCTCTGGGCGCACCGCAATTTTGGGTAACAGCACAAAAGTGCCCATGGTGATGGGCCAGCTTTCCTTGCCGCTTTGGTTAGTGAGCGTGTGACTGAAATCGCCCTTGGTTTGCCACTCACTGACGCGCAACGCAGCACGAAAACTTTCGGGAGAGGCGCTGATCGTGCGACCCTCGGCATTCATCATCTGCGCGGCGGAGAGCTTTTGCTCGATCACATAGTTGTAATCGACATAGCTGATGGCGTAAGGCGTTTTTAAGACTTTTTCGACCACGCCTGCGCTCTGCGGCATAGCAGCAAAATTTTCCGGCCATGTGAATTTAGTGTTCACGCCGCGCAGGTCGTGCCAGGCCGGGCTGACCTTGGTGAGATAGTCGGTAAAATTGTAAGTGGTGCCAGAGCCATCGGCGCGCACCACCGGCAGAATGGCTTGCGCCGGTAGTTTTAGATGCGGATTGAGTTCGCGAATTTCCCTGGCATCCCAGCGCGTGATGTCACCGAGAAAGATACGCGCGAGTGCCTGGCCATTCAGGATCAGCGTACCTTTGAGGCCCGGCAGGTTGTAGATCGGCACCACGCCGCTGATGACGGTTGGCAACGCGACCAATCCATCTTTGTTCAATTCGGCAGGCGGCGGTGCGACATCAGAACCACCGAAATCAACTTCCCTAGCCCTGATTTTTTTGATGCCACCAGAGGAGCCAATGGCGTCATAGGCAACCTGGCCTTGCTTGGCGTGCGCATATTCGGCAGCCCAGGTGCGATAGACGGGGAAGGCGGCGGAAGAGCCTGCACCGGATATGCTATCCGGTGCGCCGGCGATGGCGGTTGTGGCGAGGAGCGAAAAAAGCGCGAGAAAATATTTCAAGATGTGCAGTCCTATGGCGGTTCGGAAGGACTGCACTATAGGTGTGTAGTGTGACAGTTATGTGATGTGACATCGAATCGTCACCAGACTGTCACATCTTGTTTATTCGTAATAGGCTGGCGCGTGCTGGATGCCTGCATTTTGTTCCAGGTCATGCTGAATCCACAGTTGTGCGTGGTTGTCCTTTAGAAATTTTTCCACGTCGTTCATGGTCTTGACGGATTGCTCCTGGTCGAAATTGAATCCCGGTACGCGTTTGTGCGTCCAGTTGTCGCTGAAGTGCACCAAATCGCCAGAGAGCAGGATGTTGCCGCTGTTTTTCAGTTTCACGAACAGTGCCTGATGGCCCGGTGTATGGCCGAGAGTGCGCTTAATGATGACCGAGCCGTCGCCGAATACATCGTAGTCGCCTTGTAGTTGTTTGACGGGGTTATTTTTCAGCGTTGCATAGCTACTCGGGTCAAAGCCGAACTTGCCGGGATCTGCGCCAAAACCTGCTGCGTATTCTTCTTTTTGCATCAGCAACATCGCCTTGGGTAATAGGTTGACGTTGCCGACATGGTCGCCGTGCAAGTGGGAAATACCCAGGTATTGAATCGTCTCCGCTGGGTGGCCAATTTGCTGGAGTTGCGGGCCGAGGGGCTTGCGTACCTTAAGCCGGAAAACGTCGTATAGAAGGATACCCTCAGGTGTATTCGCCAAGGCATCGGGCAGCCCCGCATCCCAAAGCAGCGTACCCTTCGGGTGCACGATCAAATAGCAAGAATCTGTCAGCATTTTGTGCTTGCCCTTATCGATGCCCGGATGGAAGACCGAGACATCGAGCGCCTCGATATTGCCGCATTCAAGTACATACAGGCGTGGTGTTGCGCTTGTTTTTTCTGGTTCGGTTGCGCAGCCGCCCAGCGCCATCGTAAGTACGGCGCTAGGCAGGAGTATTGTAAGGATGCGGGTGAATTTCATCGTGACCTCCGGTTGGTTTGTGAAAAGATAATACATCGTTTGTCTAAATGCTGGGGTAGCTCTACGCCAGCAATGAAAAAAATCTGCATCTGTATATTTATAGTGATGATCATGTTGCACCCCATACGGATTCACGCTGAATGATGTCGCCGAAGGCATGCTGCAAGCGTTGAAAGACCGGGCCGGGGCTATGCGCTAGTGCGCGTCCATCCACTTCGCGCACCGCGATCAGTCCGGCACCGGTGCCGGTAAGGAATGCTTCGTCAGCCGTGTAGAGGTCATAAGGTGCAAGTGAACTTTCGCGCGCTGGGATGCGTAAGGCTGCTGCTAGTTCCAATACGACTGCACGCGTAATACCTTCTAGCGCACCATCGCAGACGGGTGGGGTCAGTAGTACGTCGTCGCGTACGATGAAAATATTATCCGCCGTGCCTTCCGCGATGCGGCCCTGCGCGTTGAGCAAGATGGCCTCGTCCGCGCCGGCGTTGGTGGCTTCCATGCGTGCGAGGATGTGGTTCAAATAGTTGAGCGACTTGATGCGTGGGTCAAGGCCATCTGAGGCCAGACGCCGAGTAGCGGCGACGATCAAGCGCGCTCCGGTGGTGCGCGTGTCATCGCCGACTAATGCGAGATGATCGGCAATAATGATGGTATTGCCACGTGCGCAGGTGCTCGGATCAAGACCGAGTTTACCCTCGCCGCGCGTAACGACTAAGCGTAGATAACCCTCCTTGGCATGAAATGCGGCGATGGTTTGGTGTATTGCTGCGGTGAGCGCAGTCCGATCGTAGCGGATGGTTAAACGTAGCGCTGCTGCTGAGCGGTAAAGGCGGTCGAGATGAGCGGCGAGCCTGAAGGCACATCCATAATAGAAGCGAATACCCTCAAACACGCCGTCGCCATAGAGTAAACCGTGATCGAATACAGAAACGCGTGCTTGATCGAGCGGGATCAGCTGACCGTTCATCCAGCAGATGGGATGCAGCAATGCGCGCTGTCGGCGTGAAGCATCGACGAAAAAACTGCCATCGGCTAGCGCTGGAAAATCAGCTGAGACGAGCCCGATGTCTTTCCGTGTCCGTTGATCGAGCGTGGACAGTTCGCGTTGGATTGCACGGCCGCGCAGGCAATTCCAGAAGCGTTGGGGAAGATGCCAAAGAATGCTCAACAACGACTGCCGCGATTTTGAATTGCTTTTGCTGCTGCCTGCGGGTGTTGAAGGCTCGTTTGATAATGGGCTAGTCATGGTTTGATGCCTGTGCAATTTGACAGGTTTAGCGTACGCATGATACTTAAATCAGTACAGATTCAATTTGTACGATAATGAAGCGATACAGTTTTGCATTGAGATTAACTGTACTGCTAAAGCGACTCGTTAACTGTGTTCCTGCGGCATGGAGAAAATCATGGCTGCCCCAAATCTTTACGAAACAGTCGCCGCTCGCCTGATTCAGCAGATGGATCGCGGCGTCTATCCGCCAGGGGCGCGCGTACCCTCGGTGCGTGAAGCGAGCCGCCGCTTCAAGGTAAGTATTTCTACCGTGGTTGAGGCGTACCGCGTACTGGAGAAACGGGGTGTGATCGAAGCGCGCCCGCAGTCGGGTTTCTACGTGCTTGCACGGCAATGGGCGGTATCGTCCGAACCGGAAACCTCCAGGCCACAGGCCAAGCCATGTGTTGTGAGCGTGGGCGATCTGGCGATGTCGGTGCTGCGCGCATCGAGTGAGCCGAATGTGGTGCAACTTGGTGTTGCCTCGCCACACCCTAGTTTTTTACCGGTACGCGAATTGAATCGCATCATCGCGCGTATTGCGCGCCGCGATGACGATCATGCGATGCGCTACGATTTTCCGCCGGGAAATCGGGAGTTGCGAGTGCAGATCGCTCGGCGCATGGCGGTGGTGGGTTGCGATGTATCGCCGGACGATATCGTGACTACCAGCGGTTGCCAGGAAGCGTTGCGTCTATGTCTGCGCGTGGCAGCTGAGCCAGGCGATACCGTGGCCATCGAGTCGCCCGCGTTCTACGGCACCTTGCAGGCGATCGAGGCGCTGGGGATGCGCGCCTTGGAAATACCCACAAATCCGCGCGAAGGAATCAGTTTGGAAGCGCTCAAGCTAGCGCTGGAGCAATGGAAGGTTGGCGCTGTGATGTTAGTGCCGAGTTTTGCCAATCCGCTTGGCTCATGCATGTCGGAAGAAAACCGGCGACGCTTAGTGCGGCTACTCAATCAATATAATATCCCGTTGATCGAAGATGATATTTATGGCGATCTGGCTTTCGGCGCGACTCGACCAAATGCAATCAAGGCCTATGATCGCAAAGGCACGGTGCTGTATTGCTCTTCGTTTTCCAAGACGCTGGCGCCGGGCCTGCGCGTAGGATGGGCTGTGCCGGGCCTGTTTCGGGACCAAGTTGCACATCGCAAGTACGTGAGCAGCATGGCGACGGCCACTTTGCCGCAAATGGCGATTGCTGAGTACTTGGCACAAGGCAGCTATGAGCGCCATTTGCGCAAAGTGCGTGCGACCTATGCACAACAGGCGCAGCGCATGATTGATGCCATCGCCCGCAATTTCCCTGCGGGTACACGCGTCACCCGTCCCAGCGGCGGTTTTGTATTGTGGGTGGAGCTACCTGACAAAGTGGATTCGTTGGTATTGCATCGGCTGGCATTGGAAAAAAACATCAGTATTGCGCCCGGGCCGCTGTTCTCCGCCAGTGGGAAATACCAAAACTGCATTCGCCTGACGTGTGCGTTGCCGTGGGACGAGAAATTGGAGCGTGCACTAGTTACACTGGGAGGATTAGCGGAGGCCTTGGCTTAATCGGTATCTTCGGAAGAGCCTAAGGTATGGCACTATTTCTAGTGCCATACACTTTGGTGGGATTTACTCAGAAACTGATCTCAGCCTGCAACCAAATTTTGCTGATGTCTTTTGACAAGGCTTGCGCTGCGTTGCGCGCCACATTGGTGGCATTGGTGTCGCCGATGTATTTGGCGTATTTCACTAAGACCGTGACGTTCTTGTCGAATTTGCGCGAGGCCTGCAGATCCCATTCTTTGCCATAGTTGTAGCCCAGGTTGTCGCTGGAAAAGTCATGGTAGAACCCGAGTAGGTTGATGTCCCAACCAGGTGAGCCACCGACGCTGACGAAGGCATCGCGGATGCCGTCGCGTGGCGTAGTGAGAAACTTATCTGCCCAACCATTGAAGGCATGCAGGGTGGAGAGCGGGGTGAAGAAGCCGTATACGCCATCGCCGCCCAGCACTTCGTAGTTGAGCTTGACCTGTACGCCTTTGTAATCTGCACCGAGCATGGTGTTGACGTAGCTGGCATCGACTGTGGAAGCGCCATCTTTGTAATCGCTTTGTTTGGCGTATTCGGCGCTGTAAAGCAACTTCCAGCCATCGAACGGATGGCTGCCGTCAAAGCGCAAGCCAAAGGTTTTGTTGGAGGCGGTGACGGGGAAGCCACCAGCTTGGCCCGGATCGTAATCCAGCAAATATCCGTAACCGATGACTTTACCTACTTTAAAACCGTTGTATGCGACATTCAGCAAATCACTTTTCATGTGCAGGTCGCTCAGGGTCGGGTGATCCTCACCGAAGAAACGATTGACGTTGGTAACGTGTGCATAGTTGATGGTGGTGGAGGGCAGCGATTTATTTTCCAGTGTGAACGCATCATAGGTTTGCTCGTTCTGACGCCAGCCCACATTACCGACGAAGCGGTGATTGTCGTAGGTGATGACTTGGCGACCATATTTCAGCATGGTGTCGGGAATGCCTGAGTAGCTCAGGTAGGCCTGGTTGATTTCGTTGCCTTGCGGGTCGGCCACTACGGGATATTGCGTGAGACCGTTCGCTGTGCTGTTGTAACGCGCTTTGCCGAGGACATGCACGTCCTCGAATTGGAGGAAGGCGCCAAAGTTATAAAACTCACCGGTCTTATAGCCAAGCTGGGTACGTAGCGTCGAGGCACCTGCATCCTTGGCAAAGCCTTCCTGGTTTACGCTCTCGTAACGATAGCGAAAAGACAGCGAAGCTTTACCACCAGTCAAGGCATCCATGAAATTGTCGCCGCTGTAAGCTGCGGGTGCGAGCGCGGCGAGGCAAGCTCCAGATAGTGCGGCTTGAGCCAGGATGGATAGATGTTTTGGTTTTACGTTGCGTGTGCTCATTTTAAGCTCCAATGATTGATACGATTTTTAAAAGCAATATTTTTACAGTATAGGACGTCGCACTAAATATGCTGTCGATTTGCAATGACTTTCCCTTTATATCGGTAATTTAAGATAAAAACTGAGGGCATTGTCATGTTTTTCATTTCTCTCTGTTGCGCCCTTTCAAGCCGCCGGTCGCAATTGGCGGTGGTACAGGAATTCCAGCACTTGGCCGCGCAAATGGTGGTAGCGCGCATCCCCTGCCAATACCAGTCGGTCGCGCGGACGCGGCAGATCGATCTTGAGAATTTCGCCGATGCTGGCTGCTGGCCCATTCGTCAGCATGACAATGCGGTCGGACAATAGAACCGCCTCGTCCACATCGTGCGTCACCATCATCACCGTGCTGTGGGTGTTGGCGGCAATCTTCATCAACTCATCCTGCAAGTGTGCACGGGTCAGCGCATCGAGCGCGCCAAACGGCTCGTCCATCAGCAGCACTTTTGGTTCCATGGCCAGTGCGCGGGCGATGCCGACGCGCTGCTTCATGCCACCGGAAATTTCCTGTGGGCGCTTGTGCTCTGCATGCGATAGCCCGACCAGGGCCAGTGCATCCAGCGTGCGTTGTTTGAGTTGCGCTTTGCCTTCTTTGTTGCCGAACACGCGCTCCACCGCCAGATATATATTCTCAAAGCAAGTGAGCCACGGCAGTAGCGAGTGGTTCTGGAACACCACGCCGCGATCTGGACCCGGGCCGGCAATTTCGCGCCCGGCGCACAGGAGCACACCGTCGTTGGTTTTTAGCAGACCGGCCACTAGGTTGAGTAGTGTCGATTTGCCGCAGCCAGAGTGACCGATGAGGGTGATGAATTCACCTTGCATCACGTTGAGGTTGACGTTCTGTAACGCAACGAACGGGCCTTTTTTCGTGTCGAACACCATGTTCACATTTTCAATTTGGACATATTTTTCCATGATGGCTTTCCTTACTCGTAACTAAATCGTTTGGCGACAGTGACCAATGCTTGTTCCAGCAGCAAGCCGACGATACCGACCACAAAGATGGCGATGATGATGTGTTCCACCTTCAGGTTATTCCACTCATCCCATACCCAGAATCCAATGCCGACGCCACCGGTGAGCATTTCCGCCGCCACGATCACCAACCAGGCCACGCCAATGGATAGGCGAATGCCGGTCAACATGTAAGGCAAGACTGCCGGGAATAGGATCTTGCTGAAAATTTTCCATTCCGACAGCTTCAGCACCTTGGCCACGTTCATATAATCTTCAGGCACGCGCGAGACGCCGACAGCGGTGTTGATGATCATGGGCCAGATGCTGGAGATGAAGATCACCCAAATTGCCGCCGGGTTCGCTGCCTTGAAGACCAACAACCCGATTGGCAGCCAAGCCAGCGGCGACACCGGGCGCAGCAAGCTGATGATGGGCGCGGTCATGTCGTTCAAGAATTTGAAGCGGCCGACTAGAAAGCCCATCGGAATACCGATCAAGGCGGCCATACCGAAGCCGATCCCGACCCGTCCCAGCGAGTTCAGAATGTTCCAGCCGATGCCCTGATCGTTGGGGCCATTGCGGTAGAACGGATGGCTGAACAAGGTCACGGCGGCGTCCCAAGTTTTAACCGGGCCGGGCAACTGCGGGCTGGTCTGGGACACGATGGACCAGATGCCGACGAACAGCGCCAGACCGAGCAGCGGCGGGATTACGCTGCGCAGGAATGCACGGCTGTATTCGAACAGGCGACTGTGTGCAAGGGCTGGTGCAACCGGTGCGCTGACTGCGGAGCTTGCCGGCGTCACCAGCACAGGCGCCTCGGGTGACACTGTGCTGGAAACGATTTCGAGCTTAGGTTGCATTGCGATGACTGTACTCATGATGTTCTCCTGGGTTCGATATTGGGCTTCAGGCCTTGATCTTGAAACCGTCGGCATAAGCTTTCGGATTTTTCGGATCCCAGGTCACGCCGTCGATCAGTTTTCCGCCGCGCATCGGATCTTTGGGCACAGACACTTTCACTTGTGCGGCGGCCTGCTTATACAGCTCGATCTGGTTTACCTTCTTGGCGACTGCCAAATAATCGGGATGCTCTTTCAGCAAGCCCCAACGCTTTTGCTGGGTGAGAAACCACATACCATCGGAGAGGTAGGGGAAGTTCACCGCGCCGTCGCCGTAAAATTTCATGTAGTTCGGGTCCTGCCATTTTTTTCCAATGCCGTTATCGTACTGGCCGAGCATGCGATCCTCGATGGAGTCGAAGTCGGTGTTGACGTAAGACTTGTCCTTGATGATATCGGCCACCTTGGAGCGGTTGCTCATGGTATCGATGAACTTCGACGCTTCCAGAACCGCCATGATCATGGCGCGCGCGGTGTTCGGGTTTTTTTGCACGAACTCGGCGGTAGTACCGAGCACTTTTTCCGGATGATCCTTCCAGATATCTTGCGTGGTCACGGCGGTGAAGCCGATTTTGTCGTGGATGGCGCGTGCGTTCCACGGTTCGCCCACGCAGTAGCCATCCATATTGCCGACGCGCATATTGGCCACCATTTGCGGGGGCGGTACGGCAATATTTTTGACATCAGTCAGCGGGTTGATGCCCTGGCTGGCTAGCCAGTAGTTAAGCCACATAGCGTGGGTGCCGGTGGGAAAGGTTTGGGCGAAAGTGTATTCGCGCGGCTCTTTTTTGATCAGCGCGGCCAGGCTAGCACCGTCTTTGACGCCTTTATCGTTGAGTTGTTTCGACAACGTGATCGCTTGACCGTTGTTGTTGATCGTCATCAGCGCTGCCATGTCTTTCTTCGGGCCGCCGATGCCGAGTTGTACGCCATAGATCAGGCCATACAACACATGCGAGGCATCCAGCTCGCCGTTGACCAGTTTGTCGCGCACAGAAGCCCAGGAGGCTTCTTTGCTGGGCGTGATTTTGATGCCGTATTTTTTGTCGAAACCCATCACCGAGGCGATCACCACCGAGGCGCAATCGGTGAGCGGAATAAAACCGATCTTTACTTCGGTTTTTTCCGGCGCATCCGAACCGGCGGCCCATGCGGCGTTGCGGATCGCATCTGGCACCAGGCTCATGATGCCAGCAGCGCTGGCCAGCACCGTGCTCTTCTTAATAAATTCGCGCCGCTGCGGATTGATCGCGTTGGTATCGGGGATGTGCTGGTCTTTCATCTTGCGCTCCTTGTGCATTTTCAGTTGCCAAAAAAAACGCCCATTCCTGGCAGATGCTGCCGTTGGAATGGACGCCGTTGTCCGTTTATAGATCGCGCAATCTTGCGTCGATCGGCTCCCCGCCGTTGGAGAGACTTAGTTGTTACTAAGCACGTACCGTGCCACTTTTCCCGCTACGCGAGAGCCTGCGCCAAATCCACCACCTGTGCGGCGATATCCGCGAGCTTGGCGTTGCGCTCCATCGCCATCTTACGTAATAAGTTATAAGCCGCATTCTCGCTGATATTTTTCTGCTGCATCACGATGCCCTTGGCGCGCTCAATCAACTTGCGCTCAGCGAGTTGCGACTGCGCCAGCGATAGGTCTTGCCGCAATGCCTGGTGTTCGGCAAAACGCAGCATAGCCACCTGCAAAATCGGTTTGATGCGTTCGGGTGCAATGCCTTTGACCACATAAGAAGTTACCCCTGCGCGCATGGCCTGCTCTATTTTTGCCGTATCGTCGTCATCGGTGAACATCACGATCGGGTGTGGTTGGTCGCGGCTGATGATGCAGATATTTTCCAGCGTATCGCGATCGGGAGAATTGGTGTCGATAACGATTACATCCGGTTGCAGTTGCGGTAAGCACTTCAACAAATCGAGCGAGACCTCGGTGCGCTCCATGACCACGCAGTGCTTGTCTTGCAGGCTCTGTACCAAGAGTGCGCGTCGACCGGAATCGGGGTCGACGATCAAGACGCGTAAGGGGGATGTAGTAACGGAAGTCATAATTAGGACTAAAGCAACCTGCATGCCAAGTCGAAAAATCCTGAAAAACTGAGCAAAAGCGCCAAGTTGTGCGATCAAAAGAAGGTTTGGAGCCCGATTTCAATAATGGCGCCGCACCATTCTGGGAGGCTGGCGCAGAGGAAGCGCACACCAATGGTGCTATTGCTTATTGGTTTTCTTGCCGAGGCGATAGGCGTCGAGCATACCGACCAACCAACACAGGGCGAGCGCCCAGAGCGCGTAGAACAGAAGCGGGTCGGTAGCACAGGCCTGCCATATCAAAGTGGCGAGGCGCGGTATGTCGAGGGTAATCGCATTGGTCAGCGTGCTTTCGATTATCTGAACGGCGATCCGTACAAACTGCAATAGCAAGATAGACATGCTCAATAGCGTAACGGCGATTAAAGCGATGCCGCGCCGAAAATGCTTTAAATGCAAATGCCCCGCACCCGGAAAAATCAAAGCGGCCCACAGCAACGCTCGTCCTGCGCGACTTAGAACCAAAATGCGGTGTCCTTCAACAGGAACTCGTCATATGGCATATAGTGCGAGCCGTCACAGGAGAAGGTCAGGCTGATCATGCCGTTAAAAATATTGATCGAAGCCATGCGTAGATAAAAGGTCGGGTCGGTCAGGCGCAAGGCGCGCAGCGTTTCCAGAATAGGCTTGATCTTGTCCTCGGGAATCAACCCATCCGTGGGATAGGGGCGTGGCGGAAACACCATGCAGATATCGGGATCGCTCAAGGCCTCGTGATCCAGGATACGGTAGCGATAGGGATCGTCCACGGTCCAGAGCGTGGCCTGGCTGCTGGAAAAGTGAATCTGACATTGGAATACGCCGCGATGCGTCAACAACTCTTCCAAGATAGAGAGCGCCTGTACGATATTGCCATCCAAGGGACTATCGACCCGGCATTGTTGAAACACCGTGCTACGGATTGCCGGATCGCCCTTTACTTGGCGCCAATTCCCGGGTTCTTCATATAGCTCCGCCGTGACCGGCAGATTGCGTAAGTCGAAATCAGCGCCGAGATAGCCGAGGGGATGCCCGTCCTCGGCGCGCACGATTTGCAGTGCAGTCAGCGAAGGCCGGTGTTCCATCAAGCTGATATAAGCGTCCGACAGCAAAAAACCCCATGCCGGCACGGCCTCCATCATGTAGGGACGATTGGAGCGGTCACGCGCGAAATGGCCAGACGCGACGCCTTGCACGCCGATGTTGTCGCAAACCTGAACACCGTTGGTGTCGACGCAGTATAAAAATGAGCAATGCGGAATGTCGGTAAACCCCTGCATTAGCACGGCTTCCAATTGTGTACGATCCTGCCACGCCGGCGGGCAGCGCGCAGCCAACTGCGCCAACGGGTCGTGCAGCGTGCGCGCTAATTCTTCGCGCTGCAGATAAATACTTTCCTTCCAGGAGCCCTTCATGTGCGCAATCATTTCTCGATTGAGTTGTAAATATAAGTTGGCCGGTCGATACGGTGCATCGCCTACGTCACCCTGCATAGGATAGCGGCGGATGGCGATAGTTCAAGTCGCGATGCCAAACGACAGTTTAAGCTAGATTATGTCGCCAAGGCGCCGGCTCAAGTAATCATGCCATTGGTTCGATAATGGAAAGTGGAGGAGTGGCGATTAAAGGTGGTAAAACTGCGGCGATTTTTCCCCCGCATGAATATTGCGCGCCTATAATTTCCCAAAAAACGCCAGTCGGCAAAGGTCGTCGGTGAAATAACAACAATATTGCGTCAAACCCAGCCTACTCAAGGGAAGCTGGGTCCGGTGCATACAGCGTTAACGGAGTTTGGCTTTTCACAGGGGATGGCATCTTGCAATTTTCGTTCGCCAATTTCATGCAAGGTTTCGGCGCCGCAAAGTCTTTGCTGACTTTGAGCGTAGTTTTTTTGCTGTTGGCGCTGATCGAGACCTTCTGGCTGCACGGGCTGCGGCCATTGGAGAATCAGTTTTCCGATTGGATGATGCGGCACCAGGCGCAGGCGTTAGTCCCCGACCCGGAGATCGTGATCGTGAATATCGACGACGCCAGCTTGGCACGCCTACAAGACGTGGCTGGTAGTTGGCCTTGGCCGCGTGCCGTGCATGGCGAGCTGGTTCAGGGCTTGAGCAAACAAAATCCTAAAGCGATTGTGTTCGACATCAACTTCGAGCAGCCGGATGTATACCGGCCAGAGAGCGATCAGTTGTTCAACCAGTCCTTGGAAGGCACGCGAAATGTGTACTTTCCACTGGTGCGCCGTCCGGAGGTGCAAGATGCGGCCGGCCCGCCAGTGCGGCAGATTGCAAGCTTAGTCGGTTTGCTTCCTACGGCTGAGGCCGATCCGAATGCGCATATTGCACTCTCTGGCCCCTTGGCTGTCGAGCCGCGGTATTGGCGCACCGGCAATATTAAATTTATCGAGGACAAGGATGGCGTGGGGCGGCGCTATGCGCTGTACACGCCAGCTTATGGTTGGTTGATCCCATCCTTGCCGGCGCGCGTTGCGACCGATCTGGGCTATTCGGTACCGCGCCAAGCGGACATGCTACTGGGCTGGCGTGGAGCTAAGCACGCCTTCCCGATTATTTCCTATGCCGATTTGTATGAAGACTTCAGCCGCGAAAAACCGCTGCGTGCCGCGAATGAATTTACCGGCAAGATCGTGATCGTCGGTTCCGATGCGACTGGCTTGCACGACTTGCGCATGACGCCGATCAATAGCGTCTATCCCGGCCAGGAAATTCTCGCCATGGCCTTGGACAATTTGAAGAACCAGCGCATGTTGCAGGCGGCACCGAGGTGGTTGGGCCCGTTGGTCACTTTGTCGTTACTGCTCACGCTGTTCGCACTTTTTGCGCGTAGCCTGAATGCGCTGAAGATCGGTATAGCGCTATTGGCACTGACGGCGCTAGGCTTGGGCATTAGTTACTACGCGCTGACACACCTAGTGCTGGCGCCCATGTTCGTTGCCCTGTTGATTGCCTGGGCCTATTATTTTTCTTGCGCCTTGCAAGGCTATCTGCGCGAACGGCAGGCGCGCGAAAAAACCATGCAGGAGTTCAGCCGCTTTGTAAATCCGCATGTGGTGCAAGAGTTGTTGGCGAGCGGTGGTTCCTTGAGCCGCAGCGGCGAGAGCCGCCACATCAGCGTATTGTTTTCGGATATTCGCGGTTTTACCAGCTTGTCCGAGAACCGCACACCGCAACAAGTGGTTGAATTGCTGAACCGCTATTTCACATTGCAAGTGGAAGTGGTGTTTCGACACGGCGGCTCGCTGGATAAATTCATTGGCGATTGCATCATGGCCTTCTGGGGCGCGCCGCTGGACGATAAACGACATGCGCAGCGCGCCGTGGCGGCAGCGCTGGAAATGGCACAAGTGCTGCAACACTTTAAAAAAGAATTGGGCGAGGAGGATGCCGATTTCGATGTTGGCATCGGGATTCATTCGGGCGCGGCCGTGGTTGGTTTGATCGGTTCCGAGCAGCGCCGCGAATATACCGCAATCGGCGATACCGTGAACCTCGCCAGCCGTATTGAAGGTTTGACCAAGGGCTTGTCGCGCATCTTGGTGTCGCACGAGACCATGGCGCTGTGCGGCGAGGAATATGAATTCACTGACTTTGGCGAGCATCAGGTCAAGGGTCGGGAACAGGGCGTGAAATTATTTGCACCGAACATAAGGAGTACAACATGAAAATTCGATGGCTGATTTTATTGATGGTGTGGTGTGGCTTAGCGCATGCCGCCGAGACCGCGTATATGGTACGCGCCACGGAATTGAAGGCTAAGCCCTTTTCCGATGCGGAAACCGTGGCGACGCTGGAAGAGCAGAGCAAGGTGGAAGTGCTGGGGCGTCAAGCGAGCTGGATGCAAATCAAAGCCGCCGCTGGCACCGGCTGGGTGAAGATGCTCAGTGTGCGCCTAGGCAAGCCAGGCGCTGAGCCGGCCAAGAGTGGCGATGGCGGATTGGGCAAGCTATTCAATTTAGCGACCACGGGCAGCAGTGGCAGCACCGTCACGACGGGCGTGCGCGGATTGTCGGAAGAACAATTGACGAATGCGAAGCCCAATCCGGAGGCCTTCAGGGCGATGAAAGCTTATGCGGCAAAGAAAGACGACGCGCAAAAGTTTGCCAAGGCTGGTCAACTCAAGCCGGAGAAGCTAGGTTATCTGAATGCCGGAAAAGCAGCGGAAGCGGGAGATAAATGATGAAAACCAAACTAAGCATATTGGCGATTGCCTTGAGCATTTCCGCAACACCGGCCAGCGCCTTCGACTTCAGTAGTATTGGAAAAGTACTCGAAACTGTAACCAAAGCCAAAGAGGCCAGCACTGATATCGATGAGCCGCAAGAAATCGCGTTGGGCGATGGCATCGCCAGCAATTTGCTGGGAGCCGCGCCCTTAGTGAAAAAACCGGCCTTGCAGCAGTACGTCAACCAGGTTGGCCTATGGTTGGCGCTTCAGACCGAACGTCCGGATTTACCGTGGCACTTCGGCGTGCTCGACGATAACAACATCAATGCCTTCGCCACGCCTGGCGGCAATATCTTCATCACGAATGGTTTGTTGCAACGCATGAGTAGCGAAGCAGAGTTGGCGGGTGTACTGGCGCATGAGATTGCACACGTACTGAAGAAACACCACCTGGAAGCGATCAAGAAAAGCGCACGTACTGGCTTGTTCGCCGACATCGCCAGTCAGGCCTTGGACAGCAAAGGTCGCAACCCGGCCATTGCAAAATTGGCCGGTGCCGGTACCGAATTGTTCGCACGCGGTTTGGATAAAGAAGATGAGTTCGAGGCCGACCGCATGGGCGTGGTGATCGCCGCGCGCGCCGGCTACGATCCTTTTGGTCTGCCGGCAGTGCTGCAAATCTTGCAAGGCATCGCTCCCGGCGATTCCGATCTAGCGCTGATGTTTAAGACTCATCCCACACCGAGCGACCGATTGAGCTTGCTCGACAGCCTGATGTCGAGCGGCTTTGAGGGCTACGACGCGCGGCCAAATTTGGCGGCGCGGTTTAAGGCGATAAATGGGGCGGGCAAAAAGCCGTGATAGCGTGGGCTGAGGGTAAGGAGCGGCTGTTTTGTGCTGGGTAAGCGCTTGACGACTGTTTTTAAGTTATTGTTTTTTAACGACTAAAAACAAATTTCATTTGCGGCAGATGGAGCTGGATGGCCTGTAGGGTAGACTATGTGTTTTCCGGGACTCTTTTAGCTAAGATAAACATCGTTTTTCTGGCTTGGTAAGAGGGTATTAAAAGCGATTTCATGCGCCCGAAAATGCATTGCACACGCCTGCGCAAGCAGCGTGGTACATGCCTAAAATCGCAATCAATGAAATTCTCAACGCACCTGAGGGCCAATCGGTCTAAGCTATGAAAGAAATTCTGCAGTATTTGAAAAATCATGGTGAGCAATTCGACACGGAGATTGCCGTAGCAACAGGCATCTCGTTGACGAAGGTGCGTCTCCATGTCACGGAACTCGCCGCCCAAGGCGAAGTGATGGCGTGCCATTCGACGCGGTATGAGAAGGGCAAAAAAATCGAAGGTATCAGTTGCCGCTTGGTGGGATATATTCCGCCAGCAGCACCGGGCAGAAAACCAAAGGCGCCGACGAAGGCAGTTTAAGCGGTATCAGCTATCGCGGCTGCGTGCGCCGACTTAAGCAATTTTAAATCCAACCACGCGTCTTTAGTCTGCGATATAGCCAATACCCGCCTGCAAAAGTGCCGAGCAGCACGGCAGGATAGGCCCAAGGCCAGTTGAGTTCGGGCATGGCCTTGAAGTTCATGCCGTAGAGCGAAAAGATCACGGTCGGGATGGCGAGGATCGCGCCCCAGCCGGCGAGTTTTTGCACGGCTTCATTTTGGCGCAAGGTCAAGGTAGCCATGTGAAACTGCATGGCGTCAAAGGCCGAGGCGCGCAACAGATCTATAGTGCTCACTGCGCGCAACGCGTGATCGTAAACATCGCGGAAATACACCTTCAGTTCCCGTGTGGCGATTTCGGGGTGGACACGGATCAAGTCGAGCAAGACCGTCTGCATCGGGTCGATCACGTCACGCAACGTGGTTAATTCGCGCTTGATGGTATACAGCGTCTCCAGCTCCTGTTGCTCCAAGCCGCCGCGCAACATCAATTCCTCCAGATTGTGGAAGCGTCCGTGCATCAGGGCAATCACCGGTTGGTAGTGATCGATGATTTCATCCAAGATGAAATATAGGGCAGATGAGCGCTCTGGCTTGAAGCCATTGTGTCGGCGACTGAGCCGCTCACGTGCGCGCGTGAGATCGGGGCCATGACGGTAACGGATGATGACGATGAAATTGGTGCCGATGAAAAGGTGAATTTCATCCAGGAGGATGTGCCCTTCATTAAGTGACGCCGTCTTGCAACTGATGAACAGATAATCGCCGTATTCTTCCAGCTTCGGGCGCTGGTGCGTGGTGAGAGCGTCTTCTAGCGACAGCTCATGCAGATCCAATTCCAGGCCAAGTTGACTCAGCAATTCGCTGCTGGGTGTTTGAAGTTCTATCCAAAGAAAATTGTGCGTATCGCTAATGTGCTCGCTGATATCCTTGAATGCGATCTCGCGCGGTGCTTGCCCGTCACGATAGACTTGGCATTGCGTGGCGGTTTGCATGCTCATCCTTTGCGGGCTACGTTCAAGTCCATATTCAATACTTCCAATACGCGTGTCGCGTGCTCCCAACCCAGGATGCTGACGGAGGCCGTGCCCAAGGCGAATAAACGGCCATCGGTCGGCGCCAAGCCGAGCCAGCAGGCCGTCAAGATGCGCAGCACATGGCCGTGGGCAAACAGCGCAGTGTCGCCATCAGCGGCCTCGGCGATTTGAATGATACGCTGCGCACGCACTGCGACTTGCTCCGGCGATTCACCCTGCGGCACCGGCGTATTCCAAATTGACCAGCCCGGCTCTGTTTGCTGGATATCGATAGTCTTCTTGCCTTCGTAGATGCCGTAGTCCCATTCTTTCAAATCATCAGTGCGCTCAGCGACTGTGCCGAAACCGACCAACTGGCAAGTGTCATAAGCTCGGCTGAGCGGGCTGCACAACACGCGCGCAAAACTGCGCCCGTTGAAGAAATTAGCCAGTGTCGCGGCTTGTTGCTTACCGCGCTCGGTGAGCGCGATATCGGTGTTGCCGGTGTGTTGTCCGGAAAGACTCCAAGCCGTCTCGCCATGCCGTACCAAAAAAATGCGATGCCGATTGCTCATGGACTTCCTCTGGTGTGGCGACAATGATTCGTCAAATGCCGACCAGTTTAGGGGATGTCGCGCATCCTGGGAATAAAAAATGCAGATGCAGTAATGCAGCGTAGCTTGGGTTAGCGGCTTTATCGCGTAACCCAACAAACCCAATCGCGATTTTTAACTACGGTATTGAGGTTTAGGTTTGTTGGGTTACGGCGCAAAAGCCGCGCCAAACCCAACCTACATTTCGTGAATTAAGTGGGCTCACGCACTACGACGGATCCGGTACAAAGCCCTGCGGAAAAGGTTGCGGATAGTAATGCGGCGCTGGCTGCGGAATAATCCCGCGTGCGATCAGGTTGGCCCGGCTGTCGTAGAACAGAGAAATGATTTGCTCCGGGTTGCTGCTACGGCGCTCGAATTCGACGCGGGCCACTGGCGCGTATTCGCGCGCGCCATGTCCGGTGCCCAGGCGCTCGCGTTTTTGTGGGGCAGATTCCGCTAGTGCGCCCATGGTTGCGGCCTTGCTTGCCGTACTGCGTGTGTCTTGCATTTGGTAGCGTGCTTCCGGTGCGATGGCGATGGGCTGCGCTTGGGTTTTCTCGCGGAACGCCGCCACGCCGATCACGCCCACATTCTCCGGCCGCCCAGTGCGCGCCGCATAGGAATCAGGCAGAGCTGTAAAATAGAACTGTGCCACCTCGCTTTCGCTCTTGCGCCAACCGGCAATTTCCACGCTGGCATACGGCGCCAACACATAGCCGGATTGCTGCGCACCAGCAGTTTCACCCGTAACGGCATTCACTCCATCCACCGACAGCACCGCCAGCACGCGTTCATTGCTAAGGTTGTTGAGACGGATCGCATAGCGCTCACCGGGGTTGCCCGCCACATAGCGTTTGCCTGTTTGATAGTAAGTGGTGTAGGGCTGATTCTGTTGACGATCAATGACCGTCATCGCAATCAAGCGGCTGGCGCCGACCGTGGTCGAGCACGCGCCGAGCAGTAATAAAGCACAGACAGAAAATAGTGTTCGCATGATGCCTCCTTGAATTCCCGACGCCGCCGAAATAGGGCGTCTGTGCATGTAAACGTCGCTGAATAGGAGAAAGGGTTAAAACGAGAGGGCCAACAGTTTTACATTTGGATTAAATTTCAAATGCGCGAAGGTCTTGGTTTGCCTAGAACGGCCGGCCACCGGTTACAAATGTGTGGTCGGTTGGTGCGGACGTTCGCCGATTGCAAACGAATATCTACCGCACTCTAAAGCAGGCAACCGATGAAGGAAGCCGGTACTGTGTGGCATCATCGCGCAGTGTCTACCGATCGAAGGGAGCGGGGTTGGCCAACGGGTGATGGTAGACCGATTCGCCAAAGCCACATGCACACGAGCACCAGCGCGGTCAGAAGAAATACAGGACGCCAAGCATCAGGCAACGGTGGATTTAGGTAAGGTCCAAAAAACCAAATACCATCATATACGGCGTGCAGTGCAATCACCCCTAGAAGCGAACCAGTTCGTGCGTAGATCAGCCCGAGCACTATCGACATAATTGCGACCTCAGCAATCACCCGCGGTGCAATGGGCAGTGCACCATAGTGATAGACAACAAAAAGAAACGTGGAGATAACGACAGTTCCAATAAGACCCACCCGTGGCTCCAGTAGATTAAACAGTACTGCTCGATACAATAATTCTTCGCGCACACCAACGATAACGCTGGTTAAAGCGAACACGATCGCCGTGCCTATGCCCCCGCCGGGAGACCAGCCGCGGAATAGAAATGGTATAAGGAGTGCTGCCGCTGTACCTGCGAGCACAAGAGGATGTCGCAGCGACCCGGCATGTGGACGCGGGCGGCTAAGAATCAGATCCCGAAACAGGCGCCAATAAACGGCAATCGTGGCAATCCGCAACACCGAGATAAGAAGCTCTAACTCCACCCCTTGCGCGTGCTGGCGCAACCATGTGCGCGAGAACAGTGCGTATGCAATTTCGATGATGATTGCCGTGACTATTTTCGTGCGCATCATGCGAGGGTTCCCTTGAAGTATCAACGTTTGAACTAAGGCTGCTCGCCTGAAGCGAATTGTTGATAGCCTAACACTCTAAAATACAAGCCTATGTGATATACATCACATTTTTTTGAAGTGTTGTATATGGAAACTTAACCCGTGGGAAATTCGCTCTTTCCAAAGCGCGTCGTTATGCGTTCCTGGAACAGACTTGAAATGATGGGCTATCCCTCTTTCCGTCAGGCGCTGGTCAAAATACATCGCCTCATCATATGAACCCATATTCGTCCTGCGCCCCACAATCAAAGTAGATGTCTAATTCGCCATTTTTAAGCGTTTCCACTAGGGATGCTGGATCATGATTTTTCCAGGTAGATATATCTGAGCCGAAGGTTCTTAAGGCATCAGGATAGGCAGTATTCACGTCAATGGCGGTTCGAATTTTTACTTGGCCGCGCACATAAGGATGTGGCCCCTCATAGAGCAGCGAAAGGAATGCAGAATGGACCGCCACTGAGGAGAATACATTCTTGTGCCTCATGGCAAGCTGCATTGCCCCGAAGCCGCCAGCTGACTCTCCTGATATTGCGCGAGCCTTCCGATCGACAATGGTTCTGTACTTGCCATCAATGTACGGAATCAAGTCTTGGACTATATAGTCTTAATACTTTTGATTCTTGACGCAGAAGGAGGCGCGACTTTCGCTTTTGTTTTTCATCGGGCGAATCTCAGAGAGGCAAGATGCATAGTCAACTGGCGACACTGAGTTGGAATAATAGCTGCGATCTCCATCCGGCATGACAATGATTGCCTGGAGATTCAGCGCATCAGCCGCATTTGCTAGCCCGAGATTATCTGCCCAGTAGTTTTCTGTTACCCCCCATCCATGGAGCAAATAGATAACCGGATATCGACGCTTCTCTGTGCTGTAACCATTCGGTACATAGATGCGATACGACTTTTTAACCCCCAGCGCCGCCGACTCAAATGTATCGCTTAGAACTGCTGAAAGAGAAAGTGATGAGAAGAGCATCAAAAGAATGGACGTCATGATCCGCATATAAACCTCCACATAGGTGCCCAATCCTTTAGTAGCCAAGCGCCAGCTTCCGTAAAACCAAATATTATTTGGGGCGCCCATTATGGGCATGTATTTGGCTGATTCACAAGTTCATCCATTTTTTTGTGTCTCTAAAATAACCCTCAATAATAGATAGAGCGGATGCGTCTTAACGGAAGATTGTGGACGGCGAATTGGATAATTGGCGATCACGAATTGAAAGGTCTGCTATTAACTGAATTCCAGACGTCGA
>Ga0315270_10000307_pt1 | contig 27721 bp, 22 predicted proteins | sample C1_bottom_MG_FD_204932 | JGI IMG/M metagenome (GOLD analysis project Ga0315270, IMG submission 204932) | Sediment microbial communities from Yellowstone Lake, YNP, Wyoming, USA - C1_bottom | ecosystem: Environmental > Aquatic > Freshwater > Lake > Sediment | place: USA: Wyoming | collected...
TGGCCATCGACCCAAGCACAGACTGGCATGACCGCGCCTGAATCTTCGATGACGGCCTTTGCCATTCGCGCAGCAGCCGCCGATGGTGCGTAGTAAGCGGAGCCGGTCTTCAGGAGTGCAACAATTTCAGCGCCACCATTTCGAGTACGCACAACTAACTCTTCAATCTCATCAGCAGAGAGAATATCCGTTAGCGGTTTGCCATCAACAGTGCATCGGCTTGGGACCGGCACCATGGTGTCGCCATGTGAGCCAAGAGTGAGAGTTCGCACCGAGGCAATTGAAGTGCCAACTTTTTCTGCAACAAAGTGGCTGAACCTAGCTGTGTCGAGCATGCCGGCCTGTCCAATAACTCGTTCCTTTGGAAAACCAGATGCGAGTTGAGTAAGTGCGGTCATTTCATCAAGTGGATTAGAAACGACGATTAGAACTGCATTTGGACTGTGCTTTGCAACGTTCTCGGCAACGCCGCGAACAATCTTTGCATTTACTTCAATAAGATCCATCCGGCTCATACCAGGCTTGCGCGGTAGTCCAGCAGTAATGACAACAACATCAGAGTTTGCAGTCGCCTCATAGCCAGCACCATCTGCGGAAGTTGTTGCACCAATAACCTTCGTCTCAAAACCTTCAATTGGCCGAGACTGATTCATATCAAGGGCAATGCCCTCTGGCTTACCTTCGACAATGTCAGTTAGAACAACCGTTTCGAAGATGTCGTATTCCGCAAGTCGCATGGCGGTTGTGGATCCATAGAATCCAGCGCCTACAACGGTAACTTTCCCTTGCCTTGCCATAGTGGCTCTCCAAAGTCTCTCGACGTCAAGATGTCTAAGAGAAGGTTACCTGCCCAGAGGCAGAGCTAGTGCAAGTGCAGCGAGCGCTACGGCTATGACCAAAGTCACCAGAACGTCCGTACGAGCCCTGCGCACCCGAAAAGTGGCCGGAAGCACCCCTTGAGCGCGAGCCAGGGCCATAGCCGCGAAGGTGACAGCCAATGAGAGTGCGCTAAAACGGATCTGACCGATAACCAACAAAAGACCAGCCAACCCTGCCGAACCAAGACTCAAAATCCTGGTGCCAACTGCAGAAATACGCTTCATGTCTAATGAGTTCTAATGAGTGAAGTGGCGAGCGCCGGTGAAATACATGCTTACCTGGCTCTGGGCTGCAGCCGCGATGATCTCGTTATCTCTGATGGAGCCACCTGGTTGGACGATGGCCCGAACTCTGGCTTGAAGAAGGATTTCCAAGCCGTCAGCGAATGGGAAGAAAGCATCGCTGGCCGCAACGCTCCCGCCAACTCGCTCGCCAGCCCGGGCAACTGCCAACTTTGCCGAATCCACCCGATTGACCTGACCCATCCCGATTCCAACCGTTGCCTGATTTGAGGCAAGCACGATTGCATTGCTTTTTACTGCGCGCAAAGTTCGCCAAGCGAATTGAAGATCGGCCAACACCTCAGGTGAAGCAGGCTCACCAGTTACCAACGTCCAATTCTCAACCAAATCACCGACCGCCTGATACGCATCCACTTCTTGAATCAATAGCCCACCAAGAATATTTCGCATCTCCAACTCTTGCGGCTTTGGAATTCCCGCTCGAAGAATTCGTACCGAAGGTTTGGCTCGAAGAATTTCCAAAGCTTCCTCTTCGAAATCGGGAGCAATGATCACTTCAGTGAACACATCTGCACATGCTCGCGCTGCTTCCGCAGTGAACTTACGGTTAGCGGCGATAATCCCACCGTACGCTGATACTGGGTCGCAAGCGTGCGCCTTTAGATAAGCCTGTTCGACGGTCTCAGCTTCTGCGATGCCGCATGGGTTTGTGTGTTTGATAATGGCAACACAAACGCCTTGGTGGTCCCATGCTGCGCGCCAAGCTGCATCTGTATCAACGTAGTTGTTGTATGACATGGCTTTACCGTGGAGTTGCTCAGCATTACCCAGTCCGCGTGAATCATCCGCCACCGAAATATAGACAGCGCCTATCTGATGCGGGTTCTCGCCATATCTGAGAACTTCTTTTTGCGAATGAGTCCGGCCCAACCAACTTGGGAGTGGAGACCCTGACTCGTCCGTCTGTTTAGTGAGCCAGGTTGCGACCGCTACGTCGTATTCGGCAGTGTGGCGAAAAGCGTCAGCGGCGAGTTTGGTTCGCTCGACCTGAGTAAGACCGCCACCTTCAACTGCTTTTAGTATTTCTGGATATCTAGCCGGTGAAACCACAACTGAAACGCTGGCATGGTTTTTAGCCGCCGCTCGGACCATCGTCGGTCCGCCAATATCAATTTGTTCTATGCACTCATCGAAATTTGCCCCGGAGGCAACAGTTGAAACAAATGGGTAGAGATTTACAACAACCAATTCGAAAGGCAGGATGCCCAGATCGAGAAGTTGTTCGCGATGTGCGGCTAGCCGTTGATCGGCAAGAATTCCGGCATGTATGTGCGGATGTAAGGTCTTTACTCGCCCATCCAAACATTCAGGAAAACCAGTAATTTGATCTACCGGAGTTACCGGAATACCAAGCGAGGCGATTCGCGCGGCTGTCGAGCCAGTTGACACAATTTCAATGCCTGCGGCATGTAAGCCGGTTGCCAGTTCTTCTAGACCACTCTTGTCATAGACGCTGATCAGCGCACGCCGAATCTTGATTTTTTCGTCAACCACGTTCGCTCCTGATGCTTGTTGATGGGCTAGCGCTAATTTAGTTACTACTTCAGGCAATAAAACTCGTTCTACTTCTTTTATCCGCTCATGAAGTGATTCGACGGTGTCCTTCTCGTCAATCAAAACTTTTCGTTGATCTATTACCGGACCGGTATCGACACCTGAATCAACAAAATGAATAGAGCAGCCGGTCTCCATGACTCCTGCAGCAAGAGTGTCTGCTACGGGGTGCGCCCCAGGGAAAAGTGGCAGGAGTGATGGGTGAGAGTTGATCACCTTGAACCGCGCCAAGAAGTTTGGCGAGAGGATTCGCATAAATCCAGCTGATACCACCAAGAATGGATCAAAGTTCGCCACTTCTGACAAGAGCGCATTCTCCCAATCAGCCCGGCTGGCGAAAGCCTTAAAATCAACGACCCTGGTCGGCGTCCTCAACTTGGCTGCCCGATCGAGAACCTTGATTTCTCCTCGATCGGTGATGATCGCCGCTACGAAATAGGGGGCGCCGCCTTCACCTACTCGGATTAGTGCTTCAGCTAGGGATCCATCTCCTGAGGCAAGGACGATGATCGGGGTTGTGCGCACGATCTGACTTTAGTCGCTAACCTAGTTCCCACCATGACCGAACCAGACTCACCGTTGCGAAGTCGCTTCAGCGGCCCAGCGGGCCTCCTTCGAATCGCACTTAGCCTTGAACTCGTCAGTATCTATTTCTCACTCAGCATGCTCCCCACCGCCCAAAAATCAGCAGTTAGTTTGGCTCTTGCCTTGGCTGGAGTGGTGATGGCCATCCGAGTGAGGGCAACCAAGAAAACAGAAGTGACAAAGGGTCGGCTCATTTCAACTCTGTTGGTTGGGCTAACTGCGGCAATTATCGGCTCGTTAAGCCTTAGCGCTGGTTTGCTCCTGCAAAAGGAAATATCTCGCTACCAAGATTGCATGTCTGGGGCGATAACTCATGCTTCCACTTCGATTTGCCAGACCCAACTGAAGGATGATCTCAACGCTCGGATAGCAAAACTTCGCCCTTAGATCCAATGAAACTAGCTAATCCGCCAGCAAGACTTCCTAAAAGCAACAACGGTAAGGCAAAGAACAGAATCCGCGAGTACGAAGCACCGACCTCGCTCAACTGACCGCCCATTAAGGCTCCCCCTGCAAAAAGGTTTAGCGTTAATAAAATAACCACATTGCAGAAGGTGTGCAGGAGAACGCTGCGAAATTTTGAACCCCATCCCGAAACTGATCTGGCCGAAATAAAACCGCCAAGTGCGCTGGCCGAAATCGCAATTATCGGCAGAAGCGTCAATGTCAGCGATCTACCAACAGGTAACGCGGCAAGAAGTGGGAAAGCTGGTAATTCCTTGATATCCACTTGCCATGGAGAGATGAGGGTGTGGTTACCGATTGCGATTCCGGCTCCCGATACGATCGCGGCGACCATGATCACCGCATTGGGCAATGAGGCAAGAATAAGAACAATCAATAACGCTAAACCAATCCAACCAGTGTCCAAGACCGTGAGTAACGAAGTGAAATGCGACCAATGAGAAAAAATCGTACCTGCTAGCACCACCGAACTAAGGCCATATAAAGAAATAGAAGTTGCCGCGATCCCATGCAATAAGGACTTACCCAAACGCGAGAGTCGACCGGTCAATCCTGAAACAAGATTCTTGATTCCGTATATGCCGTTTGCGCCGGAGAAAAAAGCAAAGATAAAACCTGCTGGAAGAGCAGCCCATACTTCTGGAGTCACTGCGGTGGTCGCCAATGCCTGCGCAGCGGCCATCAAGGAAAGGGCATAAGTTGTCGAGAAGACAATTAGGGTCAACCGGCGGTGGATAACACTAATTGATGCTGCAATTCGTCTACCGCTATCTCGAAGGACAAACCAAGGAATCACCGATAGCCCAATGGGCAGTAACCAAAGACTTCCGACAACGTCACCAGGCGGCAATTTCAAACTGAAGCCAACGTGGTGTGCTGCGAGCCAAATCCAACCGGCACCGTGAATAGCATCTGCGCTTCTGCCATTCCCGCTACCACCGGCTGCCCAGGCAACTAGGGTAATTAGGGCGACTGGGATAAACCCAATCAAGACCGCGCGAAGTGCTTGGAGAACTCCAACGCTGAGCGCTGCTTGCGCTCTAGTCGATTTCACTTCACCCAAGTAGGTCGCGCATCAGACGCGCTGCTTGACTTGGGGTCTTTCCAACCTGAACGCCAGCTGCTTCAAGAGCTTCTTGTTTAGCAGCAGCGGTTCCCTTTGACCCAGACACGATTGCACCTGCATGGCCCATCGTTTTCCCCTCTGGTGCAGTGAAACCTGCTACGTAACCAACTACTGGCTTGGTGACATATTCCTTAATGAATGCAGCGGCTCGCTCTTCAGCATCGCCACCGATTTCACCAATCATGACAATGGCTTCGGTGCTGGGGTCATCTTGAAATGCACGTAAGCAATCAATGTGTGTGGTTCCAATGATTGGATCGCCACCAATTCCAACACAAGTGGAAAACCCAAGATCGCGAAGCTCGTACATCATTTGGTATGTCAGGGTCCCCGATTTTGAAACTAGACCGATCGGACCGGAGTGAGTGATATTTGCCGGGATAATTCCAGCATTAGATACATCAGGGGTGATTAGCCCAGGACAGTTCGGGCCAATGAGCCTGGTGATTCCGCTGGCCTGAGCGTAGGAAAAAAACTCTGCCGTATCGTGAATTGGGATGCCTTCGGTAATAACGACGACCAGTCCTAATTTCGCGTCAACCGCTTGCATGACCGCGGCCTTAGCGAACCGTGGCGGAACAAACACCACGCTAACATTCGCTGCCGTTGCCTCCACAGCCTCTGATACTGAATTGAAGACTGGGATCAGGCGACCATCGACATCGACAACTTGACCGCCTTTACCTGGAGTCACGCCGGCGACAATGTTGGTGCCAGAGGCAAGCATTCGCCTTGTGTGTTTGGTTCCCTCTGAACCGGTGATGCCTTGGACCAAAACTCGACTCTGGCCAGTTAAAAAGATTGCCATTTGATGCCCCTATCGCGCCGCTAGTTCGGCGGCGCGCGATGCTGCGCCATCCATGGTTTCTACCTGCTCAATGAGCGGATTTCCGGCTTCACTCAATATCCGTCGACCCTCAACAACATTGTTTCCATCTAATCTCACAACCAGTGGCTTGGTAGCCGAATCGCCTAGGAGTTCAAGAGCTTGCACGATTCCATCCGCAACCGCATCACAGGCCGTAATGCCACCGAAGACATTTACGAAGACACTCTTTACTGCAGGGTCACCCAGAATAATTCCAAGTCCGTCCGCCATCACTTGAGCCGAGGCACCACCGCCGATGTCTAAGAAGTTTGCTGGACGAACCCCACCAAACTTCTCGCCCGCGTAGGCAACTACGTCGAGAGTGCTCATTACCAAACCCGCTCCGTTGCCAATGATGCCAACTTCGCCATCTAGTTTTACGTAGTTCAAGTTTTTCTCTTTGGCCAACTGCTCAAGCGGGTCAGTTGCTGAAGTGTCGACCAACTCAGCATGTTCTGGGTGTCGAAATTCTGCATTGTCATCCAGCGAAACTTTCCCGTCGAGGGCAACGATCCGACCATCTTCGGTCTTCACAAGAGGATTGACCTCCACCAAAGTTGCGTCCTCACTGATGAATACTTTCCAGAGCGCGACGAAAACATCGGCGACTGCGTCAGAAATTTCTGCCGGAAACTTTGCTTGAGCAACTATCTCTTTGGCCTTAGCAAGATCAATGCCATGCAATGGGTCGATTGGGACCATGGCCAGTCGATCAGGTGTTTCTACGGCTACCTGCTCGATCTCGACGCCACCTTCGGTTGAAGCCATCGCCAAGTAGCAACGGTTGCTTCGATCCAAAAGGATTGAGACGTAATACTCCTCAACGATGGGTGCCGCTTGGGCGATCATCACTCGTTTAACGGTGTGACCTTTAATGTCCATTCCAAGAATTGCGCTGGCCTTTTCGAAAGCGTCATCTGCGTTCTCAGCCAGTTTTACACCCCCTGCTTTACCGCGCCCGCCAACTTTTACTTGGGCTTTAACAACTACCTTGCCGCCGATCTTGGCTGCGGCAGTGCGCGCTTCTTCTGGCGTGTATGCAACAGCCCCCGCCAGAACTGGAACTCCGTGCGCCTCGAATAGATCGCGCGCTTGATATTCGAAGAGATCCACGTGTGGCCCCGTTCTTTAGGTTTGGTCTAAGTCAGAAAAAACGCAATATCCGAACTATGCCCTACCCGGCCGAGTTGAAAGCACTAGGTGAGTCAGGCCGGCACATGTGAGTTAACCCACTCGACGATGGCCGACGGCGAGCTGCCCGGAGTAAAGACTTCGGCCACACCCAGTGCCTTAAGGGTCTGAATGTCGGCCTCAGGAATGATGCCGCCGCCGAAAACGATAATTTCGCTTGCGCTTTTCTCTTTGAGAAGTTCCATGACCCGAGAAAACAAGGTCAGATGCGCACCAGAGAGGATCGAAAGACCAATTGCATCAGCATCTTCTTGGATAGCCGTTTCAACGATCTGTTCAGGAGTCTGGTGGAGGCCGGTGTAAATGACTTCGACTCCGGCATCGCGCAATGCTCTGGCGATGACCTTGGCTCCTCGATCATGTCCGTCGAGTCCTGGCTTGGCCACCACAATTCTGCGCATATCTACACCCAAATCCCTACGGCACGAAGCCATTTCACCGGGTCAATTGGCACGCCATAGCGTTGAACTTCAAAGTGTAGGTGAGTCCCAGTTACATGTCCTGAAGATCCAACTCGTCCGATTAACTGGCCAACCTTTATGTGTTGACCGACTCTTACGTTAATACTCGAAAGGTGTCCATACCAGGTCTGTATGTTGCCTTGATGAGAGATGGCGATCTTTCGTCCGTAGGAACCAGACCAGCCGGCAAATACCACTGTCCCAGATTCTGCCGCTCTAACTGAAGTGCCGTAGGGCGCTGCGAAATCTTGACCGGTATGACGATGTCCCCAAAGCCAGGAGCGGTCCCCAAAGCCAGCGGTCAGATGGTAATTAGAAGTAGGTCGGGCATAGTTGTGCGAAATCTGTCTCAACCTTGCCCGGTCGAAGGCCGCTTTGGTTTTCTTAATATCTGCGGCGCGCGCCTTGACCATCGCCAATTCAGTCTTGATGGAACTCTTCAGTTTGGATACGGCGGCGACATCAATGTTCAGTGGCGAGACCGCACGAAGAGCCTTGACCTTAACAACGCCACTCATTGGCACCGGAGTGATGCTTCGCGCCGAAGATTGTTGAACGCCAAGGAAAGCGCAGAACGATGCTGCTATCAATACTGCAGCACCTGCATGGAAATGCTTGGTTCTTCTTGCCTTCGCCAAGTTCAGTACTCCAAAGTTCATCAGCTGGAGGCGTGATCGGTCGAAGCGAGCCTGCCAGCCGACAGGCTAAGAGTCCAGCCCGTCCCCCATTAGGAGAGCTTTTCCACAGGCGCATACCGAAGAAGTAGGCGTTTTGCCCCAAATGACCCGAAATCGATGGTGGCTTCGGCTTTTTCGTCAAGGCCACTTACCGCCAGCACCGTGCCAAGCCCGAAGGTGTCGTGGGCGACCCGATCCCCTGGATTTAGGGTTGGCATGGCCGTCACTGCCAGGCGCCGCCCGGTCGGACTGGCTGCCGGACTATAAGTTTGCGAACTACTACGACGGCTGGTGAAGGCGCTACTTCCTTCGCTCTCACTTCGCGTCCAGCTAATGAGTTCATCTGGAATCTCGCCAATGAAACGAGATGGCGGATTAAATACCGGCGCACCCCAAGCTGATCGGGCGAGCGCACGTAAGAGATAGAGCCGTTGCCTGGCCCTTGTCAGACCTACGTAGGCAAGGCGACGTTCTTCTTCAATTTCTTTCGGATCACCCATTGACCGCGAGTGCGGGAAAACGCCTTCTTCAAGACCAGTTAAAAAGACAACTGGAAATTCCAATCCCTTGGCGGTGTGCAAAGTCATAAGAGTTACCACGCCACCGTGATCTTCACCGTCGGGAATTTGGTCAGAATCGGCAACTAAAGAAACTTGCTCAAGGAAGGCGCCAAGGGATGGCTCCTCCTCTTCCTCTACCGCGCGCTCTTCATATTCTCTGGCAACCGCGATGAGCTCATGCAGGTTCTCAAGTCGAGTCTCATCCTGTGGGTCACCACTTTCCTGTAATTCTTTGGCTAGCCCTGACTGTTCTAGAACCGCTTCTCCAATAACTGAAGGCGAGGTTCCAGCCTCCACTAGAGTGCGCATGGCACCGATCAAAGTTACAAATTCATCCACTGACGCCGTAGATCTCGGCGCCATTCCGGGTGCTCTGGCACTGTCTTGCATTGCTTTCCATAGATTGATTTGCTCCATGTTGGCCAATGCATCGAGGCAGGCGATCGCTCGATCTCCGATTCCGCGCTTTGGTGTATTAATGATCCTCCGCAGCGAAACTTCATCACTTAAGTTGCTGATCAAACGGAGGTATGCAAGTAGATCGCGCACTTCTTTGCGTTCGTAAAAGCGTACGCCACCGACAACTTTGTAGGGCAGAGAGCTGCGCATGAAGACTTCTTCAAAGACTCGGGACTGGGCGTTGGTCCGATAGAAGATCGAGACATCTCCGTAGGCAGCAAGGCCTTCCCGCGACAGTCGGGCGATTTCACCAGCAATGTATTGAGCTTCTTCGTGTTCATTGTCTGCTACGTAACCAGTGATCAATTCGCCAGCGCCAATATCAGACCACAACTTCTTTGCTCGACGTCCCTCATTCTTTGCAATCACCGTGTTAGCGGCTTCAAGAATATTCTGGGTCGACCGGTAGTTTTGTTCAAGCAGAATTGTGTGTGCGTTTGAATAATCCTCTTCGAATTGAAGAATGTTCCTGATCGTTGCGCCGCGGAATGCGTAAATGGACTGGTCTGCATCTCCGACCACACAGAGTTCTGCAGGCGGTAATCCAGTTCCATCGGCTTCATGGCCGACGAGTTCCTTTACCAAAACATATTGAGCATGATTGGTGTCTTGATATTCATCAACAAGTACGTGCCGAAAGCGCGATCGGTACCTTGCTCGAACTTCCGGAAAACGTTGCAGAAGGTCCACTGTTGTTGAAATCAAATCATCGAAATCCATGGCGTTGGCCGCATGAAGTCGTCGTTGATATGCCGTGTAAGCCTCAGCTACTACTTGTTCGACGTGAGTCTTTGCGGTTCGTGCGTACTCCTCGGCGCTAATCAACTCATTCTTGGCATTACTTACCATCGCCGAAAATTGTCTTGGTGGGTAACGTTTTGGATCCAAATCAAGCTGGCGACAAATCAAGGTCATCAGACGTTGGCTATCTGCTGAATCATAAATGGAGAATGAACTTGAAAACCCTGCAGTAACTGCCTCTTTGCGCAAAATTCGAACGCAGGCCGAGTGGAAGGTGGAGACCCACATGCTCTTTGCTTTAGGTCCAACTAAAGAGGTGACCCGCTCACGCATCTCGCCTGCTGCTTTGTTTGTGAAAGTGATCGCAAGCACTTCATAGGGGGAAATATCTCGTTCTGACATGAGATAGGCAATTCGATGGGCCAACACTCGGGTCTTGCCAGAGCCCGCTCCAGCGACAATCAGAAGCGGTGAATTCTGGTGGGTGACCGCTTCACGTTGCTGGGGGTTGAGCCCAGTCAATAATTGTTCGGCCATCTCACTCATAGGAGGCGAGCCTAGTCGGGATCGTGAGAGGATCAGACCCACTCGCAGATATGCCAGGTCCGCCACATCAAGGAGAATCCGAATGTCACCGATTGCCGACAGCGAAATAGAGCGAATTCTCGTCGTAACAGCACATCCTGATGATGTTGATTTCGGCAGTGGTGGCACTGTGGCAAGTTGGACCAATAAGGGAATTAGTGTTTCCTACTGCATCTGCACAAATGGCGACCAGGGTGGCAACGATGCTTCTGTGCCCAGAGAAGAAATGCCACGGATCCGTCAGGCCGAACAGCAAGCGGCGGGTGAAGTTTTAGGAGTCACCGATATCAAATTCCTGAACTACCGAGATGGTTGGTTAGCTCCAACGTTTGAACTGCGCAAAGACATTGTGCGAGCCATTCGACAGGTGCGTCCTGACCGTATGGTGATCCAATCGCCAGATCGGAATTGGGACCGTCTTTTTGCCAGCCACCCAGACCACATGGCCGCCGGCGAATCTGCCATCCAGGCGATCTACCCAGACTCTCGCAACGAATTTGCTTGGCCAGAACTCTTGAGCGAAGAAGGACTGGCACCTTGGACTGTTAAGGAAGTCTGGATCCAGGCCGCAAGTACTCCCAACCACTGGGTTGATATCACAGACACTTTCTCGCGAAAGATCGAAGCTCTAAAGCGGCACGTAAGCCAGACCGCCCATATGGAAAACCTCGAAGAAATGGTGCGCCACTGGGGCGCCATCAACGGTGAAGCAGCCGGATTTGCACCAGGTCGTCTTGCGGAGGCATACAAAGTCGTCGCTACGGCCTAACGGCCAAGAAATTTTTCAACCTCGGTCCTCCCCGCGGCCGCAATGAAGACCGGAATTCGGTTGAGTGGTGCATCAACTTCAATCCAGCGGCCTCCCTTGTGTGAAGTCGCGTCCCAGAAATCAATCCACTCCCCTTCTGGAAGATAGACCTTGCAACGTGTCGCTCCAGGATCGATAACCGGAGAAACAAGAAGATGCCTTCCCAGCATGTACTGATGAGGAGCATTCCAAATCTCATGATCATCTGAGTAGTCAAAGAAAAGACCAGCCATCAGAGGCCGTCCGCTCTTAATCGCGTGCGCCCCTTCAGTACTTAGGTATGGCATGAGCTGTTTGCGTAAGTCACTGAATTCTTTAAAGATTGAAAGAAGTTTGGAGTCATTGTGGCGTTTTGCAAGATTCCACGGACTTCGATCGTTGCTAGGAAGTTGATGATGATTAAATTCTGAATGGAATTGCATTATCGGACAGAATGTCGCCATCGCAGTACCGCGCAAGTACAACTCCGCCGATGGAATATCACCGCTGAATCCACCAATGTCCCAACCCCAGAAGAAGAATCCACTTGCTGATGCAGTTATTCCTGCGGTTATCGACGCGCGATATGCCTGCCAGGTGGAGTTCTCATCCCCTGCCCAGAAAAGTGGAAAAGCAGAACTTCCAGTAAAGCCTGCTCGCGAAAATGTAACTGGGTCTTTCTGGCAGCGCTCCATCAATTCATGAAATGCCTCTGCGTAAAGAACCGGGAAGAGATTGTTCTTCTCAAGCCCGGTGGCCCCACCTCGATAGCGAAGATCCGCCGCCCAGGGGTGCTCACCACCATCGGTCTTAAAACCGTCAACACCCAATTCCTCAACTAAATAACGGCGCTGATCGGTCCACCATTGTCTAACTTGTGGATCGGTGAAGTCAGGAAGCATGCCATTTTGAAACCAGAATCCAGGGACCAAATAAGGACTGCCATCGACTTGCCTGACCACTAAATCATGCTTATCGGCATAGTTCCAAAGAGACTCCGCCTGCGAGCCCGGCTCTCCTTGGTCTTTAAGAACCGGAATCTGCCAGAGCAGCAAACGAATATCTTTATCGTGCATTCCATTAATCATGGCTTTTGGATTCGGCCATGCCCCAGATTCGGAGTAGGAAATATCAGAAGCCTTCAGCGGTGTAGCACCATCTGTCGGCCTGAATTGCGCATCGCGGAAAACGGTGAAAGTAGATTCATCTGACCATGCCTCGATGACCACAACTCCTGGCGTGAGACCACAATTAATTGCCTCGTCGATTTCCCGCTCAATTCGCTCTTGGGTGTTCCACTCGTTGCTGCTTGCCCAAAGCGTGTATATCCAATCTGGCGGAAGTTTAGGTTTACCAACCGAATTCAAATATTGGTTGAGTACTTCTATCGGATCTCCGTCAAACAAATCAACAATGACTTCGGTTTGCTCCGGTACCAGATCAACCTCAACCCATATTTCGTCGGCAGACGAATGGCCTACGTCATAGCGACTAGGGGTCGAAGTCTTGACGTGAAAACCAAATTCTCCGCCAACCACAATTGCAAACGGCGAGGGCAAATAAGTGCGATGGCCTTGACCCTTGTATTCTTCGTAAACGACGGCATCGACCAACTCGTCGCGTTGGTCGACAGAGTGGAATCTCTGGCCAAATCCAACCACGTGTTCGTTTTTTTCTAGCCTGATTGAAAACTTGACTTTCGAAGCCATTCCCGTTGAGTCAACAAACCACAGAGGAGTGCCAATTCGCGCAACCGACTTCGATGCTCCATTCAGACTAAGTGATCTTTCTGATGAGTGTCGCCAAGACGACGCATGGCAAACGAAAACATCAGTACTTTCACCTTGGTCGGTTTCGAACGAGTACTTCACACTTTCAAATTCACCAAGAGTCGGCATAGAGACGGACCAGGAAAGTTGATTCGGATAATCACCAGATCGCAGCGCAGCATCTTCGAGGTGGGACTTGCCCGACTCTTCTTTTGCAGTCAATCCGTGTGGCCCAGGGTCTTCGGCTTTGGCATAACCAAGTTTGGTCAACTCGAGAGTCGATGCCTCGTCTCTGGTCACGTGCACTCTTACTTGCTTGACTGACTCATCTGTACAGACACGTAGCGTCCAAGCCTGCCCGACATCGGGATCAATTGGAAAACGTTGAAAAGGCTCAACCCGATAGGGATGACCGAGGCCCGAAGGCAAATGGCGAATCACAGTACTACTCCAGACCTACGAAGCATTTCGTGCAGATGAATAAACATGGCATGTGACCACAAGAGTGGAATTGCCGGCTGCCCCCACTTTTCAATCCAACCTTGACGACTTGATGGGCGAAGCAAATTTCCATCGACCTGTTCAGGTAACTCATTAGACGCGTTGGCAGTCCCGGCTACCCAATGCAGAATCTTTTCAGCCCCAGCAATGTCTCCGAGCTCGATGTAACAAAGACCCGGCGGATTCAAGTAGACAACGCAACGAGCTCGGTGAGTTTTTCTACTGGCATCATATAACCGAGGGTCTTGCGAGGTCGCCCGTTGAGACTGCGTTGAATCTCTTCCAAATCTTTGGCTGAGTACTTTGATAGGTCGGTACTCTTTGGCAAATACTGGCGAAGTAGTCCATTGGTGTTCTCATTTGAACCACGCTGCCATGGTGAGTGCGGGTCACAGAAATAGATCGGCACACCAGTAGCAATGCTGAATTCAACGTGCCGAGCCATTTCACTTCCCTGATCCCAGGTAATACTTCGCATTAGTTCACTGGGCAGGGTTGCGATGGCTTTGCGCATTGCCTTTTCCACAGATAGTGCCCCATGATCGGATGGAAGATGCAAGAGCAGAGTGAATCGTGTTGAACGTTCGACGAGTGTGCCAACGGCACTGGCGCCACTTTTGCCAATAATGAGATCACCTTCCCAATGACCTGGAACAGCGCGGTCGTCCACTTCGGCGGGGCGCTCACTAATCATCACCATGTTAGGTATCTTTCCGCGCCTGTCGCCAGATCCCTGAGGTCGGCGTTTGGCTCGCCCTGATCGCAGACAACGAGTGAGTTCCCTACGTAGTTCACCGCGTCCTTGGACATAAAGGGATTGGTAGATCGTTTCGGGACTTATTTGCATTGTCGGCTCATCTGGGAAGTCTCGTCGCAACCGATTGGCAATTTCTTCTGGAGACCAGAGCCATTGGAGCCATAGCGTTACTTTCGCACATAACACCTCGTTACTGAGCTTGCTTGGTTTGGGACGCTTAGTATTTTGGCGCGCCCGCTGGTGAGCCGGCCAGAGGCGATAAGCATCACGTCCGCCGTTGGCTTTGACTTCTCTGCTCACCGTCGAAGTGGGACGACCCAGTTGTCGGGCAATTGCCGCCATTGATAGATCCTTGTGAAGACCAAGGAGAATCTGTTCTCGCTCACTCGCCGTTAGATGTCCTAGGCGCGGTATCCAGAGGTCAGGTTTTGGTGCTCGCTCCTGTCCACGCAGCATCACATCAATACCTGAATGACTACAGCCAATCTCCTTGGCAATATCTCGAAGGCTCATACCCTTAGCACGTAGTCGGTGCGCTAGTGCTCGTTGAAAAACAGTTAAGTGAGCGGTCACTTCTTACCCCTTTTGATTAGTCAACTTATTATTGTTGACTCACCAAACGTTGCATTGACCGGTTGAACCCGCCCTGCACCTAGGCCCAAAATGTAGACGAGAGGCAGATACCCAGCGAGAAACAGGAGGGTGTTCTTCAGCGAGTGGTAGAACGTTGGATCATGGAAAAGCGTGATGAAATTCTTGTTGCCGACCCACTTGGCTGGAGTTAACAAATCCCATTTGTGGAAACTGACGTAGATCGCGCCAAATATCGGAAAAATTGTAAAAGCAGCCACTGGAATAAAACTTGGGGCCACAAAAAGCGCTGCGATTGCCGTCGAATTGCGATTCTTCAAGACGCTTGCCAACCCGATTGGGGCACTACCTGAAGTCGCTGCTGGACCGCTCGCGAGATTGGATTCCCCACGTTCTCATCACCAAGAGATGCCTGAAGGATCAGCGCAGTTGCGCCAAGAGCCCACTTAGTGTCATCCCACGGATCGACTTCCAATACGTATTTATTCATCGACGAGACGACATGAGTCGCTAAGGACTCCTTCAACCATGGTTCCCACAGATCCCATGCCTTAACACCTTCGTCAGAAAATAGAACCAACTCCGGACCAAAAACATTGATTATGTTTGAAAGTGCAATGCCAAGTAATTCGGCAGGTTCTCTGAAGCATTGCTCCGCAAAAACTGGTTCCTTCCGCGCTAACGCCATGAGTTCGTCCATGGTGCTGTTCTTGGGAAGGCCACCAGTCTCGATCGCTTTGGCCAGAATCGCTGGATTTGAAGCGATTGCCTCAAGACAACCATTTTTCCCGCACTCACATTTTGGACCATTGACCAGAGATGTCACATGCCCAATTTCGCCAGCGCCGTGTGCGCCAGAATAAAGTTCGCCGTTGATCACAATGCCAAGCCCAATACCTCGACCGAGTGTGACCGTTAGAAAGTTACTGGTATCTCTGCCTCGTCCAAAGAGACTTTCAGCCACTGCAAGGGTGTTAACGTCGTTTTCAAATAACACCGGTGTCGAGAGAGCTTGAGAAAGCTGATGTCCAGCATTCACGTCTGACCAACCCAACATGACCGAAAAAGCCGTGCTCGAATCCTTCGGTGATACAACTCCAGGAATTCCGATACCAATTCCGAGTAGTTGTCCCTTAACTTTTTTCATTTCTCGCTTCAAAATCTTCGTTAACTGGGCGATTGCATCATCGCGCCGGCTTTCGAACGGTTCATCAAAACCCCATTCAATTTCGGCTTCGAGGTTCACACACACTCCAACTACTCGGTCAGCCGAGAGTTTGAGACCAATAACCTTGCCCGCATCTGCCACCAAACCCAGGAGAGTGGCCGGCCGGCCCCCGGTAGAGGGCGTCTGTTCCAACTCGACGATGAGCCCTTGGTCCAGGAGGAATTTCGTTGTCTGGGTCAGAGTGGGTCCGCTCAATGCCAAATCGCGAGCCAACTGGGCCCGAGAGATCGGCCCATAAGTGGCAATCGCTCGAAGAACCTGACTACTACTCCCCCGCATGGCCCTCTTACTTTCTTTACGTAATTTAGTAAGTAGGGCGAAGTTATCTCCCCGAGCCAACGAAAGCAATAGGTTTTTGAAAAAAATGAATAATTGTTTTTCGGCCAGCCACGCTCAAAAAAGGCAGTTCTAGCTACAAAATTGCCGTTTTGTCCGTTTTAAGGGTGGACTATTCCCACTCGATGGTGCCAGGTGGCTTGCTCGTAATGTCGAGAGCAACTCGATTGACTTCTCTAACTTCGTTGGTGATCCTGGTCGAAATTCGAGCTAAGACCTCATAAGGCAGGCGAGACCAATCGGCGGTCATGGCATCCTCGCTGGAAACTGGTCGCAGCACGATCGGGTGGCCATAGGTTCGGCCATCTCCTTGAACGCCGACGCTTCGTACGTCAGCAAGAAGAACAACTGGGCATTGCCAAATTTCTCGATCTAAGCCAGCCACACTCAATTCATCGCGGGCAATAGCGTCGGCTTGGCGAAGAATCGTGAGTCGATCATTATCAACTGCGCCAATAATGCGAATAGCTAAGCCTGGACCAGGAAAAGGTTGGCGCCAGACAATCGCCTCGGGCAATCCGAGTTCGAGACCAATCTTGCGGACTTCGTCTTTGAAAAGAGTACGCAACGGCTCAACAAGTTTGAATTGCAGATCATCTGGTAGCCCGCCAACATTGTGATGGCTCTTGATATTTGCCGTTCCGGTACCACCGCCAGATTCAACAACATCTGGATAGAGCGTTCCTTGCACTAAGAATTCAACTGCATCTTCATCAGAATTACTCGACGCAATAACTTGCCTTGCCGCATCTTCAAAAACTCGAATGAATTCTCGACCGATGATTTTTCTCTTGGTCTCTGGGTCGCTTACATCTTTAAGTTCGGTTAAGAAACGTTCGCGCGCATCGACGGTGACCAAAGTGACACCGGTTGCGGCGACGAAATCTCGTTGTACTTGTTCGACTTCGCCTTCACGGAGAAGACCGTGATCAACGAATACACAAGTGAGTTGGTTGCCCACTGCTCGTTGCACTAGAGCTGCTGCAACTGCAGAATCGACGCCACCTGACAACCCGCAGATAACTCGCTTGCCGCCAACTTGCTGTTTGATCAAAGCAATCTGTTCATCAGCGACACTGGCCATATTCCAGGTCGGACGGCACTTCGCGACATCTAGCAGCCACCGTCGAAGAATCTCTTGCCCATTCTCGGTATGAAGCACCTCTGGGTGGAACTGCACACCGGCATGGCCGGTTGCGAGGTCTTCAAATGCGGCAACTAAAGCACCAGCAGAAGCCGCGGTAACCACAAAACCTGATGGCGCTTCTTTGACACTGTCGCCATGGCTCATCCAGACGCTTTGAACTTTTGGAAGGCCCATAAACAGTGGCGAAGATGGATGTAGGACCTCTAATTGAGTGCGGCCAAACTCTGACAAACCGGTTTGAGCAACGGCTCCACCCAGTGCCAGTGCCATCGCTTGAAAGCCATAGCAAATGCCAAACACTGGGATGCCTTGATCGAAAAGTTCAGCCGAGACTCGTGGCGCACCATCTGCATAAACACTTGATGGGCCACCGGAAAGAATGATCGCAGTTGGATTTTTAGCTAGTAACTCAGCAACGGATAACTGCGATGAAACTATTTCGCTATAAACCCCTGCTTCCCTGACCCGTCGAGCGATCAGTTGTGCATATTGGGCGCCAAAATCAATAACTAGGACAAGGTCGCGTGGTTGGTTTTCCGTCGTCACTGGGTAAGGGTATCTGCTCCCGGGAAGCCCTTCTCCTAAGTTCAGATTAAGCTCAGGAATTACTGATTGAATATCGGTTCTCAAACCTTGGCTGGGGGAATTGTGCGATTTCGAGTGATCGCGACGACGATCGCGGTCCTGATCTCGACACTAGTAACCCCGCTAGCCAGTGCGAGTGCGCAAAGTGCGCAGAGTGGGTCGTGCTTCGCAATTGATCGCTCCCCAGATTGGGTAGCCAAAGAGAACGCCCATCCAGGAAGCAAGACCTGGCGGAACCGGGTATTTAGTGGTTGGGCTGGCGATGGCAAACTGCCAAGACAGGTGCCGCTCCATCCCCGATTCATCTCGCAGCCCATTCCGATTCGGGGCTGGTTTGACCGGGTGAGTGTCACCTGTGGCGACCAAGTGGGTCTGCATCTTTCTGGACGCGGAAAACGGGTTAAAGTCGAGCTTTATCGCACTGGCTTTTATCAGGGGTTGGGGGCCAGGCTCATCTGGTCCACGATCACCAGCCCAGTTCCGTATCGCTCACAGATCAATATCACCGCTGATAAAGCGCATACGATTTCGACCTCTTGGCCAACCACCGTCGAATTGAAAATTACGGATGCTTTGCCACCAGGGCAATATTTGGCCAAGTTATCTGATGGTTGGAAGGCAAATTTTGTCCCGCTTACGATTCGCGATGATCAATCAAAGGCGCCGATTCTTTTCGTCGAATCCGCTCTTACCGCAGAGGCATATAACCACTGGGGTGGCTCATCACTTTATCGAGGATCTAATGGTTCAAATCAAACGCGATCCAGGGTGGTTTCTTTCGATCGGCCCTACGATGGAACTGGAGCCAGCCAATATCTGATCCATGAGTTTGGCCTGGTTAAGTTAGCTGAAAAACTTGGACTAGATCTGGCTTATATAACTGATATTGATCTGAACAATGACCCTGAACAAGTGCGTCGCCATCGCTCCATTATCTTTGGCGGACACGCTGAATACTGGACTACTCCAATGCGCAACGCATTAGATCTAGCTCGAGCAATTGGTGTAAATATTGTAAACTTTGGGGCAAACGCCGCTTACTGGCGCACTCGGTTGGAAAATAACGGAAGAAGTGTCGCGGTCTGGCGTGATACCTCTGACCCGTATTCCAATGATCACATCATGCAAACGAGTCGTTGGCGCGATGGCATTATTCCTCGCCCCGAATCACTTCTCTTTGGAGTTCAGTACGCAGGGCTTGGTGTTAAAAGTAGTTATCGGATTCCAAACGCAAAAATCTGGCCTTTTATCGGAACAGGATTGACCGAAAACCATTTAATAAAGGATGTTGTTGGCAAGGAAGTCGATTCACCTGACGCGGGGCCAGGGCCTGCCGTGCAATTTCTGACGTCAGCAACTGTCACTATCAAAAAGAAAAAAATTAGAGTCGGCATGAGTTATTACACAACCGGAATGAAATCTGGAGTGTTGGATGTCAGCACTGACGGTTGGGTCTGTGCCATCGACAATGTTTGCAATTGGGGGCATATGCCGCCAGCTACAAGTACCGCAGTCTCGGCAATTACCGCCGAAATTCTGAAGGCACTAACCATCGGACCACTTGGCATAGCGCACCCAGCAAAACTCGATATTGCCGCTCGAAAATAGCAGCGCCCTTAACTACCTTGAACGACGACCTCAACCCGCTGGAATTCTTTGAGTTCTGAATATCCAGTGGTGGCCATGGCACGCCTTAGGGCTCCGAAAAGATTCATAGAACCATCCGCTGAATGCGAAGGGCCGGTGAGAATCTCAGTCAAGGTACCGACAGTGCCTACATGTACCCGCTCACCCCTTGGCAATTCTGGGTGATGAGCTTCAGCTCCCCAATGCCAGCCACGACCAGGAGCTTCAACTGCTCGAGCCAGCGGTGAACCCATCATGACCGCATCAGAACCACAGGCAATCGCTTTAGCAATGTCACCGCTAAGTCCGACTGAACCATCGGCGATCACATGGACATAACGTCCACCTGACTCATCAAGGTAATCACGCCTTGCAGCAGCAACATCGGCAACAGCTGATGCCATAGGTACGGCGACACCGAGCACTGCGCTAGTCGTGTGTGCTGCACCGCCACCAAATCCAACCAAGACTCCGGCTGCACCTGAGCGCATCAAATGAAGCGCTGCTGAATAGGTGGCCACTCCCCCGACGACGACCGGTACGTCAAGCTCATAAATGAACTCTTTAAGGTTTAGCGGTGCAACTCCATTGCCAACATGTTCAGCGCTAACGGTTGTCCCGCGAATAACGAAAAGATCCACGCCAGCTTTTACAACTGTTTCGTGAAACTCAGCAGTGCGTTGCGGCGAAAGCGCTGCGGCGACCGTGACACCTGAAGCGCGAATGTAAGAAATTCGCTCTTTGATCAATTCGACCTGAATTGGGGCGCTGTAGATCTCCTGCATACGTGCAGTCGCGCGGTCATCTGGCAGTTCTGAAATTTCTTCAAGCAATGACAATGGGTCTGCGTATCTAGTCCATAAACCTTCTAGGTTTAGTACGCCGATCGCGCCGAGTTTGCCGATCTCAATTGCGGTATCAGGTGAAACGACCGAATCCATTGGGGCGGCCAGCATTGGTAACGCCAGTTTGTATGCGTCGATCTGCCAACTAATGGAGACATCTTTTGGATCACGGGTACGACGGCTCGGCACGATGGCAACATCATCGAAAGAGTAGGTGGCGCGAGCGCGCTTACTACGACCGATCTCTACATCAGACACGATTGATCCTCTCGCCGTTAGCGGCTGTGATAGTTCGGTGCTTCCACCGTCAATTGAATGTCGTGAGGGTGGCTCTCTTGCAATCCAGCGGCCGTTATTTGAACAAACCTACCGCGCTCTTTCAATTCAGGGATTGTTCCGGTTCCGGCATAACCCATAGCGGAACGAAGGCCACCGGTAAGTTGATGGACCACCGCAGCGACGGGACCCCGAAACGGCACCTGTCCTTCAACACCCTCTGGGACAAGTTTGTCCTCGGAAAGCACGTCGTCTTGGAAGTATCGATCTTTCGAGTATGACTTGATATCACCACGTGACTGCATGGCACCAAGGGAGCCCATGCCACGGTAAGACTTGTACTGTTTGCCATTTATGAAAATAAGTTCGCCAGGAGACTCTTCGCAGCCGGCCAACAATGAACCGATCATCACGCTATCTGCACCTGCCACGATTGCTTTGGCAATGTCACCGGAATATTGCAGACCGCCATCGCCAATTACTGGAATGCCAGCAGCATGAGCCGCTTTAGCCGCTTCAAGAATCGCGGTCACTTGAGGTACCCCTACCCCGGCGACCACCCGAGTCGTACATATTGATCCTGGTCCTACTCCAACCTTCACCGCGTCAGCGCCCGCATCAATGAGTGCCTGTGCACCAGATTTGGTAGCGACATTTCCGCCAATCACATCAACACCGCTTGCGTTGGCTTTAATAAGTCGCACCGCATCAAGAACCGCTCGCTGATGACCGTGTGCGGTATCCACAATAAGCGCATCGACGCCCGCGTCGACTAGCGCCATTGCTCGCTTAAAGCCAGCCTCTCCAACACCAACTGCGGCGCCGACAACCAATCGCCCAGCGGAATCCTTGCTCGCTTTCGGATACTTGTCAGCTTTAGTGAAGTCTTTAACAGTGATAAGCCCTTTTAGATGTCCGCTCTCATCGATCAACGGAAGCTTCTCTACCTTCTTAGAGCGCAGCAATTCCATTGCCTCATCAGGCGATATCCCAACATGGCCTACGACCAAGGGCATCGGGGTCATGACTTCATGAACTTGACGCGAGAAATCGTGTTCGAATCTAAGATCCCTGTTGGTCACTATTCCAACCAGGATTCCATCGTCCTTAACAACTGGAAGTCCAGAAATTCGGAATCGGTGACAGAGCGCGTCCATCTCGGCCAGTGTTGCCGTCGGATGGATGGTGACTGGTTGGGTAACCATGCCAGCTTCGCTTCGTTTCACCAGGTCAACATGGCCACACTGATCTTCAATCGAGAGATTCCGGTGGACGATGCCGATGCCACCTTGTCTTGCCATCGCAATGGCCATCCGGGATTCAGTGACCGTGTCCATCGCCGATGAAATCAATGGGATCTGAAGGGTGATATTTCGCGACAACCGCGTAGCAGTATCCACTTCGCTGGGCACCACGTCGCTGGCATCTGGCAGGAGGAGAACATCGTCGTAAGTAAGGCCCATCATCAGGACTTTCTCAGGCCACTCGTTCGTCATAACGCAGAGCGTACCGGCAGGCCAAAGCCAAGCCCTCATTGGAAGTTATCGGGGGTAAATCGAGCGCCAAAGTCGAGGGTGAGGGGCAGACCCCTCAGCCAGATGAGGTGGCAACCCCTCAAAGGAAAAATCTTGGGGTCAGATGAAATATCTCGTGCTTACCCTTGGTTGTACTCGTTACCCAGGGATCACCAGAAAGCGGAGGATTAACATGGCGCAGGTATCTAGGCTGGTTAAGCCGGCTGCTAATGGCGGGGATTGGCAATCAGAGGGTGCCTGTCGGTCGCTTCCCCCTGAGATGTTCTTCCACCCTGAGGGCGAGCGCGGACCACGTCGTCGAAATCGAGAGATCGCTGCCAAAGCAATCTGCGCCAGTTGCCCAGTTCTCACCCAGTGCCGCGACTATGCCTTGGCGATCAGGGAACCCTACGGAATCTGGGGCGGCTTGAGTGAAGACGAACGCGAAAAGTTGATTGGCAAGCGCCTAACCATCGCCTCCTAGTCCGAGATTTGGGCTGTTTATTTTTAGGTAGGCTGAGCGTCAAGAATCTAGACGCCAAAGGGGCCGGGTAAATGACCACGCGCATAACGCACTTCGTAAATGGAAAACTCTGGGATGGCAAAGCTGATCGCCAAGGCGAGGTTTTCAATCCAGCTACTGGAGAAGTCACTGGACTAGTCGATCTGGCTTCTGAAGCAGTCGTTGATGAAGTTGTGGCTGCCGCAAAGGCCGGTTTCCAGGAGTGGAGTAAGACCTCCCTTTCCCGCAGAGCACAGGTGATGTTTGCTTTCCGCGAATTACTGAATGCGCGTAAAGAAGATATCGCGGCATTGATCACCGCTGAACACGGAAAAGTCCTTTCCGACGCGCTAGGCGAAGTAACACGCGGGCTCGAAGTCGTCGAATTCGCTTGCGGCATTCCACACTTATTAAAAGGTGGATACTCCGAATCAGTTTCAACCGGCGTAGATGTTTATTCAATCCGCCAACCACTTGGAGTTGTCGGGATCATCTCGCCATTCAATTTCCCGGCAATGGTTCCAATGTGGTTCTTCCCAATCGCTATCGCAGCGGGCAATGCAGTTGTCATCAAGCCAAGTGAGAAAGATCCATCAGCGATCAACTTGGTAGCTCAACTTTGGAAAGACGCGGGATTGCCAGATGGCGTCTTTAACGTTCTTCATGGTGACAAAGTCGCCGTTGATCGTCTTCTTGAGCACCCAGATGTGAAAGCGATTTCATTCGTCGGCTCTACCCCTATTGCTAAGTACATTTACGAAACCGGCACCAAATTCGGCAAGCGGGTCCAAGCACTTGGTGGCGCGAAGAACCACATGATCGTGCTGCCAGATGCTGACCTGGACCTAGCTGCAGATGCTGCAGTGAATGCTGGTTTCGGTTCAGCCGGAGAGCGTTGCATGGCCATCTCTGCTCTGGTCGCCGTTGGACCTATCGCAGATGACTTGATAAGCAAGATCCAAGACCGCATGGGCAAATTGGTGACCGGCGATGGCACCAAGGGCTGCGACATGGGCCCACTTGTCACTCTGGTCCACCGCGACAAGGTCGCTTCATACGTCGAAGCTGGTGTCGAAGCTGGAGCAACCTTGGTCGTCGATGGCCGCAACCCAGAAGTGAATGGTGCACCAAGTGGTTTCTGGCTTGGACCAACATTGTTCGACAATGTCACTGACAAGATGAGCATCTACAAGGACGAGATCTTCGGACCGGTTCTTAGCGTGCTTCGCGCCAAGACTTACACCGAAGCGGTCGACCTGATCAACAACCATCCATACGGAAATGGCACCGCCATTTTCACTAATGACGGTGGCGCTGCTCGTAGATTCCAGAATGAAATTCAGGTCGGCATGATCGGTATCAATGTTCCGATCCCAGTGCCAATGGCCTACTACTCATTCGGCGGTTGGAAGGCTTCGCTCTTTGGCGACACACATGCCCACGGCATGGAAGGTGTTCACTTCTTTACTCGCGGCAAAGTTGTAACCAGCCGTTGGTTGGATCCAAGTCACGGTGGATTGAACCTAGGTTTTCCACAGAACGTATAAGGCGTATAGCGCTTGGACTTTTATCCTTTGATAAGAGTCCAAGCGCGAACTCCGCCAACGATTCCGGCGGTATTTGGCACAACCACTACGTCATCGCCCAATTGCTCGATGTGAGTTGCAGTAATTCGACGCGAGTTGCCTCCGCCTAAGTAAAGGCGATCCCATAGAAAGACTGGGCGGAGTTCCTCGACCATCGTGCGAACTCGACGAGTCCAAAAAGCATCGCCTAATCGTCGGCGCTCATGTTCACCAATCCAAGTGTCATAAGTGGTAGCCCGTCGGACGGGTGCATGCGACAACTCAATATGCGGTGAAAGTTGACCACCATCAAATACTGCGCAACCAAGGCCGGTGCCAAGCGTTAGCACTACTTCGAAACCAGATCCAGCAACGACTCCGGCGCCATGTACTTCTGCATCGTTTAACACCAGCGTAGGTAATCCAATGGCACTGGCCAGTGCGCTCTGTACGTCGAATCCTGACCACGCTGCTTTAAGTTCTGGTTCGACTTTGGTCCTTGGTCCTTTTGCCGTTATGTAATGCGGAGTCGCTAAAACTACGCCATGGCGAATCATGCCCGGCATTCCGACCGTTAAGCGATCAGCCTTGGGCAGTGACTTTGCGACCTCGACGAGTGTCTCTACGAAACGCGCTGGCGATAGCGGGTAGGGCGTCGGTACATGAACCTGCTGCGCATGCATGGTTCCTTGGACATCAAGGATTGAAGCTTTTATGCCAAGGCCGCCACAATCAATTGAAAGCGTCATCAGGTCCATAAGAGGACCATACATTTGCGCTGACTAAAGTGAACCTACAGTGGAACCCGGAACCTAGTGGCTATGCCCGCCAGGACCGTGTGAGTGGCCGCCTGCACCTGCTTGAGCTTCTGCCTTTGGTTCTGGCTTGTCGACGATTGAAACCTCAGTGGTGAGCAGCATCGCAGCAATTGAAGCGGCGTTAGCCAATGCTGATCGAGTTACTTTCACCGGATCGATTACGCCGACCTTTAACAGATCCTCATAAACCTCGGTGGCCGCATTGAAGCCTTCATTAACGCCCATCGCTTGCACGTTAGCAACAACTACATAGCCTTCAAGTCCTCCATTTTCAGCAATCCAGCGCAATGGCTCAACTACTGATTTGGCCACCAAACGCACACCAATTGCTTCATCGCCAGTGCGACCGAGATCATCCGCTAGTACTTTGGCCGCGTGCACTAGGGCTGCGCCACCGCCGGCAACAATGCCTTCCTCAACTGCGGCACGCGTTGCTGAGATTGCATCCTCTAGACGGTGCTTGCGTTCTTTCATCTCAACCTCGGTGTAAGCACCAACTCGAATTATGCAGACACCACCAGCAAGTTTGGCAAGACGCTCTTGTAATTTTTCGCGATCCCAATCTGATTCCGTGCGCTCAATTTCTGCGCGAATCTCGCTAACGCGTGCAGCAACTGCACTCACATCGCCAGCACCATCAATAATCGTCGTGTCTTCCTTGGTGACCACGATACGTCGGGCCTTACCAAGCAAATCAAGAGTTACCTCATCTAATTTCAGACCAACTTCTGGAGCAATGACCTGCGCACCAGTCAGAATCGCAATGTCTTGCAGGCTTGCCTTACGTCGATCACCAAAACCTGGCGCTTTCACCGCTACCGAAGTGAATAGTCCGCGCATCCGATTGACCACCAGAGTCGAAAGCGCTTCCCCATCAATATCTTCGGCAATGATCAAAAGTGGCTTTCCGGCTGCTGAAACTTTTTCCAAAATTGGAAGAAGGTCAGAAAGGGAAGAAATCTTGTTCTGCGAAATCAGAACGAATGCATCTTCTAGGACTGCCTCCATGCGTTCTGGATCAGTAACGAAGTATGGCGAGATGTAACCCTTGTCGAATTGCATACCTTCAGTGAAATCTAGTTCTAGCCCCGTGGTGTTAGCTTCCTCGACGGTGATAACGCCATCTTTGCCAACCTTGTCCATAGCTTCGGCGATTAAGTCGCCGATTGCGCGATCTTGCGCTGAGATCGTGGCAACATCGGCGATCTGGGCCTTCTCACTTACTGGCGTGGCAACGCGAACCAATTCTTCGGTGAGTTTTTCAACTGCTAATTCAATTCCGCGCTTGATCCCCATTGGCGAGGCGCCAGCAACCAAGTTGCGAAGACCTTCGTGAATCATCGCCTGTGCAAGCACAGTCGCCGTCGTTGTTCCGTCGCCGGCTACATCGTTGGTCTTAGTGGCAACTTCTTTAACCAATTGAGCACCAAGGTTTGCAGAGGGATCACTAAGTTCGATTTCGCGAGCAATGGTCACACCATCATTTGTGATGGTGGGCGCTCCAAATTTTTTGTCAATAACGACGTTGCGACCCTTAGGTCCAAGCGTGACCTTTACAGCGTTGGCGAGCGCATCTACACCATGCTCAATTGCGTGGCGGGCGTCATCACCGAAAGCGAGATTCTTAGACATTTGCGATTCCTTGCAGACTTGTGAAGCACGTATAGATCAGGGCTAAACCAAAAAGTGAACGACCGAGCCATCGCAGTGCTAGCACCTAGATGACTGTGATGACTCGGCCGTTACGTCTCTACTTCTCGATGATCGCGAGAACGTCGCGAGCCGAGAGAATGAGATATTCCACTCCGTCGTACTTAACTTCAGTCCCGCCGTACTTGCTGTAAATGACGGTATCCCCGACTTTTACGTCAAGCGGTAGGCGTTGACCGTCTTCAAATCGACCTGGGCCTACAGAGAGGACGGTGCCCTCCTGAGGCTTTTCCTTGGCGGTATCTGGAATAACCAGACCCGACGCGGTGGTCTGCTCTGCCGCGTTCGCTTGGACCACAATGCGGTCTTCGAGCGGCTTAATGGCGATGGCCATGCTTGACCTTTCCTTCGACATAGACTCTTCGGACTTGCCCCGCCAGCCTTGCCTCAACGCCGTCGCGGGGGTCGAAGAAGCAATTTCGCTGGCAGACTCAGGGTGAGAGTGCTAACGCAAACTCTAGGCTTGGGCTCTTGCTCGGTCAACCTGAGGCAAGCCGCCACTGGAGGTGAGCAACCCCGCCGCTCGAGGTGAGGCAAGCCGCCGCTCGACGGGAAGGAACTAGAGAAGTACCCGAGCCACCGGCAGGCTTGGGGTAGCCGTAAAGCCCAGCGGGGTCGGTGTTCGCCCACGAGAAAGGGCCAGTGACCCCAACGTGGCCACCATCGCCCCGTTGTCAGTACAGAGCCCCGGACGGGGAATCGACAGGTGGA
>Ga0315270_10000308_pt1 | contig 27701 bp, 16 predicted proteins | sample C1_bottom_MG_FD_204932 | JGI IMG/M metagenome (GOLD analysis project Ga0315270, IMG submission 204932) | Sediment microbial communities from Yellowstone Lake, YNP, Wyoming, USA - C1_bottom | ecosystem: Environmental > Aquatic > Freshwater > Lake > Sediment | place: USA: Wyoming | collected...
CAATAACTTATCTGCAACATTCAATTTATTAATATCTTTCGATAAATGGAACGTCACAACTGGCTATTCATAATTCTTACCGGCCCGAATAATCCAGAAGGTTGCAATGGACTATCCGGAATGTAAGTGTTATAAGGGCACCAGGTTACCCGTTGTTCTTCTGGCAGTTTACTATCACCAATCAATCTGTTCATCCAGGTATTTACCACTTCAATCTTTATATCATTTACACCTTCTTTTACCAAATCAGAAATATTCAGCTTGTAAGGTGCAGTCCATACGCCACCTGCATATTTACCATTCACTGTAACCTTGGCCATTGCGGTAACAGCACCAAGATCTATAAATAGTTTTTTTTCGGCAGGTATTTTATCGAGGTTAAATTTACAGTTATAGAAAGCTGTGCCTGCATAGTACTTAATCCGATCGTCTTTGGAAGTAGTCCAGTCAGCCAGCGTTTCGAATACAACGGGTTCTTCCGGGCCTCTTTGCGAAGGATTGAAGTTGACGGTCCATGGGCCTTTTAATTCGGCGAGCTGGATCGGTTCCGGGTAATTGGCTTTTATATCTTTTGCCGAAGATTTACCAGCAGTTTTACGAAACACTACAAACACACTTTCGTATGGCTCCAACTTTAAATGAACTGCGGTGGTATTTTCTTTCTGGTCGTAAGCGGGGAGATTTCGTATGTAGCCTGTTGTGGCTTCCCAAAGTTCTGGTTGCATGCCTGTCACTCTGAATTCAGGTGTAATTATTTTAGTTCCTGTTGTCTGGTTCGATATAAAGTATATTTCACGATCGCCCAATGTGCGGTGACCATAGTGTATTGAAAGATCTTGGGGAAGTTTGCAGTCGGGAATACATTTTATCAGTGCAAATGCCTCTTTCATATCCATTCCATTTATAATAATTCCTTTTCCGAATTTCCGTGATTTCACTTTCATGCCATCCACATTACCCCACAATTCCGAAGCCATGGTAAGTAACTGCTTATCTGCTGCCGGCTGGTTTTGTAAGCTGGGGGAACGTTTGGGTGCAGGTCCAAGAATAACCGCTCCATCGGTGACAAGTTGTTTGATTTTGGATAATAATTCAGGACGCATGGTTTCCAGTTTGGGTAAAACCATCATGCGATATTGGGTGCCGTGTGGCAGCGTAATCAGCCCGTTTTTTACGGTCATATATTTTTCAATAACCTCCGCATTCATATAGTCAAACTGATAACCTACAGGTAGTGCAGGATCAGTAACTCCTGTCATTTTGGGAGCATCTTCACCAATAAAATATGCTACATCCGCCACATTCAACCCCTGCTGTAGCATAAAGTTGGTTCTTTTCAGGTATTGGGTATAAATATCCATCTGCGAAAACCAGGTATTCTTGCGATTGAACTCATTTCCGAACCAGGCATTCATTCCGGGGTTTTTATCCTCATAAGGTTGGGTGATGTAAACATGCAGTAACGTGTTGTTGATCCCCTCTGCAAAAAAACGATCACCACGCTGCTTGATTGTAGCAGGGTACCTGCTGAATGGACTACCAGCGCAGGTATTTGATTCAGCGGAAATTTTTATCTTACCATATATATGAGCACTGGAAGTTGCTGCACGGTTTTCAATGTCCCCGAGCTCGCCCTCACTCCAAAATTCTCCACCAATTTCATCCGATTGCCCGCCATACATTAAAAATTCACCAGGAAACCCCCAATGACCATAATTCTCCAGCCATGTTTTTAATCCATGTTTATGACTTACTTCTCTTAATCCTCCAACATATTCATAGGCTACTTTGTCTGCAACCATTCGCCGCATATCCCAAAGAAAACGATCTGACGCTAACTGGCTGTTAACCACCATTCCCTGGTAAACAGGAAGATAAGGGATAGCATCATATCCATATATTTTTTTGAACTCATCAGGGAACCCATCGGTGAAATTTTGTCCTCCTGTTTCGTAGCTATCCTGAACTACCACTTTGAAACACTTTCTGTCAGCTTCAGGAATTCGTTTCAAAATTTCGCCCATGTGTCCATAAAAGTGTTTTTCAGTATGTATCTTACTCATTTTGTCTACTTCATAACCGGTTGCTTCCGGTGATGCAGGGGTGTTAACTGTACCGGTAGGCGTCATACCTGTGCGTAGAATAATCCAATCGCCTTTTGGCACATCCCAGTTAAGTGTACCATCGGCTGTTAGATATTTAGATATGTCAATCACTTTTGAACCGTCAACTACAGTAGCGTTGTCATCGACTATTGGTTGGCTGGCCCATTGGTAATCTTTCCAATATGGAAGTGGTGTAGGATGCATTTTTGCCAATGTCTTTTCACTAAAACGCTCAACACGTGGCGCCGCTGCTATAACAACTTCAGCAAGCCCATGGTCAGGAAATGTATCTCGTATGATCAAACGAAAATTAGTAGCTGTAGTGGCCGGAAATGAGATAACAACCGGGGCATAGGGATCAAAACCAACGTTCAGTGCAGGATTGGAACGATTGATTTCAAATTCAGAAAGATTACGGTATTTTTCATTGGAAGATTTAACCTGAAATTGAACCTTCGCCAACATTGGTTTTTCTGTAGGGCGGATAGAAAGGCTTCTCGCTGTGAAAGGTTTTTTTGAAGTAAAGTCGATAATGAATTTATCTCCCTTTGGCAAAGTGATACCAGTACTTTTGTTTCCGTCAGTAATTGTTGCAATATCAGCCAGTTTCGGAAAAGTAGTTACTGTTCCGTTTTTGTTATTCAATACAAGCTGGTCATCTTTTGGAACAGGATAAGCAATAACCTTTACATCCTGAAAGATATCAATCGGTTTTACCAGTTTTTGGGAAATTTTAAGTGGCCCCTTTACCCGAAACTCAGAAGCGGTAAGATATCGCATCGCTTCACCTGAATTGATCCACGGGCCACCAGATTGGCTCCATCCTGGTGAATTAAAAACGCCGATTTCGATATTCAATTCAGTGGCCGTTTTCATTGCAGCATGAAGGATATCCCACCACGGCTCACTAAGCATTTTTACTTTTCCGTAAGGAACATCGCTCAAACCAATATTTCCTATAAATGCCCGGTTAATTCCAGCAGCCTTCATTGAATAAAGATCCTTAACTACCCCCTCTTTGGAAATATTATCGGATATCCAATACCAGTAAACACTGGTTTGAATGGAGTCGGGTGGGTTAATAAAGCCGCTTTCAAGAGACTCGTTAGAAATTTTAGTATCGTTAGTTGTCCACGCCACTATTAAAAATACAGCAATCAAAAAACTAACCGTTCCGGATATAATTTTCATTTTCATATATTTTTTGATATTACAAGAAACTCGTCAAAAATCATTTCACTGTTTGAGTATTTATTGGTGATGACTCGTTTCATATTGGTATATATTATTTTTTCTTTACTAAAAGTATCCAATCGTTGTTATCAGGTTTATTGCCAATTGTATAATTGCCGTCTACAACTGTTATGGTTATTGGTGTGTCGTACTTATCTATAATTGGATTATACCATTGGAGATGGTATTGTGCGTTTGCCAGATTTTTTAACGTGCCTGTATTTCTGTTTGTTCTGTTATAGAAATAAGCCACATAAAGCGCATTATTTTTACTTGCTACCGAATAAAAAGAACCATTGTTGCTAAACCAGGCCGGATCATCGAAACGAGGAGTTAAATTAAACCATTCTATTTCTTTAAAGAATTTATGCATATAACCCATTTGATAAGCGGAGGGAAACTCAAGGCTTACATTCCATTTAGTTTGCTTGTCTGTTGTACTGATTGTAATACCATCCCGAACAGTAGGTTTGTCCATGTCGTAGCTGCTGCTATAAAGCCAGATATCCGCAGCTCCATAACCAATCCCATACATACCATTAAGAAAGGCAGTCCACCCTTGCATTCTTGCACCGAATTCCAATGTCCACAAATGGTCATAAAGCCCTTCGTAATTGGGGGCAGGCTTGCCTTGTCCATTATTCCAAAAATCTTTTGGCACCTTAAAATCTAACTGTGCAATTTTTTCAGGGGCCCATTGCATGCCAAACCAGGTATGTCCTTGTAAATTTTTAAAAGAAGAGTTTGAAACTGATGTAAATGAAACATATTCCATATGTGCTGTCTGCGGATGGCTATATGCATCATATTTGTTAATATAACCAGCCACCAATTTCCATGGATTTGTGGTTGAATCATAATAAGGATTATCGTCTTGCCCGTTACCATTGAGCCTTCCATGATACATATCATTGTCAACCTCCTGGGCTGTTGTCCACATTACTGGATAAGCGCTATACCTGGCTACCCAATATCTACATAACTTTTCTAAATATTTATCAGAATATTTTGCTCTGTTATATCCCAGTTCTGATGCAAAAAAAAGTTGTGCATTTGTGTGAACCAAGCCTTTTTCAGCTAAATATTTAAAGCGATTGTCTAAATCTGTAAAGCCAAAGATGTCACTACTTGTTAAGCCATCACTTAAGTTATACTTTGCTTCTATCGGCTCAGATTGACATACTGTAAAGCCCTGCAATAAACGTTTATTTATAATAGTTTTAAAATTATTTAAAGAATTCGCAGCAATATTCCAATGGGTGTCACCCAGGTAAAAGAAAGGAGTGCCGTCATTGTACAAAAAGTAACGGGTATTTACCATTGTCTTTATAAAGCCATGTTTATAAATATCCAAATCGCCCTTATACTCAACACAGGTTAAATTGCCCGTTTTCTTATTTAGCCCCGTATTTAAAGAATCTGAGCAAACTGTTTTATAAAACCACTCACCTAAAATGGTTGGTGCAAATCGTACTTTCCATGTATCGCCATTATCCCAGAATGCAGGAATTTTAAGCGCTGTACCATTATTATGTGTAAAAGTAACATCTAAATCAACGTCATTAAAGCTACTCGTATATGGTCTGCTACTCGTAAAAGTAAGTTCTGTTACCATCCATTTAACCGAAGGAATCTCTAAAGGTTTTTTTTCTAACTCATTATATCCTTTACAGCTTGAACTGAAAAAAAATCCTATCAAAATAAAGAATGGAATTCCCGAACTTATAATTGATTTCATATTGTTTAATTTTATTTCTATAAAGTAGCATGTACTACAATATGTTTTAATCCATTGGTCTATGTTTTAGAATGGAGTTGTATTCTTTCATGCTTATACAGATTATTATCTGTTTGTTCAAGTACTACTTTGATGTCATTCAAACAGTTTATTTTCGTCAATAAATTACTTGATTGCTTGAATAAATCATTGGATTTTGCAATTCATCATTCAGTAAATCACCAATCGTCAATTTACTTACCTGTTCATCAGTCAATATATTTTTAATACCGTTGAATTTTGCACCATCGGACATGTAAGCACAAGTCATTGCACGGCGGAAGCCATTGGTCATGTTGGCTCCTGCACCGTGCATGGTTAATCCGTTGTGAAATGAACAGCTACCTGCTTTCATGGGTACAGCTACAGATTTTGTTTTTAAAAACTGCGGATACACCTCAAAAATGGCATCCATATTTTTTCCAATACCCGGATTATCAAATGTGGTGCTGTGATATGAACCGGGAATAAAATAAAGGCACCCATTTTCCAAAGTCGCATCATCCAACGCTACCCAAATAGATAAGGCACGTCTGTCGCTGAACGACCAGAATGGTGTATCCAAATGCCATGATGTTGGGTTTGCCCAGGGGCGTTTTATCAATGCCTGGTCGTGCCATATCCTGGTGCCTTCCCAGCCTGCTAAATCAGCCACCATCTTCCCGATGTTTTCATCCAGCATTATTTTTTTTACATCATCATTTGTTTGCCAAAGGTTCAGCATCTGGTCAAATACTTTACCATAGTAATCACTGTCTTTATTGATGCCATCATCTTCGCCCACTTTTGAATCGCTGAAAGCAAACTTGCGGCCGTTGCGCTGTTCAATTGCTTCTGTTACTGATGTACGCCAGAAAGAAAGTTCTTCTTCATTTAAAAAATTTTCTACCAACAGGTAACCATTGTCCCTGTAGGATTCAATTTGTTGTGGTGAAAGTTGAGACTGCATAGTTGTATTTTTTGTTTATATGTCGGAAGGAATGTGGCTGTTATATTTTTTCTAAAGACTGCTGATACTTTTATTCCCTACTGTTGTTTTGAATTTTTAATTGAGGGCAATTGTTGCTTTTTTCTAAATATGTTTGGAGAAAAGAAATACTCTTTCAGGGTTTTTGGCTGCTCCATATCGTCCAGACCTACTTTAGGAAATTCATTATTTTTTGGAAAGTGAACTGTCCGGAACAGCATATCCCAAACAGGAAAAAATGCTGCATAATTTTTATTATGATGATGGTCTTCTACTGAATGATGTATTCTATGATAATAATTATCAGCAAAAAAGTATCGTAAAGGCCCTAAACTAAGTTTGGAATTCATGTGAATGAATTGTCCGTAAGCCGCATAAAAAGATGAAAGAATGGCAAGCTTTGGCGCATCTATATGAATTAAAATTGCCAGTGGAAGCGTAATAAAGGGGACACGGAATAGCTCTTCCAGTACATGATGATATGAAACAACAGCATTAAGGTTTTTAATGGAATGATGTGTTTTATGAAATTCCCAAAAAAAAGAAACTGTATGCTGTGTTCGATGATACCAATAATAAAAAAAATCGAATACTAATAAAGTAAGTACTACAAGCAAAACATTTAACAGCAATGGATTTACAAATGACTTCGCACTTATTGCACTAAAGGATAGATTTAAAATGGGAGTGATGTTGAAATAGTTGACTATTTCAATGCTCAGTAAGCTTATAAAGTAATTACATTGAATAGAAATTATCCAAAACAGCAACCCATTCTTGTGGTCTTTGCTTGTCTCATCATTTGGCAAAAGTGTTTCTGCCAGGAAAAGAGGTAAAACAACAAAAGTAAAACTTAAATATCCTGATAGGTTATCCTTTAAAAACGCAGGGATTGTTAGCGTTGTTAAAATATTCGCAAAATATGTTTCGGTTAATTGACTTAACTCGATAAGTAATAATAGCCCTATAATGGCTAAAAAATAAAAAATATACTTTACTTCTAAACGAAACATTTTTTTCATGCAAAATATTTTAGTTGTTTAATTTTCCAAACACTGCTTTAATCGCCTTCAAATAAGCATCTCCATATTTTTTCTCCGGCAATAGATAACTTCCTTCCGTCCATTCGTTCCAGGAATTAAGCACTACTATTTTATGTTTGGGGTTGTATTCATCCAGGAATTTTTTTGCTTCTACCAATTGTTTTTGAAATGAGGCAGGTGTATTACCCACAAACACCGGTGTCCACGGATAATCTTTCATTTCAAACTTATCGCTTTGGGTACAGCGTGGGCTTGCATCCCAGCCCATAGATACGTTGGGAGTGTATAAGACCTCCGGATACTTTGCAATAAAATTTTTCCAATAATCTTTTGCGGACGCAAATGCTTTTTCTACAGGCACTGTTGGAAAACCATCGGTACCCACATTGGTATAATGATGGATATAGCAATAAGTAGATACACTTTCTGCATTCAATGCCTTTATCATTTCACCAGCATTGGCTGGTGCTGCAGACCCCGTAATTCCTTTTACAAAATCATCATTCACCATCCAGCTCATAATATTAAAATGCACGCCGGGGAAACCTGCTGCCTTTGTTTTTGCATCCAGCAACTGTATGGCTTTTTTTGCTTCTTCAATTCCACCCAGACCATTTATAAAAGTTATGATTTCATAAATAGAGAAATAAGGCTTGCCATCAATCAACCAATAATTAGGCTGCTTAAAATAGTTGTCAACAATATAAGTAGAGATGGTATCCCACAATGCAGGTGACACTTCACCCTGCGTAAGTGCCACACGGCTGTTATCAAAGGAGGCGGGCTGAATATTCAACCAGTCATGATTGGCCCACATCAAGGCAAACTTTAAGCGGTTACGGTTAGGTGCTTTTAAAAAACCCTTTTCCAAACCTTCCTGCAAATATTGCCCGGTGTTGCTGTACCAGTACCAATCGTAAATAAAACAATCAATACCATTGTTTGCTGCCAAATCAATTTCTTTAGCAGCCCACTTTGGGTCGGCCTCATTAAAGTATCCCCAGCTTGGCACTTTGGGTTGCTCATGTCCTTTGAAACGTGGCTTTGCATTTTTTACAACCTCCCATTCTGTCCAGCCTTTTCCGTGCCATCTTGAGTTGATACTGTCCGGATGATAGTTGGGGAAGTAGTAAACAGCTACTTCATATTCTTTTTTCGTTTTACTGTTTGCTGATTTCTGAACCTGTGCAAACGAAGGCAAGCTTTTCAAAAAAAGAATGCAAACAATGGTTAAACTAAATTTCATATTACTTTTTATTTTTAATGTGTGAATGCGGTTTTTTTTATTTTACTTTCCCTTGTGTTCTGATTTGAATTTTTGAATTGCTTTACCCACTGCTTTCACTCTTGCATCACCTTCATACAAAGTAGGGCATAGCCAGCCACCTTCATCAAATTCGTTCCATGCATAAACAAGTGCACATTGGGAGACTGCTGCCGTTCTGTTTTGTATCAGCCATTGTAACGCTGTTTCAACATGTGCCGCCAGCTCATTCGGTACAGCGTGATTGTAATACACATCTTTGGGATAATATTTAGACCAGATGCTGATGTTATCAATACGGGGTTTAGGGTTCCAGCCTGCATTAACAACGGGAACTACCTGCGAGCCTGTTGTTTTGCATTCATTCCAAAACTGCTCTGCCTCCTCAGTTAATTTTTTGTAAGATGCTTTGGGGCTGTTTTTTTGTGCGACATAACTGCTTAATGCATTTCCGCCAAGTGAATCGCTCCATTGCTTTCCTTTTTTTTCATCAAAATCCATAATAACGAGATACGGATTACCAAGACCTGCTTCTGCAATAATATTTCTTACAGAATCAAGCGTTGTTTTCATTTGCAGAAAACTTCCCCAGTTTTTAATTACATCTGCTGAATCAATAAAACCAAAATAGAGCAGCGGCCTGTTGTTTAAAACAGTTTGATACCCCGGCTCTTTCATCATCTTTATCATGTGATTGATAAATCCTGTGTTGGAATGACGGAAGCGCCCCTGTTCTATAATCAAACAAAAATTAATGTCAGCCCGGTGTTTACTGCTTAAATATCTTTCCAATCCCAATTTTAACCCTTCTTCAGTATAAGTAACAAAAGCCCAGTAGTCAAGCGCACCTATTTTTGCATAGTTGATTTCTTTGTCCATCACTTCCTGTGAAGAACCGTTGATGTATAAACTGTCTTTTCCAATTTCCTTTGCAAAAAACGGGAGCCGGTTTCGAAATTCCTTAGGCATTAAATTTTTTTCGATAATGCCTGTTATGTTATCAGTATTGCTTCCATAATACCAGGCATCCCAGCGGATGGCCCCGATAATTGGTTTTTCAGTTTTGTTTATAACAAGGTCAAGAGATACATCCCAGGCATCTGTTCTGAAAAGATTAACCGGCAAGCCTTCCTTATTAAAAAGATTCGGAGTAGCTGCATTGTTAAATCCAAAGCGCACAGCAACGGGATTTTTAATTTTTTTATTTGAAACAACAATAGTGCTGCCATCTATTACTGCAACCGCAGGCAAAAAAATCTTATCATTACCTGCAATAAAAAACTCCGATGGTGAACCACCTTTGCTTATCAATTCATTTGCTGCATTTTCAAACCGGATATGGATTTTGTCTTTCTTTATCTCCATGCTTTTATAAAATGGGCTTTTATATGCGATGTCGTTTTTATCATAAGTTTCAGCCAACGCATAATTAGCAAGGCGTAAACCAACTTCGGATTTATTTTGAGGATGTACATTATTAATATCATCAACCAGATCGCTTATTACTACCATGCCCGTCCGGGGTATTTCCATACACTTTGTTTGTGCATCCCTCATTAATGCCACATAATTTTTGGTTGTTCCAATATCCGAAAACGGTGCTATCTGTACATAATAAAAAGGAAAGTCATATTGCCATAACCGCCGCCACTCATTTACCATGGATTTTAATAAAGAAGGATAAGCAGTATAACTGAAGCGATTGGTTTCGCCCTGGTACCAGATAACACCTGAAATTTTATAATTGACAATGGGATGAATCATACCGTTATACAGTAATCCAATCCCATTAGGGCAGCATTCATTCGTTGATGCTGCCATCGCAGCCACTTCTTTAAAAGAATCATTATTATTTATTAATTCAGCGGGAGACCAAATTTCGGCTCCTGTTCCGCCCCAGTTTGCGTTAATCAAACCAACAGGTTGCTGTAATACTGTTTGTAATCTTTTCCCAAAAAAATAACCGACTGCACTTAATTTTTTCATGTCGTCAGGATTGCATACAACCCATTTTCCTTTTGTATCATCCTGCGGAGATGCTGACGAATATTTTGGAACATAGAAAAATCTGATCATTGAATTTGTTGCATTCATTGATTCATCTTTTGCCTGTTGAATTCCGTCGTTGGCTGACAATTCCATATTACTTTGCCCACCACACAGCCATACTTCACCAACCAATACATCTTCCAGGATTATTTCATTTTCACCCTTAATGATTATTTTATATGGCCCACCCGCCTTTGGAGTATTTATTTTTAATTCCCATTTTGCTGTACGAAAATCTGTAGTACCCATGTAAGTGGCAGTATCCCACCCAGCTCTTATTTTTACCACTTCCCACGGCTTGGCCCAACCCCAGATTGTTACTTCCCTGTTCTGTGGTAAAACCATGTGGCTGCCAATAATGGCAGGCAATCTTACTTCAGCGGTTGCACTGAAATACGATAAATTCAGAAGAGAAAAAATTAATATGGTTCTGCAAATTTTTGGCATGTTGTTGTTTTCTAATTGTTTTTTTTAAACACTGTTTTTATTGCATCCAGATATTCCATCTTATTGATTGTATCAGGCTCCAGGTAACTTCCTTCAGTCCATTCATTCCAGGAATTGATCGTAATTATTTTGTTTGCCGGATTAGTGAAATCAATAAAAGCCTTTGCAATTTGCAATGAGCTTTTAAATTTTTCGGGAGTATTGCCAGAGAGTATTGAAAAGAATGGATATTCCCCTTTTACAAAGGGCTTGGTTGTATCACAACGTGGCGATGCATCCCAGCCCATTGTTACATTAGGATGATAAGGCACTTTAAAATTTGATGAAGCTGTTTTCCAATATTCCACTGCTTTGTTCATCATGTAGTGATAGGTTGTTGTCGGAAATTCAGGCATGTCTGTATGATGTATCCACACATAGGAATCTACACTATTGACACCAAATAAATCAATCAGTTCATTGGCATCTTTTGCAGTGATTCCATCTGGCATATGCAGCCCCCATTGCACTGCATTCAGATGCAAATCTTTAAATCCGGCAGCCTTTGTTTTTTTCCTGAATTTTTGCAAGGCTTCCACAGCTTTTTCTATGCTGCCAAAACCATTGATGAAAGTATATAACTGGTAGATGCTGAAATAAGGGCAGCCATCAACTTTCCAATACGATGGGTCTTTGAAATATTTGTTGATGCAAATATCCACTACACTGTCAAAGGTTGCTGGTGTTACTTCCCAATGATTGGCCCACATGATGGCAAATTTCAGTTGCGATTTATTGGGAGCTTTTAAAAATCCTTGCTCCAGGCACCGTTGCAAAAACGGGCCGTCATTTTTATAATACCAGTCGTATAAAAAAATATCAACGCCATGGGAGGAAGCCACCTCAATTTTTTTCGCCATCACTTTCGGGTCTGCCTCATCTTCATATCCCCACAGCGGAACCTTTGGCTGCTGATGCCCTGCAAACCTTGGTTTGGCTGTTTTCAATGATTCCCATTCTGTCCACGGGTAGCCATGCGATTTTTCATTTTGTGCATCCACATGCCATTGTGGGAAATAATAAACAGCCACTTCCACTTTTCCTTCGGCATTTTTTTTTTCTTGTGCGAAAGCATATGTAAAGCAAAGAGTGAAAAAAGGTATAACAGCAAAGGAGTATTTCATTTTATAAATTATTTCTTTTTTAAAGCAGGTAAAATATTTTGTTCTTTATAAATCCCAATCATATGTGTCCTTATCAATTCATACATCGTTTTCTTTTCACTTCCTGCATTAAAATTGATTTGTCCAGATTCCTGCATTGGCATGTGGCAATCAATGCACTTATTTATCAGTACCTGTTTCTCTACATTTTTTTCTGTGCAAAAATTATTGCCGCCATCATTATGGCAATTCATACAACGCTGTGCAAATACCTCTTTATTGTTACTTTCTTTCTGGTGCACATTGTGACAGGAAGAACAATTGAGCACCATTGACTGCTTGAAACATTTGCTGGCAGCAAGCAATGCATACTGGTTGCCATGCACATCCGGTTTTGCAGCGCTGTCTTTGTGATAGGACGGTTTAAAAAAATCATCGAGTTTACTACCCGGCAAAAAACTGAATGCAGGTTTAATATTTTCCCTCAAGCCCGAATGGCAACTGGCGCAGGCATCCAATTGTTGCTGCCGGCTGAGTACTTTGGTGTTGATGATATACTTTCCCTTTTTATCACCAGGATTTTCATTGTGATACTGCACATGTTTTTTACCCGGGCCATGGCATGTTTCGCATGAAATGGATAAAACTATTTTGCTGCTGTCAAACTCCGGTTCGCCTGTATAATTCAATTGCTCATCTGCATAGGTGGCATGGCATTCGAAACATTTTACATAAACCATCCGGTTAAACATTACTTTATCTGCAGGATATCCCGGGCTGTTAATCCAGTTTTGAGCTTCAACAGACCATGATAAAGGCAACTGATAAAATTTGTTATCGCTTTTAAATAAAAATGTCTGTCCTTTTTTGCCAGAGCCAACCACCATATCCATGCGATGGCTTGCTGCCAGCAAACCCCTGCTCCATGCAGACTGATAAAAGCCATCTGTTTTTTTACGTACAGTTACAGAAAGGTTATCATTATAAATTATGCTGTCTTCCGGATATGGTGCATCAATCAATTTTTCGCCATTCATCCATGCAGATGTTTTATAGTGCGGCGTCTTTGCATAGCTGTCGTACATTTCTTTATGACAGGTAATGCAGGTGTGTGAACCTGCATAATTTTCGTTTGCGCCATACACAGCCTTGTCTTCTTTACTGCTGCTTTTTGTATTGCACATGGATGAGCTCACATAAATGGCCAGCACTATAGCGGTGATAACCAAACGGTATCCATGGAAATATTTTGAAAAATTTTTCATGTATGGCTGCAATCATTTTTTTTCTTAACTAAAAAAACCGTTCTCGGTATTTCAATAACTCACTGTCCTTGTTTTGCTTCCCCTGTTATCATAAAATTCCACCTGCTTTATTGCCGGAGAAATTATAACCGAACGGGATGACTGGGAAAGATAACCACTTCCGTAGCTCAGCTCCAGTTTTTGTTTTTTATTTCCATCAAGGTACAAAACGGCATAGCTTTCGTTTTGATTTGGATAAATCCTTTTTGAAGCAACTGCATTATTCTGCCTGAACAATTTTACAGAATCCAGCACCTGGGAAATAACAAAAAGCGACCGGTTATTTTTTGTTTCCACTCTTGCCAATGCCCTTGCATCAGCATCCACAATAAAACCGGATTGATTTAAATTAAGCGGTTTAAAATTCCCTTTGCCATCACCCAGCATGGTCAATCCCTTCAATGCATCATACTTTCCTATCACCACATCTGTCCAATAAAAATTACCTACAGCCATCAAATCAAGATTGCCATCATGATTAATATCTATCGTTTGAATTCCAAACAAAGGCGCTATCTGCGCCTGCTGTGGCAATTTTTTTATCTCAAATTTTCCATTGCCTTTGTTTTCAATAAAAGCAGAGGCTAAGGTTTTACAGGTGAGTGTGGGCGGTGAAGTTGTTTTAAATACTTCCAGTATTTTTTCTGTTGTGGCTTTGGCATAGTCGGCATAATTAAGAAATTGCTTTTTTAAAACGGGTAATTGTTCTACCATGTAATCCAAAGAAACTACCGGGTAGTTTTGCCCATCTTCATAATAACTCATAATGGGGTCAGTGGTTCCGTTCTTATCAAAATCCTGGTAACAAATGTTCATCGGTTTTTCTCTGCTGCATTGATAAGGGCAGTTCAATCCCCAGTTGCATGCTATATAATCCATATCGCCATCATTATCAAAATCGCCTGCAACCAAACTTTGCCACAAGCCGTTTGATTCGGATAAGCCTGACTGTGAAGTAATGTTTGAAAAATTTTTTCGGTCATTTTTAAAAACAGTAACGGGCATCCACTCTCCTGTAATCATTAAATCAGGTTGATTATCGTTGTCAACATCTGTCCATAATGCACCTGTTACAATGCCGATTTTTTGTAAACCCGGGGCAATGCTTTCCGTAACATCTGTGAAATGTCCTTTATCATTTCTCAGCAAATAGCTTTTAGAACATTGAGGATAAAAGCCCGGTTTAACGCCACCTCCTACAAACAAATCCAAATCACCATCCTTGTCATAATCCGCTGCCACCACACAGGAGCCACTTGAAATCATCACTGGTAAAGCTGTAGTATCAATTGCAAAATCCCCCTTGCCGTTATTTTTATAGAGCCTGTCCTGGTATCTTTTATTTCCATCAGTGAACTGGTTGCCGCCACTTACTACATAAAGGTCTGCGTCACCATCGCCATCTGCATCAAAAAAAAGTGAACCGGCATCTACAACACCATCTGCATATTTACTGATTGGTTTACCAGTAAATTTTCCATTTGCATTTTGAATATATATTTTCCCTGCTTGCTGAAAGGCACCGCCAATAAAAAAATCTTCTAGTCCGTCATTGTTTACATCAGCCACCGCAATACCCTGGCCGTTTTCAGAATATTTGCGTGGAATCAGTCTTTCAAAATTGAAGTCCACAAAATCGGGATGTTTATCTTTATAATCTATTCCTAAAGATGCTGACGATAGAGAGGTAAACAAGGCAGGGGAAGGCGGAATTGATTTTGCAGGCTGAATAAAATTTCCGTCGTTGTAATTGATTTTTAAAAAACTGTTCGCCTTTATATTTTTTTGAACAGTAACTCTTCCATCGGGCCATGTTACAGAGAGGGAATCTATTGCCTGATTTTTACCGAGGCCAAAATGCAATGCTTGCTCCACTGAACTTTCAAATCCCCTTACGGTTGACAGGTAACGCACCTGTACATTTTCACCATAACTTATTTTTACTGTGCTACCTGTTGCAAGTGTATTTTTATCAGTGCCTTTCAATTGTACCCTCAAAAAATTATTCAGTGAAGTTTTACCTGCATCATTGGTTTTGTTTTTATAAACATGCGCCGGTGCATCCATATTATTGGTTACAATATCAAGGTCGCCATCATTATCCAAATCAACATAAGCTGCACCGTTTGAATATACTGTTTCCATAAAGCCCCATTTTTCGCTCATGTCCTCAAATGTATTATCCTGTTTGTTTCTGTATAAATATGGATGCTTTTTAATACCGGGCCGTTTATTAAGTGCATCCGCAATCTCTTTGTTACTTTGGGCTTTTTTGTCGTTTGTGTTTGTATAAGCGGAAATATCAGTTCTGAATTTTACAAAATCAAGATCAGTAACATCTTTGCCAAAACCGTTGGTGATAAACAAATCCTGGTAACCATCATTATCGAAATCTGCAAACAGGGGCGCCCAGCTCCAGCTTGTTTTATAGATGCCTGATAGTTGTCCTAATTCACTGAATTTTCCCATGCCCTGGTTTAACTGCAGTGTATTACGCATGTACTGGTTCAGGTATGCCTGGCTTTGTGCATAATAAAAATTATCATAATTGTTTGGCCCCAGCATTTGCATACGGTCTTTCCGTTTTTCCGGCAGCATATCCACTGCCACTAAATCCATCAACCCGTCATTGTTAATATCTCCTGCATCATTTCCCATTGCAAAATGACTGGTATGATTAAAATATTGGGCAGCTTCATCCTTGAAACTTCCATCATGCTTATTGATATACAAAAGGTCGTTGGACAGGTAATCATTCGTAACATAAATATCCGGCCAACCATCTTCATTGATATCAACTACTGCTACTCCAAGTCCATAGCCTTCCTCTGTAATGTTTGCTGCTTTGGAAATATCAGTAAAAACTGCATGGCCAATTTTAGGGTCAAAATCATTTCTGTAAAGCCTGTCGGTGTTTTTTGCTGAACCGTCTTTTCTTATTGGGTAGGGCACATTGGGAGAGCGGTCATAAGAACCGCCGTTAAGTTCATACATGTCTAAATCTCCATCCCTGTCATAATCAAAAAAAACAGATTGAATGGTGGTTGCAGGTTCTGCCAAACCATATTCTGCTGTCATTTCTTTAAACGTTGGATTGCCTGATTTATCAACTCCCAAATTGATAAACAACTCATTTTTGTAAACAGCCTTGTTGGTTTTTCCGCCTGTACTTAAAAAAATATCAGGTAACCCATCTGCATTTACATCGGCAACAGATACACCAAATGGCCAGCCGCCGGTCTTAATGCCGGATGCAGCGGTAACATCTTCAAACTTTAAATTTCCTTTGTTCAAATACAATTTTGATGGCACCATATTGCCCACCAGGAAAATATCCTGCAGCCCGTCGTTGTTATAATCACCAATGCCAACACCTCCGCCAATATAGATGTACTCAAAATTCACCAGGTTGAGTGAGTCGTTGGTGGTTATAGTATTGGTAAAGGAAACTCCTGATACAGCAGGGGCAATACTTTCAAAAAGTGCATCCTTTTCATTTATATTTTGCTGGTTGCTAGTACAACCTGTTAAACAAATTATACCCAATATTGATAAGGATACAGCAAGTATCCAAGTTGTATTTTTCACTTTATTCATTCTATAAAAAAACCCTTTCAGCATAATGGAGGTTTTACATCATTAAAAAACTGAAAGGGATGTTGAGGATTATTTATTCTTTGATCAAATATCCATGTTAGTACCCATTATTTTGTGTTATTACTCCATTACTTGCATCAATTTCAGGTTGTGGAATGGGGAATAAATAGTATTTATCATTCCAAGGCCTGCCTGCGGCAATTAAAGTGGTCTTAAGCCTGTCGGTACGCTTCAAATCAAACCACCTTACCATCTCCAATGCCAATTCAAGATTACGCTCTTTTAACACAGCATCCCGAAATTGGTCCTTTGTTAAACCGGCAGTAAGATCAGGCAAACCTGCCCTATCCCTTACTTTTTTTATTTCTGCGTACGCAGCCGTTGTTGGACCATTCACTTCATTCTCAGCTTCCGCTTTTATCAATACCAAATCAGCATAACGATAAACAATAAAATTATTTGGCTGAATATCACCGCTCACTCCAGGGAAGAGCCATTTTCCCTGGTTAGAAGCAGGGTCAGCCGGTTTTTCAAAAGTTACCGCCCTGCGATTATCCGCTGCAGCATACTTTGGATATAAACTCGGGTCTGCAGAGGTAATACCCCAGCCACTTAAAGACCCGTACCGGTTACCCTGTTGATCAACCTGCACATACTGTACAGTGAAAATATCTTCCGGACCATTCTTTTTTGCCACATCAAATACATCTGAAAATGTTGTGGCTAGTGAATAAGCACCACTGTTAATTACTTCTGTAGCTTTTGCCAAAGCATTGGGGTAATCTTTTTTTGTTAAATATACTTTGGCCAGGTAGGCAGATGCAGCCCATTTTTTTACAATGCCTTTCGGTGCAGTTGCAGGCAGGCTTGCTTCTGCATCCTTGAAATCCTGTATAATCTGTGCATATACCTCATCCACTGTGTTTCTGGGTATATTAACCTGGTCAGCTCTTTTGACCTGTGTTGTTCGTAATGGCACTCCACCATACATTTGTACTAATTCAAAATAAATTTGCGCCCTCCAGAATTTGGCTTCGCCAATTGCAGCCTTGGCAAATGCCTGACCGGCTGCACTGTTATCTAATGCCAAAATCTTCGCTTCGTTATCAGTTATCAAATTGGCCCCTGCAATGGCACTATAAGAGGAATTCCACCAATCACGGATTTCCCCGGCAGAACTGGCCGTGAAAGCAAGCTTTGGATAATCTCCCCATTGCCCTGCCCCGTTGCCTTCATCACTGGTTCCATTCAGCACCATTGTTCCTGCCTGCCCATATCCCCCCAAACCCTGCATGGTCCTGTACATACCAGTCAGGGCAGCGGTCACATCTTTCTGACTTCCAAAAAACACGCTTTCAGTTGTTTGGGAAAATACTTTCTCTTCCAGTTTGTTACATTGGGTAAAAAATACTGCAATGAGAAAAATGCAGGAATAACGTATTAGTTTTATCGTATTCATATTATAAGTTTTAATTGTTATTAGAATCCAACATTTAATCCAAACGTGTAAGTCTTAAATAAAGGAATGGACATTATATCAATATTCCTGAACAAATTGCTTTGTGCAAAGTTGTTCACCTCCGGATCATAGCCTTTGTATTTTGTAATGGTGAACAGGTTAGTTGCGCTGAAATACAACCGTATGCTTCTTACAAACTTTACGGTGCCTCCCGGAAAATTGTACCCTACATTCAATGATTTAATCCTTACAAAACTGCCATTCTCCACTGTAAAATCTGAATGATAATCGTAGCCTGGAGATAGTCCCGGTGACGGATATTTTGCATTAAGATTCGTTTGGGTGAAATAATCGTTGGCTGCTTTTGACCGGTTGCCCATCCTTTCTTGCATGAAATCTGTGAAATTCCACACATCGCCACCGATGGCTCCCTGCACCAGTAAATTTAAGTCAAACCCTTTGTAAGAAAAGTTATTGGTAATGCCAAAAATAAACTTGGGATTAGGATCACCTATCACCCTTCTGTCCTTATCAGTAATGAAACCATCTCCATTCAAATCTTTAAACCTTCTACTGCCCACTTTTGAAGCTCCATTAATTACTGGCCCTTTTGTCAATTCCGATGCATCACGGTAAATTCCATCAGATACAAAGCCATAAAACAGGCCTACAGGCTGCCCTTTAATGAGTGCAATGTTTGCAGGCTGCCCTGCAAATGGAGCAAACCCAACAAGCAGCGTATCCAATTTACCCTGACCTAAATCCTTCATTTTATTTTTATTGCTTGCTATATTGGCATTAACGTCCCATTTAAAATCTTTGCCGTTTATTATTGAACCACGCAATTCCAATTCAATACCATTATTGGTTATACTGCCCACATTTGAAAGCTGGTTTGAATAACCTGAGTTTGCAGTCAGTGGTAAATACTGCAGCAAATCTTCAGTTGTTTTTGCATAATAGTTGATACTTCCCGAAAGGCGCTGGTTCCAAAGGCCAAAGTCTAACCCAATATTTAATTGTTTTGTAGTTTCCCATGTTAAATCAGGGTTACCGAGTACGGAAGGAAAAACACCCGTTTGAAGCGTACCACCATAAGGATACTGATTAAAGCCCAATAAAGATTTTGTTTGAAGAGATGCCACCGCCTGGTTGCCGCTAAGGCCATAACTAACCCTAAGTTTTAAATCACTCAAAGCTTTTGCATCCTTCAAAAAATCTTCCTGGCTTATTCTCCAGCTTACTGCACCAGAAGGGAAAAAAGCCCATTGTTTGCCTTCTGTAAATTTTGAAGAGCCATCGTAACGTGCTGTGAATGTAAGAATATATTTATCTCGATATACATTGTTCAGCCTAACAAAATAGGAAGAAAGTAAATCTTCAAGCCTGTTTGTTTGTGTTGGATATTGGGTACTTCCTGCAGCCAAATTTTCATTTTTTAATACATCGCTTGAAAAATTAGAAGCCCCGGAATTAATAGTTCGATAAATTGATTTTTGATAAGAATAGCCTCCAACTGCGGTAAACTGATTTTTGCCGAAAGCTTTATTATAGTTTCCAAAGCCTTCCACCAAATAGCTATTGGAATTATTGCTGTTTTTACCGGCAAGTCCGCCAACCGAGTATCCATTAAAAACTGTTTTTGGATAATAAATATCCCTCAACAAATCATTTTTAAACAAGCTTCCCCTTAATTCAAAACTCAAACCCTGTGTAATTTTTGCCTTTAATGAAGCATTGTTAACGAAAGTTGCTATTGCATTCCTGTTCAATATGTCTCCTAGCCCTAAAAGGCTAAAGCTAGGCCTGGGTGATCCAGCAACTCCAATATTATCTGTTGTAAAGTTTCGGCTGCCATCGTCATTATAAACTTTTTCCGCAGGGTTAGCCGTAAGCGCCCCCTCAAATAAACCATACTTTTGTATATCCCTGGAATCTGCTGGTGAATTATCAGCTATTGACTGGCTATAAGTAGTTGTATTATCAATGCTTAACCATGGCGTGAGATTGGTTACCAAATTGAGCCTGAAATTAGCCCTTTGAAACTGAGAGCCAATTAAGGGGACTTCCTGGTTCAGCCATCCGATACTTCCTGAATAAACAACATCTTTTCCGCCGCTGAAATCAATCGAATAATTTTGCGTTATCCCATTTCTTTTAACAGCATCTACCCAGTTGGTATTTGTTGTTACCTTGTCAGGCTTAGGATAAAGCACGCCGTCAATCGTAGTGTCTTTATAAAAAACAGGCTGATTTGTCGCTGCATTGTATAAATTTGAATACGCAGCATACTCTTTTCCATTCATCAATTCAATTTTTGAATCATTCAACTGGCTTTTACCATAACTGGCATTGAAATTTACCCTTGGTTGCTGGCCTGCCCTGCCTTTTTTAGTTGTAACGATAATTACCCCATTGGCACCTCTTGATCCGTAAATTGCTGTGGCGGATGCATCTTTTAAAACTTCAATGGAAGCAATATCTGCTGGGTTCAACCAGTTCAATGCACCGTTGGGATTACCTTGCCCGGGGTTACCTGCACCACTATTGGTTAAACCCAAAGGGCCGCCTGCGGCAAATGCAGCATTATCATTTATTATCGGAAAGCCATCTATCACAAACAATGGTTCGTTGGTGCCATTTAAGGAGTTGCCACCACGAATGCGTATACTGGTTCCTGCACCAGCCTGTCCGTTTGACTGGTTTATTTGAACACCGCCTGCACGCCCTGTCAATGCCTGGTCAACAGAGGTTAAAGGGACTTCAGCAATCTTACCTAAGTTTACTGATGTAACAGCACCAGTAACATCTTTCTTCCTGACAGAACCGTAGCCAATTACCACTACGTCGCTAAGGTTGCCAACCTGCCGTTCCAGTTTAATATCAATATCAGTTGTATTGCCGATAACAAAATCCTGGGATTGAAAATTGACACTGGAAATGGTAATGGTGTTTCCCTTTATTGCCCTGATGGAGAAGTTACCATCTTTATCCGCCACGGTTGACACTTTGGTTTGCTTTACTGTAATAGTTGCTCCAGGTACCGGTTTATTGTCGGCGTCTTTAACAATACCTGAGACAGTACCTGTTTGTGCAAAGGAGAGAAGGTTTAAAAATAATAAGAGGAAGGAGAACGCTAATCGTTTTCTTTTTAGAAAACAACTACTTAATCTTTTTAACATAGCAAGCAGTTTTTAGTTTTAGTAATAGAAACTTTATAAAAAAGCTTCGTTTGTTTTAACAATCTTAACACAATGTAGAACGTTATATTTTCCTATCTGTCCTGTATTGTCCTGATTTAGATTGCTTTTTTTAAAATAATTTATAAACGAATTGTGGATAACATAAAATATGAGAATCTTAAAGTGATAGACTATGCTCTACAAATACGCACCCATGCTGTATTTTAGGCTATTATACAGAGTTTAAAAAACATGAAGAAGAAGAAAATAAAAAATAAAATATTTTTTATAAAGAAGCTCTTAAAGTAAGCTTGAATGGTATTTCGCTATGTTCTTTTGAGTTAGTTAAAATCAATTGTGCAGCAGTAATTCCCATTTGGTGAAAGTCAGTAGATATAGTGGTAATGCCATTTAAAATAAATTTTTTAACAGGGGTTTCATTGTAAGAAATAACCCCCACTTCACTTCCAATATTAAGGCCGGATGTTACTAATTTTTCCAGCACCACAACCAATTCGTCTTCCATCACATTTAGATAAACTTCCCCCACTTGTACCGTTTCATCTTTTATATTATGGACTACTTTGTAAGAGAATGCATAATCCTGGCAATAATTTTTAAAGCCCCTTAAAATTTCTATGGGGTAATAAGAATAAGATGGAAATATTATTTTTAATGTATGGTATTTTGAAAGATGGTCTGTAGCTTCAACCAATGCGGTGTACACATCTTTTTCAAAATTTTCATAAGCTGCCGCATATTCACCAGTGATACCGGGTACAATTTTATCGAGCAGTAATAATTTTTCTTTTGGGATGGTATTAATTGTTTCATATCCATTTTCTTCACCTTCCATAAAATGTGGTATGATGACATAATGGGTATAATCATTTTTATTATTTGCAATCAGTCTTTTAAATAACAAAAAATCATTGTTGTAAATATAAAAATCTATTACCGCATGTTCGCCTAAAGTAATTACAAAGGAATCATAAATGGTTTTTTTATGGGCACTTAATTTATTGAATAATAAAAATATTTTTAGCGGTTTCTTGAATTCGATATTCTTAATGTAATAACCTCTTCTTGGAACTGCATCAATTACTCCAATATTTTTAAGTTGTTTATATCCTCTTTCCACAGTATCCCTTGCTATATCAAGCTCTATACTCAATTCGTTTATAGAAGGCATATTGTCTCCTACATGGATATGGCCGTTTTCTATTTCCCTTATTACGGAGTTTACGATTTGTAAATATTTAGGAGTAATAGAATATTCATCCACTTTTATTAAATCAATAATTTCCAGCTTCTTCATGTTACAATTTACAGGAGTTTACATTCATTTAATCATTAACATTGCTATATTTTACTTTGCTGCTACCCAATTAAATGATTGGGAAAATCATTTACTGTTTCGCAACCCAACTGCTCCATCACCTGCTGCAGTTGTGCTTTTAAAATATGGATGGTTTGTTCGCCTCCTGCTTTGCCCAATGCACCCACGCCATACATAAAAGGTCGCCCCATAAAAGTGAAAGAGGCACCCGATGCCAGGCACCTGCCAATATCCGGACCAGAACGAAGGCCACCGTCTATCATCACTTTTATTTTATCACCAAATTTGTCTGCAATATTTTTTAAGGGTTTGATGGTGGACTCACCAGCATCAATCTGCCTGCCACCATGATTAGAAACAATGATTCCATCCACACCTAACTCAACAGCTTTTTGTGCGTCCTCTTCATTCACAACTCCTTTAAGTACTAATGCACCCTTCCACATATCCCGTATAGGTTTTATTTTTTCTGCATCAATTCTGCCAGTAAAAGTTTGGTTCATAAACTGGCCGAGTGCACTGAGATTTAAATTTTTTGGCATGTACTTTTCCAGTGTGGCAAAGCCGGGGATGCCTGCTGTTAGGGTTTCTATTCCCCAAACAGGTTTGCCGAAAACCTGCAATATATTTTTCACAGACATCTTTGGTGGCATGGCCAATCCGTTCCTGATATCCCTTGGCCTGAAACCAAAAGAAGGCACATCTACCAATACCACCAACACTGGAAATTGTGCAGCAGTTATCCTCTTGATAATATCATCTCTCAATTCATTTTTTGTTGGATGGTACAATTGAAACCATGCCCTGCCTTCAGATAATTCCGCTATGCGTTCTATACTGCTGGTGGATACGGTACTTAATATGTAAGGGATGTTGTTTTTGAGTGCTGCAGTTGCCAATATTTCCGGAGAGTTAGGCCATATTAATCCCTGCAGACCAATGGGAGAAATACCAAAAGGGGCATCATATTTATGTCCAAATAAATCAACAGACATATCATGCCCCGTAAATTTTTTTAAGTATTGTGGCATCAATTGCACCTGCTGTAAATCAGTGATATTCCTAGAGAGATTTACGTCATCGTTACAACCACCTTCTAAATAATCAAAAGCAAATTTTGGTATTCGCTGCTTTGCTTTTTTTCTCAGATCTTCTACAGAAGGGTATTGAGGATTGTATGCTATTGTTGCTTTTTTTTTCTCCATAATACTGTCTTATAAAAAAATTGCCATAAGAGGTTTTATTAACCTTTCGGCACGGTGTACATTTTTAGTTCAATGATATCTCCTGGCATTGTGTGGCTGTTCCAATGCTGGTGTATGGCAAGCGCTGCACCCATTGCAGTGGCCTGTGCCATGGAAGCGGCAAACACTTCCAGCGATGGAAAGGCTTGCGCCATCAAATTCATATAAATGGGATTTTTGCTAAAACCACCATCAACAAAAATCCGTTTAACTGCTGTACCTTTTAGGATGGCATTTGTACTTGTTACCTGCTTTTCAACAATATTTATCATCAACTGATGATAGGCTTCTTCATAACTGCTAAAAGTATCAGGTTGCAAAGCAGATAATTGTTTTACATCATCTGAAAGGTTTATTCCCCCTGTTAGTTTTTTTATAACAGCTTCATCGTAGCTAATCTGTTTATAATAATCTACAGGCTTTGAAAAATGAAGTGTAAGTTTTTTTACCTGCTTTTCATGTTCATATCCTGCAAAAAGGCGATTGGCTTTTACAGGCAATCCCTGGTATTGCATATAACAAAGGCAATCATTATTCAGTTCATCTTCCGTAAGTGGTGTGTGGTTAAATGGATTAAGGCTGATGCACCAGGTACCGGTAGAAATCAATATAAATGGCTCAATAAAATTTATGAGGTAAGGTATCAAAGCTGCAGAGCTGTCATGCAAGCCAATGCCGGCAATTATTCTTTTATCATGATATAATACATCCACTGTCTTATCACCTTTTTCTACCGGGGCCAGTTTTTTATCGATACCTTCCTCTATAACCCACTGATGATAACTGCATTTTTCAAAATTCCATAAAGATGTGTGACAGCCAATACTGGTTATGTCAGAAAATTCCTTGTTAGTAATAAGAAAACTGAGATACTGTGGCAAGTGAAGGCACCTGCGGATATTTTTGAATACAGATGGTTGTTGTTTTTTTATCCGGTAAAGTTGCAGCCCGGAATTCAAATTGCCTGATGCAGGTGAGGCTGTTTCTTTTTCAATTTTCATTTTGCCACCATAGGCTGCATAAAATTCATCTTCCAATAATGGTGGAAAGGGTTTCAGGTAATTATAGAGCGGCAACAAAGGCTGACCTTCTTCCATGATGTGTACAAAACTTGCCCCGTAAGCAGAAAAATTGATTGCCTTAATTTGAAATCCGGGCAGTTGTATAATTTTTTTAAAAGTATTTTTTACCCATTCTGTAAGCATCGTCAAATCTTCGCAGACATCTCCATCTTCATCAGCAGTTTCCTTTAATTGGGTACTTTCTTCAAATACCTTATTATACTTTTCATCAAACAAAAATACCTTCTTGTTGGTTTTACCAACATCAAAAATGGCTATTACTGCTATTGCACTCATACAGTATTATAAACCGGTTACAATTGTTTTCAATCCCCTTTCTTTAATTAATTTTTCCCTTATTTTTTCTTTCCTGTAAACCTTTAACGGCTGCAAAGAACCACCAGCAAGCAATCTGGCTTCTGCTACTAAAGCCCTCACATCTGTACGGAAAGCCTGTTGTAATATTTCCTGTGCGGTTACCACGTCATTATTATCTTGAGCTGCTGTTAATTTTGCCCTGTCTACAAGCAAGGCCTGTGCATAAGAAATCATGATAGCTTCCACAGATTGCAGTAAATCTTCTAAAGGGTCTTTTACATTGTGAGAAGCATCAATCATCCAGCCTAAATCATCTGCATGGTTCATTCCTTTTGCATCCATACCTTCAATGAGCTCATTAAAAATTAGAAATAACTGGTAGGGTTTTATACTTCCTACCGTCAAATCATCATCACCGTATTTTGAATCATTAAAATGGAAGCCACCCAGCTTTCCTTCCATCAATAATAAAGCAACTATTTGTTCAATATTGGCATTGGGTAAATGATGGCCAAGGTCAACTAAAGTATATGCTTTAGGGCCAAGCTTGCTGGCATATAATAACGACTGCCCCCAATCGCCAACGGTAGTTGAATAAAAGTTGGGTTCATACGCTTTGTATTCTACAAATACTTTCCAGTTGGCAGGTAATGCCGCATAAATTTCTTGTAAACTTTCAAAAGTATTCTGCCATGCTTTTCTAAAATTTAGTTGTCCTGGAAAACATGAACCATCTGCCAGCCAAACGGTTAATGATTTAGAACCCAGGTTCACACCATGTTGTATCACTTCAATATTATGTTGTATGGCCAGTTTACGCACTGCTTTATTTACATGCTGTAAAGAACCAAACTTATAGCTGTGCTCCTGGCCAGGCTGATCTTGGAATGTATTAGAATTAACTGCATCAAAACGCAAATTATGTTCTACAGCCAGTGCTTTAATGGCATTTATATTGTCAGGAATATCCCAGGGAATATGCAATGAAATCGCACCACTTGATTGGTTTAAAGAATGAAGTAAACCAATATCTTCCATTTTTTCCTCCAGGCTTCTGGGCTCACCTCCGCCTGCAAATCTACCAAACCTTGTACCGCCTGTACCCAATGCCCAGCTTGGTATGGCAATTTGGAATGCAATCAATTTTTGTAAAATATCATTGATATTATGAACTTCTTCAGCTACAAATTCAAGTTTTCTTTTGTGGCCTTGCAATATCGCTTCATTGTATTTATGAATGTCGGATTTTTCTATGAGCATGTCAATCAGTTTTTTTAATTGGTTATGGCAGGTAAAATACTTCTTTTAATGGGATACTTACTGGTGAATTATCGGGGTTAGATTCCATAATATCTTTCATGTATAACCACCACTTTTGCATCACCGGATGTTGTGGCAAATCATTAAGCAATTGTGCATCTTCGATTTTTAAAATACTGAACAGGCCGTTGGTTGTTTCATCTAAAAAAATAGCATATTCACTGATGCCTGTTGATTTTAATAATTCCTTTAACTCAGGCCAAAGCTCATCATGGCGTTTTTTATATTCCGCTTCAAAGCCTTTATTTAACTGCATTTTAAATGCTACTCTTTTCATTGGTGTTTATTCAAAAAATTTAAAAATGGGTCAGCAGATTAGAAAATCACCAACCCTAAACTTAACGATTGCTTTGCTTATATGAAAAAGTTTATTTTCTGTTATTACTTTTTTAAAATGGGTTGGCAGATTAGAAAATCGCCAACCCGTCATTACCAAAACGACTATAATTGCTATTTGAGAAAACTAACGTAAAAAAGCTGTTGCCACGCCGCCATCTACATTTAACGTATTGCCGGTAGATTTTCCTAACAAGCCTCCTACAAAAATAAAACAGGCATTAGCAATATCTTCCGGTAAAATTGTTTCGTTTAATAAAGTACGTTTGGCATAATAAGCAGGTAACTCTTCCACTCTAATACCATAAGCCTTAGCTCGTCCTTCTGCCCAACCTCCAGCCCAAATATTTGAGTCGGCAATTACTGCATCTGGATTCACGGTATTAACACGGATTTTATCGCCACCTAATTCCGCAGCCAGCAACCTGGATAAATGAGCCTGTGCTGCTTTTGCTGAACCATACCCGGCATTGTTAGGCCCGGCAACAATTGAATTTTTTGAAACAACATTTAC
>Ga0315270_10000309_pt1 | contig 27693 bp, 30 predicted proteins | sample C1_bottom_MG_FD_204932 | JGI IMG/M metagenome (GOLD analysis project Ga0315270, IMG submission 204932) | Sediment microbial communities from Yellowstone Lake, YNP, Wyoming, USA - C1_bottom | ecosystem: Environmental > Aquatic > Freshwater > Lake > Sediment | place: USA: Wyoming | collected...
ACAACTCGATATTCTGAAATGTCCGCGCAATGCCGATCTGGGCGATACCGTGGGGCGCGATGTCCGCAAGTGCCTTGCCTTCGAAATGAATCTCGCCCGACGTCGGTTCATAGATGCGGCTGATGAGGTTGAACACCGTGGTCTTGCCCGCGCCGTTGGGCCCGATGAGAGTGAACACCTCGCCGCGGCGCACGTCGAAACTGACGTCGTTCACGGCCAGCACGCCGCCAAAATTCACGCTCAGGTTTCGCGCCGAAAGCAGGATTTCGCCGCTCATCGAGGGCCCCCGGGCGCTGCGCGCCCGCGCGCGATGCGGTTGTGGCCCTGCTTCGGGCGACCGGGTGCAGGGCTCATCGCAACCGCTCCGATTTCTGAAAACTCTTCTGGCGCTTGAACATGCCCTTGCGGTAGAACGGAAACACCTGGAACCAGGTGCGCACCTTGAGCCAGCGCCCGTACAGGCCCATCGGCTCGAACAGCACGAAGCCGATCAGCACCGCGCCGTAGACCAGGCCTTGCAAGCCCGGCGCCTGGCCGATCACCGCGGGCAGGTAGTCTTTGCCCATGGCAATCACCTGAGGCATCGTGATCAGGAAGATCGCACCGAGAAATGCACCGTGCACCGAACCCAGGCCGCCGATCACCACCATCAACAGCAAATCGATCGATTGCACGATGTTGAATTGGTCCGGCGAGATGAAGCGCAGATTGTGGGCATAGAGCGCGCCACCGACGCCCGCCAGTGCCGCCGAGAACGCGAACGACGTCGTCTTGTAGCGCGCCAGATGAATGCCCATGCTCTGCGCCGAGATTTCCGAGTCGCGGATGGCGACCAACGCGCGCCCGGTGGGCGAACGCAGCAGGTTCAGCACGGCCAACGTGGCCAGCACCGTGACGACGAGGCACAGGCCGTAAAACGACTCGCCCGATTCGAGCTTCCAGCCGAGCAACTCGGGCGCCTTCAGGTGGATGCCGGCATTGCCACCGGTCACCGATTCCCAACGCGCGAAGACTTCTTCAACGATGAATCCGAAAGCGAGGGTTGCAATGCCAAGGTAGATGCCCTTCACGCGCAGCGCCGGCAGGCCGACGACCATCCCCACCGCTGCCGAAAGCAACCCGGCCGCGACCAGCGCGAGTGGGAACGGCACACCGGCGCCGGTGAGGGCCGCCTGGGTGTACGCGCCAACGCCCAGGAACGCCGCATGCCCCAAGGAAAACAAGCCCGTGAAGCCGGCAAGCAGCATCAGGCCCAGGCCGACAACGGAATAGATCAGCACGAATGTCAGCTGTGCGAGCCAGTACTCCGACACGAGCCACGGCGCGACAACCATCAACAGCAGCAACGCGCTGTACCAAAAGACATGGCCACCGTGTTTCGCCAGACGAATGTCCTGTTCGTAGGAGGTCTTGAAGATGAATCGCATCGGTGTGCCTCAGACCTTCTTGCGCAGCTTTTCACCGAACAGGCCATTCGGCCTGACCATCAGCATCACGAGCACGACAACGTAGGCCGCGATGTCCTTGAAGCCTTCGGGCAGGAAAAAGCCCGACAGCGCCTCGACCACGCCGATCACGAGCCCGCCGACAATTGCACCGGGCAAGCTGCCGAAGCCGCCCACCACAGCCGCCGGGAAGGCCTTCAAGCCGATGAAGCCCATGTTCGCGTGCACGAAGGTGATGGGCGCGAGCAGCAACCCAGCCACGGCGGCAACCATTGCGGCAAGCCCCCACACCAATCCATTCAGGCGTTTCACCGGAATTCCCATGTAGTAGGCGGCGAGCTGGTTTTGCGACGAAGCCTGCATTGCCACGCCCAGCTTGCTGTACTTGAACATGGCGTAGAGCACGGCACACAGCACGGCAGTGGCAACGATCACGACCATCTGCTCGACGTTGAGCACCAGGGTCCCGAGCTTCCAGACCTGGTCTTTGTAGGGAACGGGCAGCGTGTGCGTTTCGGTGCCGATGTTGGGAATCATCGTGATCAGACCGCGTGCGACGTAGCCGATGCCGATCGTCAGCATCACGATCGAAAACGCCGGCTGGCCCAGGATGGGGCTGATCACGGCACGTTCGAGCAAGACACCGAACGCGCCCATCACGACGATCGAACACAGGACTGCAAGCCAGAACGGAAAACCGAACAGCGTCATCGCGGCCAGGCCACCGAAGGCGCCGAGCATCATCAACTCGCCCTGCGCGAAACTGACCGTTTCCGTCGCCTTGTAAATCAGCACGAACCCGAGCGCGATCAGGCCATAGATGCAGCCCTGCGCCATTCCGCCGATGATGATCTGCAAAACCTGCAACTGCGCTGCTCCCCTGTGCTGCGAATCGGTGCCGAGCACCGTGCCCCGTGGGCATTTGACCCGATGCCCGACCCACCTCGCCCGGGCTATGCTGCGAAATCCGTTCTCGGCAGGCCCTGCTTTGTAGCGAAGTTGGGGCGATCGCGCCACGTGGAAACCCCCGAGACACCGACAATTCATCGCGTAACCCGCGCCACCGCGACAACCGCTGGATCGACATGAAACTCCTGCTCGCCTCTTTCCTGCTTCTGACGCTGAACGCCGCCAACGCGCAGAGCTGGCCGCAACAACCCGTACGCGTGATCGTCCCGGCGCCGGCCGGCAGTTCGCTGGACATCATCGTGCGCACCTTGGGCGAGAAGCTGAAGGAGCGCTGGAAGCAGCCGCTGATCGTGGAGAACAAGGCGGGCGCAGGCGGCATGCTCGGCATGGACGTCGTCGCCAAGGCAGCGCCCGACGGCCATACGCTGGGCATCGGGTTCAACGGTCCAGTCGCCTTCGCGCCCTATCTCTACAAGAAGATGCCCTACGACCCGGCCAAACACCTTGTGCCGATCATCCTCACGACGTCACAGCCGAACGTGTTGGCGGTGAATGCGTCCGTGCCGGCGCAGACCTTTGGCGAATTCGTCGCCTGGGCGCGCCAACAAGGCAACAAGGTCTCCTATGGATCCCTGGGCAACGGCAGTTCGTCGCACCTGACGATGGAACTGCTCAAGAGCGTGGCAGGCTTCGAGGCCGTGCACGTACCCTATGCCGGTTCGCCGCCGGCCGGGCAGTCGCTCGCGGCGGGCGACACGCAAGCCCTGTTCAGCGTCGCTCCGGCGCTGCTGCCGCTGGTGCAAGGCGGGCGCATCAGGTTGCTCGCGATCACGAGCGCGCGGCGCCTCGACGCCATGAAAGACTTGCCAACGCTTGCGGAGTCCGGCTACCCCGGATTCGAGGCGCTCGCCTGGAACGGCTTGTTCGCGCCGGCCGGGACGACGCTCGAGGTGCTGGAACGCATCAACGCCGACGTCAATGCCGTGTTGAGCGAGCCCACCGTGCGCGAGTCCTTTGCCAAACAAGGACTCCTCATCGGCGGCAGCTCGGCTGCGGAATTCAAGGCCTTCATCGATCTCGAGGCACGCAAGTGGGGCGCGATCATCGACAAGGTCGGAATCAAACTCGACTGATGCACACGATGCCGGCAGCAGCACTCCATGCCTGATCTCATCGTCGACAACAGCGGCCCGATCTGGACCGTCACCCTGAACCGCGCGATGGTTCGCAATGCCGTCGACGGCCCGACGGCACGCGCGCTGAGCGAGGTGTTCCGCGAATTCGACGCGAATCACACAGCACAGGTGGCCGTGCTCACGGGCGCGGGCAAAGACTTCTGTGCCGGCGCTGACCTGCGCACGGTCGCGGCCGGCGACACCGGCACCCCCGGCAACAGCGCGGGATTGGCGCTGAACGACGACATGCAGGCCGACGGCCCGATGGGGCCGACGCGTCTGCGCTTGCGCAAGCCCGTGATTGCAGCGATCGAAGGCCATGCCGTGGCCGGTGGGCTCGAGCTTGCGCTGTGGTGCGACTTGCGCGTCGCGAGCGCGAGCGCGATTCTTGGCGTTTTCTGCCGGCGCTTCGGCGTGCCGCTGATCGATGGCGGCACGGTGCGCTTGCCGCGCCTGATCGGGCAGAGCCGGGCGCTGGACATGATACTCACGGGCAGGCCTGTCGCGGCACCCGAGGCGCTTGAATTCGGTCTCGTGAACCGCGTTGTCGCGCGCGGCGCAGCGCTCGCCGCCGCGCACGAGCTCGCCGAACAGATCGCTCGGCACCCACCTCAATGCATGCGCAACGACCGGGCCAGCGTGATCGCTCAGTTCGGCTTGTCGTTGGCCGACGCGCTCGCCCAGGAATTCGAGCTTGGCCGGTTGAGCCTGCGCAGCGGCGAAGGCGTTGCCGGTGCGGCGCGATTCATGAGCGGCGCCGGCCGCCACGGTTCGTTCGATCCCCCGGCCTGATTCGCAACAGGCCGCGGCAGGCGCGGTGGGTGCGCTGCCCGAGGCTGAAGCTGGCTGCCCCGCGCAGATTCAGGCGCAGCAAGGGTTCACCCCGATGTGCATGTGTCGATGAATTCATTAATGTATACGTTAATGAATTCCTTGACGTACAGTGGCGCTGCCGCGCCGCGTTCTTCACTGCAATCTCTCGGCCATGTCGGCACCGGTCTTGTGCGCCCGGAATGTGTGCTGGCGACGGCCCATGGCGACCTCTACAGCGCCGATTGGCGCGGCGGCGTGGCGCATCGCCTGCCAGACGGAACGCAGCGGCTCTACTCCGGCCGGCTGCCGGGTGGCGCTGGGCTTCGGCCAAACGGAATCGCGCTGCTCGCCGACGGCAGCTTCCTGATTGCACACCTGGGTGCTGAGCAAGGCGGCGTGTATCGGCTGATGCGCGACGGTCGGGTCGAACCCTGGTTGCTGGAGGTGGCGGGCGAGGCGCTGCCACCGACCAACTTCGTGCTCCGCGACGCGGCTGGGCGCACCTGGGTCACGGTCAGCACACGCCTCGTGCCGCGCGCGCTGGGCTACCGGCGCAGTTGCAACGACGGCTTCATCGCCTGCGTGCAGCCAGACGGCCGGGCTGCGGTGGTCGCCGACGGCCTGGGCTACACGAACGAAGTGGCCCTGCATCCTGGCGGCGCATGGCTCTATGTCAACGAAACCTTCGCGCGCCGCCTGTCGCGTTTTTCGCTGCGCTCGAATGGGTCGCTCGGGGCACGCGAGACGGTCACGGAATTCGGCCCCGGCACCTTTCCCGATGGCCTGGCGTTCGACGAAGCCGGCCACGCCTGGGTCGTGAGCATCGTCAGCAACCGGCTGATCCGTGTCGCACCTGACGGCAGCCAGACACTTTGGCTCGAAGACGCTGACGCCGAGCACCTGGCGTGGGTCGAGGCGGCCTACGAAGCGGCGCAGATGGGCCGCCCGCATCTGGACGGCGTTCGCAGCCAGGTACTGCGCAACATCTCGAGCATCGCTTTCGCGGGGCCGCAGCGCCGCACGGCCGTGCTCGGCTGCCTGCTCGGCGACAGCCTCGCGACGCTGGCGCTGCCGGTCGCCGGCGCGGTACCGGCGCACTGGAACGTGGCATGAAGACGCAGCCGGTGAACGCGTCCGCTTCGATGGTCGATGCCGCCTACGAACAGATCCGCCGGCGCATCCTCGACAACGTCTGGCCGCCCGGCCACCGCGCGCTCGAGCAGGAGGTGGCGCTCGCGCTCGGCATGAGCCGCACGCCGGTGCACGAGGCCCTGAGTCGACTCCACAACGAAGGCCTGGTGCAGGTGATTCCGCGCCACGGCATGCGGGTGCTGCCGGTGTCGCCGGCCGACATGCGCGAGATCTACCAAATCCTCACCGCACTCGAATGCATGGCGGCCGAGTTGCTGGCGCGGCGCAAGCCGAGCGATGCCGAATTGAAGCCCTTGCTCGATGCGAACAGAGCTATGGACAAGGCGCTCAAGGCCGATGACCTCGACGCCTGGGCCGCAGCCGATGAGCGCTTTCACTCCCACTTGCTGGACCTCGCCGGCAACCGCCAGTTGCAGGCCACGGTCCTGAACTACTGGGACCGGGCGCATCGTGCGCGTTTGTTCACCTTGCGCCTGCGGCCCAAGCCGGTGAGCTCGACCAGGGAGCACATGCAGATGGTGGAGCGCCTGCGTGCAGGTGATGCCGAGGGCGCCGCCCGGGTCACGCGTGCGCACCGTGCGCGGGCGAGCGCTGAGTTGATCGCGATCTTCGAACACTACCGCCTGCAACACCTTTGAATCGGAACCCCACGTGTCAATCAAGACAAGCTTCGACATTTGCGTGCTGCCCGGCGACGGCATCGGCGTTGAAGTCATTGCCGCCACGGTGCCCCTGATCGAGCGTGTGGCGCAGGGTGCGCCGTTCGGCTTTCGCTTTCACGACCATCCCGCCGGCGCACAGCACTTTCGCAAAAGCGGAGACGCTTTGCCGGCGGCCACGCTCGAGGCCGCACGCAAGGCCGATTCGATCCTGTTCGGCGCGATGGGCTGGCCCGAGATCCGCTATCCCGACGGCACCGAGATCGCGCCGCAGCTCGACTTGCGGGTCGAACTCGAGTTGTACGCCGGTGTGCGGCCGGCGCGTGCGATCCCCGGTGTGCGTCTGCCGCTGGCAGACCCTCGCGCCAAGGACATTGACCTGGTCGTGGTGCGCGAGTCCACCGAGGGCCTGTTCGCCTCGCGCGGCAAGGGCGTTATCGACGACGACCGCGAGGCCCGCGACACGATGGTCATCAGCCGGCGTGGCAGCGAGCGCGTGCACGACTTCGCGTTCAGGCTCGCGCAGCGCCGCAAGCTGCGTGGCCTGCCGGGGCGTGTGACCTGCGTCGACAAGGCCAACGTGTTCGTGTCGATGGCCTTCTTCCGCAAGATCTTCGACGAACGCGCCCGCGCCTTCCCCGAGATCGAGGCGCGCCACAACTACATCGACGCCACCGCGCTTGATCTGATTCGCAGGCCCTGGGAGTTCGACGTCTTGGTCACCGAAAACATGTTCGGCGACATTCTGTCGGACCAGACCGCGGCGCTGATCGGGGGCATGGGCATGGCGCCGTCAGCCGATGTCGGCGACCACCATGGCCTGTTCCAGCCCTGCCACGGCTCCGCGCCCGACATCGCGGGCCAGGGCAAGGCCAACCCCACCGCCACCATCCTGTCGGCCGCGTTGATGCTCGATTGGCTCGCCGAGCGGCATGCCAACCCAGCACTCGCCGCCGGCGCGCGGCGCATCGAGCAGGCGGTGGACGCCGTGTTCGCCTCAGGCCGCATCCTGCCCTACGAGTTCGGCGGGCGTGACGGCACTGCCGCGATCGCCGCCGCGGTCGCTTCCAACCTCTGAGGCCGCAGGCGTGAACCCTCTGCGCGTGCTCGGCGTCGGTGCCGGCTACTTCAGCCAGTTCCAGTACCTGGGCTGGCAACGCATCGCCGAAGTTGAGTGCGTGGGTATCGTCAACCGCGATTCTGCGAAGGCGAAGGCGCTGGCTGACCGCTTCGGCATCGGCGCCGTGTTCGGCTCGCTGGATGCCGCGCTGGCAGTCACGCGGCCAGATCTGGTGGACATCATCACGCCGCCCGATACGCACCACGCCTTCGTTGCGCAGTGCGTTGCAGCCGGCATCCCGACCATCTGCCAAAAGCCGTTCGGTGTCGACTATGCCGATGCGGTGGCGATCACGGAACTGGCTGAAAAGGCCGACGTGGCGCTGGTGATCCACGAAAACATCCGCTGGCAACCCTGGTACCGGGAAGCAAAACGCCTGCTCGACGCCGGCAGACTCGGCACTTTGCACAGCGTGGCGTTCCGCCTGCGCCCGGGCGACGGCCAAGGCCCGCGCGCCTATCTCGACCGCCAGCCCTACTTCCAGCAGATGCCGCTCTTCCTGATCAAGGAGACGGCGATCCACTGGATCGACACCTTCCGCTACCTGGCCGGCGAGGTGCGGTCGGTCTACGCCTCATTGCGGCGCATCAACCCGGTGATCGCGGGTGAAGACGCCGGCATCGTCGTCTTCGGATTCGACGGCGGTGCCACCGGCCTGTTCGACGCGAATCGCCTCAACGACCATGTCGCGACCAACCCGAGGCGCACGATGGGCGAAGCCTGGATCGAAGGCTCAGCCGGTGTACTGCGCCTGGACGGCGAAGCGCGCCTGTGGTGGAAGCCGCATCATGGCGCCGAGGCCGAACACGCCTACGACCGCGGCCCGGACGACACCTTCGGCGGCGGCGCCTGCGAGTGGCTGCAACGCCATGTCGTGGCCCATTTTCGCTCTGGCACGCCACTCGAAAACACGGCTCGCGAATACCTGACCAACCTGCGCGTGCAGGCCGCTGTCTATCACTCTGCCGCCGTGCACCGGCGCATTGTCTTGGCCAGATTCGATCCCTTGCAGCCGAGAGCACCAGACGCCGGCTGAGTCACCACCCCACCCCAACCTCTGAAGGAGACCCCGTGCAATCCAAACACACGATGCGCCGCATCACCCTCGCCGCCATGCTCGCCGCGGCAGTCGGCCTGGCCACACCGGCACTGGCCCAGACCATTCTCAAGTTCAGCCACACCGACCAGCCGGGCGGCCTGCGCCAAAAGGCGGCGGAGCTGTTCGGGCAAAAGGTCGATCAGTACACCAGCGGCCGCTACAAGGTGCAGGTGTTCCCGGCCGGCCAGCTCGCGAACGACCCGAAGGCGGTCGAGCAACTGCAGCTCGGCGGGATCGATGTCACGGTCAGCGGCACCGGCACCTACGCCACACACATCCCGACGCTGAACCTGACGGCGCTGCCCTACCTGGTCGAGAGTTACGACCAGGGCTGGAAGTTGTATGACGAATCGAAGTGGCTGCAAGCGCAGTTTGCGAAGGGGCCGGACAAGGGCTTCCGTTTCCTGTCGAACTTCGAGGCCGGCTTTCGCAGCATGACCACCAAGGACGTGCTCAACACACCGGCCGACGCGAAGGGCAAGAAGCTGCGCACGTTTCCGAACGAAATGATGCGCTGGACGCTCGAGGCGATGGGCTTCACGCTGCAGATCATGCCCTTGCCCGAGGTCTATCTCGCGATTCAACAGGGCGCCGTGCAGGGCCAGGAAAACCCGATCGACACCATCTACGCCAACAAGTTCTACGAGGTCGCGCCGCATGTCACTCTCACCAAACATGTCTACAGCCCGATTCCGCTGACGATCTCGGAAAAGACTTGGCAGAAGCTCTCGCCCGCCGACCGCGACGCGATCACCAAAGCGGCGACCGAGGCAGCCGACTGGAGCCGCAAGGAAGTGCGCGCGGCGGAGGATGCACAGCTGGCCGACATGCAAGGCAAGGGCGCGAAGATCGGCCGGCCGAATCTGGCGCCGTTCCGTGACGCCGTGCAGCCGGCTTACGCCAAGGCGAAGGAGAAGTACGGCGCCGACGTCGATGCGATCCTGGCCGACGCCGACGTCGTGCGCAAGGCCATGCCGGCCAAGTGACGGCGGGAGGTGCGAGTGAGCGAGACGCAGCATTCCATCGAGGGCGGGAGCGGCCAGGACGGCTCGTTTCTGCCGCTCGCGCCGCCCGCGCCGCGCGGACTCGCCTTGTTCGGCGATGTCATCGACTGGGCCGTCATCGTCATCGGCGCCACGATGATCGGTCTCATCTTCTTCAACGTGCTCTTGCACGTGATTCAGAAAGACCTGGCCTGGGTCACGGAACTGGCCGAACTGCTGATGGTCTGGGTCACCTTTCTCGGTGGCGCCTGCGCGGCGCGCCGCGGTGCCCAGATGACGATCACCGAAGTCATCGACAAGCTCGACGGCCGAGCGCGCGACGTGGCCGACGCAGCGGTCAACGTCGTCGCGCTGGCCGTGCTCGGCTCGCTGGTCTGGTTCGGTGCGAGCCTGGTCGTGACCGGCTGGAGCAATGAGCTCACGGTGCTGCAGATTCCGATGTCGGTGCAGTACCTGGGCATGCCCGTGGGTTGCTTCGCGATGGCGGTCTGGGTCGGCTGGGACCTGCTTCGCATCGTTCGTGGCGAGACGCGCGCGCAGCGCTGGGGCGCCTGAACGATGCTCGCGGGTATCCTGTTTGCAGTGTTCTTCGGCCTCGCGCTGGCCGGCGTGCCGCTGCTCTATGCGCTGCTCGGCACCACCGTCGGCGTGATCGTTGCCGCCGGCCTGTCGCACCCACTCGAAACCATCTACCTGTCCTTCATCGGCGGCGTCGAGCCCTTCATCCTGATCGCCGTACCGCTGTTCATCTTTGCCGGCGAACTGCTGGCGCAGGGCGGAGTCGGCAAACGCATCGTCGCCTTTGCGCGCGTGCTGTTCGGCTGGCTGCCGGGCGGCCTGGGCGTGGTCACGGTCATGAGCTGCACGTTGTTCGGTGGCGTCTCGGGTTCAGCCATCGCCGACACCGCTGCCATCGGCTCACTCGTCATTCCGTCGATTGTGGCGCGCGGCTATTCGCGCGGCTTCGCCGCGGCATTGCTGGCGGTGGCCGGCACCATCGCACTGTTGATGCCGCTGTCGATTCCGTTCCTGGTCTATGCCTTCATCTCCGGCGTGTCGATGCGCACGCTGTCGATGGCCGGCCTGGTGCCGGCGCTGGCCTCGGCACTGGCGCTGATCGTGGTCTGCGTCTGGCATGGCAAACGCAGCGGATGCGACAACGGCGAGGAACGCTCGTCCCCGGCGCAGATCTGGGCCGCGACGCGCGACGCCGGGCCAGCGCTGCTGATGCCGGTGATCATCATCGGCGGCATCTGGACCGGCGTGTTCACACCCAGCGAATCGGCCGCGGTGGCGGTGGTCTACGGCCTCGTGGTGTCACTCTTCTACTACCGCGACCTGAGCTGGCGTGACATGCCGCGAATGCTGCTCAACGCCTTCACCACCAGCGCCACCGTCATGCTCGTGATCGGCGCGACTGGAGCGATGGCGTGGCTGATCACGGTCGAGCAGGTGGCACTACAGCTTGCCACCTGGGTCCAGATCGTCGCCACCGAACCGTGGATGTTTCTGCTGCTGTTCAACATCGCACTGTTGCTGCTCGGCGTCTTCATCGAGCCGTTGCCTGCGATGCTGCTATCGGCCCCGCTGTTCCTGCCATTGGCCAAACACTTCGGCATGGATATGGTGCACATCGGTGTCGTCATGACCGCGAACCTGGCGATTGCGCTCTACACGCCCCCGGTCGGCGGCACCCTGTTCGTTGCCGCGAAGCTGGCCAAGGTGGGCATCGGCGAGATCACCAAGCACTTGTGGCCGCTGCTGGCTGCGACTCTTGCGGTGGTGCTGCTCGTGACCTATATCCCGAGCCTTTCGCTGTGGCTGCCGCGATTCATCGCGTCATTCCGCTGATGGCCATGCGTTGCCCACACGTGGCCGGGAGTTGACGATGGAAGTGCTGACGGTCGAGTTCCGGATCAAGCCGCAATTCATCATTGCCTTCGCGGCAGCCATCGTCGAAAACGCCCGCGCGTCGCGCGCCACGGAACCAGGCTGCCACCAGTTCGACGTCTGCCGCGACGCCGCCGACCCGCGGTTGTTCTTCCTCTACGAGTTGTACGAAGATGAAGCGGCAATCCAGGCCCACCTGCAGACAGCGCATTTCCTGCAGATGAGCCAGGCCACGTCCGCCTGGGTCGAGCGCAAGACGATCTGGCGAGGTTCTCGCCTTGCGCCGCCCTGACACGGCTCACGCGCGAACCACCCGCGCCGCACGGCGCGACATGTCCGAAAACGGCGAGTCTGTTCCCCGCCGCCGCCCATAATCGGCGCCATGCCCATCGACGCCGACAGCGCCTATCAAGCCCTCACCGCCCGCGACGCGCGCTTCGACGGGCGCTGGTTCGTCGGTGTCACCACGACGCGCGTCTACTGCCGGCCGATCTGCCGCGTGCGCACGCCCAAGCGCGAGAACTGCCGCTTCTTCGACACGCCGGCACAGGCCGAGGCGGCGGCGTTTCGGCCGTGCATGAAATGCCGCCCTGAAATCGCACCCGGCGCAGCGCTGCCGTGGAGCGTGATGGACGCTTCGCGAACGCTCGCGCGCCAGGCGGCGCAGCACCTGGACCAGCGCGCCGCGTCCGGTGATGCACCGAATATTGGCGACCTCGCGGCGCTGCTCGGCGTGAGCGAGCGCCATCTGCGAAGAATTTTTCTTGCCGAACACGGCGTGACGCCGCTGCAGTATCTGCAGACACGCCGGCTGCTGCTCGCGAAACAACTGCTCACCGACACGCAACTGCCGGTGACGCAGGTCGCGCTCGCGAGTGGCTTCAAGAGCCTGCGCCGCTTCAACGCCGCGTTTGCCGACAGCTACCGGATGAGCCCGGGGCGGTTGCGGCGCAGCGCCGCTCCCGACGCGCAGGTGCTTTCGCCGGGGGTGACCTTGACGCTCGGTTGGCGCGAGCCGTATGACGCGCCATCGTTGCTGCGCTTCTTTGCGCAACGCGCGATTCCCGGAATCGAAAGCGTCGAAGCATGGGCCTTGCGCCGCACGCTGCGTGCCGGCGTCGTCGCCGATGCCGCCGGTTGGATCGAAGCGGTGTTCGAGCCCAAGGCGTCGAAGCTGCGTTTGCGCTATTGCCCGCAATGGGCGATGGCAAGCGCGCGCGTCGCAAGCGCGGCGCGGCGTTGGCTCGACCTCGACGCCGCGCCGCACAGCATCGACGCGGCTCTGGTCGATCTGCCCGGTGCGCCCGGGCTGCGCCTGCCCGGCAGCCTGGACGGGTTCGAACTCGCCGTGCGCGCCGTGCTCGGCCAGCAAGTCACGGTCGCCGCGGCGCGCACCTTGGCTCGGCGCCTCGTGGCGCGCTTCGGCAGTGCGCAGGTCACGCCGTGGCCCGACGTCGACCGCGCCTTTCCCGCACCCGAAATCCTGGCCGCGGCGCCGATTGAAGACATCGCCGCACTTGGCATCATTCGCAGCCGCGCTGGTGCCATCGTCGCGCTCGCGCAGGGCTGGCCCGAGATCGATGCGCTGTTGCGCGCAGGTGCAGCGCCGCAGGCCGTGGTCGAGCCACTGCTCGAAGCCTTGTGCGCGCTGCCGGGCATCGGGCCCTGGACTGCCCACTACATCGCGATGCGCGCCTTGAGCTGGCCAGATGCGTTTCCGCCGCGCGACGTTGCGGCGCTGAAAGCGATGCAGCAGCTCTTCGGCGTCACGACGCCGGCTGCCGCCGAGGCGCACGCCCAGGCGTGGCGGCCTTGGCGCTCCTACGCAGTATTGCGTCTTTGGAACAGCTTGGAGACTGCCCCATGAGTTCAACCCTTGTTTCGATCCAGCAGGCCTGCACGGCGCAGTGCCGAGTCGATTCACCGCTCGGGCCGCTGCTGCTCGCGCGTACCGTGGCAGGCCTGGCCGGCGTGTGGTTCGACGACCAGCAACACCATCCGGCGGCGTGGACTGCCCGCCATGCGCCGGCTGATCCGCTGCTGCGGCGCACCGCGCAACAACTGTCGCGCTATTTCGACGGCGAGCCCGTGCGCTTCGATGTCCCGCTCGATCTGCACGGCACGGTGTTTCAGCGCCGGGTGTGGCAGGCACTGCTGCGCATCGAGCGCGGCGCCACGCGCACTTATGGCGAGGTCGCGGCGATGATCTGCGCGCCCGCCGCGGCGCGCGCGGTCGGCGCGGCCGTCGGGCGCAATCCGCTGTCGATCATCGTGCCGTGCCACCGCGTGCTCGGCGTTGGCGGTGCGCTCACGGGTTATGCCGGTGGCTTGGGGCGAAAAGTGGCGCTGCTCGAGCTCGAGCTGCGCCGCCGGCGCCCGGCGCAAAGTGCGTTGCCGCTTGAGGCCGCCGCGTGAACGCTGGAAACGCTGTCGAGTTGCTGTCCCTCGCTGCGCTGTGGGGCGGGTCGTTCCTGTTCATGCGCATGGGCGCTTCCGAGTTCGGGCCGTTCGCGCTGGCCGGATTGCGCGTGTTGGGTGCTGCCCTGTTCTTGTTGCCGCTGCTTGTGCTGCGCGGCCAGTTCGGCGCGCTGCGCGCGAACTGGCGGCCGATTGCGTGGGTCGGCCTCACGAATTCCGCCCTGCCCTTCGTCTGCTTCGCCTTCGCCACGCTGTCGATCACCGGCGGCCTGGCGTCGATCTTCAACGCCGCGGCGCCACTCTTCGGTGCCGCGGTCGCCTGGGCCTGGCTGAACGAGCAGTTGAACCGTTCGCGGATTCTCGGTTTGGGGATCGGCCTGCTGGGCGTGCTCGGTCTGGCATGGAGCAACGTGAACGTTGAAGCCGGATTCAAGCCCGGGGGCAGCGGCTGGGCCATCGTCGCGTGCCTGTTCGCGACGCTGCTTTACGGCTTCTCGGCGAACTACACGAAGCGGCGCCTTCACGGTGTGGCGCCGCTCGCGGTGGCCAGCGGCAGCCAGGGCTTTGCGGCACTCTTCCTGCTTGTCCCGGCGCTCGTCTGGTGGCCGGCCGAGCCACCTTCTCTGCGTGCGTGGAGCGCGCTCGCGGCGCTGGCGGTCGTGTGCACGGGCGTGGCCTACATCCTGTTCTTTCGCCTCATCGCCCACCTCGGCGCGTCGAGGGCGATCACGGTGACATTTCTGATTCCTGTGTTCGGCATCACCTGGGGCGTGTTGTTCCTCGATGAGATGGTCACGGGCGCGATGCTGTTCGGCTGCGCGACGATACTGCTCGGCACCGCGCTGGCCAGCGGGTTCTTGACGTTGCCGGCATCCAGATTGGCGCCGCCGTAGCGGCGCACTGGTCAAGAGCATCATGGCAGAAGAGCATTGCCTGCATGGTTTCACCAACCGGGACATCGGCGCGCGGTTGACATCGAGACGCCTGCTGCGCTCGTGCGCACTCGATCCGAAGACGGCAAGTGCAAAGGTAAGGCGCCGCTTCCGCCGCATATTTCCCCAGAGCCTGACGGCGAAGATCCCGCGCACGCGTCGCTGGCGCGTTACCAACTTCGGCCGAAACTTCATGTGCACCTCTCTGTCCCTGCGCGAGCACCACCTCCCCAATGTCTACTCGGGCGTCGTGCACTGATCGTCTTGGCGCAGGACAAAGAACTGACGTTGACAGAATCTATGCTCGCCCGGTGCTGGAACAGCACGGCGAAGCGTTGGTTGCAGATCCGGGCGAGGACGGGCTCGACGTTGCGTTCACGCACCGTACGCGCCGCATCCTCGAGGACCTGGGCCTGCACGCGAGATTGCTCGACCATCGGCGCACCACGCTGTCCACCTGCCTGGGCGCCAATGCGCTGGTGCAACTGTTCAACGACGCAGCGTATCCCGGTGTGGTGGGTGCGCGGCGCCATGCTGAGGCTGGCGAAGGCAGCTGACGTCGCTTCAGGCCCTGCTCACGCGGCAGCTGACCGGCAGCGCGGCGCTCTGAAGGCGCGGCGATCCCGCGCGCAGCGCTCCTGCCTAAGCGGCCGCCAGCTCGCGCGGTGCGGCGGCCCCATCGTGGCCCGCGTCCTCGTTCAGCAAAGCCGCGGCCTGGGTGTACGAGGTGACCCTTCCTTCGAAGTCGGTCCAGCAATGGCGCTCATAGTCGTAAAGCTTGCAGTTGCGCATGATGAACCCGAGGCGGCGCAGCGCGAACACGTGCGTGCGCAGCGCCTTCGTGCCCAGGATGCGGTTGAGCTCGGTCTGCGCTTCGTGCAGGCGGTAGCAGGGAATGGCCGGGATCACGTGGTGCGCCGGGTGTTCCATGATGTCGTGCGAGGCCGCGCCGATGAAACGCGGCGCCTCGATGTGCACGGTGAGCGACTCCGGGCCGAAGCGGTCGATCAAATCGTCACCCGGGCCGAACCAGGGGATGTCGGGGTGCGTGTGCTGCACGTACAACACCATCGCCTGCGTGGTCTGGAAGACGAAGACCGGCAAGCCGAAGACCACGGCCAGTTCCATCCCAAAGCCGCCGCCGCGCCATCGGGCGCTGGCCCACGCCAGCGCCACCAGCGCAGCGATCCAGCCGATCACCGCTGCCTGCAGCCAGCGCGCCTCGGCCTTGTGCTGCGGCGGCATGGCGGCGGGCGGGAAGAACTCCACGCACCACCAGCGCTGGGCCACGCCGTAGGCGAAGAACGAGATGACGATGGGCGCGCGCTGGAAGCGCTCCCAGGCGCGCCGCAATGGCGAAGCCGCAGCGTACTGCTGTGGGCTCATCGGCCGATAGGCATCGTGCTGCGGGCCGCACAGGTGCGGGTGGTGGCCCAGCAGCAGATGGTCGTAGTGACGGATGCGGTAGTTGTGGAAGGTGAGCCAGTAGCCGAACGTGCCCAGCACACGGTTCCACCGCGCTGAGCCCACCAGATTGCCGTGCACCGCGTCGTGCGCCAGCGTGTACACGGCTGCCAACTTGAAACCCACCAGCACGCCGGCGGCCAAGCGTAGCGCAAGGTGGTCGGCCCAGAGCACCAGCGCCCAGGCGCCGGCAACGATGAGCACATCGATCACCAGCAAGCGCACGCCGATGGCCGAATCGGGCCGGCGAAAACGCAACAGGGCCCGCACCAGGTCTGCGCGCGCAAAGCCCGACACCGGCAATCGCCGGCCGCTAACCTGCGTCCCTTCCCACGCCTCGAGTGGCGCGGCGAGCTGCTGCGACATGTGGCACCCCCGATGAGCTGACCTTCTTGGGCGCGTCGCATCGCTGGCGGCGCGCAACCGAATAGTGCCACGAAGCGGCCGGCATGGCGAGTGGATTCTCAACTGCGCCAACACCCTCAGACCGCCAACCAAACCTTGCGGATCTCGGAATCGGCGCGCAGATCGGCCGGCGTCGCTTGGAAGACGACTTGGCTGTGGCCCATGAGCAGGCCGCGGTCGGCCACGTCCAGGGCGAAGGTTAGTTTCTGTTCCACCAGCAGCACCCCCATACCACGATGGTCGAAATCAGGCATGAAGTCAGCCACGAGGGCCACGATCTTCTGCGGCAGGCCGTCGGTAGGCTGGTCCACCATGAGAAGCTCGGGGCGGCCCATGAGCGTGAGGGACAGCGTCAGCACCACAGTTCGCCACCGGACAACGCTCCGGCTTTGGTGTTCTGGCGCTGCTTCAAGCGCGGGGGCAGCCGATGACAGGCTAGTCGTTAGGCCTGTGCACGATATCGAGCACGAGTACTCCGCGCGGCGAGACCGAGAACCGGATCAAGGAAGCGCAGCTGGATCTGTCCGGTCGGCGCTGGCCAGCGGGTTCTTGATTTTGTCGACATCCAGATTGGCGTCGCCGTAGAGCACGGTACGCGTCAGTTTGGGCTCGCGCGACGGCGCCGGACCCTACAATCACAGCAGCCATGCCCAAGCTTGAAGACCTCACCGATCGCGTCGAGCGCCTGCTGCTGCGTCACGACGAGTTGAAGAGGACCAACGTCTTGTTGTGTGAGCAACTCGAGGCGATCGGCCGCGAACGCGACAGCCTGCGTTCGCGCTTGAGCGCGGCGCGCGGCCGGATCGATGCCCTGCTCGAGCGCTTGCCGAGAGAAGTGAGCGTCGGCGGTGCACCCGCGCGACCGGGCGACAGCGATCCGACCGAGCGCGCCGCGTGAAGCAAGTCGACGTCACGATCATGGGCCAGAGTTATGTGCTCGCCTGCCCTGAAGGCGGCGAGTCGGGCTTGCGCGACGCCGTGGCTCAGGTCGACCGCGAAATGTCGACGATCCGCGCCAAGGGCAAGGTCAAGTCCCGCGAACGCATCGCCGTGCTCGCCGCGCTGAACCTCGCGTACGAGGCGTCGGCCCAGGGTAGCGCGCCGGCAGCGAAAGCGCGCACTTCCGGCGACGACCAATCGCACATCGATGCACTAATCCGCAAACTCGACCAGGCACTCAGCGAAGATGGTCGACTGTTGTGACGGCGTGAATCCTCAGCGAGTGGACGGGCAATGCGCGGCGTAGAATAAATTCGTCCGTCGCATTCGCGTAGGTCTTTAATTTCCTTGAACCGATGCTCGTATGAGCTGGGGCTTGGAACATCGCCGGGTTGGTGTGATCGTCTCGCGTCAGATGAACCCGAAGCCCGGCTGACCTCGCCCACCTGAACTGCCTGGGTTCAGGAATGCGGCCTACGGTTCGCGGCGGACACTTTCTCGCCCAGGCTCTTCGCCCGCGGCTCGTTGCAGGTTGCCCCCGATGAATTACTGGTTGATGAAAAGCGAGCCCGGCGAGTGCTCGATCGACGATCTCGCCAAAGCCGCGCGGCAGACGGTGCCGTGGATCGGCGTGCGCAACTACCAGTCGCGCAACTACATGCGCGATCAAATGCAAGTCGGCGATGGCGTGCTGTTCTATCACTCGTCGTGCCCTGAACCAGGCATCGCCGGCCTGGCTGTCGTCGCCAGCAGCGCCTACCCGGACGAGACACAGTTCGACAAGACGAGCGACTACTTCGACAGCAGTGCCACGCGCGCCGCACCACGCTGGGTGCATGTCGACGTGAAGCTGGTGCGCAAGACGCCCTTGCTCGGCCTGCACCGAATGCGCGAAGAGCCGACGCTGGCCACGATGCTGGTCTTGCGCCGCGGCAACCGGCTCTCGATCACGCCCGTCACCGCACCAGAGTGGTTGGCCGTGAACAAGCTGCTGGGCAGGGTCTGAGCTCGCCCAACGAATGGCAGCTCGTCATCGAGCTGCTGCTGCTGGGGGGTGTGGCGGGTTTTCTCGCCGGCCTGCTGGGCATTGGCGGCGGCGCGCTGCTCGTTCCTTTCGTGACACTCGTGCTGTCGTTCAAGAACATGCCGCCCCAGCACATCGTGAAAATGGCGGTCGCAACCTCGCTGGCGACGATCTGCTTCACGTCGATGTCGTCGCTGCGCGCCCACCACCGGCGCGGCGCCGTGCGTTGGGATGTCGTGAAGCTGCTCGCTCCCGGCATCGTGTTCGGATCGCTGCTGGGGGCGCAGATCGCCAAAGCCCTGCCCTCGGCCGTTCTCGCGTCTTTGTTCGCCGTGTTTCTCACGTTCTCGGCGATGCAGATGTTCTTCGAGCGCAGGCCCAAGCCGGGGCGAACCATGCCGCAGGGCAGCGCGCTGTTCGCGGCCGGTGCCGCAATCGGTGTCATCTCGACCCTGGTCGGTGCCGGCGGCGCCTTCATCACGGTGCCGTTCATGATCGCGTGCAACGTGTCGATCATCAATGCGGTGGCAACGTCGGCGGCACTCGGATTTCCGATCGCGGTGGCCGGAACCCTTGGCTACATCATCGCCGGCTGGTCGCTGCAAGACATGCCCAGCGGTGCCATCGGTTATCTCTACCTGCCCGCGTTGTTCACGCTCGCCGCCGGGAGCATGCTGGCCGCGCCCTGGGGTGCACGGGTGGCGCACCGCATGAATGTGCGGCAGCTCAAGCGCGCCTTCGCCTGCCTGCTGCTCACACTTGCTGGATATATGCTCGTGAGGGGCATTACGTTTTAGGAATTGCCAGTCGCCGGGTCACGCGACGGGTGGACTTGATGCGCGCCGGGTTCGGCAATGCGCGCCGTGACGACGCGCCCGCCGGGTATGCCGCCCACATCCACGCGGCTGGGTGGGGCGAACTGAGGGCTGTTGCGAAGCGCATCGTCAAGCCTCGACGGGGCCAGGCTGTGCACACGCACCACGAGGGCGCTGGCGTCGTCGGTGCTGCCCGCGGCAAGGGCCGCGGCAACCAGCCCGTTGCTCGCCAAACCAGCGCTGCCTTGGGCCGCGAGCCATGCGATGCGAGACTCGGCCAGTCTGCCGTACACGCCGCAGGAGAGGAGAACGAAAGCATCGCCACGCAGTAGCTCGCCTTGTTGGTGGTCGACGTGGATTGCATCGTCTTGGCCCAGCGCGCGCGTTGGTTGGGTCCGCTGGCTGGGAGAGTGGGCCTGTTCCAGACAGTGGTCCTGGGTCAACTGCCGGCATTCACCCTCGCGCAACAGGTAGGCTCGGGTGGCGCCCACATGCGCGAGTACCCAACCATGGCCGCGCAACACGAGGGCCGTGAGCGACGTCATTGCCGAACCTCGGGCCGCGCTGCGCTGGCGTCGGTTATGGGCCGCGAGCCAGCGGTTTTGGGCAACGATGATGCGATCGAGCGCCAGGCTCGTGTCCCAGTTCGGCGGCACACCGAAATAGTCTTCGACCAGCGTCTTCGCACTGGTTTGTGCAGCCATGCGAGCGTCGCCGCCGGCCGATACGCCGTCGGCGACGGCGCAGATGAACCCCATGTCTTGTTCCTGCGGCGCGGGTCGGCGCGTCGCGACGAAGTCTTCATTGACTGCGCGCCCAGGGCTTTCGCTCGCGTAGCCGATGTCCAGGTCGAAGCTCATGGCGATGTTGGTGCACGGAATCGTGCAATGGAGTCTGCGGCAGGGCTTATGCAAGCGCCGTGCCGCCCCGGCTCGGTGCACCTGGGCGGATTCAACCCGCGGGCGTGGCACGAGCAGCACGGCAGCCCCAAACGACGATGGGGTTCGCGACGAATGGCTCAAACACTCCGGCGTGCAGGGCGACCATGTGCCCGACCGTTTCGTGAAGCAGTTCGCTTTCCCGTTCAGTTGGAAGGCCTGATCGAGGCGTTCCCCGGTGGGCGGCAGCCAAGCTCAAGGTCGGCTGGATCAGACTCACGCTATGCTTCCCGCCGCGATGAACCCCGAATCAACGCTGGACGCGACGATCGAAGCCGCGGTGCGGCTTGAACTGCTGCACCTGGCGTTGCGCAACTCTGTACGCGCCATCCCGCTGCAATTGCTCGCGGTGCTCGTCGTGGTGGTCTTGGGAGTTGGCGCCCAAGCTCACCGAACTGCCGTTGTAGCGGCTGGAATCGGCATCATGGTTGGCGTGTGGCGCTATCGGCTGTCGCGCCGCTACGTCAACGGAGAAGGGCTCGATGCAGCGCAAGTCCGCGCGGCAACGCGTGGATTGGAAGGCAACTCGACGCTTGCAGGACTGTTGTGGGCAACTTGTGCTTTCGGCATCTATCCACATTTGCAAGGTTCGTCCGCAATCATATTCGTCGCGATCGCGATCGGTTCAGTGTCCAGCGCAGGGCTGTTCATGTCACTCGTGGGTCGCTCATATCAACTGCTCGTGGTATCGAGCATCGGCGCACTGGTTGGCGCCAGCCTGATCATTGAACAGGTGCGCTCGTTTCCGCTCGCGGCCTTGGTCGGCCTCTGGGGGTGGACGATGCTCCATGCAGGGCGCGCAATCAAGGAAACGACGACGAGCGCGATTCGCCACAGCCTTGAAAAAGATCTCGCGAATTCCTCGCTGGCCAAAGCAAAGGCAGCCGCAGAAGCCGCCACGCTGGCGAAGTCGCAGTTCTTGGCGACGATGAGTCACGAAATTCGCACACCCATGAACGGCGTCTTGGGTGCACTCGACCTGCTGCGCCACACGGTCTTGGACGCCACGCAACGCCGCCTGGTGCGAACCGCAGCTTCGTCCGGAACGTCGTTGATGGCGATTCTGAACGACGTGCTGGATCACTCCAAGATCGAAGCGGGAAAGCTGAACCTTGTGGACACGCCAATGTCGCCCAGGGCGCTTGTGACCTCGGTGATCAGGTTGTTTCGTGCTAACGCCGAAAGCAAATGCCTGCGCTTGACAATGGACGTGGGCGATGAAGTTGCTGAGTGGGTGTTATGCGACGCGCAACGGCTCAAGCAAGTCATGCTCAACCTGGTGGGCAACGCCATCAAGTTCACGGAGCATGGCGAAGTCGCCGTTCGCGTCTCGGCGCGGCCCGCGCCGGTGGGTTGGGCCGGGCTGAGATTCGAGGTTCAGGACTCGGGCATTGGCATGTCGGTTGACGCCCAGAAAGACCTGTTCCAACCGTTTCACCAGATCGACAGCGCGCACAATCGCCGGCGTGGCGGCACGGGTTTAGGCCTTGTCATCTGTCGGAGCATTGTCCAGGCGATGGGCGGAGAGATCGAAGTCGAAAGCCGGCAAGGTGCCGGTTCATGCTTCCGGTTCGACTTGACGCTCGAATGCGACGAGTCCCCGACCCACCTGCCTGCCAGCGATTCGGGAATGGCCGGCCTGGACGTCGAACCCCAGCTTCAGGGAACCGTACTCGTCGTCGAAGACAACGAAGTGAATCGTTTGATCGCGCGTGAAATGTTGAGATCGATGGGGCTGGCCGTGATCGAAGCCTGCGACGGCGAGAAGGCCCTCGAACAACTCGCCACGCAAGGGATCGACCTGATCCTGATGGACTGCCAAATGCCCGTGATGGACGGTTATGCCGCGGCCCGCGAGATTCGCCGGCGTGAACAGGAGCAAGGGCGCCCGAGAATTCCGATCCTGGCACTCACGGCGAACGCTTTCGACGAAGACTCGGTGCGCGCGCGCGAATCCGGAATGGACGCACACATCGCCAAGCCCTACACGCGCGCCCACCTCATGGAAACGCTCGGAAACTGGCTTTGAGCCGCGACCCGGCATGCCTCAGACGCGAGCCCAACCCGCGAGCATCAGGACAGCGTGTCCCATTCGCTGATGCCGGTTCGCTCGAAGTCCCACGCGCTATCCAGTTCCATGCGCTTGATCTCTTCAACGACACCATCATTGGCGCCACCAATTTTGCGGATTTGCGCCCTCGCTAGGCGCTCCATGAGGCGCATGTCACGGTTCGACAAACCCATCGCGGTCACGGCCCAGTGGTCGACGATGGCTTGCAGCGACTCGTACGCAATGGGCGCCGCAATGCGGCGTGCCTGCAGCGCCGCCATGCTGCCGCGGAATCGTGGGTCCATCGTGCGAACGAACTGATTGAGCAGTACTTCGCCCTGGCCATCCTCGGCGACATGCTCTACGAGCCCGCGTCGCTGCAGCTGTTCAGCCGTATAGATCTGGCCGGACAGGATCATGTCATTCGCAACGGCCAAACCCGCCCTTCGGATCGTCACGTTCCAGCCGCCCATGCCAGGGAACAGGTTGAACAGAACTTCCGGAAACCCTGCCTGTGCTCCGCGTTCGATGATGACGGTGCGGTTCATCAGAGCCCATTCGAGGCCACCACCGAGCGCATCGCCCTGAACCAATGCAATCGTGTACACACCGATGTCCGCCGCGACTTCTCCCCACCATACAAGTTCGATGCAGCGACGCGCGTAGAGCCGAAGCGAGTCGAGGTCGCGCGCGCGCACCAGCAATACGAACAGCGAAAGATCACCCCCGAAATTGAACACCCCGGGAATATCAGAGGCTGTCACGAAATAGCGCACCAGGCCACGTGCGGCGCTGATGTCAGCGTAGATTTGCTTCAACTCGGCCAGCACGCCCAGGCTATAGCACTGAATCGGACTGACGCCCATGCGCGCCGTCAGCATCGCGAACTCGGGGTTCCATTCAAGCCGGATGTAGCGATACGCCCGGTCCAGCTCGGCGGGCATGGTTCGGCGCAGGGCGTCGTTCATATCGCCTCAAGAATCCGCGCAAACTGATCGAAGTTCACGCAGCTTGACTCGATGATGGCACTCTTGGCCTCGTTATCGGTCACCTCGTTCAGCACCACGCGGAGCTCGGCCATGTGCTGCGCATCCAATTCGGCGTGCGAGCTGATGAAAGAAATGCCGCGATCACCTTCGAGCAGCAAAGACTCCGTGATCGCCGCGGTCAAGGGCCCGCCGTAGACTGACGCAATCACCTCCAGGGCGTAGACCATGCCCAGTGCGGACATGGGGTGCTTGCGGTCGGCGGCCCAATAGTTGTAGCCGTTGAAGACGAGGATTCGCATCGACGGTTGGTAGGCCAGGGTGCGAGCAGCCGGGACACCCACCACCTCCAGGTCGTTCACGACCCATTCCTCATGGCCCTTTTCTTCTTGCATGTGCTGGTAGAGGTAGCAGCGCACCGCCTTGTGCGCGTCGGTGATTCGGCTTGCCGCCGCGGCACACACCGGGTTGAAGTGCCAGACCACGTGGTAGAGCTCGAGCAGGAAATTTCGGTAGCGCTCCACCGACAAACCATTGGCAACGATGTCGAGCACCTTGCTGTTGGCCTCGAACCCGCGCCGCGCTTCGTCAGTGCGGGTCACGAGATCGATAAAGAATGGCAACGCTGCCGTTTGCATGGATCCTCCGGCCGTGACGCTTGGCTGGTTGACTTGCGCAGCTGATGTCGACGGCGAATGCGAATGCGAGAACTCGATCTGCCGAGTGAGTAGTATTTCACGTTTCCCGCGTCAAATCGTGAATGGAACCTCGCCGGCAAGGCTGATTTGATCCCTATGAGAGTCCGACAGCATGCTCTGGCTGGAAGGTCCAGGACCGATGCCTGGACCACCAAGGCGCGGCAGCCAGGCCCGCCCGGCCCCAATCCATCGGCGTCTTGCCCGGTGCGCCCAAGACAACTACAGTCGAGATCATTGACCCATCGGTCAATGAATCGGATGCCACGCACTTCCAGGCAAATGCCTCACCCGGAGCCGCGCAAGCCATGACCCAAGATTCTGTGCTGGTGTTGCAGCGCCGCGACGGCGCAGTGTCGACGTTGACCCTGAACCGGCCGCAAGCGCTGAACAGCTTCACCGGCGCGATGCACGACGCCCTGATGGCGGCACTCAAAGCCGCCGCTGCCGATGCCGAGGTGCGTTGCGTCGTTCTGACCGGCGCCGGCCGAGGCTTTTGTGCCGGCCAAGACCTGTCTGACCCCGCGATCGCCCCCAATCTGACGCCAGGGGCCGCGCCAAAGGACATCGGCGCCTTGATCGAAGCTCGCTACAAGCCCCTGGCCTTGATGCTGCAAGACTTCCCCGTGCCGGTGATCGCCGCAGTCAACGGTGTTGCCGCCGGTGCCGGGGCGAATATTGCCCTCAACTGCGACTTGGTGATCGCGGCACGCTCGGCTTCGTTCATCCAGGCGTTTTCTAAGATCGGCCTGATTCCCGATGCGGGAGGCACCTGGCTCCTGCCGCGCCTGGTGGGCCGGGCCCAGGCCATGGCGCTCGCGTTGTTGGGTGACAAACTGCCCGCTGAGGAGGCGCAGCGCATCGGCTTGATCTACCGCTGCGTCGATGACGCCATCTTCGGCGCCGAAGCCCAGGCACTGGCGCAGCGGCTGGCGGCGCTGCCGGTGCGCGCCCTGGCCGAGACGCGCCGAGCATTTGCACAGGCCGACCACTTGACGCTGTCGGCCGCGCTCAGCATGGAGGCCGACGTACAGCGCCGCATGGGCAACAGCAGCGACTATCTAGAAGGCGTAAGCGCGTTCTTCGCCAAGCGCGCACCGGTGTTCAAGGACCGATGACGCCCGAGCTGCAAGACCCAGTCGCGCAAGCGACGGCCGAACGTGTGCGCGACGCGATGTTTGCCAAAGACGCAGCCGCGCGGGCCTTGGGCATGGAAATCGTGGACGTCGGCCCGGGCCGTGCCAGTGTCTCGATGACGGTGCGCACCGACATGGTCAACGGCTTCGGCATCTGCCAGGGCGGCCTGGTGACCGCGCTTGCCGACACCGCATTTGCCTATGCCTGCAATTCGTGGAACGAGCAGACCGTGGCCTCCGGCTTCGACGTTCAGTTGCTGGCTGCAGGGCACATTGGCGACACGCTGCTGGCCCAGGCCAACGTGCTCATGCAAGGCAGGCGCACCGGCATCTATGACGTGAATGTGCGCAATCAGGACGATGTTCTGATCGCCGTCTTCCGCGGCCGCTCGCACCGGCTCAAGGGTCGGGTCACCGATGTCTGACATGCTGCGCCACGGCAACTCAATCCCTAGGAGGCGTGCATGCCCGTGAAGCACCCCGCCCCTGGTGATCTCGAGCCGATCGAAACCGCCAGCCGCGACGAGTTGCAGGCGCTGCAGCTCAGGCGCCTGCAGGCAACGCTGCACAGCGCCTACAGCAACGTGGCGCACTACCGAGCCGCGTTCGACGCCCAGGGCGTGCACCCGCGCGACTTGCAGTCGCTGGCCGACCTGGCGAAGTTTCCTTTCACCGCCAAAGCCGACCTGCGCAACAACTATCCGTTCGGCATGTTCGCCGTGCCGCGCGAGAAGGTGGTGCGCATCCACGCCTCGTCGGGAACGACCGGCAAGCCCACCGTGGTCGGATACACGCAGGCCGATATCGACACCTGGGCGCAGCTGATGGCACGCTCGATCCGAGCCTCGGGCGGGCGCGCCGGCGACATCGTGCATGTCGCCTACGGCTACGGGCTGTTCACCGGCGGCCTGGGCGCACATTACGGCGCCGAGCGTCTGGGCTGCACCGTGATCCCGATGTCGGGCGGCCAGACCGAGAAGCAGGTGCAGCTCATCAACGACTTCAAGCCGAGCATCATCATGGTCACGCCGAGCTACATGCAGGTGATCATCGAAGAGTTCCGGCGCCAAGGCATCGACCCGCGCGAGATGTCGATCCAGGTCGGCATCTTCGGCGCCGAGCCCTGGACCGAAGCGATGCGCAGCGAGATCGAGGCCAACGCCGGAATCGACGCGGTCGACATCTATGGCTTGTCGGAAGTGATGGGCCCGGGCGTGGCGAACGAATGCATCGAAGCAAAAGACGGCCCGGTCATCTGGGAAGACCATTTCTTTCCCGAGATCGTCGACCCGCACACCGGCGCCGTGCTGGCCGAGGGCAGCGAGGGCGAACTCGTGTTCACGACGCTGACCAAGGAGGCGTTGCCGATGGTGCGCTACCGCACGCGCGACCTGACGCGGCTGCTCCCTCCCAGCGCGCGCAGCATGCGCCGCATGGGCAAGATTGTCGGGCGCAGCGACGACATGCTCATCATCCGCGGCGTCAACGTGTTCCCGACGCAGATCGAAGAACTCGTGTTCCAGCAAGGGCAACTGGCGGGCCAGTACCAGATCGTCGTCACGCGCGAGGCGCAGCTGGACGAGATCGAAGTGCGTTGCGAAGTCTTGCCGAGCGCGATCCACGCCGATCGAGACGCGGCGGCGGCATGGTTGCAGCATCGCATCAAGACCATGGTTGGCGTCAGCGCGCGGGTGCATGTCGGGGCACCGGATTCGATTGAGCGCACCTTGACCGGCAAGGCACGGCGCGTGCTTGACAAGCGCCACAAGGTTTAGGATTCACCCATGTACACCCAAGCCATGGACACGATGGCCCGCGAGGCCAAGGGCAAAGTTCAAGCGCTCAAGACGCCACGCGAGCAACAGCTCGAAGCCGCCTTCGAAGCGCGCATCGATGCCGGAGAGTTCATCGAAGCAAAAGACTGGATGCCCGAGCACTACCGCAAGACGCTGGTGCGCCAGATCAGCCAGCATGCGCACTCCGAGGTCGTCGGCATGCTGCCCGAGGGCAACTGGATCACGCGTGCGCCGTCGCTGAAGCGCAAGGCGATTCTGTTGGCCAAGGTTCAGGACGAGGGCGGGCATGGCCTGTATCTGTATGCGGCGGCCGAAACCCTGGGCGTGTCGCGCGACGCATTGATCGACGCCTTGCACAGTGGCCGCGCCAAGTACAGCTCGATCTTCAACTACCCGACGCTGACCTGGGCCGACGTCGGCACCATCGGCTGGCTCGTCGACGGCGCGGCGATCATGAACCAGGTGCCGCTGTGCCGCTGCTCCTACGGGCCCTATGCACGTGCCATGGTGCGCGTGTGCAAGGAGGAATCGTTCCACCAGCGCCAAGGTTTCGAGTCGCTGCTGACGATGATGACGCAGGGAACAGCGGCGCAGCGCGACATGGTGCAAGATGCCGTGAACCGCTGGTGGTGGCCCTCGCTGATGATGTTCGGCCCGCCCGACGCCGAATCGACGCACGGCGAACAGTCGATGCGCTGGGGCATCAAGCGCAATTCGAACGACGAGTTGCGGCAAAAATTCATCGACGCCTGTGTCGGCCAGGCCAAGGTGCTCGGGGTCACGCTGCCTGACCCGCAATTGAAGTGGAACGAGCAGCGCGGCGCGCACG
>Ga0315270_10000310_pt1 | contig 27626 bp, 27 predicted proteins | sample C1_bottom_MG_FD_204932 | JGI IMG/M metagenome (GOLD analysis project Ga0315270, IMG submission 204932) | Sediment microbial communities from Yellowstone Lake, YNP, Wyoming, USA - C1_bottom | ecosystem: Environmental > Aquatic > Freshwater > Lake > Sediment | place: USA: Wyoming | collected...
AGCAAGAGCCAGGGGATATCGTACAAACGAATATTTGATTACTATGATCTACGTAATCACCGGCAAACTACGGTTCAACTTGCCCTCATGAAATATCGTATTACCCACTAGAGACAGCGAGGAGCCAAAAATCTTGTATCAAGGTATGACTTAGGCAATTTCTTTTTTCCGGATTGTTCAACGTGATTATTCCAATTTCCTGGTCGAGTTCACTCAACACCAGAGACATGACGACCTCCATTTATGAAAGGTTACCTATGAAAAAGAAAAAATTGCGTTATCAGCCGCCATGCGGCTTCCCGATTTGGGATCTTACCCAAAACCGTCACCTGTGCAAGGAAGGTCTGTCAGGGGAAAACCCCCGGCTACCCGATTATGTGACGTTTCCCATAGAAGCTGAAGCAAATGATTCTTTTAAGGGGCCTACAATTGGCTCCAATTCTGATAAGGAAACGATTCTAACGGAGAAACCAATCTTTTCTGCCTGAGTTCTGAAAACATCCTCAGCTTTAGAATTCTCTGCAACTATAAGTTGTTCAGCCCATTGATTCTTAGCCTCCCAAGCCTGGTTAAAAAGAACTTCAATGTCACTTTCGTGCGGAGCTTCATCTACCACCCGCGACAATACATGCCCTAGCACATACGCACTGGCTGCATCTATAAGTACGTATACATCGTAAGGCTCATCCTTTACAAACAAGAATGTTTCATTCACTCTGATGGCAATCCAAGCTTCATTAACACGAAACTGATCGGGAGTAAGCATATGAGCAATCCTTATATTTTATAATTGCAATATATTTAAAGCACATAACATGAACATCTGCGGTTTGCCCGCAGGATGTTCATGTTGGGACTCTCAATCACAATGGAATTGTCGTCTTCTTTAACGTTTCGAATTATGTTTTTCTTCTTTTCACTTCTCGCGGTAGGAACACCTGTTACCTGGTGCCCCCCGTCCAACCTAAAAGTTCCCGACAACCGCGATTCTTATGTCAGTTTTCATTTCAACATCCATTGGTGGACAATAGCCGCCCCCAGCCACACTGCGAAACTTGCGATAAGGACAATATATACCCACACCAGAACAAGTGCACCGGTAAGCGGCATAACGCCAATAAGACCTGCGGCGGATGGCTGTCTCTTCCCAATCGCCGTGGCAGCGACAATCACAATCAGGCTGATAATGATTTTGATCAGAATCTGCATCTTTTCTTTCTGCACAACGCGAAAATCACCGGTTTATCCGGTGCATTTTTTGGTCAAAAAAGATACGGTGTCCCCGGAATTTCCCTGTGAATCCAGGCTATTGAAGCTTTAAGAACCGCCTGGCGTTGTCGCAGTAAAGGTCACTGTAACCGGCCATTGGAAAAATTCCGTCGACCATGCTGACGAACGTATTGAGGTCGTTATACATCGCCAGTATGGTGAAGTCCGATCCATACATCAGGCGCCTTTTTACCTGATCGCTTTGGTCGTACCAATGCTTGATTTTTTTTACCACATCCTCGCTGTCCTGGCAGGACAAGTCGGTATAGAGATTCGGATAACTGCCGGACGATATCATGCCCGCAATCTTGTTTCTCCATGCGGTTGAATCTCCGCCGAAATGCGCGAGGTCGATGCGAAGGTTCGGATACTTGTTGAGCACGACCTCCCAGATGTCCGGGTGGTTGAAGTAGAGCGATTTCTTTCGCGAGCCGGAGCCGGAGAAATCTACTGTCTCATCCATATTCAATTGAATAATCGCCCCGTTGTTATATTTGCTGCACCCGCCATCGTCTTTCGGCTCTGCGGACCCGTTGGATACGAATACCCATGAGCCCGCCACGACATGGAGGTGGTTGTTCATCGTCGGCATGCCCGGGCAGGAGCAATGTGCTATTATCGGGATATCGTTCAACACGCAGTATTCGTACAGCCCACCGGGCGCCATCATCGTTGGGTGAGCAGCGGAAAACCCAAGAGGCGCATAGATCTTGACACCTCGGAACTGTTTGTCGGAGCCGACGTTCGATTTGATGAAGTCCAGGTTACCGAGCCGCCTCGGGTCGAAAGACATGAAGGGATACACCCTGTCCCCGAATAAATTTTTCAAGTGTGTCATGTCGGAGACCTGGATATCAAAACTGTTATGCCTGATAAGGTCCAAGCTGGCCAAACCATTTGTGGTGGCGAACGCCTGAGCGTTGCCCTTTATCTTGTCGAACATCTGGGCTATCTTCTCCTTGACTTCATCCAGTAATGATCCATCCACTTTCCCCCTGAGCTGTTCAAGGTCTGCCACCGCATTTTTCCGGTCGGCTATTTCAGCATCCAGGTCATGGGTCAGGTAGAACATGTCGTACATAAGCGGCACAATAACCGGGCCGTCTACGTCGCCGTAGACATTGTACATGTCCTGTGCGATTTTTGTCGCGCTGGATTGGCTGATCTCGATGAAAGCGTTTATTTTGTCCACCTTTTTCAGTATATCCGCCAAGTCGGCCTTCTCTATGAGGTCGGTTATAATGTCGGACAGGTTGACCAAGACTTTCCCGGTCTGGTTCAGCACGTCTTCGTTAAACAGATGGCAGTGCGCGTCAATCACCTTCATTTCTATTGTCTCCTTTGTTGAGGTTTGCCGCAGCGGTTCGATCTGGGGGGTATTAAAATCTAATGGTCCGAAAAGGACAGATTGGCCTGGGGTCGGACAAGCTATCTATCCAATAATCAATATACCAATACCCGTCCCCGATTTACCCTCCTGGTGTCAGTAGGCCTACCAAAAGCTGAGAATGAGTCTGAACGATCCTGAAAGGATTGTTACTTCACCAAGTTGTGGATGTCAAAAGCCGTCTCCTGTGGTGGAGTGGCAAACCCGCCTTTGATGCCCTGTTGCATTCGGGGCATCAGGATGTCGTCGCGGAATTGCTCCCAACTTTCCTTGGATTCGTGGATCGCCACGATCGTCCAGCCACCAGCCGATGCACCAGCCGCGTGGAAGATCTGGCCTTTCGGCAGTGTGTCTTGGCTTGGATGCACTGCTGCGATTGACGCCTCGTACTGAACCTTAGTACCGCCAGGGAAGTAATGCACAATACCGTATGCCATTTTCGTTCTCCTTTCAGGTTATGGGAGCCGCCGTTCGCGGCCCTTGAGGTTTAAATATAATGCCTTCTGAGCAATCCCCTTATAAATAGTATTTCTTTAACCGGGCTTCTTGAACAATGCCTTGATTCTGACTGGGAGCCAAAGTTTGGCTTTTTATACCCTATTTACGTCGCCCGGTCAGATCAAAGCTTATGGGTTGGGCCGCAATCTCAGGGGCATCCTCGGCGGACTCAATATTTCCGAGGTGGATAGTCCAGTCACACACACCGCAGCTCACATAGTACTCACCATCGGGCGGTATTGAGATGTCAAAGTGGGTGCGCACGTTCCTGGACTTACAGACGGGGCAGTGCTCAGTGCTATCTCTCTTCTGGCGTTCCAGTACTTGAATGAAATGCCCAATTACTGTTTGGCAAGAATGGATCGCGATTGATGACGCAGTTTCATTGGCGCTCCGGGCATGAGTAAGCCAGTTCACTAACTGCCACGCATCCTTTGCCGTGTTCTTTAAGTGCTGGCGGAGCTCCTTATTACTGCCACCTCCACAAAGCTGATTCATCAAAAGGTCGGTCCACGCGACGAAATTTGAGTCTTGAGGAAGCTCGACATCGGCAGGAACCTCCACTCGTCGCCGCACGGCGACGATTAGCGAGATTAGACTTTCCCGTAACAGCATTCCCACCGATTGATAGTCCTCCACTTCGACTGCACTGTCGTGCCGACTTCCCGCTTGCTCCACCCGCCTAAACACCTCATCGAACGGACTCGGATCATCTGCATCGACCCGACCTGAGCGGCTTTTCATCCGCATCATGAGACCGATGTGAAACGAGAGCGTGTAATCGAGACTTGGAAAATGTCGCTGGGAATACAGGTTGGTGAGATTCGTGATGACCCACCAGCGATCCTTATCTGTTGTGACATCCCATATCTCGTACGTATCGCCAAGCACGATTTCTTGCTTGATTCGTTCTATATGGCGAATCGTCTCGTCACACGCCTGACCTTCAACGTAATTGGCAATGTCCCGTTCGGCATGGAAATCACCATCCACGCTATATCTGGCAAGCTCTTCTGCCGGAACTGGGTGCGTATGAACAACGCATTCGTCCCCTTTCGGACCTTCAGGTTTTTCATCGCTATTTGCGTTCTGCATCTCTATGTCCAACGATGAGTTCACACGCCGCGAAGCGGTCGGCGTGGAACGACTCGTTAATTCCATCCAATTTCTTGTTGCTCTGTCTGACCTACAAAGCATGGAAACAAGTTGCTGTATTCGTGTGGTCCTCTCGAAGATTATACATGCAACTCTTTTCTCTTTACCCAAAATGCATCATTTGGTTTAATCACCAAAACGTCTATAGGCCCACCGACCGTTTTATTTCTCAGCTGAAATCGCATTGTATCTGATGTCGCCTTAATCGCATAGATGGCAAAATCAATTGCATCTTGCAGTGTGAACATTTCGAAGGGAATTCCGTAAGCAGGCATCTGCGTGGTGGTCCCTTTCTCATCCATTATGTGAATTCTTTGATTAATTAGCCTCGTTAAGATATCTTGCTCGCCATCCCAAATTACGCCAAGCACTTGTTGCTTAGGGACAATTTCAACGACTTGGCCGTTCAATGCAAAAACACGCCAAACCTTTTGCTCATGTTGTTTGCCAGAAACCTTATACCCGGCGACATGAAACCCCGTGTCAGGTATTTTCGGCATAGCTTTGAAAAATTCAGCTAACTTATAAGGAACTTCATCTATATTACTTTGTCCTGTGGCTAGCTGTTCAGTTATAAATGTTTCAATGAATCCGCTAATTGGTATACCGCCTTCAACGGTCGCAGCACCAAACATCGAGATGCCAATTTTATCTGGCGTTAAGAAGGTTTTATAATTATTGTCACTTTGCGAGATGGCCTGATCAATAATTGTTTTCCCATTCTCGACACGTGTGTTGCTGATGCTTAAGCGGCTATCACTAGCCATTACAATACCTTCGCGAGTGTGAAGCGTGATTATAAACGACATTATTCGCCTCCTCTTTTAAAGATCAAGGAATTCTATAGCTTCTGGATATCATTCCAATACGTGAATGATCTCAGGATGTACCCGCGATATCAGATTTCCTGTTCTGTCTGCATGCAATTTCCTATCTCATTATAATCTTTCAATATATTATGGAAGGGGGGTATCCATTTCGCTCTCGTAAGTGTATAATGGGGTCATGAGTGACTCTATTTTCGTAAATATTCCTTTAGGCGGCGTTGACTATCCGAGGACACTACAAGAATTTGATGAATGGTTTTCGACTGAAGAGGCCTGCACAGCATATTTGCTAAAACTGCGATGGCCCAATGGTTTTGTTTGCCCAGCCTGCAGCGGGACCAGGGGGTGGATAACAGATAGGCAGCAAGTGCGATGCGCTATCTGCCAACGCCAGACTTCGGTAACTGCAGGGACGATATTTGACAGTACTCGCAAACCTTTGAGGATCTGGTTTCAAGCAGCGTGGCATGTGAGCAACCAAAAGTTTGGTGCCAGCGCGTTGGGAATGCAGAAAGCGCTGGGTTTAGGCAGCTACCAGACTGCTTGGGCTTGGCTTCACAAATTGCGTCGAGCTATGGTTCGACCCGGACGTGACCTCTTGAACGGTCGCGTCGAGGTCGATGAGACTTACGTCGGTGGTGAGGAAGAAGGTGTGTCCGGCCGACATACTGAAAAGAAGGCGATTGTAGTAGTAGCTGTGGAGATTCATGAACCAAAAGGCTTTGGACGTATACGACTGCGTCATGTCCCAGACGTGAGTGGAGATAGCCTTGTAGGTTTTGTTCGTCAAGTGGTCCTTCCTGGGTCGGTCATTTTGACTGATGGTTGGAAAAGCTATAATGCCCTTACTCGCTATGGCTATACCCATGAGAAAATTGTTCTTTCTGAGTCGGGTGATCCGGCCCATGTGGCTTTGCCTGGCGTTCACCGTATAGCCTCGTTGCTGAAACGCTGGTTGATAGGAACTCATCAAGGTGCCGTTAGCAAAAAACATTTGGATTACTACCTCGATGAGTATACGTTTCGCTTTAATCGACGAACTTCTAAGGCCAGGGGGCTTCTCTTCTATCGATTAATTCAGCACTCGGTGCAGATTGGACCAGCCCCTTACTCGCAACTTATTACTGGAGAACAGGAACGAGGGCGACGACCCAATATAATAGAACGAGACTGAAGTGGATACCCCCCTTATGGAATAATGTTTCACAAGACATTTCGGGCACTTCATTTGCCCGTATATCTTGCAATAAAAAAGATTATTACAGCTTCTGGATATCATTCATGCAAGGCATCCCGATACCGTTGCAAACAGAATTTGAGACGATTTTGAGGAACAAGTCGGTTCCAACTGGTTTGAATCCGCTCTATAGAAAATGGTTGCGCTGCTATCTGGATTTTTGCCAAAAATATCGTTTTCCAGAAACTGAACGAAAAAGCCTGGATCATTTTCTTGTGAAGTTTCTGTATGGCTGCGGGCTTCGGCTATTCGCGTGTCACCCCGGTATTTTTTCCAGATCATTGGCCAGCCCAAGGATGCCTTCAAAATCAAAATCATCAGTCAGTTGAGCGATTCTGCGCTGATAGGGGGCAAAGTTCCTTGAGCGGGAGGCCATCTCTTCGGCAATTGCCGTCAGCGCTGACACATCCCCCATTTCGGCGGCCTCACGCAATTTTCCGGCGGCCTCTTTGGCCAGATCCGGCGGCAGTTCCACTGTCGGTTCAACCGTTGGAGCGGGGTTCGGTTGGACTGCCAATGATTCCATGTATTGGGCGGATCGCAAAGCCTGATCCAGCCGTGTTTCAAAGGCGACGAATGCTTTCTTTAAAGTATCCGACGGAGGTGGATTCTTTTCGTCCGCATGTTTGATCAGCTTTTCCAGTTCCGCGGCCGCGGCCTGCAGGGGAAGCGCCGCCAGGTTACCGGCCAGTCCCTTGATGTCGTGAATCATCCCATGGGCCTTGCGGTAATCCCCGGCATCCAGCGCCTGGCGGATATCACCGGCCGACTGCGCGTACTGGGCGGCAAACCCCGTCAACAGCTTACGGTAGAGGGCTTTGTTCCCCTGCAGGCGCTGCAAGCCATCCATCAGGTCAAACCCCTCCAGAGCATCCGGAAACGGCGGTTTTTCCGCTGATATCGGGGCGGAATCACCGGGGGCTTTTCCAGCAGCGACCTGCGCAGTCATCTTCGGCACGCGTTCTTCACTGACCGGGGGAGGGGAGGCCAAAATCCATCGTGCCAGGACTGCATAGAGTTGTTTCGGATCAATCGGTTTGGTGATATGATCGTTCATACCTGCTGCAGCGCTTTTCTCCTGGTCGCCGGCCATGGCATGCGCGGTCATCGCGATGATGGGCAGGTCCTTGAACCGCGTATCTTGGCGGATGATCCGTGTGGCTGTGTAGCCGTCCATTACCGGCATCTGGACATCCATCAGCAGGGCATCGTAGCGATTGGCCCGCACCGCATCCAGGGCCTCCTGCCCGTTGCCGGCAAGGGACACAACCATGCCCGCATTGGCAAGGATTTCCATCGCGACCTGCTGGTTGAGCTCGTTGTCTTCAACCAGCAGAACCCGGGCACCTTCAAGACCCTTCAACATATCCGAAACCTTTTCTTTGCGGTCGAGCGGCCCGAATTCCCTGGGGGCGTCTTTTGCCAGGGCCTGCATGATGGTATCAAACATCACCGATGGACTGATCGGTTTGATCAAAAAGGCGTCCAAACCCTCCGCCTCGGCTCGCCACATGATTTCTTCCCGTCCGTAGGCGCTTACCAGAACAATGACAGGGACTTTGGTCAACCGGGAATCATACCTGATCCGATTGGCGGCTTCGAAGCCGTCAATCCCCGGCATCTTCCAATCCATGATCACGATGTCGTAGGGCCGTTCTCCGATGGACTTTTCAATCTCGTTGAGCCCTTCTTCTCCGGAGGCGACCAGGGTGACTTTGAAGGTGAAAGACTCCAGCATCTTCTGAAAAATTTCCCGCGATGTCGGATTGTCATCCACAACCAGCGCTTTAATACCTCTCAGATCAGGCGGAGGAAGGTGGCAGAGCCTGCTTTCTTCCAGGCCGAGACCGAATACCGCGGTAAAGAAGAACGTGCTGCCGACTCCGGGAGCGCTCTTTACCCAGATCCGTCCGCCCATCATCTCCACGATCCGTTGACTGATGGTAAGACCGAGCCCGGTGCCGCCATACTTGCGGGTGATTGAGGAGTCTGCCTGGCTGAAAGGGGTGAACAATTGCGACATCTGCTCCCCGGTCATCCCAATGCCGGTATCGCGCACGGCGAATTTGATTTCCGCGCGATATGTTCCCATATCGACCAGTTCCGCGGAAACCACGATTTCACCCTGCTCGGTGAACTTGAGGGCGTTGTTGGCCAGGTTGATCAGAATTTGACTCAACCTCAGGGGATCTCCCACCAGAGAGCGGGGCACAATGGCATCGGTGCTGAATAAAACTTCAATTCGTTCCTTTTCCTGGGCCTTGACCGTCATCAATGCGGCCAGGCTCTCCAAGACTTCATCCAGATTAAAGCCGATGGACTCCATGTTCAGTTTTCCGGCCTCGATCTTGGAAAAGTCCAGAATGTCGTTGATGACCCCCAGAAGGGAGTTGGCGGAAAGCTGGATCTTGTTGAGGTAGTCCCTTTGCTTGGGTGTCAGATCCGTCTTGAGCGCCAGATGCGTCATCCCCAGGATGGCGTTCATGGGGGTGCGGATCTCATGGCTCATGTTGGCCAGGAAATCCCCTTTGGCTCGGGTGGCAGACTCTGCCTTGTTCCGGGCCTTGATGAGTTCCACTTCCATCCGCTTGCGATCGATGATGTCGGTCACCATGGCAAAGGATCCGGTTTTTACCCCGTTTTTGTCGTAAAACGGGGTTGCATGGAACAGGCAGGGCACGTTGGAACCATCCGGCCGGCTGACGGCGATCTCATAGGCGCCGGTTTCACCGGTTGCCCTGCGCCTGAGCTGCTCCTTGATGATCGAAAGATTTTCCGCGTCCAGGAATTCAAACACCGTTCTGCCCAGTATCTTTTCCCGGGGCCTGCCGAGAATGGTGCACATGGCATCGTTTACGGCCAGGGTAACCGCGTCATTGTTCACCCCCCAGAACCCTTCATTGGAAGTGGCCAGAATCGACTGGAGACGGTATTCGCTTTCCCGCAGCGCATCTTCGCCTTTCTTGCGCTCGGTAATGTCGCGGAACACCACGACGGAGCCGAGGATCTCATCCCCTTTACGTTTGGGGACGCTGGTGTAGGAAACATCAAAATACGAGCCGTCCTTGCGCCAGAAGACTTCGTCCCTTCGGAAAAGGGTTATTCCCTGCGTGTAGGCAAGATGGATCGGGCAGTCCTGTCTCGGGTGCGGCGTGCCGTCGGGATTCGAATGGTGAAACAAGTCGTGCACGGCGTGGCCGAGGATTTCATCGGAAGCGTAACCGAGCATCTTCTGTGCAGCTTCATTGACAAAGGTGCATCGGCCTTGCGTATCGGTGCCGAAAATCCCTTCCGCCACCGATTGCAGGATGAGGCGGCTGTATTCCTCGGATTGCCTGAGTTTCTCGGTTCGCTCCGCCAGCAGGTTTTCCAGATGCGCCTGGTGACGCGTCAATTCCGTTTCATCCCGCCCGGTATCTTCTGCGCCCTGGTTCTTTGCCGCCGTCCTGTTTATTTTAGATTGTCTGGTTCGTCTCAAGGCAGCATCCCATATCCTTTCCTCCGGACAGTATTACGGCATCTTCATGCAAAAGCGCATCCATGAATCAACACTTCCTGAGGGAGACCTCGAAGATGTGGATGCTATTCGACAACCATCATCAGCATCGCCTGATCGTCATCGGCCGGGCGATGCCCTGCGAACCGGGATAGATCATCGATAATCCCTTTGAGAATGCCTGCAGGGTCACCTGCGTCGGCAGTTCCAAATTGCTGTAACAGGCGGTTTATTCCGTAGAGTTCCCGCTTTTCGCTGAATCGCTCGGTGACACCGTCCGTATAGAAGAGCAATTGGTCACCGGGTTGAAGCGTGACTTCGGTAACCGGAACCTCGGTGTAAGACTCCAGGCCCATTATCAGCACGCCCTCACAGGATAGTTCAGTCGCCGATCTCTCGGAGGGTCTGTAGAGGATGGGTAGCGGATTGCCGGCGCGGGCCATTTTGAGTGTTTTGGAGGGGGCGTCGTAAACAGAATATATCGCCGTGACAAAGCTTCCCTTGTTTACTTTGCACAGGTTTTCGTTGATGTAGGAGAGCATCTGGTCCGGCTCTCCCAGGAAGGTTGAAGCGGAGCGAAACAAGGCGCAGGTCATGGCCATCAAGACTGTCGCCGGCGCGCTATGGCCTTCCGCATCGGCAACCAGAATGGCCAATCGGCCGTCCGGAAGTACTGCAAAATCATAATAATCACCGCCTGCATACCGGCTGGTTTCATAATGCACGGCCAGTTTCAACCCGTCGATTTCCGGCAGTCGCTCGGGCAGAAGGTTTCGCTGGAGTTGCGAGACGACTTGCAGTTCGTGCTCCAGTTCGTCCCGCTGCTGTTGCACTTCGCTGCTTAGCCGGTGAATCGTCATGTGGGTGTTCACGCGGGCAATCACTTCCTCGGGCTGAAATGGCTTGGCAACATAGTCAACAGCCCCGAGCTGCAACCCGCGCACCTTGTCTCCGGTCTCATCCAGCGCGGAAAGAAAAATCACGGGGATTTTTCGGGTGTCCGGATTGGCTTTCAACCGTCGACATACTTCAAATCCGTCGATTCCCGGCATCATGATGTCCAGCAAAATGAGATCCGGACGCGCTTTTTGGGCTATCGCCAGGGCTGTCTCGCCGTTTTTTGCAAACAGCAGCTTGCTGCCGAGTATCTCCAGTGTCTGAGAAAGCAACTGAAGGTTGGCCGGTTGATCGTCAACCAGGAGGATGGAGTCCGTGGGTTTATCCATTATTTTGGATAGCACCTGCCCTGAATGCTGTCAAGGACATTTGCGAGCCGGAAAGCTTCCATTATGGGTCTGTTTTTTCGGGTTTATGCGCACGAATCAGTACACCCCGGGTTTTTGGGGAACTGTTCAAACCGGTTTCAGACAACAGTTCCGCATCCGTAAATCCGTTTTTTTCAATCAGTGCCACGAAATCCCTTCCCGGTATGGCGCCGCCTTCTCACTGAAACCAGCTTGAGAGGCGATCCTTGAGGCTTTTCGGAGTGCCTCCCGCCATCACCTGATCGGCGATCATCAGGCGTCCGCCGGCCTTTAGAACCCGCATGATTTCGTTCAATGCTGCGTCTTTATCCGGAATCAGGTTAATGACGCCATTGGAGATCACCACGTCAAAATGATCATCGGGAAACGGCAGGTGATCGCCTGTGGCGGACTGAAACGTGACATGATGCAGATCAACCCGCCCCAGATTGGCCGCTGCCCGCTGAAGCATTTCCGGTACAATATCCACGCCGATTGCTTTTCCTTCGGGCACCATATGCATATGTCAATGAGCTCGACAAAAGAACTGTCTGGAATGAAAGGAGGTGATAACGATAGCCGAAAAGAAAGAGCTTTCCATAGCTGAGAAGAAGCAAAGTGGGTGCGGATGTGGTTGCATTGCTTCCCTGCAAAGGGATGGCAAGGCAGTGAAGCCGGCAGCCGAAGCAACCAATAAGTAGAGAGTCTTGTTTTAACCAACCCGACCGGGGTCGGACGCGTGGCTGTAGTTCCACCCCGGTCGGCATTTCACTGTTCCTCAGCGTCAAATCAAACTTCTTCCCTCGTCCTCGCCCCGGTAGCCAAGAGAATGCGTATTTCGGCAATCATGTCAGTGACGGTTGATGGGAACCCGGCCAGGGTCACCCACGAACGGCAGGATCAGCAGGCGAGGCAGGGACAGCTTTTGCGGGTCCCGGAATTGGGAGAGTCCGATTACCATATCCTTGTGCCCCATGGCCGGCTGGTCTTTGTATGTTCCGAAAAGCCGGTCCCACCAGGGAAGGTTGAAGCCGTAATTGCTGTTCGTCTCGCGAATGATTACGGAATGATGCACCCGGTGCATGTCGGGGGTCACGATAAAGCGTCGAAGGATTCGGTCAACGGACACGGGAATATGGATGTTGCTGTGGTTGAACATGGCGGTGGCATTGAGGGCCACTTCGAAAATGAGTACGGCCAGAGCAGGGGGTCCGAGCGCTGCTACAATCATGAGCTTGATTCCCATTGAAATAACGATTTCTATGGGGTGAAAGCGCAGGCCCGTTGTCAGGTCATAATCGAGATCGGCGTGGTGCACCATGTGCAGACGCCAAAGAGCTGGAACTGCATGATGGAGCACATGCTGCAGGTAGATGGAAAAATCGAGGGCGACCACGCCTATGGCGACTTCAAGCCAGTAAGGCAGATCGACGTTGTTGAGCAGCCCCCATTGACGCTCAGTTGCCAGAAGCGACATTGCAGCGGGAAGAACCGGGAAAAACAGGCGCACCGAGAGGGGATTGAGGCCGATAATCACAAGGTTTGCAAACCATCGGCTCGCCTTGGAGGTGGTCAAGGCCCGACGCGGTGCATGAATTTCGCAAATGGCAACTATAACAAAGATTCCGAAAAAAAATCCCAAGCGAATTGTTATTTCAGTGTTCATTAAATGAAAACCTTTCTTCAGTCGCCTTAATTGCGGGCCTTTGCGGTTCCGGGATGCCCTGGGCGTCTTCGGTACTATACTTCAGATTATGTTTGGATTTGGTTTCGATTCCCGCTTCTACTTCTAATGGCGCGTACAACTGTAAAGCTTCCTTTTCCATGCCCATTTTTTACTGTCTGAACATCGGACAGTCCGGGAAACAGGGTCTGCCGATAGATGAAGTCGGAAAAACCGGCCTCGATCAGTTGTGTTTCCAATTCAGAGATGGAATAGAATGTCGCTTCCTTGTAGAATATGCTCTGTTTTTTCCTCCGGCTGTATTGCCTCCCAATGTCACTGTCTCGGTCAATAAAACCGACAATTAGGACCCCCAGTGGCTTGAGAATACGGTTGGCTTCCTGAAACGCTATTGCAATGTTGTCAAGGAAGCATACAACCGTTACCATCAAGGCGAAATCGAACGACCTATCGGCAATGGGGAGCGCTTCCGCAACCCCTTCGATGACTTCGACACCCCGCTGCCTGGCCAGTTCCGCCATGGTGGGCGAGGGCTCAATCCCGATTCTAATACCAAGAGGGGCCGCAAATCGCGCAGTGCCCACGCCAATCTCCACTCCAGTGCCTGCGGAAGGAATGAAATCTTTTACGGCCTGAAGCTCTGCTTGATAGATCGTTTGGTTTTCGTCAAACCAGTTATCATACGCTGCGGCGTTTGTATCAAAGGTTCTAATTCCAGCCATTTTGTACCCTGTAAAATAACTGAATCAATTCTGATCTCTGACTTCAATCTATTCACGCAAACGGCGCCGGGCAGGAATCCGCTGGAGTCGCTTTTTTATTCTCCACATAATGTGCCGCTGCCAGAGCCGCGGTGCATCCATCGCCCGCAGCAATCACGATCTGGCGTGCATACTTCTGACGTTGATCCCCAATGGCAAATATTCCGGGGATCGTGGTTTCGCACCGGTCATTGGTTACAACATATCCATTGTTATCCATTTGAATGCCTGCCGGCACCAAGGTTCGGTTGGGATTGAATCCAATGAAAATAAACATGCCATCCACCTCAAGTTCCTGTTCTTCGTGTGTCTTGACATCCTGAATCCGAATGGCGGACACACCCTGATGATTGGCAAGAATCTCAAGGGGTATTGAATTCCAAACCAACTGGATATTGCATTCACTTTGAATCCGCTGATGAAGAATCCGGATGGCCCGCAATACATCCCGGCGATGAATGATATAGACTTTTTTGGCCAGTTTGGCCAGATACAGGGATTCCTCACAGGCACTGTCGCCTCCACCGACAACTGCAACGCGGTTTTGTTACGGAAAAAAAAGCCATCGCAGACCGCACAATAGGAAACACCTTTGCCATAATATTCTGTTTCGCCGGGGATATTAAGTTTATTGGGTCTGCCGCCGGCAGCCAGGATGACGGCATGGGATTTTAACGTTATTCCATTATCCATTTGGATGGAGTGAAAATCAAGACCTGGCTCGATTCCGGTGACTTAACTGGAAACCATTTCCAGACCATAGGATGCAGCATGCTGCTGAAATTTGGCAGAAAGATCAAATCCGCTGATATTTTCAAATCCCGGATAGTTTTCCACTTCGCCCGACAGAGTCATCTGGCCGCCATAGGCGCTTTTTTCTATCAGGATGGTTTTCATGGCCGCCCGCATCGCATAGATGCCGGCAGTCAATCCACCCGGCCCGCCACCGATGATAATCATGTCGTAAAGTTCTTCTCTACTCATATTTTATATTCTCCGGAAATGAATTGTTTGTAAGCACTTTTTTTCACGGTAAAGTGGGAGTGAGGATGTTCATCATTTATGATAAAGCGGTGCAAAAAAGTTGGTAAGGATTTTTTTAAACATAACCGCGATGCGGGAATCCTTCCTGTGTAAAAATGCCTGATCTGCCTGTGGGGACAGCTCCGGTCTTTCCGCCAGAATCATGCGGGCCGCATGTTCCGCGGCCCAGCCGCCTCGATCGCAGCAGGCTTCAAAATGGTGAGGAAATTCCGAAGAGCCGTTTTTGATCAACATCCGGCAACAAGTTGAACCGAAGCGAGACTTGAAATCATGATGCAGCCGGCCGGAGGCGGCCATGGCCTTTCGGCGACCAGTTGAATTTGAATTTCCATGCGAGAGAAAAAGACCCAGGGCTATCACGCACCCGGTCAGGGCCCCGCAAGTGCATCCCGAGCCGCCGATGCCTTCCGGAAACCCGGCTGCCACCTTCATGGCGACATCCGGCGGCAACCCGCCGCCCAGCCCCTGGTTCAGCACCGAAAGCACGGCTTCCGAGCACATCATCCGGCCGGTGGACATCATGTTGAATGTCCGCTGCCGAATGATCACCACCAGTTCTTCGATTGCTGTTTCGCGGTTGCCTATCTCTGTGTTCATGGTAAGCTTCGTTTCCACTTAAACAATCCCGACCTTCTGCAACGCCCTCAGCCTTTCAATTATTTTAGGAATGAAAAAGGAGAAGACAAAGAGTCCAAGGGAGAAGAATACCTTCCAGGAGAGCAGCCCTCCCCACTGGCCGCTTGACCAGACATCCTTGATCGTCCCCACAAAGAACGTGAAGATGAACGTGCCGACGATGATGCCGAGCGCAGTGCCGGAGAAATAATCCCGGAAGCGCACCCGGGTGAGCCCCATGCCAAAATTCATTGGGGTAAACGGAAAATAGACCAGGCGCAGGTAAAGGACCGTGGCAAAGCCGTTCCGCTCGATGGCCTCATCGTATTTCCCGAGCTTGTTGCCGATGAGGGATGCGGCAAAATCCCTCCCGAGGTAGCGTCCGATGAAAAACGCCAGGACCGCCCCAAGCATGGCTCCCAGCCAGACGTAGAGAAAGCCGTAGTAGGGACCAAAAATCGCGGCGCCAACAGTGGCAAGAAGCGTCCCCGGCATAAAAAAACAAACTCCCGCGGCGTAGGCGCCGATATATGCCACGGGCGCCCAAGGCCCGGCGGTCTCCAAAAGCAGTCCCAGCTTTTCGGCAGTGAGATACTCCCTCAAGGGAGTGAAGCGCGCGATCACAATAGCCGCAACAAGGAAGATAATTAATATAGCCGCCTTGATTGCAGGCCCTCTGCGGTTCTTATTTGATTCCATCAGTCCACCTCTGATTATCTGCTGCGCCATTCCACGAGTTCATCATTGATAGGCACGCCCGAGAGCGGGTCATGGCGGTGTGGTCATGTTGCCAGACTGCACCTCCACGACATCTCCTGTGCCCCTTATTTAAACAGACGATCCAGAATCCCCTTCTTTTGCGGTTCCGGTTCGGGCAACCCAAGATGACGGCAGATGGCTGACTCTAACTTTTCTTCATCTATATTGCAGCCCTGCACGATAAGCTCATCTCCGATCATGATGGCCGGGGCTTTCGGCAGCCCCAGTTTGTCGTATTCTTCGGTACGATACTCCTGGAAGGATCTGGATGTGGTTTCGATTTCCAATTTATATTTCCCCCCCAACCTGGGGATGATTTCAGCGAAATGCCTTCAAGGCTTGCCGCCGGGCTCATTTAAGAAAACGCTTATTTTCAGCATGATTTTTCTCCTATTTTCCAAAAAAACGATTCAGGATTCCCTTCTTCTCCGGCTCGGATATCCCCAGGCATCGGCAGATGACATTTTCAACCTTGTCCTGTGAAACGCTGGCGCCTTCGACCACGATCTCATCAGCGACCATGACGGCCGGTGCAACCGGCAGTTCCAGTTCGAAGTATTCATCGTTCTGATACTCCGCAACGGGTTTAGACATGACTTCGATCTCGATCTCCTTGTATTTTTCGCCCAACCTGGGCATCATTTCGAGAAAACCCTTTCACGGCTTCCCATTGGGCTCATTCAGGAAAAATCTTATCTTCAGCATTTTTTCTCCTTTCTTTAGCTGCCGTTTTTCTTAAGCGCCGCCATATGGCCAAGGAATTGATCGGACGGTATGTAATCCACCAGGCGCAGATCCCGCTTTTCCTTGCCGTCGGTATCCAGGAATACAATGGTCGGAACCCCTTTCACCTCGTATTGTTGCAGCAACCGCTCATGCAAAGGGTTGCCACCCTTGGTCACATCCACTTTGACCATGACAAAGTCGCTTTCCGCCTGCTTGACGACTAAAGGATCGTGAAGGGTGACTTCCTCAATCTCCCGGCACGGCGTGCACCACGTGGCATAGAAATCGATGATGACGAACTTTTTCAAGTTTTGAGCCTCTTTCAGAATTTCCTCTGAATAGGGTTTCCAGGTAACACCCGGTCCCTGCATGGCCCATGACGCGACAAGGAATGTAGCCAGAACCAGACATGTTATGCCGGCTCCGTCCTTAAGCCAGGGAAAAGCCCGAAAGTTGGCCTGACTTTTGTCGATCCACCCAAGGTGCAGCCCTGCGGCCAGGGCCACAAGGGCAATCAGAATGGTTCCCCCATGTCCGGGGAGAATCGGCCTTATAAAATGGACGGCCATTGCGACCAGAACCCATCCCATGAGCTTTCTCACCCAGATCATCCAACCGCCCGAACGGGGGAGTTTTTTCAACTGCCCGGAGAACATGGCCAGGAAAAAGAGGGGCAGTCCTAGACCCAGACTCAAGATAAAAAAGATCAAGAATCCGAGCCAGGGGCTTCCCATGCTCGCCACCCAGGTGAGGAGCCCCAGCACGAAAGGACCGATACAGGGGGCCGCGACCACCCCGAGGGTCAGGCCCATAAACAGGCTTCCGAAGTATCCCGTATATGATTTTGCGGCTGCTTGCGTCAGGCCGCTCGGAAGACGCATTTCCCAAAGCCCAAAGAGGCTTGTGGCAAAAACGATGAGAACCGCCGCCACGACAATGAGCACAATGGGATTTTGGAGCATCGCGCCCATGAGGCCGCCTGTCAGGGAGGCAACCACCCCGAGCACGGAGTTGGTAACCGCAAGGCCCATCATGTAGCACAAACCGTGCGCCACGAGCTTTCCCTGGCCTTCTCCTTCCTTTGCAGCCTGGCCGCCAAAGTAGGAGATGGTAATGGGAATCAGTGGGTAGATACACGGGGTCAGGTTTAACGCCATGCCGCCGACAAAGATGCCAAGAAGTGTCCAGATCATGGCCCAGCCCTGGAGTGGCCCGGGTGCTTTGGGCGCTTCGCTTGATTGAGCCAGACCTGCCGGGGCACTCTCAATGGGCATCCCCCTTCCTTGCCATTCGGGATAGCCGTAAGGATCACGATAGACGTTTTTATAGCCAAGTTTTACGGCCACACGGGCCGCCGAGTCGCTACGGACTCACGTGAGACCTGCTCAGTAGAATATGACGGTGCGATCCTTATCCGGCCCCAGGAAGGTTTCGAGCGCCGAAGCCCTTCGCCATTCCGACCATTTGGTGGGCTCTATGGGAAAGTTCACCGCACCCTTGAGATGCCCTGTCCGGTATTCCCACTCTTGACGGGTGTCCACCAGAAGAAGGCTACCGGCATCTTTTTGATGGCGTTCGGAAAGCGCTTCGGTGGTAATAATCTGGTAACCTCCGTTCTTGCCTTCGGCCAAAACATCGTCCCATGTGGCCTGTGTGGGTGTAACGGGGCGATTGGTGAACCAAATGGCTCCCACCGTGAGCAATACCGACACAAAGGCTATGAATGTCGTTTTCTTGTTCTGCATAAAAAGTCCTTTCCTGTCGAATGAAAACTGTCCAGATTCTATGCTTTTCCCTCACGCTTGAGCTTTGAAAGGAGGAATGTTGCCCCCCTCAGAGAAAGCCCGGTCTTTTCGACAAGCTCCCCAGGATTGAGAGGGCCATGCTCACTGATAAGTGATATGATCTCTTCTTCCAACTCTTCAAACCAGTCTTCGAACAACACCAGAAGATCCGGGTCGGTCATCGCCATCAGTTGCTTTGACTGAGCGACCTTATCCACCAGCCTCTGACACATTTGCGTCGGGTCGACACCTTCGCCCATGCATTCGGCCAGTCAGAGATGGACCAGGCTTGAGACCTTGTCTCCTCCGGTCTCTCCCATCAGGTCCCACAGGAATTGCGAACGAGCCTCTTCACCCAAGGTTGAGAAAAGCACTTTCAACATATTGGATATCTCTGTGAGCGCTTTTTGAGGGTCTATATTATCAATAATTCTTTGAATTTCTTCCATGGATAAGTCATCACCTCCATTGAGCTAAAAAGTCTTTCTTGCAGAGAGAAGATCCGTTGCCACCGTTGTCAGAATGCGAACAACGTCCAGAATCCTGGGGTCCGAGAGTTCGTAATAGATAAAAGGACCGCTGCGTTCAATCCTTGCCAGAAGTGAGCGTTTGAGCTCCTTAAGGTGGTGCGAAACGAGAGGCTGTGACAGTCCGAGCTCTTCAACGATGCCGCCCACCGACTTTTTCTCGCTGCTGATGCAAAGCAGAATCCGCAGACGGTTTTCATCCGAGAGGCTCTTGGCCAGAAAAGATACCGTCTGGAAATGTTCATCGCGCAGCGGGGTCGTGTCTGAATGGATCTCAGGCAACGCCTTCTCTGCTGTCATTTCCATAACACGTTGTTTTGAGCTTGCCGATCTATTGAACGTCTCCACATCAACCCCCATCATTCAAAATATATAAATGCATGTTTATATGATATGATGTAAACCGTCAACTAAATTTACGCTTCACGAGATACGTTTCACGCTTCACAATGCATTTACTCGGTAATCCCTAGAAAAAATCTTGGCTTTCGGCTGGGAGAGGGAACCGGGGCCGCAGCCCAGGTCTCCGGCTTTATCAAAGATATTCCCGCAATGTCCGTTGATCATCGTATCACTCCTGCGTCAATAGAAAATGCCTGATATTGAATCCATTAATTCGTCACCAAAAAAGTCAGTGCCGTCTGCCGCTTCCGGTTGTCCATCTGCTTGACGGCCATTGAAAGCGCTTTCCGGCTGCCGACAAATACGCACAACTGCCTGGCTCTTGTCAGCCCCGTATAAATGAGATTCCTGAACAGCATCTTGAAATGCTGCGTGGCAACGGGAATGATCACCGCATCGAATTCGCTGCCCTGGGATTTATGAATGGTAATCCCATAGGCAAGCGATATTTCGGTCAGGTCCTCGCGCGCATAGGCGATTGGGGGCTGTTTCCCGAATTGAATCAGGCAGGAGTAGTCTTGCAGGTCAATATTCGTGATCCTGCCGATATCTCCGTTGAACACACCCAGGTCATAGTTGTTGCGGGTCTGGATCACCCGGTCGCCTACCCGGTAGACCCGTTCGCCGATCTGTATCTGCTTCTTGCCCGGCTGCTCGGGATTGACGGCCTGCTGAATGGACTGATTCAGATTGACCGTTCCCAGGCTGCCCCGGACTTGCGGAGACAGGATTTGTATTTCGATGTCCTTTCCGAAGTATTCCGGAATGGATTTGGTATAGAGCCTCAGCACCATGTCAAGTCCCGTTACGCCATGGTGAAGGGCCGACCAGGGATGAATCGACTTGATGATGGACTTCAGCTCCGCGATGCTTCCCTGCGCCTGATGAACCTTCAGCAGATCGACATGTTTGAACTTCTCGGGAATGTTGAATATCGGGGCGTGGATTTCCGATGCATCCCTGAATTCCTGTACAAGAAGGCTGTCAATCATCAGGGTATCATCTTCGCGCTTCATCACCCCGGTGAGTGTATCCCCCGATTGAACCATCTGCTGCTCTCCCGTCGTAACAGTATGCCGGATGGCCGTCTTTGCCCTTCCCAGGAACTGCAATTGTTCCTGAGTGGCTTCGTCGGCATCGATAAAGATGCATCCGGCTTTATCCTTCCACAGGCCGGGTTTATGGAACGGGGAGTCGATCCTTGGGATCTGTCCCTTGTTGATCTGGTGGGCAAAGCGGATAATCATGGATTCTTCGGCCTGACGAAATACCCGGGTGAGCCGGAAACTCGGCACACAGGCTGCCTGCAGCAGATCCTGCAGCACATTGCCGGCACCGACCGACGGCAACTGGTCCGGGTCGCCGATAAAAAGCACCTGCGCATTCCGGGGGACTGCCTTAAGAAGCGCCGCCGCAAGGCTGATGTCCAGCATGGAGCATTCATCAATAATCAGGTAATCCAGTTGAAGCGGGTCATCTTCCCCTTTTTTAAAGCCATTTATTTTTGGCGCCCATTCGAGCAGACGGTGGATGGTTTTGGCCTCGTATTCGATCACCTCACTCATCCGCTGGGAAGCGCGTCCGGTGGGTGCGGCCAGGACAACCCGCTTTTGCATGGCCTGAAGCAGTTTTACCAGAACCCGTGTGGTGGTCGTTTTGCCGCAGCCGGGCCCCCCTGTCAGGATGGAAAACGATTTGCCCGAAATCCCCGCAACAGATGCCTGCTGTTCATCGGAAAGGACAATGCTTTGATTCCGGCAATACCGCTCCAGCCAGTTGTTTATCCGGGTCTGGTCAACCACAATCGGCTGGGCAATCCATTGCTTGACTCTTCTGGAAACGTACTGTTCATCAAAGAATATGGAATTGGAATAATAAGCCGGGACTTCTCGCCCCTTTTCATCGGGCAGAACCCGTTTTCTGATCTCATTTGCGGTAATCAGGGACAGCAATATGCCCGTTATCTGCTCCGGCGTTCCGGTTTCAAGCAATTCGTGCGTGTTCTGGATGATCTGGGATTCGATCAGATAACAGTGTCCGTTATCCCGTGCTGCCGCCAGCACATGTTTGATGCCGGCCTCGATACGGGGAACCCCGTCTTTCTCGAATCCCATGTTGAGCGCAATCTTGTCCGCGGAAAAGAATCCGATGCCGTAGATGTCCCGCGCAAGCTGATACGGATTGTCCGAAACCTTTCTGATGGCATCGTTGCCATAGGTTTTGAATATCTTGACGGCATAGAGGGTGCTGATCCCGTATCCTTGCAGGAAGAACATCACATCCCGGATCGCCCGGTGCTCCTGCCAACTGTTTTTAATGTCCGTAAGTTTCTTTTCCGCGATTCCCGGCACTTTCAGAAGGTCCTCTATGGTCTCCTCAAAGACCTGCAGGGTCCGCTCTTGAAAATGTTTCACGATTTTGTGCGCGGTTTTGGGACCAACATTCTTGATCAGTCCGGAACCCAGATATTTTTCCAGGGCCGCGCTGGTCGAAGGTTTTTTTTCAATAACCCGTTCCGCCTTGAACTGCTCGCCGTGCTTCTGATTATAGCTCCAGGTTCCGTAGAAATCCATAGAACTGCCTGCAAAAACCTTTGCCTGATGGATGATCACGGTGACGAGTTTATGCGGTTCATTAAACGGCGATACTTTCAGGACCGACCAGCCATTTTCCGCATTGTGGAAGGTGACGCGTTCCACGATTCCGGAAAGGCGGTCCAGATTATCGGCTGATGGTGCTTGAGGAGATGATTTCATAGCTGGGTGATTATACAACAGAACCGCATTCCATGGAAAGCGGAGATTCCTCAATCCCGCCGTTTGTCTTTGACTGAAGAGGGCCTGTTGTGTATAGTTCTGAAAGCTGTTGCGGCTTTTAAACGGCCTGCAACAGTTTCGGCACATGGGTGACCAAGGTGTATTTTGAAACCGATTGCAATGTTCAAAGGGAATATGTCGCATGACGAAATCTGAGCTGATACGTGTGGCTTTTTTTGAAGGAAAACATATTCGTAAAATCATGCATGAAGGGGAATGGTGGTTTTCGGTAGTTGATATTGTAGAAGTGCTTACCGGGAGCAGCATTCCTAAAAGATATTGGAGTGACCTAAAGCGCAAGCTGGCAAAAGAAGGTTATATCGAGTTGTACGATAAAATCGTACAACTGAAATTTGCCGCTGCAGATGGGAAACACTACGCCACCGATTGCGCCAACACCGAAACCATGTTCCGTATCATCCAGTCAATTCCATCGCCAAAAGTAGAACCTCTGAAACGATGGCTGGCAAAGGTTGGCAAGGAGCGGATCGAGGAGATCGAAAACCCAGAGATCTCCATGGAGCGGATGCAGGCGCTGTATGAGAAAAAAGGGTATCCAAAAGAGTGGATCGACAAACGGATGCGCGGGATTGCCGTCCGTCAGGATTTGACTGGCGAGTGGCAAAATCGTGGCGCCAAAACCAGCCTGGAATATGCGATACTGACCAACGAGATCATGCAGGGGGCTTTTGATCTGAAAGTGGATGAGTACAAACAAGTGAAAGGATTGGCAAGAGAAAATCTGCGCGACCACATGACGGACATTGAGCTGATCCTGACCATGTTGGGAGAAGCAACTACCACCAAGCTGCACCGAGACCGGAATTCACTGGGACTTGAACCGTTGAAGAATGATGCCCAGGAGGGAGGCGCTGTTGCCGGCAGCACGCGCAGAGACATTGAAAAACGGTCGGGAAAACCAGTTGTAACGGGTGAGAATTTCAAGAGATTGACCGGCAAAAGGAAGAAGAGGATATCCTGACGTAGGGACGGCCAGAAGATCTTTTGGCAAATCCCAGTGGAATGAAATCTATTGAAAGAGGAAGATTGTCATGCCCGAGGAAATATGCCGTAATCTCTATCGCATCGAGGTTCCCCTACCCGATAGTCCGCTGAAGTCCCTGAACTCGTATGTCGTAAAAGGAAAAGACCGGAATCTGGTCATCGATACGGGCTTCAATCGAAAAACCTGCCTGACGGCCATGCAGACCGGTTTGAGCGCGCTGGGGATTGATCTGTCGCGAACGGATTTTTTTATCACCCACCTGCATGCCGATCATTTTGGCCTGGTAGGCCGTCTGACAACCCCAACCAGTCAGATTTTTTTCAGCCGGCCGGATGCCGAAATCATGGAATCCTGGGAAGGGTTTGAACCCATGATCGCTTATGCTGGCAAACACGGATTTCCGGAAAATGAGCTGCGTATGGCGATTGAACAGCACCCCGGAAACAGATTCGGATCGGATTGGATGCCGGCTCTGCACATTCTGGCAGACGGTGACCGGATCGATGTGGGCGAATATGGCTTTGAATGCGTCGCAACTCCGGGCCATACCCTGGGCCATATCTGTCTGTATGAACCGGATCAGCGGCTGCTGATCGCAGGTGATCACATCTTGGGGGATATTACGCCCAATATTCAATGCTGGTCGGACACCGAAAACCCTCTCCGGCTTTATCTGGACAGTCTCGAAAAGGTCCGGCGCCTGGCTGTTGATCTGGTGCTTCCGGGGCACCGCTCGTTGATTTCCAACTGTACCCAAAGAATTCAGGAACTCGAAAAACACCATGAACAGAGGCTGGATGAAGTTTTGAGAATTCTGAATGGTGATGTCCTTACGGCCTATGCGGTAGCTTCCAGAATGACCTGGGATATCCGCGGTTCCTGGGAGGAATTCCCAGTTGCCCAGAAATGGTTTGCAACCGGGGAGGCCCTTTCACATTTGCGGTGTCTTGAGGAAGAAGGTAAAATCCGGCGGACCAGCGAGGTTGTGGATGATGGGGCAGGGGGGGCAAAAAAGGATACGATCCGGTTCTCAGTTTAAGAAAATGCCGGAGCAAAAATGTTATTAATGTCCGCTCACTTATCCCCATGAATCAACAATTTAATTTGCTTCTTTGCAAGAAATCTTGTAGCCATAGAGGCCATGGGTATTCAGATATTATTATGCTGGTTAGGGATGACGGATCTGAAAGCGGCTTCCGGGTTAGAGGAAGTCGGCTTGGGTCCTGTTGCGCAGGCTGTGGCGGCAACGCCTTACAAAGAAGTCGTGCTGCTTAACAACTGGGAAAAGGCTACCGCTGAAAACTACATTATTTGGCTGCAGAAACAGACGCAATCAGCGCTCACAATCAATCATATCAAACTTTCCAGCCCCACGAATTTCGGCGAGATCTATCAGGCCGCCTCTGCAATCATTTCCGAGATAATTAAAAAGCACGGCCCGGAAGCCGATCTTGTTTTTCACTTGAGCCCTGGTACCCCTGCCATGGCAGCGGTCTGGATTCTTCTGGCCAAAACCCGATTTCCTGCCGAGCTGATTGAATCATCCAAAGAGCATGGCGTCCGCACGGCATCGGTACCTTTCGATATCTCAGCCGAGTTTCTCCCTCACCTTCTGAACAAACCCGATAAGGCAATTGAACGGCTGGCCGCCGGCATTCCCGCTGAAGCTCCGGAATTTGATGACATCATCCACCGCAGCGAAATCATGCAGCGGATCATTCTAAAGGCTCGGAAAGTTGCTCCCCGCTCCATTCCTGTTTTGATCGAAGGAGAGTCCGGCACCGGAAAGGAGCTGCTGGCACGGGCGATCCATGATGCGAGCCTTCGAAAAAGCAAACTTTTTGTTGCCATCAATTGCGGCGCTATTCCGTCGGAGCTGGTTGAATCCGAATTATTCGGACATGAGAAAGGGGCGTTCACCGGCGCCAATGCCGCAAGGATCGGGCATTTTGAAGCAGCCGAAGGCGGCACCATCTTTCTGGATGAGATCGGCGAACTGCCCAGGAAAATGCAGGTCAAGTTGCTGCGTACGCTCCAGGAAGGAGAGGTTCGGCGGATTGGCGCGACAAGAACCCGGAAAATTGATGTAAGAATTATTGCGGCAACCAATAGAAATCTTATTGAAGAGGTTGCGGCCGGTAATTTCAGGGAAGATCTCTTTTACCGGCTGGCGGTTGCTGTTATCAAACTGCCGCCGCTTCGGGAACGTGCCGGAGATATCGGCCTGCTGATCGACAGTCTGCTGGATCGGATAAACGAACAAAGCAAAAATGAGCCGGGCCACAAGCATAAGATAATTTCTGTAAACGCAAAAAATATTCTGATTCAACAAGCCTGGCCGGGCAATGTCCGGGAACTGCAGAATACCCTTACCCGGGCGGCGGTCTGGTCGGCCGGGGATGTCCTGGATGACAAGGATATAGAAGAAGCGCTACTCCCCATTCCTGCCGCAGGCAAGGGAAAAGAGCTGGTTCTGAACCAGCCGCTGGGGGAAGGTCTCAGCCTGCCGGAGATCATGAAAACGGTAGCGGTCCACTACCTTGAAAGAGGGCGTTCAGAAACACATGGCAATAAGACTAAAATGGCTGAGATACTGGGACTACCGAGCTACCAAACCCTGACCAACTGGCTCAAGAAATACGGTCTGGAATGACGTTGGCACGGACATTGCTCTATAGTGGGGTATGGAGATCATGGATTCCAAAAATTTTGAGATATTGAGAGCCCGCTGGCCGGAGCTGGCAGCGCTGGGCGGTTTTGCAGAAAACTATGCCCACACCGATGCATCAAGTACCCTTATAAAGCTTCGCACCTTCTGCGAGCAACTGGTGGAAGGCATCTACCAGACCCATTATCTTCAATTGCCATACCAGCGCAATCTCTTTGACCTGCTGGCGGTAGCGGAATTCAAGTCCGCTGTTCCCAAGGTTGTGCTCGATAAACTCCACCTGATCCGGGTCAACGGCAACAAAGCGGCCCACGGCCAAAAGACTGAAAGTGAAACCGCCCTGTCGTGTCTGCGCGAGGCGTGGGATCTTGCCCGCTGGGTTTTTATCGCCTATGGCGGCGGCAGGCCGGAAGACTGCCCGGCATATCGTGAGCTGCCTTCCGAGGATATCAAGTCCAATCTGGAAAAGGACAAGAAGGCAGCCCTGGAAAGAAACGCCGTACAGGAAGCCCAGTTGCAGGAACTACTCCAGCAGGTGGAACTGCTTCGGGCGCAGGCGCAAGATGCCAAGAGAACCGAAGCTGAGCTTCTTGCCCTCAAAACCGCTGGACAGGCGGCAGTAGACACCCTCAAATTTGACGAGGCCACCACCCGGAAACGCCTCATCGATAAGTTGTTGGTTGATGCCGGCTGGGATGTTGACCCCAACGGCGGCAATACTTCCCAGGTCTCTCTGGAGGTTGAAGTTTCCCATCAGCCCACCCAGTCCGGCGTCGGCTATGCCGACTACGTGTTCTGGGACGACAAGGGCAAGCCCCTTGCCGTCAGCGAGGCAAAGAAGACCGCCTTCAGCGCAGAGAAGGGCCGCACCCAGGCCAAACTCTACGCCGACGGCCTAGAAAAAGAACACGGCCAGCGGCCGGTCATCTTCTACACCAACGGCTTCGACATTTCCATCTGGGACGATGCCCAGAATTATCCGCCCCGCAATCTCTTCGGTTTTTATTCCAAGGACAGCCTTGAGTATCTGGTCCATTATCAGCGCCAGACAAAAATGGATCTCAGCTCCCTTGAGCCCAAAAAAGAGATCATCGGCAGCCGCCTTTATCAGATCGAGGCCATCCAGCGCATATGCGAACGCTTTACCCAGGGACGCCGCCGGGCCCTGGTCGCGCAGGCCACCGGCACCGGCAAGACCCGGGTGGCCATCGCCCTTACCGATCTGCTGGTTCGGGCCAACTGGGTGAAACGGGTCCTTTTCCTCTGCGATCGCCTGGAGCTTAGAAAGCAGGCGAAAAACGCATTCACCGATTTTATGAATGAACCCCTTACCCTGGTAAATGCCGGCACCGCCAAAGACCGCAACAAGCGGATTTACCTTGGCACCTATCCGGCCATGGTCAAGATTTTCCAGACCTTTGACACCGGCTTTTTCGATCTCATTATCGCCGATGAGTCACACCGCTCCATCTATAACCGCTACAAGGATATTTTTAAATGGTTCGACTGCCTGCAGGTTGGCCTTACCGCCACCCCGGTGGACAAGATCAACCGCAACACCTTCCGGCTCTTCGACTGCGTGGAAAAACTGCCCACCGCCTACTATCCGCTGGAGCAGGCGGTTGAGGAAGGCTATCTGGTGCCTTATGAGGTTTATACCCACACCACCCAGTTCCTGCGCAGCGGCATCAAGTTCGCCCAGTTGACCGATGCCCAGAAGG